>Ga0207098_10201_pt1 | contig 19965 bp, 12 predicted proteins | sample Alteio_BWMinHeat_84_FD_153548 | JGI IMG/M metagenome (GOLD analysis project Ga0207098, IMG submission 153548) | Enriched cells from forest soil in Barre Woods Harvard Forest LTER site, Petersham, Massachusetts, United States -... | ecosystem: Environmental > Terrestrial > Soil > Temperate forest >...
CGTTTTCTTGCTAGATCCATGAAAAGAAAGGGACTGTCTCGGAGATACCCTCGTAAAATATCCCTTCTAAAGGACTTACGGAGGGGGGATACCCGGGCTGGACTGGCGTCAAATTGTCAAAGAACTGGAACCGGCTGTGCTGTTATCAAACAGCTAATGGTGTAGTCATTATGTTAGCCGCGTTAGGGCTGGCAAGTCAATCGGAAAATGTGCGAAATCAAGAGGGTTCGACTAAGGTCTGAGGGCTGTGTTGTTGAGCATAGGCGCTCGATTCATGAAGTCCATGATGCAAATCTTTTCACGGTGTGCTCCGGTCAAAGATAGGTGTACACTCGGTGCCGTGTTCAGGTTCACGTGGATTCCGCTGTAGCCGGTTGACGGGCTCAAACAACAATGACAAGGGCACATTCAAGGAAAGAGCGGCCTACTATTCGTCTCGGCACCCGACTCGACAAGAGTTTGTTCGCCTATGCAGCCGCCGCCAGCGCCGCCGGAGTGGGGATGCTGGCGCTGGCGCAACCCGCCGAGGCCAAGATTGTGTACACCCCGGCAAACACAGAGATCACGCCGAAGATGATCTTGAATCTTGATCTCAACCACGACGGCATCGCCGATTTCCGGATCAGCAATTATGTCAAGACTTACGGGAATGGCACCTACAATGCCCTGAAGGTGCTGCCGGATGGTAAAGGGAACGCCGTCTGGGGAACTGGAAAATACGCTTCTGAGCTAGGTGCCGGCGTCAGTGTCGGGCCCAGCGGCGAGTTTCTGCCGGGCCATCACATCATGGTCACCCAGAAAAGGTTCTGTACCGGCTCTGGATGCGGCTACACCACCAAGGGGCCATGGATAAATATCACGCGTGGGTATCTTGGTCTGAAGTTTTCCATTCATGGGCAGACACACTTTGGCTGGGCACGTTTCAATGTGACTGTCACGAGGCGCAAAGCCTACGCTATGTTAACTGGCTACGCGTATGAAACAGTCGCGAATAAACCTATTGTCACCGGCAAGACGAAGGGCGAAGCTGATCACGTCCCCGACATCAACCAAGCCGGTTCCGCCCCGGAACCCGCGAGCTTAGGGCGGTTAGCTCAGGGGGCTGAGGGCTTGGCTCCATGGCGAAAGTCATATGCAACTCATCCATGAGAATCCCGTGAGACCGCGGCGTGTTTTGTGGCTGATTGTGATCTTTCTCAGCGCCATGGCAGTCGCGCAGACCAACCCTGTGCCTCTCGTCTATCAGCCCTTGATTCCGGCGACGATCAAACCAGGCCATAAGGCATTTGCCCTGACCGTGAATGGCACAGGGTTCGCAACCGATGCAGTGCTTAACTGGAACGGATCGACACGGCTCACCGAAGTTGTTTCCAACCATCAGCTGCGGGCGACGATCGATGCGGAGGATGTGGCTAAAACCGGAACGGCGTCCATCACGGTAACGAACCCACCCCCGGGCGGGGGAACTTCGAACGTGGTGTTTCTCCCCATACGGAAGCCCTCATCGTTTGTGATTCTTAGTCCTATTGCTGATTTTCCTGCGGCTCCGGTAAACGCCGTCGGAGATTTCAACAACGACGGCAAGCTGGATATTGCGGTCGGTCTAACGAACAGCGATGGCTCTGGAGAAATTGACATTTACCTGGGCAACGGCGATGGGACTTTCCGTCCCCCAGTGAAGACAAAAACCGTAGTTGCCGACGCCGTGATGCTGGCCGCTGATTTCAACGGCGACGGAAAACTCGACTTGGCGGTGCTCGATGGCCTGGGCAACACTACCATCTTTCTCGGCAGAGGCAACGGAAAAATGGTGCAGCAACAAGTCTTTGACTCTTATTGCTGCACGGTAAAGGCCGCTGATTTCAACCGCGACGGCAAACTCGATCTACTCGCTACAGGGGGTAGTTATGGCGCTGTCTACCTGGGAAATGGCGACGGCACATTCGGATCACCAATACAGATTTCTACCCAGGGTTACCAATTAGACGATCCAGCGATTGCTGACTTTAACGGCGATGGAGATCTTGATCTGGCAGCTTCGGATTTCTATAACCGTAGCTTATTTATACTTCTCGGCAATGGTGACGGCACGTTCCAGCAGGGCATGCCATATAAAACAGCATATTACGGGTATTCAGCGACGGCAGCGGACGTAAATGGCGACGGGAATCTAGATGTCGTGACCAGCGGATTTGAGGTGATGCTCGGGAAGGGAGATGGCACGTTCACAAGCGACGGTGGCTTTAACCTTGGGAACTACTCTTCGGGGGCCGACGTCGCAATCGGAGACTTCAATGGGGACGGCAAACTAGATGCGGCCCTCATTCAGCCCAATGGCTCGTCCGATAATATCGACTTCTTCCAAGGCAACGGCGACGGTACCTTCCAGAGCCCTATTGCATTTCTCGCGGGGAACAGCCCCAACAGCCTGAACATGGGCGACTTCAATGGTGATGGAAGATTGGACCTGGTCGGGGGCAACCTCTTCCTGCAGACGTCAGTCATGCTTGCGCCGAGCAGCCTCGCCTTTGGGATCGAAAACGTGGGCTCCCACAGCGCGCCACTCATCGCCAAGCTGACCAACGACGGTTCGTCCAAACTCCAAATAAAGCAAATCGGCATCAACGGAACCAATTCCATAGATTTTGCCCAGACCAACAATTGCGGCAAAAGCGTGCGGCCAGGCGGCAGTTGTAAGATTCAAGTCGTATTCACGCCGACGGCCACAGGAGCGCGATCCGCATCGCTTTTTGTGGAGTATCAAGGGGTGGGCAGTCCAGAGACGGTAGCACTTAGCGGAACCGGCGCGAACCTGACAGTTACCCTGACTCCATCCAGCATGACATTCCCGGTGCAAGTGGTCGGCACCACGAGTTCCGAACAAACCGCGACCCTGACGAATACGGGATCAGACGCGGTGACGATATCGAACATTTCCACGAGCGGTCCGTTCAGTCAGACCAACAATTGCCCGTCGTCCCTTTATCCGACCAACAGTTGTCAGATTCAGGTGAGGTTTACGCCGACGGCCAAGGGACCAGCGAGCGGAACGCTTTCAGTTACGGACGCCGCCCAGGGAAGTCCGCAGACCGTCAGCCTGGCTGGGACTGGAACCGTGGTCGAGCTTTCGACTGTGGGCATAAACTTCGGGGATCAGAAGGTGGGAAGCAAGAGCCCTCCGGCTCCCATCAAGCTGACCAACGTGGGGACGACTTCGCTTTCGATTAGCCAAATTGCGATTACAGGCGCGGACGCCGGGGACTTCTCGCAAAGCAATAATTGCGGCAGTAGTGTACCGTCTAAGGGAAGTTGCAAGATTACGGTTATCTTCAAACCCACAGCAAAAGGCGAACGGGCCGCGATTTTAAGCATCACCGATGACGGGGGAGCGAGTCCGCAGATGGTTTCGCTGGCTGGGACGGGAACGTAGGCGTCTTCGGAATCGCGGGCTTGTGCCGTTGTGCTTCTCGCCTCCCACTCGTCCGCAGAGGACGCGGAAGAATGGGGCACCCTTCTTTTATTACTGATTTAGAATTGTGTTGCTATGGGTTGGCCACCCGCCAAAAACCCCGTCCAATCTGGCTTGGACGGGGTTCTCTTTTTATCTGTGGCCTGGTGCGGCGCTACGGGTTTTGGTTCTGCAGCAGGATTGGCTGGTAGCCGATCTGCACTGTCGAACCGGTGATTGGAGTGGTTTGACCGTAGACGTTCTGGTACTGAATGTACGGTGGACCCACATTGTAGGTGCTGGTGGTGCAGACTCCGAGGCTGCATTTTTGCGACGAGTCCCACACGGCCAAGGCCTGGTAGCCTCCGGTTCGGGTCAGCTTGCAGGTCCAAATAGTTTTCACCGCCGTGCATGCCGACTTTGCCATGGTTGCGCCGACCATCCAGTTGTAGACGGTTTGGTAGGCGACGCCGGGCTTGAGCAGGGTTCCGGGATCGACGGCGCCGACCACACTGAAGTTTCCTACCGCGAGCGCAACCGGGCTGCTGCCTGCGTTGGAATTGATCGCCGCCTGGAAAAGACCCTTGCCTAATCCCAGAAGCACGCTGACGTTATTGCTGCCCTGGTTGGCTACGACGAGATCGGGCTTGCCGCTTCCGTTATTGAGTTGGGCGTTGAAATCACGGACTGCGATCGCGCTGGGTTGGGTGCCGACGGCGTAGTTCACTGCGGCTGCGAATGTGCCGTTGCCCGCGCCCATCAGAATGCTGACGTTGTTGCTTCCCGCGTTGGTAACGGCGAGGTCCGCCACTTTCGGGGCGGCTCCGTTAAAGTAGCCTACCGCCAGAGCGGACGGATTCGTGCCTGCCGGATAGTTGACTGCGGGCTTGAAAGTGCCATTACCTTTGCCGAGCAGGATGCCGACGTTATTGCTTCCCCAATTGGCCACGGCGAGGTCGAGGTAGGCATCCCCGTTGAACTTGGCCGCGACTACAGAGTAAGGCGTCGAGTCGACAGGGGTGTTCACCGCCGTCTGGAAGGTTCCGTTGCCATTGCCCAACAGCACGCTGACGTTGTTGCTGCCGGAGTTGGCTACGGCCAGGTCGAGTTTGCCGTCGTTGTTGAAATCCCCTAGCGTAACCGACCGAGGAGCGCCGGCTGCGGCATAGTTCACGGCTGGTTGGAATGTGCCATCGCCGTTACCGAGGAGAATGCTGACGTTGTTGCCCCCGAAGTTGGCTACAGCGAGATCGAGTTTCCCGTCGCCATTCAGGTCACCGACTGCAACCGCGATGGGGCCGGCGCCGGCGTTATAAGTTACCGGCGACTGGAAGGTTCCATTTCCGTTCCCCAGCAAGATGCTGACGGTGTTGCTGCCCTGGTTGGCGACGACGACATCGAGTTTGCCGTCTCGGTTGAAGTCGCCGACGGCGACCGAGGCTGGGCTGTTCGCCGTGCCGTAGTTCACCGGTGCGGTGAATGTGCCGTCTCCATATCCGAGGAGGGTGGTCATATTGCTGCCGCCTTGGGTTGCGACGGCGAGATCCACTTGAGAGTTGAAGGTCCACAGCGTACCGTCGAACCAGTTTTCCCACTCATACCAGTACAAGCGCTGGGTGCCGATCGATTGGTGGATGAGATAGAAACGGGCGGTGAAGCCGGCCTGCATATCGAAATCGGTTAGGCCGGTAAGGATCGTGCCACCCCAACTGGCTTCCGTATCCCAGACAGGTTTGGCGGACTGTCCGTAGGTTTTCAGTATCTGGTTGAATTGCGTCAACAGGCTTACCAGTTTTTCCGGAACCGGGAGCCCCTTGCCGGGCTGGATGTAGCCGTGATAAGCGATGACGTCAGCAAAGTTGCCGCCGCCGGCGGCGAGGTAGTTGCTCCACCAGGTCATGTCGTTTGCGTATCGCAGAGAACCGGATGGCGTGGTGATGACGGCAGTCGAATCGATGCTGTGAATAATGGCGCGGGCATCGCTGGCCATGCGGATCAACTGGGCGTCGGTGCCGTTCCAGCGGAAGGGATTCGGCGCCTCGTCCCAAATCTCCCAGTAGTGGATACGGCCGGCGGAGAAGGTGGCGATGGCGGTAACAAAATCTTTCCAGTGTTGATCGGTGCCGGTGCCATCGGCATTCAGGTCGTTGGGCGGATCGCAGGAGCCGGGTTCGTTGCCGCAAGTTGAATCGTTGGGATTCGAGGAAGCCCACTGCGGTGTACGCCCGAAGGTGTACAGGACATCGACGCCATGATCCTGAGCGTGGTTCAGCCAGATATTGAGAATGCTCCAGTTGTAAGTGCCCTGGGACGGATTCAATTGTGACCAGGGTGTGTTGCTATCCCAAAGGCGCACGCCGGAAATGGAGTCGACGGGCCAGGGCTCGGCGCCGGTTACGCCGCCGGTCATGTGCATGCCGAACAACTGGGGCGATACCTGTTGCGCGCCCACTGGACTGCTCATTGCCACGACGATGAGAGCGGCAAAAGCGACGATGGTTAATCTGAATTTCGACATATACTCCCCCTGCGATGCTTGATGTTGCATTTCACTTGTCCTGTCTCTGTCGCTGAAAAAATTCAGCGAGGCGCTTACTTACAGGAAGAAAGTTTGAAGTTGCCAATCCTCGTGTCCCAACTGATGGCGGTGCCGGTTTCGTTGGACTGCAAATATTCGTTCACATACCAGAAGGTGCAGTCGTCCACCGGATCCACGGTCATGCTGGAGTAGTCTCCCCAGCTTGGACTGTTTTCCTGGTCTCCGGTGCCGGTCTGAATGTTTAGCCCGACGGGTTTGCTGTTGGTGGCCAAGTTCCACCACGCCGCACGAATGCTGGGGTGATTCTTGGCATTGGACATACTGAATCCGACTGCAGCATGTCCGGTATGGTCCTGAGCGATGCTGGGCATGAAACGATCGATCGTGATATCCGGGCTTACGGTGCCGCTCTGGTAGAGCGCGGGAGTTCCAGATCCGCGCAATTCGTACCACCGAACGCCGGTGACCCGGCTGGTGATGCCTACTTGCACAGTGTGACTGATCAGAAACGACTCGTGAGTTCCGAAGTTGCGGTAGGCCAGGCGGGGCATTAAGCGATCGCCCATCGAATCGATGTAGTAGTGGCCGCCAGTCGAACGCAGAGCGGGTTCGATCACACAATAAGTATTGGTCGGGCGTCCGGGGGTGTAGCATCCTGGCGTGTAGGTCGGAACAGTTATCGATGAATTGGTGAACGTGGAATTTGCCGGATTCACCCAATCCACATGAAAATCCCACAAGTTGATCGAGTTTGAAGTGGTGCTCGAGCCGTCGCGCGGCGGATTCTGAATGCTCACGAAAAATTCATCGCGTCCTGCGGGCGGGGCGGTTTTGCCGTCGATGTCGGCCGGAACCAAACTGTGCCTGAGATACGGGGCGCCGTTGAGCGGGATCGGGTTGGGATCGCTGAAGCACTGTATGGGATTCGGAGTGCCACCGTTGAGCATGTTCGTCCGGTCCATGGCGCAAGCCATCACACCAATGATCCGATAGCCTTGGTCAACATCCATCAGATCGAAGCCGACGTAATACCCATCGGCCCAGGTGGCCAACTTCGGCCAATCCGGGAAATAAGGATGCCCTTGAGTGTTTGCACCCGTGTTCAGTTGGAACTGATATGTGTACCACGCAAGAGTGGTGGAGGTCAGGTCGTCGGTGTTGGAGACGGCCACGCAGTAGTTGTAGGGGCCCAGAATGCTCGGCGAGTTGTGGCCGCCGATAACCCAGCGCGATGCCAGATGATCAAAAAGCACCACGCCATCGCCGGCGATATTGCACGGGTTGCCATTGTTTTTCCAGGGCGACGCGCCATATTGCGGAGCCGACCAGACCGGGGAGAAGGTAACTTTGTCATAGGCCTGAAAGGTGATGTTGGTCCACTCCATGTATTGCTTGGTGCCGATCGCGCCGTTGGGATCGACGTCGTGCTGCGCCCACGGATCGAGTGAAGCGTCGATACCCTCAAAGGTCTTAACCGTTTGGGCCTGTGAGAACAATGGCGAAAGCACCATAAGCAGTACTAACAATCTGGACTTGATCATTTTTGGATAAATCTCCGACAAGCTATTTTTCGTGACGAATAAAAGGGGAGGAGTGGGAGGACCTGCATTTAACTTAACACACCATCGCAGGATTGCAATGGAGACTAAAGTCTCTTTGATGATCCACGGTCGGGCAGAGTAAGCCCGGCTTGGGGAAGTTCTGGTGCAAACCGATTGGCCACCAGAGGCCTTGGTACTGATTGCTTCACACATTGGACTCGCTAGGTAAACGCACCTGCCGTGCCAAAGCTCTCTATGTTTTATCAATCACTTGAATTCTGGCGATCACAGCAACATGTGAAAATTATTGCACACACGAACGGGGGGAAGGCAGATCGGCGCTGTCAGGCTCGCACGGTTGGTTTTGCGGGATGTTTCGATCAAACCAATGCCGCAGCTGGTACCCCATTCATTCGCGTCCTTGCGAATGAATGGGGCCCGCTGGATCTGCGATTCGCAGCTTGTGAATTGGCGAAGCGCCTACTTTTTGGGATGCCGCTCGTTGTGGATCTTGCGGCTTTGCGCGTTCTGTTCTTTCTGAAACTGCGCCTTCTCCTTAGGAGTCAGATGGCCGTTGTGCGCAGCCTCATCCTGGGCTTCCTGCTGTTGAATTTTGGCCTGGGATTTTTCAAGCTGGGAAGCTTGGGCAGCACTCAACTGACCGTCCTTGATGCCATTGGCAATGCGGTCCTGCTGGTGCTCTTCGCGGTTGTTTACGTGGTTCTCCCAGCCGTGGCCTTGCTCGTGGCTGCCGGGACCGACGTTGAGAGGGTGACCGGTGTTTGGGCCGTTGTTATTCGTCCCGTTATTGCCATTGTTGTTCGTCCCGCCATTGTTCGACCCATTGTTAACACCGTTGTTAGGGGCCGGGGGCGCGGCGGTAGTCTGATCGGTCGTCGTCGTGGTGGTGGTTGCGGTTTGGGCGGTGGCTAAACCTACAAGCAGCAAACCGAACGCCAGGACTGAAAGCAACTTAGTGATTCTTGTCATCGCTCACCTCGTAAGGGGGATTTGTATTGCATAGAACCGCTTAAACCCGAGCCGGTTCGATTAGTTTCGCCAGGATTGTCTACCCGGAAGTACATTGTCCACTATCTTGTTGATTCTTAGTCGCTTACTGTATACTCACCGACACCTTCATTTTGTCTATTCGCGATAGGGTAGGAGGAACTCGGAGCTGTGTCAATAGCCGAAAGGGCAATGCCACAAAGCGGTGTGGCGTCTCTGGTTCGGCTCGTTAGTCTGAAAGCGGCAAGCTGCAGCGGCTGAAGGCCGCATATTCATTGGGAGGCAGCGGCACGGCCGAGCCGTGCCCTTCCCAAGACTACGAGGCCAGTTTTCCACACCCCTCAAGCTTACCCTTCTGCATCCGAGCCGGAGTGAACCCTGATCAGAGTCTGCATTAAGGTATCACTTCGTACAAGGTTCCCGGATGATTTTTGCCGCCGAAAACGGTGGTGCCATAAAGAACGCCGTTGTTCAGGGTTACACCCGAGAAGGGAACCGATCCGTCCGCCGGAAATCCGCGGAAGGCATACAACTGAGTGCGGGTCCAGATGCCGCTGGAAAGGGTCATTTTGAAAACCGAGCCGCAGCCGGTGGCGTTGCACACATTCAAATCGCCGCCGTCCCGCGTAGTTCCGTAGATGATGGTGCCGGTGGAATCGATCACCACGCCCGAGTTGAGGTGATATCCAGTGGCGTCCTGCGTAAACTTCTGGATAATGGTCTCCGTCCAAGTGCTGCCGGAGAGCGACAGCTCGACGATGGTTCCGCAACCGGCCGGACAGCCACCACCGCCGCCGTAAAAGGTCGTGGTGTAAAGATTGCCTGCCGTGTCAAAGATCACGTTGGCGCTCGGTTCGCTGCCATCCGCACCGCCAATAAAATTGTGCAGAACAATTTCTTTCCAGTTGCCCTTGGCCGTCTTGGTCAGCTCGAAAACCAGGCCGCCATTCTTAACGCCCCCCTGCGGACGCCGTCCCGTAGAGGTTGCCGAGCGAATCGAGCGTGAGCGTAGAGACGGGGAATTCTCCGGCAGAGCCGCCGAAGTTGAAGAGGATAGTTTTTGTCCAGGTGCCGTTGTTGAGCGACAACTTGAAAACCGTACCGCGTCCCTTGGAACCGCCGTCATGCGTCATGCCATAGAGATTTCCGGCAGCATCCATGGTCAGTCCGCCGAAAGGATGGAAGCCATCCGCGCCTCCGGTAAATAAGTACAAAATGGTTTCGGTCCAAGTGCCGCCGGAGTTGCTCAACTCGAAAACCGTGCCGCAAGCGCCACTGCACGCCTCGGAGCCGCCGTAACGAGAGGTGCCGTAGAGATTGCCTGCAGCGTCCAGAATCACACCGCCACTCACCTTGCCTCCGTCTGTGGGACGCCCTTGAAAGTTGTAAAGCACGGCTTCGTTCCAGCCGCCCTTGCCGTCCGGTGACATCTCGAACACGGTGCCGTGGTTCGTATTCCCTCCTTCCCAAGTCGTGCCGTACATATTGCCGTTAGCGTCGAAGATCGGGGTGTCGAAGGGATAGGCTCCGTCGGTTCCAGCGCCAAAAGCGTGCAGAACCTTCTCGGTCTGCGCCGAGGCGGTGCTGACCGACACCAAAGCCAAGGCGACGATCGACAAAACCATGCTCCATGCGGGAGAAAACTTTACGAGTTTCATGAATTTTTCCTTCTGCCGGGCGGGATACCAATCAGGAAGACTCAGCTAACGAACCGGCGATCTCAGTTCTGCAGTTCTACTTGTTTTTCGCATGGTCTGTCAACGTGAAAGAGTTTGCAGCATCTGCAAGTTTGTTCTCCCCGCGAGCCTTATAAGGCGCGCCCAAAGCGCCCTTTCGATGCAATATTCACCCGGTGTTAATCAAGGAAACGGTGTAGAGTAGTTGCCACGCATCCGAGCACAGCAAGGAGGTGCCAGGTGGAGCAAGGGCATACCCACCCTTTCCTGCAGCAATAAGGGGGTAAATGGCGTTCCGGCAGGAACCTCAGGAGAAAGCGTCAAATAGAACGCTTGCGTGACGGCCTATCTGGTGTATCCTGCATCTAGGATTTGGTCAAAATAGGGCAGCTCTGCGCTGCTTGAAGGCCTAAGAATTCCTGAATCCGGAGGAGATTTATGAGTGGCAGTTTTGGGCGCTCCCTGTTCTTGGTGGGATGGCTGGCTTTGGGAACGACTTTGCTGCACGGGCAGTCGACCAACGTACTCACGTGGCACAACGACATCGGCCGCACCGGACTGAACTCCACCGAGACCATTCTCACCCAAACCAACGTAAACAAGACTCAGTTTGGCAAGATTTGTTCGTCTGCCTCGGGCACGATCGATGGACAGTTGATCGCGCAACCGCTGGTGACGACGGGAACCATCACGGGCCACAACCACGTAGTTTATGTGGCTACGATGAATGACAGTGTTTATGCCTTCGACGGCGATAGCTCCACTTGTGCCCTGATCAACCACGTCTCTTTGCTGCCTAAGGGCGAACAAGCCGTAAGTTGCGCGGCGGTCGGCGACCGGCAGTGCCACGCCCTCGCTCCGATCATTGGAATCCTTTCAACGCCAGTCATCGATCTCGCGACCCATACCATTTACGTTGTCACCTATTCGGAATCTACCAATCCGAAGTGCCTCGCTGCCCCTGTCCTCCCGCCGTCTCCGTGTTTTGTCCATCGACTGCATGCCCTCGATCTGGCAACCTTTAAGGAGAAGTTCAGCGGACCCACCCCGATTGCTGGAACCGCTGGCGGCATCGCCTTCCAATCGCGAGGTCACATTCAGCGCCCCGGTTTGTTGCTGCTGCCCAAAGCTTTCCCCAACGGCGATAGCGGACTCTACGTCGGCTTGTCCATGATCGATGGCGCTCCCAAGCGGCCCAACGGGTGGGTGTTCGGCTTCGACGCCAAGCGTCTGCGAGCTAAACCTTATGTCTTTACCACCACGCCGGGCGCGCAGGCTGGCGGCGGAGGAGTCTGGGGAAGCGGTGCGGGCATCGCCGTCGGGGCAGATTCTCCGGGAGGTAAGACGTACCTTTACTTTACGACTGGAGACGGCGTCTTCGACCAGACAAAACAGGACTTCGGAGACAGCTTCGTCAAGCTGACCCCGGCGTTGAACCTCGTCCCCAATGGTTTTTTTTACACCCTACGATGAGGATTGCCTGGAATCGAAGGACCTGGATCTCGGTTCGAGCGGGGTCATGCTGATTCCGGATGGCGTGGGTTCGGGCACAACTAATTTTGCCGTTACTGCCGGCAAGGACGGAAACATTTATGTGATGGACCGCGCCAATCCGGGAGGCTACAACGGGACCGCGCCCGGCTGTCCGGGGCAGGGAAGCAATCAGAACATCGAGACGTTCCTGGGCTCGAAGTTTTCCTACCATACGACGGCCGCGTATTGGAACCAGCAAATCTACTTCGTTGGCGGAAAGTCGCCCATGAACAAGTATCAGATCAGTTCGACCTGCACTCCCGCTCCGGTCTGTACGGTGCCGGTGGCCACGTCCACGAACAGTTTTCTCTACGGGCCGGTGCCTTCGCTTTCCTCGAATGCCAATGTGTCGGGAACCGCCGTCGTTTGGGCGATTCAGGGAGACGCATGGCCTTCGCTGAAGACCGTCCCCGCGCCGGCGATCCTGCACGCTTACGATGCCGAGCACGTGGGCTCAAACAACAGTCTGCCCGAGTTGTGGAACAGCGCGCAGTGTCACACTCGCGATCTGGCCGGCAATTCGCTCAAGTTCACCGTGCCCACGATTGCCAATGGCATGGTCTACATCGGCACCATGGATCCAACCGACTCCACCAATACGCGGGGAGAACTGGATGTGTATGGGCTCGTGAGCGGCTCCTGCAACTGAAGGTTGGGTTTAAATCGGAAACACCCACCCTCATTTTCAGAGACCACGAAGAAGGGTTGATTGGATAAGAGCGAAGGCTAGATTCGACCCGGTATGCTTTGGTTTGAGGATCAAAGACGCTGGGAAGAAAGGAGCCTTCGCAATGATGATTATAGGATGTGATTTCCATCCCAGCTGGCAGCAAATTGCATGGCTGGACAGCGAGACGGGAGAAAACGGGGAGCAGAAGCTGGTGCATGCCGGGGGCGATGCCAAGATGTTTTATCAGCAACTGGCGGGGCCGGTGCTGATCGGCATGGAGGCCACGGGCAACAGTCAGTGGTTCGTGGAACTGGTCGAGGATCTGGGGCACGCGATCTGGATCGGAGATGCGGCGCAGATCCGGGCCAGTTACGTGCGCCAGCAGAAGACGGACAAGCGGGACGCGGCCCACATTCTGAAGCTGGTGGTGCAAGGCCGTTTTCCCCGCCTGTGGACACCGAGCCGGGAGCAGCGCGATCTGCGGCAACTGGTGCTGCATCGGCACAAGCTGGTGGAGATTCGCAGCCGAGTCAAAAACGAACTGCAACACCTTTCCTTGAATAAGGGAATGCAGAGGAAAGGCAAACTGTGGAGCCAGACCGGGCAGAAGATGTTGCGCGAGCTTCCGTTAAAACCCTGGGCGGCGTGCCGGCGGGAGGATTTGTTGGGACTGCTTGCGATGTTGAACCAGCAGGTTGGCCAGCTCGATACCGCCGTGCAACACGCGGCGGAAGAGAACCCGCAGGCCAGGTTGCTGATGACACAGCCGGGAGTAGGTCCGAACACGGCGTTGGCCTATGTGCTGACCATCGGCGATGTGAGCCGGTTCGCGCGGGGCAAGCAGGTCGCGAGTTATCTGGGATTGATTCCGCGCGAGCACTCTTCCGGGGGGAAGCAGAAGCTGGGAGTCATCACCAAGCAAGGCAACCGCATGCTGCGCTCGCTGCTGGTGGAAGCGGCGCAGATTGCGGTGCGCTTCGACCCGGGAATGAAGAAGCAGTATTGGCATCGCTGCCATCAGAAGCCGAAGGGAGTGGCCAAGGTGGCAACGGCGCGCAAGTTAGCCGTACGACTCTACTGGATGTTACGCACGAATGTAGCTTATCCAGAGATCGTTCGCATCGAGAGCAGCCCGCGGGTGCCCCTGGTCGGCGCAAGCTAGACTGCAGGACTGATTGGGCGCTCTCGCATCCCGCACGAGGCGGGATGTTCGCATAGAGGAATCATGGTTGATGGTTAGGCCGAATCGATGGTTGGTGGAACGGATCTTCGGGAGAAGATTCCCACCGGTGGGTGATTCAGCGTGAGATTTCCAGAGTCTTGGTCCTCAACCTCTCTGGCAAAAAAGCGGTGCCAAAAACACCGACAGGATATTTTTGTCCTTGACACCGCCTTCGCTCTTATCGAGGGGCACCCGATCACCACGGACATCAAAAACCGGGGTATGTCCCGGCTGTCCCCACATTTCCGAATACCCTCTACCGCGTGTTTATCAAGATCGCGATACCCTGGTTTATTTCACCGACCGCCAAGTCAGGTTCACCGTCCTTGTTGAAATCGCCAGCGGTCAGTGCATAGCCTGGGTCATTTATGCTGCTAATTCGTTTCACCGCCTGAAAGGTACCGTCGCCGTTCCCGTAGAAAATTCCCGGATAACCGCCATCCAGGACAACCGCGATGTCGGGATTTCCGTCGCGGTTGAAATCGGCGATAGCGACACCTACTGGCGTCTGACCGAGTGGTGGCGTCGAATACAGTGTCGCACTCCCGAACGTACCATCTCCATTACCCAGGAGAACCGCTATGTCCTGGGCGGCGTTGCTTACGACAAGATCGAGCATGCCGTTGTGGTCTAAGTCTGCTACGACAACGTAATCGGCCTCCTGATCAGTCGGGTAAGTTCCTGTAAGCTTGAACTTCCCGCGACCGTTATTCATGAGAATGGCAACCGAGCCACCGCTGTCCTCAGCCACCGCAAGGTCGGGATGACGGTCTCCGTTGAAATCGCCGGCGGCGATACCGTACGGCTGACCTGCCAGCTTGTATACATCCGGCTTCCGGAAAGTTCCGTCGCCCTTGCCGAAGAAGACAAGCACGCTTCCGGCATTTCCGTTCCTCCCGTATCCCAACCTGCTGGTGATGGCCACATCCAGATGTCCGTCGCCGTCGAAGTCTGCCACAACGAGCGAGGTGGACTCGATCCCTAATTCGTATGTCGCAGAGTTCTTGAAGTTTCCTTTATCGTCGCCCAGAAAGATTCCAACGGCGCTGTGACCCGTGCCGCCATATTCGAGTACGGCCAAGTCCAGATTGTGGTCGCCGTTGAAGTCCCCGACCGCCAACCGCAAGGCGCCGGGCGCGGAAAAATAATGCGGTGATTCAAATGTCCCGTTGCCTTTGCCTAGCATAATGCCGACTCTTCCTGTGAAAAATTCGGCGACCGCTAGGTCCAACTTGCCGTCATGGTTAAGGTCAGCCGGCACCACCGCCCAGACACTGTCGCTTAGGGGATACAAAATCGGCTTTTTGAACTGCCGCGCCGCCGCACCGGGCACTATTGCCGTGACAACTGTCACGCTCAGCAACAGAGCCCACATCGTTTTCAGGTTTCCAATCGCCATTTTTGTCGCCGTCGAGAAGACCTCGTTTGTCGTAATCCCCAGTGATTAAATCGAGCTTGCCGTCGTGGGTGAAATCCCCAGATATCACCGCATAGTTCAGGAGCCCAGCTTTGTAGTATTCGGGCGTCTTGAACTGCCTAGCCTCTGCGCTAGGCGCTATCGCCGCCAATCCGATCAGAACCAGCAATAATGTTGAGATGGTCGAGAGGCGTGTCATGTCGCTCCGGGAAGTACTGACTGCGGGGAAGCACAGCCAAAGCGCTCACAGTATAACCTGGTTTTGCCGGGCATCCCTCGCTATTTCGAGATGGGCAATAGCCCGGTCAGGTGCCATGCGGCCCAGCATTTCGTGTCCTTTGCGAAGGCAGGGATATTTCTAGACAAAGCTGGGCCGCATCCGCCCCCACCCTCTTCGCAGAGAACGCGAAGAAGGGTGGGGCACCCCTTCCCCATAGAGATCAAAATCGAACAGCCCCGACGGTGCAGGTACATTGGACCAAGCCGCGTCCTGACCCGCGTCGCAGAGCCCCCCTCCCGCCCCGATTCACCCATCACAATTTTCGATTCCTAAAATGGGAAATCGGTGTAAAATGGCATCTGTTCCTGCAGTACTAAGCCGTAGTGCCGGTTTAGTCCCCTGGGTAGCTCGATCCGGTCGGTTCCCCGCCGGGTAGTAAGGATCGAACAGTATGACGCGCACGCTTTGCAGTCTTGTCTTTGTCCTGGGACTCGGCATCAACCTGCCCGCCAACGCCCAAGTGGCTCCCACGTTCTTCGGCATGGATTTAAGCAAGGGCATCATGCTCGGAGAACCTTGGCCAGTCGATAATATCTGCGTGAATCCGGCCAAGGGATGTGCCGGCTTCGGTGGAATTCGTCTGTGGGATTCCGGGGTGTCGTGGGATGTGATGAACCCGGCGCCCGGCCAGTACGACTGGAGTTTGTTTGACGCGTGGCTCACCGCCGCCCAAGTTAATAAGGTGGACGTCGAGTACACCTTCGGCCGGGTACCGCAATGGGCTGCGTCCGACCCCCGCAATCCTACGTGCACCGGAGGCGGCGGGGGCGGTCCTGGAAAATGCAGTCCGCCCGATGATCTTAAGCCTGACGGAACTGGCGCTGATCAACACTGGAAGGATTTCGTCACCGCCATCGCCACCCGCGCCGCCGGCCGGGTGCATTACTGGGAAATGTGGAATGAAGGCGGAAACCCCGCGCGTTGGTTGGGAACGTCTGCGCAGTTAGTGCGGATGGTGAAGGATGCCCGCTCCATCATTCTTACGATCGATCCCACCGCTGTGATCCTGAGTCCCTCGGGAGGGATCCGGTCCCCGGTGGAACTCGACTGGTGGAAAAAGTTCCTGGCTGCGGGCGGCGGTAATTACGTGGATGCCATCGCGATTCACAGTTATTTGCAAACGGAAGGCCACCAACCCGTCCCCGAGCAACTGAAGGTGTATCTGCCGCAATTTGTGGCCAAATATCTGAAGCCCCACGGCCTGGATAAGAAACCCATCTTCGACACCGAGGCTAGCTGGGGCATCCCCGGGTGCTGTAATTTTCAGGACTTGAATCTTCAGGCTGGCTTCGTGGTCCGCTACTTTGTCATGCATCGGCTGCTGAACGTGCAACGCTACTACTGGTTCGCCTGGGGTGACGCCACTGCCGGGACACTGTGGGTGGCCAATCCGCACGACATTACCAAGTCGGGAACGCTGTTGAAACCGGGTGTTGCGTATCAGCAAATCTACAACTGGCTGGTGGGAAATACGCTCGACCATTCCTGCGCCCCGAAAGGCTCGGTGTGGGCGTGCGGTGTGACCGGACCAAACGGCAACGGCTACCAGGCACTGATCGTGTGGGATACGTCAAAAACCTGCACTCCATGTACTTACTCTCAATACACTTTCGATCCGATGTACATCCAATATGTCGACGTGACCGGCAAAGTCACATCCACCACCGGATCGCAGACCGTGCCGATTGGGTACCAACCCATCTTGCTGCAGAATATGACGCCGCCCGGCGAGCGGTAATTTGCGCTGGACCTGATCCAATCGATACCCGGATTCATGCGGTAGAATCCCCATGCGGTCATTCCAAAATGTCGAATTCATATGGGAGGGCGATTGTCCGTTCTGGTGATTGGCGGCGCGGGATATATCGGGAGTCATGTGGCGCATGTGTTGAAGCGCAAAGGCTACGAAGCGATTCTTTATGACAACCTGTCGACCGGGCACGAATCGCTGGCGCAGGGATTTGAGCTGATCGTTGGCGACATTGGCGACACGGCCAAACTGGCTGCGGTGCTGCGGCGGGTGGATGCGGTGATGCACTTTGCCGCGCTGGCGTATGTGGGCGAATCCGTGGCCAACCCGCGAAAATATTTTCAGAACAATGTGACCGCAGGGCTGGCCTTGCTCAACGCGGTGATCGATTCCAAAGTGCGCAGGTTTATTTTTTCTTCGACCTGCGCCACCTATGGGACGCCTGCAAAGATGCCGATCACCGAGGACATGCCGCGCTTGCCAGTGAACCCTTATGGGGTTACGAAACTGGCCTTCGAATACGCGCTTGAGGCTTACGATCGCGCCTACGGATTGCGTTTTGTGGCCTTCCGCTATTTCAACGCGGCGGGGGCGGACGAAAACGGAGCGGTAGGCGAGATCCATCGTCCGGAAACTCACCTGATTCCATCGGCCTTCGAGGCCATCAATGGGGATCGTGGCGAGCTGGAGATTTTTGGCACCGACTATCCCACGCCCGACGGAACCTGCGTGCGCGATTACATTCACGTGAGCGATCTCGCCGAAGCGCATGTTTTGGGACTGGAGTATCTGGAACGTGGAAGTTCCACGGCGTTGAATCTGGGGACGGGACAGGGTCATTCAGTAAAAGAGGTGCTCACGACCATCGAGCGAATCAGCGGCCGCAAGGTGCCGAAGCGGGTTGCGCCGCGGCGCGCGGGCGATCCGCCGGAACTGGTCGCCGACCCGTCGCGCGCGGAGAAAGTGCTGCACTGGAAAGCCAAGCGCTCGCTCGAGGAGATCGTGTCGACGGCATGGAAGTGGGATCAGAGCCTTCGTGTCGGTGGGAAGTCCCCTCTCGATAACTTAGCTAAATGAAGTTAGAGTTAACCGGCAGCGCTTTTCCCATCTTGGGACGGAGTTTACTGTTTGGTACTGGGTCCCCCCTCCCCCCTTTTGGCTACAAAATCTTGAAAACACTGGATTTCACTGTTCGACCATGTGCTAGATCTTTGAGTTTTAAGGACTTATACGCAAAATCTTGAGGGCATGGGAGTTACGCGGGCAGAGCCTTCCCAATTTGGGCTGGTTCCAGTCTAGGTTGTCAAAGATCACGAATTATCCGACAGATAATATATCTTGTTTCAGGTTATCTTGTATTGGGCAGGGGCGTCAACGAAATAGTGTTGGCCGGGATCTCAGGGCTGAAGCTCGAACGCCGTGCCGCAGCCCAGGCCTTGGCACGCAGACCCGCCTTCAGCTGTTACTCCATAAAGGTAGTTCCACTTTCCCCAAGTCAGGCCGCTAGCAGGCAGGGCCCCGTCGCCGTTGCTGCCGGTGAATCCGTGGAGGACAGCTTCGGTCCACGCGCCGCCCTTGCGCCCGGGACGCTTCAGTTGATAGACAGTACCACTCTCCGTCGCTCCGCCGCCGTATTGGGTTGTGCCGTACAGATTTCCTTGGCTGTCAAATGCCAGGTAGCCGCTGGGGATAGCCCCGTCGTTGCCATCTTGGAAGGCGTATAGGGTAGCGTAGGTCCAGGCCCCTCCTTTTTGGACTGGGGGAAAAAGCTCGAATACTACTCCGCACCCGAATCCACCCTGACAGTTGAGGTCTCCCCCGGCACCCGTGGTCCCATACATATTCCCGGATCCATGGAAGACCACGGCGCCTATGGGGTTAGCACCTATATCGTTGACACTATCGAAGGAGTAAAGCACAGTTTCAGCCCAAGCTCCGCCTTTCCTTTTGGGTGGGTTCATACGATAGACAATGCCGTACCCGTACGCACCGTCATAAATGGTTGTGCCGTAGAGATTTCCCTCTTGGTCAAAGGTGACACCCGCGAAAGGCTCCGCTCCGTCGGGGGTTCCGGTGAATGTGTAGAGCACGCTAAAACGCCACTTCCCACCGCTCTTCGTTGGCCGCTTGAGCTCGAAGACTGTGCCACAGCCGCTATTGCCGCAGCCAAGGTCACCGCCAACCCCGGCAGCGCCATAGAGATTCCCCTCGGCGTCAAAAACCAGGCCCACAATTGCCGCGCCGTCGCTCTGCTGATTGAGCGTATAGAGCGCACTGTAATTCCAGGCGCCGTCACCGGAGACCGGCGGGCTCAGTTTAAAAATGGTTTGGCTATAGTCAACTCCGTACAGATTGCCGTCCTTCCCAATGCGCAGGAATGCGGGGTACGCATCCCCGTTGCCTCCCGGAAAACGATAAAGGATGGTTTCTGTCCATGCCCCGCCGCGAGTTCGCGGCGCGCTTAGCTTGTAGACCGTGCCCAAGTTGTCAGGGCCACCCGCATAGGTCACGCCAATGAGATCGCCGTTCTTCGTGACAGCTGGCACGCCCACTGGAAGCCAACCGTCGGAACCTTGCCCAAAATCGTGGATTACTCGGTATGTGTCCGCCGCGTTGGCGGTACCTCCCAGTAGAACTACAGCTACGAGTGCTGCCAATATGAGGACTACTTTGCGAGATTGCCTACGGAGTATCACTCTGGGTGCCTCCTTTCTGGGTGCCTCCTTTCGAACGGAAACGAACAACAACCGATCTCGCCTTAACGAGGGCCAAAAGCATATCATCGCCATCAAGCCGCGGGCGACGGAAAAATCCCCACAAAGGCTGCGAGACCGATGTGCAACTTCTTGCACATGCACCATGCCTTCCTGGCCTAAGTATT
>Ga0207098_10139_pt3 | contig 19789 bp, 18 predicted proteins | sample Alteio_BWMinHeat_84_FD_153548 | JGI IMG/M metagenome (GOLD analysis project Ga0207098, IMG submission 153548) | Enriched cells from forest soil in Barre Woods Harvard Forest LTER site, Petersham, Massachusetts, United States -... | ecosystem: Environmental > Terrestrial > Soil > Temperate forest >...
CCGAATTGATCAGGATGGGAACGATCGGAATCTTCAACAAATCCAGAAGTTGCAGCGGTTGAGTGATACCGTGATCGATTTTGATGTCGTGAGAGAAGGCCGGCTCGAATCCTTCTTCCAGACTCGTTTTGAGAATGTGGCGCGCTAATTCGTTGTGCGCGTGAAACGGCCCGGCATGCGTGTTCCAATCACCCCAGCCTTCGACATGGTCCACGCCGATGACGAAAGCAGGCATTAGATCGTAGAACAATGCGCGGAAATGGTCGGGTCCGAAGATGACCACCGCATCCGGTTTTGCGGCGTGAAGTCTTTCCGCCATATTGACGACAGCGGCTTTGAATCGCTCAACCTGATCGTGATTTTTTTCGATGGGAAAGTTCATCAGCGGGGAGTGGGACATCGCACCGGCAAATACAATCTTGGCCATCTTAAAGTCTAACTATAAAACCTTTGTTTCAACCTCAAATAACTCCAACGCGCGGTGAACCAACGCCTCACATGCGCTTTTGTCGTAGAAGAGAAAATTACTTGCAGTCGTACGCACAGGGTCGCCGTTGAAATAGCGTTCGTATTGAAGTTGGCGCGAGCCGAAGGCTTCGCCAGCAAGATCCCAGGCGAGCTTGTAGAGCCGCGATCGATCCAGCGCGGAAACGCCTGCTCCTTGAAAATACTTCTCGACGTCGGAACCCACAGGACTTTCAAAGTCCGCTGCCGAAGGTATCATCATCAGACCACCGGCTCCAATCGTCTGCAGAATCTCAATCACCCGTGGATAGACTCGCGGCAAGTACGTCCGAAGGGTCATCAACGGTTGGAACGCGGGCCGTACAGTGCCACGAGACGTGGTCTCATATTCGAACTCTGCGCGCGCGATACAGCTCTTCACGATCTCGATGTAGTTGATGCACTCACCCAACATCTCCTGAACGTGAAGATGGGCATCTGTCTTGACCGCTCGGGCCATTTCCATCGCAATGCCGGTCACAAACTCCAGCTTCACCAGAGCCCGCACAGAAGTCTGATGTCCCGTGTATTGCCGCATGTTCGAGTCCGGGTATAGCGCGTTGCTCAGGCCGACATCCTTGTAAATGAACACACGATCCCAGGGCACCAGAACATCGTCGAAAATCAACAAGCTGTCGCACTCCTCGAACTGACTCGCGAGAGGATGATCCGACGGGTCGAGGTCGCCGCGATCATAGGGCGGCCGGCAAATCTGCTTCAAGCCCGGAGCATCGATCGGAAGGGCGAAGACGATGGCATAGTTCTCCTCCCCGGGTCTTAAACCGGGAAGGTTATACACCAGCACTTCATCGGCAATCGGGCCGAGCGTGGCAAGCATCCGCGCACCCCGCAGGATCGGACCCTGAGGCGTTTCGCGAACAACACCCATGTGCAAAAACGGATCGGCCTGCGCGCCTGTACTCTTCGATCGATCGTTCTGCGGCGTGATCAGCGCGTGCGTAAGCATCAGATCATTCGAGCGGGCGTACTCGTAATAGCGAACGACGTTATCCGAGAAGCGCTGACCGCCGCGTCCAAACACGTCGGCAGCATCGGCAAATGCCGCAAGACTGCAGTTGAGAAAATCGGGTGAGCGGCCCATCAAGCCGAAAGTCGATTCAGCCCACAGACGGAAGGCCTTTCGGCGTTTGACGATGTCCTCGTAACTCTCCGGGATCAGAAACGACGTTCCGACGCGTTCCCCGCTCGGCAACGAATAGCTGAGTACGTCTTTGTGCGCCGGATCGTGTTGCATGTCGAACAGACCTGCGATCCGGGCGACCGGCCGGCGAAACGCGGGATACGCCGTGACATCGTCGATGCGCTCGCCGCCAACCCAGACCTCACGCGGACGCTTTCGGAGACCCTCGATGTATTGGCGGCCGGTCCGAATCGGCATGGTGCTAGGATGCTACCATGCTCTGGACTGATCTGGCACAAGGCGCATTCGCACTCGGATATGTGAGCGCAAAAGGTATCCGCACGCGCTGTTTATCGGCCGGAAACGCTGACTCGACGCCTCTCCTATTTCTGCACGGCAGCGGTGGGCATCTTGAAGCTTACCAGCGAAATATTCTTCCTCATGCGGAACATATGCGGGTTTTCGCGATCGATATGCTCGGTCATGGATTCACGGATAAACCGGATCGTGATTACGAGATCGATGACTACGTCGATCACGTCGTCGCGTTCTGCGCCGCGCTCGACTTGGGACCGATCTTCGTTTCCGGTGAGTCGCTCGGCGGATGGGTCGCTGCACGACTCGCAATCCGGTATCCCGAACGCGTCGCGAAGCTGGTGCTAAATACCGCCGGCGGCCTGACGGCTGATGCCGCGGTGATGGAGAGACTGCGGACACTGAGTATGAACGCCGTACGAAACCCGGATCGCGCCGCAGTGCGCAAACGCCTGGAGTGGCTCATGCATGATCCGAACGTTGTGACGGACGATCTGGTCGAGATGCGATACCGCATCTATACCCAGCCGGGCGCTGAAAAGATGATGGAGCACATCATGTGTCTTCAAATCATGGACGTCCGCAGCCGCAACATGATCCCGATCGAGGACCTGCGAAAGATCAAGGCGCCGACGCTCATCGTCTGGACCGATCACGATCCGACAGGCAAGGTGGAAGTCGGCGAGACTTTCGCCCGCGAAATCCCGAATGCGCGTCTTGTCGTCATGGAGAATTGCGGCCATTGGCCGCAGTACGAAGACGCGGACACGTTCAACCGCATCCATCTGGATTTTCTAATCGACTCCTGACTGACTGGAATCCACAAAAATACCCGATCAGCCATACGTAATCGGCGATTTGACTAGACATTGAACCATCAGCCATTTTCGAAATCCATTTAACATGCTTGTTTGAAATGGCTAATGGTTGAGTGTCTAGTCAAATCGCCGATTACGTATAGCTGATTGCGTATCTTGCCAAAAATAAACGGCGGACCCTACGGTCCGCCGTGCCAGGGACGCGAGAGATAACCTAGCAGAAACCCAGATTACGAACTGGGAAATTGGGGAGTGTAGGGAAGATATTGTTCAGGTCACTGTCGGCGGCGCCGAACCATTGGGCCAATGTGGCGCCATACTGGGCAAGAGAGGTGCTCGGCAGCATAACGCCGCGACTGTCCGAGAAGTCATCGACCGACGCGTTAAAGTTGGCATAGTTCGTCATGAGCGGGAAGCGGCCGTACATCTTTCCGCCCTGGACGGCGCCGCCGAGGATCAAGTGATGATTCCCCCAGCCATGATCGCAGCCCGTTCCGCTTGGTTGGAGTGTTCGACCGAAGTCCGACAATGTGAAAGCGGTAACCTGCTGATCGACTCCCAACTGGACGGTTGCCGCATAGAAAGCGTCCAGCGCCTGGCTCACTTCCTGCAGATTTACCTGCTGCTGCCAGGACTGGCCCCCGTGCGTATCGAACATGCCGAGGCTGCAGAAGAAAATCTGCCGTCCGACTCCCAATTGCGCATTCAAACTGATGATCTGGGCGATATCCTTCAACTGGGGTCCGAGCGTGCCCGCCGGGAACGGCTTCTGGAAATTCACCGCGCCCGACGCCGCCGAGAGAATCGGATTCAGTGAATTGGCCGACATTAGCGATCGATTGGCCGCATCGATAATGGCGTTTCCACTGGCAGCCCCGATGATCTGGTTCTCAGCGTTCAAACGAGCCGTGTCCGCCGACGCCGGCCATAGACCCATTGCATCCTGCTTCATGTAGTTTCCCGGCTGGATGCTGGCTCCCTGAACGACGTTACCGGAGCAGAATATTGCCGGATTTAGCATGGCAATGGACGCCGGAAAGGTCGATCCGGCATTGTAGTTGTATTGCGCCTGCATCGTGTCGACACAGCGCGCTCCCCATCCGGTACTCAGTGTGTAGTCCGGTTGTCCCATTTGCATTTCCTGCACCTGATCCGCGTGGGAGCGCAACTGAACAGGCAAAGGGAAACCTCCTTGCGTCTGATTGGCATAGGAAGTCGGCTTCACCAGCATTCCGACGTTGGCCAGCACCGCACAATGACCCTGGTTATATAACGCGCGAATTTCCGGCATGCTGAAGTGGAATCCGAACGAGCCTTGATTCGCATCGCTGAACTGAAGCAACTGGTTCAAATTGAGCGCCAGCCCGGGACGTGCTTGGGCATAAGCGTTGTACTGGGGATTTGTCATCGGGACGATCGTGTTGTGACCGTCGTTTCCACCGAACATAAAGAGGCATACCAGCGCTTTGTAATCATTCGCTGCATGAGCAACATTCAGGCGTCCGAGGCCGGCCAGCATTCCCATACCGGCGCTCAACTGCAGGAACCTACGTCGAGATAGTGTCTTTTCCATAATCATGTCCTCCAGTAAAGGTCGGTTAATGTTGAACCAGAAATTCGCCCGACAAAGCCGTCAAGTAAACGGCTTCAATCGCGCGCTGGTTGTTGTCCGGCATTGCATTGAGCGAGTTCAGAATCGCAGTGCGGGTTGTTGTGGACATCCGTCCGAACAGTAACGCGTTGTCGACTGCGTCGATAAGCGCCTGCGGAGTTCCGGCAAGATTGATGAAGGGCAGGAGTTGCTGGTTGAACGGATATCTGTACAGCATGTTGTCATAGATGAAATTTGCCCGATTCGACGCATCGCTGGCCGAATAGATCTGGAACTCCGGGCCGAATAATCCGCCGCCCTTGGGGATCTTAAACAGCGGCGAATAGTGCCCGAAGACCGACGGCGCATCCAGAACGCTTTCATCCATGCCGATCATCAGGTAATTGAAACCAGACACGAACGGCAGTCCCAGATTCAACGTTCGAGAGAACGCAAGCAGGAACTGCTCGGTCGAGCGTAGCCGGCCGAATGTGGCAGGCGGCGTGTCGTTGCGAGCCTCGGGATTCTCGAGGATGGCCTTGATAACAGCCTGCATATCACCCCGCACTCCGAAACCGTTATCGCTGAAGACATCGGCAACGGCCTTGATGTAGGCGGGACTCGGATTACTCGTTACCAACGCCCTGATGAGCCGGGTCGCGACGAATGGCGGAACGTTCGGATGGTTGAAGATGATGTTAATCGCAGCGTCGAAATCCGTTTGGATCGAACCCCCCGTTTGGATTGTTTGCCCAAGGAACGTCTTGGGGCCGACGACATGCCTGCCCGGCATTGGAAGCATCGGACCGGGATAGAAGCTGTTGTTTCCGCCCCCGCCGATCGTGCCGTTCTGACTGTTCCAGGTCCAGCCGGTTAAGGCTTTAGCGAGGCCGACAACATCAGCCTGACCATAAGTCGGGGTCGGCGGATTTGTCGTGAACGACCCATCTTCGTTGAGCAAAGAGGTGCCGACCGAGAACAACTGCATGATCTCGCGCGGATAGTTTTCATTCGGCGCGCCGCTTGCGCCGCTGTTGGCAAGATCCAGATAGTGTCCCATCCCGCCATCGAGCGTAGTGTCCTTCAACAGTTGTTTGTAGTTTCCAAACGCGTTCTTGCTGAGGATCTTCAACCACGGAATGACGTCCTCGCCGTTAACGTTCTTTTCCAGTGAGATGACGATGATTTCGCTGAGGGCATAGATCACCCGCTGGCGTAACTGATCCTGGCCGCCCCACGCGTTGTTCCAGAAAGCGTCCTGTGCGACGGTCTTACTGCTCTGGTCGGGAGGAAGCGGAGATTCCGGCTTAGCGAACTGCTCATTTATATAGGCGTCCACCCAGTTGTTGAGTCCAACCTGCTGCGCAATCTGCTGTGCGTGCGCAATGTCCGCAGCTTTCGCCCCAAACGAAGCCTGGTCGAGGAACCGCGCATACATGATCGCCGATGGATTTTGCAGGGTAACCATGGCCGTTCCGGTCGCCACGTTATTGGCCGCCGCAGTCGCGCTGATCGTCACAACATTAGGAGAGGGCGCCGCGGCAGGTGCGGTGTACACACCGCCAGCCGTGATCAGACCGTTGTTGGGATCGCCTCCCGGAGTTCCATTCACTTTCCATGTCACCGCCTGATTTGCACTGTTGTTGACTACCGCCGTGAACTGCTGGGTGCCGTTCGGCAGAAGACCGGCGCTTCCCGGAGCCACGTTTACCGAAATTGGCGGCGGCGGCGGTGGTGGTGGTGGAGACGGCGGGCTTGGTGGTGGCGGATTTGGCGGATTGCCTCCTCCCCCAGCCGCAACAACGTTGAGATACACCGTCTGGGATATGCCACTCGGCATCGGATTCTGGACAGTGATTGCTACGCTGCCGATTGTCGTTGCCGTCCCGGTCGTCGTGATCCACCCGGCGTTTACGAACGTCGTGGCCAGCGGGACGCCGTTCCAGAGAATTGTCGCTCCATTCATGAATACGCCGCCGGCGGCCAGCTTGAACGAGCCGAGGGGTATTGACCGCGGACTAAGGCCAGCCAGGGATGCCGACGGATTCGAAATGATCACGGTCGCCGTTCCGACGGCTGTCGGATCTGCGTTGCTGGTCGCCTTAACCGTGTAGTTGGTGCCGATCGGGACACCCGTCGGCGCAGTGTAGTGTCCGGAACTGTTGATAACGCCGCCGGTGGCCGACCATGTAACCGCTGAATTCATGGTGCCATTGACGATGTCGCTGAAGCCTCGATCGGAGCCGGGAGTCATATATGCCGTTGCGGGACCGACTTGAACGGTCACACCCGGCAGTGGCGTCGAACTTGAAATCGAGGCAGCCAGACAGGTCAGCAGCAGTGCTATAACCGTCAGACGCCCCTGGATCTTGTGAACGCGTATTTGCACGTATCTCTCCTTTTCGTTACACACCTCACTCCCGTTAACCCCGTAACCTACACAGTGAGCAATGACGGGGAAGGAAGGGACGTATTACCGGGACAGAGCCGAAGAAATTGGAAATCGGCAAAATGGACGATTCCGAAATGGAAGTTCGAAATTCGAAACCTTAAACCTTAGATCCGAGGAAGGTGACGTGCCTTCGCTGACGGACATGAGTGCGACAATGTCCGAGGGAGACAAACTTCAGGCTCGATTCGTCGGTTTTGCTGGCCGTATTGTGAGATTGGCGGAGAAGTTACCGCGAACAGAGGTTGGACGGCATATCTCGAAGCAAATATTACGCTGCGGGACGGCGACAGCTTCGAACTATGGCGAGGCACGAGGAGCGGAAAGCCGATCTGATTTCATCCACAAGCTGCGGATCGTTCTAAAAGAACTGAATGAAACGACAGTATGGCTGCAGTTGATTGTGGCGCGTGGCTTCTTTTCCGCGGAAAAGATGTCCGCGATTATCGCGGAAAACCGCGAACTTTGTTACATCATCGCGGCTTCAATCAAAACCGCCCGTGGAAACGCTCCGTAACAATTTCGGATTTCGATTTTCGACTTTCGAACTTCCATTGCGGATTCGTCCAATCTCTCCGATTTACGAATTGATGGTTTGGAATGTATTACTTCCAACGTATAACGCTCATCATATTCGAATAATCATCCGTCCACGCCTTAATATCGGTAGGCTTCTCAACCTGCTCCCACGCCTCTTTATGCGGGATATCGGAAAGATCCTCCGCCCGTCTGACCGCCGCAACATAATCCGAAGCGGCTTTCCCCGTGGGCTCCTCATCATCGTCGTGCCGGACAAACGCAGGAAGACCTTCGTCGAGGGCAACAACGGTGGCAAGCCGTTCGACATCGAGATACCGGTTCGACACGTGAAACAAAAGCACTCCAGCCGGCTTGAGCTTGGACATATACATTCGAACCGCTTCGCGCGAGACCAGGTGCGCCGGGATCGAATCGGAATTGAAGGCGTCGAGAACAAGAAGATCGAACTCGCGATCCGGCTGTGCCTGAATCGAGAGACGACCGTCACCAACGATCACGTTGCAGTCATTTCCGCAGCGCCGGATAAACGTAAAGAAATTCCGGGCAATATCGACGACCTGCGGATCGACGTCGAAGAACGTGATGTGACGCGACGGGCTTCCATACGCCGCGATCGTTCCGGTCCCGAGTCCGACAACGCCAACGTGCTGATTGGGACGGGAACTCAACATCGTCATGACATCTCCGATCGGACCAGTCTTGTGATAATAGGACAGCGGTTCACCAGCGAGCGTGATATCGAGACTTTCGACACCGTGCATGGTGTCGCCGTGCAGCAGCTTCCGCATATTCTCATTGCGGTCGTACAGAACCTTCTTCACACCAAAGAAGTCTCGAGCAACGAACAATCTTGCTGCCCCCTCGAACTCCCGCGGAAGGATGAGGGCGTAGGTAACGACGAGAATTGAAAATGCGAGCCCGAATGTAAAAACACGCCTGCGAAAGAGAAGCACCGCGAGAATGAGGACGATTTCAGTAATGGCGATTGCCATGTTGTTGCTGGTTTTCAGGTCATTCCACGAGAGGGCGAAGTCGGTAATGTCGATCCTTGCCCAGGAAATGATTCCGTAGATCGCCGTCGCCAGCAATAAGCCAAATGCAGCTACCGCGGCAACATCTTTCCAACCCATGCGTTGATCCGCATTTCTCGGCTGACGGAAAAACGCAACCAATGCGATGAGCAACGGGTACTCAAATACGGTGCTGAAAAGAGCTGGTGCAATGATCGCCGTGAAGATTCCGCCAAGAACCCCACCCAGGGCGATGACGAAATAAAACTCGGTGAGATATTTGGTTGAAGGCCGCCGGTCGGCAAGCGAGGAATGACACAGCAGGGAAGCGAAAAACAGTATCGTGATGTGAGCAGCCATCAATTTCCATATTTCACTTGCGTGAACCGGCACGCCGACCGCGGCAATCGGAAAGAGAACGAGCAAAACGAGCGTCGCAATTGACGAAACCAGGGCTGTTGAAAGACGAATTCTTCGGGCAAACGCCATGATGAACGTCAGCAGATAGACCGCCAGGGGGATTACCCACAGGAATGGAACGGAACCGATGTTCAACGAAATGTGATTCGTGACTGCGAGCATCAACGCTGAAGGCACGAAGGCGGCGGCGAGCCAATATGCTCGCGTCTCCCAATTCGGCGCGGGTGTTGTGTTATCGATGTCCGGGGTTTCACCATCCTTTATATATGTCATCTCTTTCCAGATCAGCACCGCCGCGAACGCCACCAAGGCGAGCAATACTCCGTAACCGTCCAGCCATAGCCGGCTCTGCGCAGTCACTCCATATCGAGGCTCGAGAAGTACGGGATAGGCGAGAAGCGCGAGTAAGCTTCCTGCATTGCTCGTCGCATACAGGAAATACGGATCCCGGCCGGCCGCGGCTGGGGTTTTCGCCAGCCAGTACTGAAGGAGCGGCGCAGTCGCCGAAATGATAGCGAATGGAATTCCAACGGCTATCAGGAGATGTCCCAGCAGCCAGGTTATCGGCGCATCCGAGGGATGTCCGGAAATGCTGCTGAATCGAATCGGTAGGAACGCCAGCGCAATAAGCATCAGGGACGCGTGAATGAGGATCTGGTCTCGCACCCGTCTTATCTTCCCGAGCAGATGCGTATAGACGTATCCAGCCAGCAGCATGCTCTGAAAGAACAAGACGCACGTTGTCCAGACAGATGCGGCGCCGCCGAGAATCGGCAAGACCATTTTGCCGACCATGGGTTCGCAGCAGAATAGGAGAAACGCGCTTACAAAAAGCGTTAAGCCTAGAAGAGGCAGCATAGGATTCAAAAGTCCTTAACTAATAAGTGGAACGACATCCTACGGGATTCTGGTAGGGGATACCACGGGGAATTAATGGAGATTGGAAGGATCAATCGAAAACCACAGTTTTATGTCCGTAGCAGAGGATTCGATGTCCGCAATGCCACTGCACCGCTCGTGACAATGCAAGACGCTCGACGTCTCTTCCCTTCTGAACGAGATCCTGGACGTGGTCGCGATGCGAAACGCGCATGACGTCCTGCTCGATGATCGGCCCTTCGTCCAAGATATTGGTGACGTAATGACTGGTCGCGCCGATCAGTTTCACGCCGCGTTCGAAAGCGGCATGATACGGCTTCGCGCCGCCGAAGGCGGGCAAAAACGAGTGATGCACATTGATGATCCGGCGAGGGTACTTCGCCACGAATGATGGCGAGAGCACTTGCATGTATCTTGCGAGAACGATCAGGTTGACACCAATCTCCCCGAGCAAAGCGATCTCCTTCGCCTCGGCATCCGGTTTATTCGCAGACGTCAGCGGAATGTGCTCGAACCGGATCTTGTAAAAGTCCGCGAGTGCCTTTGCATCGGTGTGGTTGCTGATAATCAACGGGATCGAGCATGGCAGTTCACCAATCTGATACCGATGTAACAGATCTATCAGGCAGTGCACATATCGCGACACAAAGACGGCAACGACGGGGCGGGAAGGGCCCCACTCGAGACGCCAGTCCATTTCAAAGCCTGTTGCGATCGGTTCGAATTCGCGCGCGCACGAATCCGCATCAAGATCGAAGTCCGAAAGGTCCCACTCCACGCGCATGAAAAAAAGCTTTTGCTCATTGTCCTGATGTTGATCCGCATGAAGGATGTTCGCACCGTGGCGGTAAAGAAAATCGGCGATTGTCGCAACCAACCCTTTTCGGTCGGGACAGGTAATGAGAAGGATTGCAGTATTCTTCGCGTCGCTCATAAGAATCCCTTTTTTATAACACGACGCTTGCCGGAGGATTTTTGTGAAAAATAAGGCTTGGCCTCCCTGCGAGGGTGGGAGCTGAGGCCAAGCCCGAAAGAATCGAACCTAAGGAGAATGAGACCTTTTCCACTTGGTTAGACGGTATGGCCCGCGTGCGGCTTAAATTGCGGGTGTTAAAAGATGTTAATCGGCGGAGATCGCGAGTCTCCAATTCTTCCCGTAAACGGGAAAAAAGCGGCGTCTAAGACAAGAACAAGTCTATCCAAAGACTGGACTTCGCACCGTTGGCAGAGCGGTTGCACCTTTAATGAGTGGAGGCGTCGGTATGCCAAATCTAGGTTTATATGTCTGGGCTGTGGTTGCCGTTGCAGCCGCGGCGTTGATTCTGTTGAGTGTCGCCATTACCGCGTCGGCTCGGAGGAGACGTACTGAACAACTTCAAATTCTCTTCGGACCGGAATATGAGCGGGCTTTAAGACTCTATGACGACAAGGAGCGGGCAGAGGATGCGCTTGGCAGCCGCCGCAAGCGGCTGGAGGAACTGGGAGTACACGAACTCAATCCAGCCGAGCGCGATAGATATCTTCTGGAATGGATGAACATCCGCGCTGCGGCTCCGAATGATCCGGTAAGCACTTTGAACCGGGCGGACAAACTCTTGGCCGAAATCATGCGAGCGGAAGGGTCTCGAACGGTGGATCCGCTTGAGCACCGATTGGATATCGCACTCATTCACCCGATGATTGCGGAGGAATACCGCGCAGCAAGCGACGTTATCGACCGCTTGAATATGAGACTCGCTAGTCCGGAAGAGTGCCGTCGCGCGGTAATACGGTTCTCGAACATCTTCGATTCGCTTCTGGGTGAATCCGATTTGGGCGAGCGGTTGCGGAAAGCGTCATAGCCAGTTATTGGCGGCTGATTGACGACTTCCGCCCTCTCAAGATGTATTTTTGAATCTTGCCCGTGGCGGTTTTGGGAAGTTCGCTGACAACCCGGAATTCCTGCGGCACTTTAAAGTGCGCCATGTTCGAGCGTGCGAACTCCCGAAGTTCCGCCTCTGTCGCCGTCGCACCGCTTCGGAGCACGATGAAAGCACATGGCGCTTCTCCCCATTTTTCATGCGGCAGGCCGACAATGGCCACCTCCTGAATGGCAGGATGACGAAGCAGGACGCCTTCGACCTCCACTGATGAAATGTTCTCGCCACCGCTGATGATAATGTCCTTCATGCGATCGCGAATCTCAGCGTAGCCGTCGGGATGCACGACAGCGGCGTCGCCGGTGTGCATCCATCCGCCCCGGAACGCATGCGCTGTCGCCGCCGGGTCGTTGTAATAGCCCTTCATAACAACATTTCCACGCACGACGATTTCGCCGAGTGTTTCGCCATCACGCGGAACTTCCTGGCCGTCTTCATCAACGACCCTCAGATCGCCTGACGTCAGCAGTTCCACACCCTGCCTGGCTTTGATGTCCGCGCGTTCGCGCCGCGACAATCCGGCATCTTCGGGTCTTGGTTCACAGATGGTGATAAATGGCGACGTCTCGGTCATGCCATACGCCTGAATGACGGTCCATCCGAGTTCTTCCTCCACTCTTTCAATCGTCGCAGCGGCCGGCGGCGCCCCGGCGGTGATAACGCGAATGCCCTTCGGCGCACGATGGCGAACGTCTTCGGGAGCGTTGGCGATTCCAATCAGGATCGTCGGAGCAGCGCACAACATGGTGATGTTTTCACGTCCGGCCAACTCATACACAGCGTTCGGTTCAACTTTACGAAGACAGACGTGGGCTGAGCCCGCAGCGGTCACACTCCAGACGAAGGTCCAGCCATTGGCGTGGAACATCGGTAAGGTCCACAAGTACCTGTCCACAACCGTCATCTGGATATGAAGCAGCGTACCGACGACGTTCATGTATGCATTGCGGTGCGTGATCATCACGCCCTTGGGTTTCGATGTCGTTCCGCTTGTGTAGTTGATGCTGATGAGATCGTTCTCGCGGATCTCCGGCCGGTCGAATCCGGATTCGCTTAAGGCGATAGTGTCCTCATATGAAATCCAGCCATCCTTTTGACCTTCAAGCGAAACGAAACGATCAACGTTTGGAATTGAATTGCGGATGGCGTCAACGGAATCCAGATAGTCGACGTGGGCACAAACGACCGTTGCTCCACTATGATTGATGATGTATGCGAAATCTTCCGCGGTCAGACGGTAGTTAATCGGCACGACTACGGCACCGATCTGCGGAACGGCGTAAAACGATTCCAACTGCGAGTGCGTATTTGGAGCGATGTAGGCGACCCTATCGTGTTGACGTACACCCAGACGTTGCAGCGCCGCCGACCAACGGTCGCATCGATTGAAAAACTCTTCATAATTCAGACGCAAGGTACCGTCAATGACAGCTTCACGGTTGCCGTAAAGCCGGCGAGTCCTGCGGGCGAATTCCATCGGAGTGAGAGCGATTTCCATCGCGGAATGATCTCACGAACTGACGGAACGTACGTCTGATTTCAGTGGCACTCTTAAAAAGTGTTAAGGGAAAAACAAAATATGAATCGTTTATCGAAGACTCAATTATGGATCGTAGCATCCATCATGCTTATCGCCGGGGCCATTGTCGGCGCCACGGCGATGCAGGCAGGACGCGCACCCGCGGCAGCCGTAGAAGCTGCAGCTCCACCGGTCCGGGAAGCGTCCACCATGCCGACGACGTTTGCGCCTGTTGTCAAAAGCGTCCTTCCGGCCGTCGTAAACGTCTCGTCTACAAAGGTTTTGAAGACATCGTCCATGGAGGGCGACCCCTTCGAATTCTTCCGCGGTAATGGATTACGCCTGCCCGATCAATTCCGCACGCCCGATCAACCTCGGCATCAAAACGCCCAAGGCTCCGGCGTGATCGTCAGCCCCGATGGCTACATTTTGACCAACAATCACGTTATCGATGGCGCGACCGAACTCAAGGTGTCGTGGTCGGATAAACGTGAAATGAAAGCGCGCCTTATCGGAACCGATGCCAAGACAGACATCGCATTACTGAAGGTCGACGCCAACAACTTGCCGTACGTCAAACTGGGCAGCTCGGCAAACGTCGAAGTTGGGGACATCGCACTTGCGGTCGGAAATCCTTTCGGCCTCGGACAGACGGTCACAATGGGTATTATTAGCGCCCTCGGACGCGGCGGCCTCGGGATCGAACAGTATGAAGATTTCATCCAGACAGACGCAGCTATTAATCCCGGCAACTCGGGCGGCGCTCTTGTCGATACTAAGGGCGAACTGATCGGCATCAACACCGCAATTCTTTCCGGCAGCGGAGGTTATCAGGGTGTCGGATTCGCGGTACCGATCGACATGGCTCGTCAGGTCATGACCCAGCTCAAAGAGCACGGCTCGGTCACCCGCGCCTATCTCGGCGTGTACCTGCAGGATCTGACGCCGGAACTCGCCTCCGCTTTCAATGTGAAGGCCAGCAAGGGCGCAGTTGTGACAAAAGTCATTCCGGACAGTCCGGCAGATAAAGCCGGTATCCACCGGGATGATGTGATCGTCAGCCTCAACGGCAAAGACGTCGATTTCCGAACGTTGCAGTTAAACACGGGGGCGCAAGCGCCCGGAACCAAGGTGAATCTCGGCGTGATTCGCAATGGCAGCGAACAGACAATCGCGGTAAATCTCGGCACAATGCCGGCAGATACCGAACGCGCCGGCAATAACGACGAAGAACAACCATTTCCGCATCGCGGACGCCGCCCGTAACCCTCCCAAAGTGCGTCCGCCGGAATTTCGGGGACTTGGCCATCCCGGACTTCAGTGGCCTGTCCCCGGGATTCCTTTTTTCGAAAGGGAAAAGCGCACCACCTCTTAACCCGTATGCGACGCGTCCGTCCCGCGGACCACGCCCATACCTGCCTCTGATTTCCTGAGCCTTTGCGCAGAAAACGCCGGGGCCCAGTCATCCGCGGAATGTCTGGACGAACACCGTGGCGTTCCCTACAATACGCCCGCACGTTTCAAACAATGAGAGGAGAGACCGTATGACAAATCGGTGGAGCGGTATCACGATCGCGGTGTTTGTCGCATTCATTGCCGTTACGAGTGGGTCGGCCCAGAACAAGGCCGACGTTAGCGGCAAGTGGCTCTTTCAGGTCCAGACCGGTGCCGGCTCCGGTTCGCCGACGATGGAATTCAAGCAGGATGGGGACAAGCTTACGGGACATTACTCCGGGCAGCTTGGAGAGGCCGATCTCAAGGGAACCGTAAAAGGAAACACAATCGAGTTTTCGTTCTCCACCGAAACGCAGGGTTTTCACCTCGAGTCCACTTACAGCGGAACAATTGACGAGGACACCATGAAGGGAAACGTCGCGATCACGGGCCTCGGCACCGAAGGCACCTTTACTGCGAAGCGGCAGACCGATAGGAAGATCTAGTATAGTTCGGCGAGTCCGTGTTGGAATCGACAAAGGTTGGATTGAAACGATTCGTCAGATTCAAACCGCTCAGGCGGACGGCGACACGATACTTCTGCGTAAACGGGAATTCCCTCTAGCGAGAGTCCGCTGGTGATTTCATCCAATTGTTTTCAAGCCGAATTTAGGTGATTTATACGTCTGTCCCCGAATTACCACAGGCTGTGGCGAGAAATACGCCGGCTAGTTCCATGTCATCGGTCGGTGTGCAACGCCTTGTTATGCGGCTCCAGGTTCGGGCAATCAAAGATCTTGGGTTTGAGTCCGGTGCGTTTCGCAATCCTCGCAAGCATCCGAGGACCGATCTCTTCGTTGTCGTGGAATGCGAAAACATAATCCGGCCAACCTTGGCGTTTAAGCAGGCGATGTGAACCAACCTGGCGTTTAAAAGTCCAACCGATGCGCTGCAATACCGCGTAAACCTGTCACGCCTTGCTGCTGCGCCACTGGCTCATGCCGCAGCAAACGAAATATTGGTCAAAGCAGCGGCAGTTTCGCCGTGATCCAGCCGATCGGCGAGAACGCGGAGCGCGACAGCTTGTACTTTGGCCTTTGCTTCTTCCTCAGTACCACCATAGGCGAGAGCACCTGGAAGTTCGGGCACTTCGGCAATCCAACGGCCATCGTCCTCTTGGTCGATCTCAATTGTCAAAATCATGAGCCGCTTCAGTCCTCTGATGCCGATTCTACGCTGTGGATCACAGAGCGATCAAACGCAAAGACGTCGTGGTCCCCGTCCGCATAGGAGCATAAGAGAATCAAGGACGGGGTGATTGCGCTGCGTGATGGACGTGCCTGGTCAGCCGCTCAAGGCAGTCGGCCAGGCGTTTGCGGGTAATCGGCGTTGGGCCTGACTAAACAGTGAACCACCCCATAACCCGTAATGAATTATGCGACGGGTCCGTCCGGCGGACCACGCCCCTACCTGCCCTCCCCTGCTTAAACGCCTGATGCTCACCAATTCCGTGAAGACTTAATGCAAGGAGAGTTTTTCGGAAATCTTCGAATCTTTCTTCTGTTATCCGCGCTAGATTACTGTTCAGCAATCTGCCAGAGCACGAAAAGGAGGTCTCGTTCCATGCCCAATATGTCACTCTATACCTTCACACGCAACGCGGCTCAGGATGCCGGGCCTTTCTTCCAGTCCTCGATTAATCACGGATCAGGGAGTTGGGCTTTCGTAACCATGTTCAATTTGCCCGAAAGCCATTCTGCTCTCGTGTGGGAACGGCCCGATCTTGAGGCGGTTCTCGACCTTTCCGCTACCGCGAACAGCCCGCTCGCGCTCGCGCAGATCGACACACTCCTGACAAGTCCCGCCTCTCGCAGCGGGCCAATTCGGAGTTCGTACATCGTTTGGGGTAACGTCCCCTCGGTGGTTCGCGATCCCGATCCCGGTCTGCACCAGGATTCTGATCTTTTGCTGACGTTGAACATCGACTTCCACGTTTCTACGCCGTGGTATTGCAGCGATGCGAATGGAACACTTAAGTTTTACATTTTCCCGTTCCTCGACGACGTGGGGAACTTAATGGCGCACGTTGATGGCGCGTCATTTCACTTCGATGGCGGCGGGCCCTTTTGTAGCGGGGATATTCAGAGCGCCATCCAAGCCGGTCTTTCTGGAGCCGTGGCATCATTGCAAAACCTGCTCGACACGGCGTTACCCATTTTCGCCGCCGGCCGCACCTTTAACATGCTCTATATCCTCCCCGGGCATGGGGATTTCGGATTCACGCAGGACAATGCTGATAATAATGCTTCTCTCGCGGCCGTAGCGAATGGCTGAAAGGTGACTACACATGACGAAATCCATCGAACAACTACTCGTTGCAGCAAAGTTAAAGATCAAGGCGCGGTATACGCATAAGGGCGGACGTCAAGTCGTCGAGCTCGAATCCGAAGGGAGTGCGCGCGCATCTTTGGTCGACACAGAAGACGGTATGCTCCTCGCACTCCGCATCGCCTTACCTGCAGGATCGCCTCTTGTCGGTCAAGCCCTCCATACCGAGCCGACACTTCTTGCGCTTGGTCGCCTGACACTTGCGCTTGGATCGCAAGGCATGGCCGCAAGCTTCATGACAGGCAGCCAGGGGATCGAGGCACTCATGCTTTCCACGCACTTGTGCCACACGGACAACAGCGCGCATCTAACCGCCCGCTTTCATAGGTTGCACGATGTTGCGGCGCAGGTCATGCCTGTCCTGATCGGTAAGGACACTAGCACGCTGTCGGCTCTGCTCCCTGGTGGCCAGTTTGGCGCTCCCCAGGTTGTCTCCAAAGGTGCACGGAAGCCGTTCATCGTCGCCACATTTGATTCAAACATGCGCGGCCAGATGCTTGAGCGCTCAGCGAAACTGGCGGGGAGAAAAAAGTAACCTGTTTGGGCAAATAAATTCGGCTATTTACCGACGAGTCGAGTAACGAGAAGATGGCTGCGCGAATAACCTGCCGCCAATGAACTGGGGTGGGAATAATTGCCAGGAGCCTTACTTCTTTCGGCCTTCCGGAACAAATGCGGCAGACCTGAGCCAAGTTGGCATCAATATACTTGAGTAATCAGCAGTCGATCAGCCGGGTAGCGGCTGATCGCGCTGATTACTCAAGTATATTGATGCCTTTCACGAGGAGCCACAGCAACAGCGATATTTCCCCGGGCCCGGCGAGCGCGAGGTTGTAGGGATACAGATAGTGGGCGAGCGGCTGCCACAGAAGGGTCAGGTACCCCAAGCCGGCAAGCACCTCAAGCAAGCCTATAATTCGAGGAAGGAAGGTTGACCTGAAAATGAGGTAGCCGATAAGGACGCACCAGAGTCCGAAGAACACCAGGCCGATGTCGTAAGCCAGCGCATTCAATTTGAGGAGAATGAGCGCGAAAGCCTGCAACTGTTCAGGCGCAAATGCGCTCAACGAGATCGTGCCTTGCAGGACGAGCAAAGGCGCGAGGTAAAAGAGACTGCTAAGGGCCCACATCACGCATCCCATGAGCATGACGAACCCAGCGAGTAACGAGATGCTCCTATTCACCGGCTTAAAGAGGCCATAGAAGAGAACCGCCCAAACGATATGGAAGGGCACAGTCATGAGGGAAGACACGAACCCTAGGCGATATAGGGACTCGTGCGAGAGGATGTTGATCGCTGTCGCTGTTGCGTTGCCGGACACAACGAACATGCCGAGAACGAGCATTTGGCCAAATAATGACGTCAGGGCTCCGAGCAAATAGGAGACGCCAGCCATCCTAGCCTTGAAACGCGGCGAGGCTTCTGCAAACCTTTCCATCATTATTGCCGTGCTAACATTTATTTCTATAGACCTGTTGGTTGTTCTTTTACACCCTTAATTAAAAGCCAAAACATGGTAGGGGCCCCAACCGCCCCGAACAACAGCGTTAATTGCGTCATTACCGCAGGGTAAAAATGCGGAATAAGCAACTGCGTGAAAGTATTAAGCGGAAAGCCAACACTTTGAATGATTAGCAAGATGCCCAAAACTCTTGGAACAGACCTTGACTTGATGATGAGCAACCCTAATGCAAATAGAAAAAGCCCCCAAAATATCTCAAGGAATAATTGTCCATAGCCGTTCAATCTGAAGAAAATCATCATCATCGCATGAAGTTGTTCTTGTTGAAATACATTCAGGTAATCAGCCTTGCTGAGAACCACGAGAGGAGCAACATAGTTAAGTGTATTGGCGACAGTTAGGGCAACAGTCATCAATATCGAGGTCAAAAATACGCTAGCCCATGTCTTATTAACTCCCTTAAATAAACGGTATATTTCCAGTCCAAAAAATAACAAAAACGCTTGCGAGAAAAGATTACTCGCAATCCCCGTACGAAATAGAGACTCATTGGCCAGAATGTTATTTGCTGTCGCCGCTGCATTTCCAGGCACAATGATTTTGAGTCGAACGATTTGCAGATTGAAAAAAGTTGTCGCAGCACTCAACACCCAAAATAAACCTGCCAGCCTTGCCGTCTTCTTGAGCGAATTCATTTCTTCTTTCTCCATATCTTTAATTGTCGGAGACTGATAGTTTACAAGCTGCAGTCTCCCCAGAAAATCGCGCGCTATATATCTTGCGTCCTGCTATGCAGCTCCAGCCACAAAACACGAGTGAACGCGTAGCTCCGTCTAGCGGTGTGAGATGGACGGACGCGTACTCAGCCACATCGCAGCAAACTGAAGGGCCAAGAAGAGGGCGAAGACAGCGCTGCGTGCTGTCCAATGCGACACGGATTTTCGGACGGAGTCAGCGATCCCCGAAACACAACCGGCGGCGATCACAATCGTCAACGCGATCTCGGCGGGTGTGAAGTGTCCCTTCAGAATGCTGCTAACCCCGAGCAGAAATAGCCAAATCGCTATCATGATCGGCAGCCAGAAGAGATATACCGGTAAGGCGGCATCGGGCGCCCCTTGGCTTCCGCGAAGCGCCAGCGCGAGCGTCACGATGAGAGGTATCACTTGCACAACATGACGCAGCGGTGTGTTGCTGACGAACCCTATGGCGATCAAGCTCAGGGTAATCGCAGCAAGAGGCCAGAGGGTCCCTCGATTCGACGCCGATGAAAGCATACCGTGTACATACGTGACTCGCGCGACAAAGGTTCCAGCCTTCTCCAAATCGCAAAATGACTCGATATTACTGCGTTTGTTGGCTTAAGGACTAAATCGAGGACAGTCCCGTACGAGGAATT
>Ga0207098_10163_pt2 | contig 19774 bp, 15 predicted proteins | sample Alteio_BWMinHeat_84_FD_153548 | JGI IMG/M metagenome (GOLD analysis project Ga0207098, IMG submission 153548) | Enriched cells from forest soil in Barre Woods Harvard Forest LTER site, Petersham, Massachusetts, United States -... | ecosystem: Environmental > Terrestrial > Soil > Temperate forest >...
GCGCAGCGCGGAATCGAGAACCACGCGCATCAAAGGACGTCGGCGGCGCAGGCCGCTGCGGTCGGTGAGCATGGGATCGTCGGCTACCACGGTATCGACGCCCGTCATGGCGGCGTCGGCCTGCCAACGCTGAGGTTGCACCGCGCTGCGGGACGCTTCACTGGTAATCCAATAAGGCTCGCGCCGCGTGTGCTGGCCCAGGGGTGGCGCGATGCGCCCGTCGAGCGTCATGGCCACCTTCATCAGGACCAGGGGACGCTTGTGCTGGATCCAGCGCGCGAAGCCTTCGTTGATGCGGCGGGCTTCGGCCTGGCGGACGCCGATTGTGACTTCAATGCCGGCGGCGCGCATGCGGTCCGCGCCGTGTCCGGCGACGTTGGGGTTGGGATCGACCGTGGCCGCGACGACGCGCTTGAGGCCGGCGGCGATGAGGGCTTCTGTACAGGGACCGGTGCGGCCGGTGTGATTGCACGGTTCGAGGGTGACATAGGCGGTGCCGCCGCGAAGGCGTTCCCGGGCGTGCTGCTCTGCGACCCGGAGGGCGATGATTTCGGCGTGATCGAGCAGGTCGTACTCATGCCAGCCCTCACCGGCCACCTGCCCGGCGCGATCGAGAATCACGCAGCCCACGGCGGGATTGGGGGACGTAACGGCGATGCCGCGGCGGGCAAGTTCGAGGGCGCGCTGCATCCAGTAGGTGTCTTGGTCGGGCGTGGTCATGGCGCGGAACGAGGAGACGAAGTGACGACGATTAGTTTAAGCGAATTTTGGAGTTGTGTGCCTGGACGCGGATTTCATGGCTCCAATTCATCCCTGAGGGCTGAGGTACCTCGATTGATGGTTCGAAATTCCTACGGCTCAACCAGAGGGATCCCAGCCGAGAGTTGCAGGTCGATCATCATGACCAGCCTGCGATCGAGCTGGATGAAGAGTGCCGTCTTCTTGCCGGAGACTATTTTCCGAAAGATGGAGATATATTTCAGCCTGAGCTGCGCGACGGACTGATCCACTTCGAGGATGTCTTTCGTGAGCATCTCGGCCTGGTCATCCGTAAGAGTGTCGTAGCTCTTCGCGAATGACTTGATGGCCGCGTACTTCTTGTCGTTGATCTTGATCAGTTCACCCGTGTATTGATCGAAGATGGGCCAGAACTGCTCGGCTTCCTTGTCCGTCAACTTCATATTGGCCGCAATGACCTGGCGCTTCTGGGACTGAATGTCCTTGCGCATCAGGTCGATTTGCTGGTCGATCTGAGCCGGGGTCTGATCGGCAGCGGGGGCTTGCTGGGAGCTATCCTGAGAAAGCAGCAAGCGATTCGAAAGCGGTACCATCGACAGCAGCATCACGACGACGATCCTGTTTCGCGATATCATTCATTCCTCCTGGCTGTTCGCGCTTCCGCGCAGAAGTATCGAGACGCGCTCAATCGTGCCATTTTCACGAAAGCTACGCACCTGAAAGAATTGCCAGTCAAGACTTCACGATTACTCAAAACAAGAGGAATTCAGAGCGAGAACGGGTCCGATCCGAACGGGTGATCTTACAACGCCGCTTGCTTCCCAGATCGTCCATGAAACCTGAAGGACGGTGAAGGCGGGACGCCTAGCCCAACAGGGAATCGACGAAGGCTTTGGGAGAGAACTCAAGCAGGTCGTCCATCTTTTCGCCGACGCCGACAAAGCGGACGGGGAGACTGAGTTCGCGGGCGATGGCGACCGCGATACCGCCCTTGGCGGTGCCGTCCAGCTTGGTGAGAACGATGCCGGTGACGCCGGCGGACTGGGTGAAGAGGCGGGCCTGCTGCAATCCGTTCTGGCCGGTGGTGGCGTCCATGACCAGCAGCACCTCGTGGGGCGCATCGGGAACAAGGCGGGAGGCGGTGCGGCGCATCTTTTCGAGTTCGTCCATGAGGCCGGACTTGGTGTGCAGGCGGCCCGCGGTGTCGACGTAGAGATCAGCGATATTGCGCGCCTTGGCAGCGGTGATTGCGTCATACAGCACCGCGGCGGGGTCACCGCCGTGGCGGGTTTTGATCATCTCCACGCCGCTGCGGGCGGCCCAGATCTCCAACTGTTCGATGGCGGCGGCGCGGAAGGTATCGGCGGCGCAGAGGAGGACGGTGCGATTGTGTGCCCGGCTCCAGGCGGCCAGCTTGCCGCTGGTGGTGGTTTTCCCGGTGCCGTTCACGCCGACGAGGAACGTGACTTTAGGCGGGGACGCAGGGGAGGGGACTGGCCGCTGCGGCAATTCGAGGATAGTGCGAAGGCTGGCCTTGAGCAACGAGCGAAGTTCTTCGCCGCCTTCGATGGCCTGGCGTTTCGCTCGCTCACGGAGCGCGTCGAGGATCTCGGTCGTAGTTTGAACGCCGATATCGCTCGTGATCAGCGCCGACTCGAGATCTTCAAGGGCAGATTCGTCGACCGTCCGGGTCAGGGCGACGATGTCTTCAATCTTCGAAGTGAAGGATTCGCGCGTGCGCGAGACAGCCTGCTTCATGCGGCTGAAGAAGCCGGATTTCTGTTCGTCTTCCTGCTTCTCTGGTTCTTCGGGTTCTTTGAGGCTGCCGAAAAGGCTGATGAGCGACATGGCTTAGTTCCAGTTTAGTCGAATGCGCCGTTCTCCAACCCGGGGGGATGAAAGTCCACCCCGGCTTTCCGAAATATTCGCGGATTTGTTGCCAAAAGGCTTGAACCGGGTACGCACACTAGGGAAAAATCGGCGAAGCGGCTGCTGAAGCTGTGAAGACAAACGGAGGTTGCATGAGCAGAGTGCGGGTGCTGGCGGGTACGAAAAAGGGCGCGTTCATCCTGTCGTCGGATGGGAAGAGGGATAAATGGGAAGTGAGCGGACCATATTTTGGAGGGTGGGAGATTTATCACGTGAAAGGATCACCCGTGAATCCGGACCGGATCTACGCGTCGCAGACCAGCGGCTGGTTCGGGCAGGTGATGCAGCGCTCCAATGACGGCGGAAAGACATGGGAGGCTGTGGGCAACAAATATACGTATGACGGCGTCCCGGGCACCCACCAGTGGTACGACGGCACCCCCCATCCGTGGGAATTCAAGCGAGTCTGGCACCTCGAGCCTTCTTTGACCGATGCGGACACGGTGTATGCGGGCGTGGAGGATGCGGCCCTGTTTGAGTCGACGGATGGCGGGAGCAGCTGGACGGAGTTGTCGGGGCTGCGCAAGCACGATTCAGGCCCGCACTGGCAGCCGGGCGCGGGAGGCATGTGCCTGCACACCATCGTGCTGGATCCGACGAACACGGAACGGATGTATATCGCGATTTCCGCTGCAGGAGCGTTCCGAAGCGACGATCGCGGGGAGACGTGGAAGCCGATCAACCGGGGGCTGGTGTCGGACATGATGCCCAATCCCACCGGCGAGGTTGGCCATTGCGTGCACCGCATCGCCATCCATCCGTCGCGGCCCGACACGTTGTTCATGCAGAAGCACTGGCACGTGATGCGCAGCGACAATGCCGGCGATCAGTGGGAGAAGGTGAGCGGAAACCTGCCCACCGATTTCGGATTCTGCATCGACGTGCATGCCCACGAACCGGAGACCATCTACGTGGTTCCGATCAAGAGCGACTCGCTGCATTTTCCTGTCGATGGGGCGCTGCAGGTGTATCGCAGCCGCACGGGCGGAAACGAATGGGAGGCGCTGACCAAGGGCCTGCCGCAGAAGGATTGTTATGTGAACGTGCTGCGCGACGCGATGGCGGTGGATCGCATGGACGAGTGCGGAATTTACTTCGGCACGACGGGCGGCCAGGTGTATTGCTCGCCGGATGGCGGTGACTCGTGGAATGCGATCCGGCACGATCTGCCCCCGGTGCTTTCGGTTGAGGTGCAGACTCTGCCATGACACACGGAGCACCGGCGCAAGCTTCACCAATGCATCATGTGCGGGTGGTTTTGCCCTACCACCTGCGCAACCTGGCGCGGGTGGGGAGCGAGATCGAACTGGAGGTCGCCGGAGCGGTGACGGTCCGAAGCGTTGTGGATGCGGTGGAGGCACGGTACCCGATGCTGGAGGGAACAATCCGCGACCATGTGACCAAGATACGCAGGCCGTTTCTGCGATTTTTTGCCTGCCAGGAGGACTTGTCGCATGACTCGCCGGATACGCCTTTGCCCGGCGATGTGGCGCAGGGGAAGGAACCGCTGTTGATTGTGGGGGCGATTGCAGGGGGATAGGCTCCTCGTGGTTGCGCGGCTTTGCATGTCGGGACGGATTCAATACGATCACTGCATGCAGACGGTCAAAGCAATCAAAGTCAGCGAGGCTTCTATTGCCTCCAAGGTCACGGCGTGCCCCGTTGAACAGGCGATCCACGTCATCGGCGGAAAATGGAAACTGCTTGTGCTGCGGTCCTTGTTGCTAAACGGTCCCCAGGGATATAACCGGCTGCTCGCGAGCGTAAAAGGCATTAGTGCCAAGGAACTCACGGAATCTTGGTGAACTTTCGGCCTGTGGCCTTGTCACGCGCAGCCCGGGCGCGTCCGCACGTGCCACGGCTTACGAGCTTACTCGATTGGGCAGGGGACTCATGCCCACATTCAAGAGCCTGCTCAAGTGGGGACAAAGATTGTTGAAGGGCGCCTCAACGAACATTCCGGTGCGTTGACACGGGGATTCCTCGTCCAGAGAATGGGCGCGAGGATGCCCCAAGGCTGCAACCCCGATTGGCTCCACTTCGGAACGCACCTGCGCCGGCGATCAACTCACTCCGATCTGAAAGGAAACATATGCCCTCAGCAGCCGGGACGAAAGACCATCCCTGGACTTTGAAAACGCCATCCGGGACGGCTGAATTTCAGGCCTACCGAGACCCGGCAGCCGATCCGCCCGCCCTCGTAGTGCAAGTGGGAAAGACGCAACTCCGATATCATCTGCGCTGCGTGGAAGACCTCCGCGCCATGCTCGCCGCCCACGGAGACTGGATGGTGCTCGGCAGCGCCGATGAGCAAAAGCCCGCGGCGGAAGGCACCGTTGAAAACTGGGCGCGTTCCACGGCCAATCCCGTCGGCGGCTGGTATGGCCTGAAGAAAGGTCTCCGCGGGCGTTTTGCCATGTATGTTCCGCCCGTCCTGAAGGAACTCGGCCTGGCGGAAGTGGAAAACAATCCACGCAACAATCGCATGCGTGCGATCTAGTCGGCATTTCCGGCAGATTTTCTATTTCTTCAGGCTGGCGAGAATCGGGCCGGCTTCGCTGTCTTCGATAACAATGTAGGCCTTGAGGTCAAGAAGATCGGCCCAAGGTGTTGACGCACGATAGAGGGTGGTCGGATCACTGGTCTCGGTGAGAGTAAAACCGATGCTGAGGTCCGCGGAGTGCCAGCGCCCCAGGAGGGTTGCGCCTTCGGGAGGCGTTGCTTCACCGGCGAGAAAGCGTTTCACCGCTTCAGAAAACGCTCCTGGTTTCAGACTCCATGTCGTCATGATCTTCATCGCAGATGTCCTTCGGGGTTTGAATTTGAGTTGGGAAAAATACGGCATGAGGAAGCGTTGCGATTATAAGGCGATGGCTCGAGTTGTCATCAATGAAATTCCTACGATTGATCAGCAATCGTCGAGAGCTAAACGCAAACGCTCTTTTGAAATCAGAAACGTATATATGACTTGCGCTTGGTGCTGTTAGAATCCCGGTCCATGACTGTGCCCGTATATTCCTCGCATACCTCTGCGCTTTCGTTGTGGCAATCGGCAATGCACGAGGTTCTTTCCCAAAAATCGGAGCAGCAAAACTCGACGCATAGCGGGATCGGAGTGACCGCGCAGGTGCCGGAGATGATGGCCACGGCGCAGGTGGTGCGTCAATTTGACCGTACCGGCAACTTCGATGTGGCGCCTCCGCCTGCGGCGGCCGAGGGAGCCGGCGCGGCGATGGCCGCGGTTGCGGGGGGCCTTGCCCAGTCCGTAGCAGCGCCGGCCGCGGCACCGTCGCCGGTTGCGACGGAGTGCGCGAAGCTGGCCGCGCAGATTGCGTTGTATTCGGTGACCGATCCCGCGAAAGCGGCCGTCTTGCGAAATGAACTGGCCGCCGGCACGTGCGATCCGCTATGGGCGGAATGCCTGGCCATCTATGAGAAGTGGAGACTCACCAGCCAGGCCCAGCCTTACATCAATTACCAGAGCATCGACGACTTTGTGCTGGAGCAGTGTTTCCCGGATAACGCCACCATCGCGGTGATTGGCGACTGGGGCACGGGAATGAACGATGCCCTGGTCCTGCTGCAGCAGATCGCGAAGAACTTTGAGCCGGATGTGCTGCTGCATCTCGGGGACATCTATTACTCGGGGCTGCCCTCGGAGTGCAAGGCACATTTTACGGATCTAATCGATAAAGCATGGCCCGACGGAGGACCGAAACCCAAGCCGCTGGTGTTCACGCTCGACGGCAATCACGATCGATACGCGGGCTCGAACGGCGGTTATTACAACCTGCTGAAGAGCCTGAACCAGGCTGCAGGCAAGCCGCAGCCGAATAGTTACTTTGTCGCGCGGAATAACTTCTGGCAGTTGGTAGCGATGGATACAAGCTTCTATGACTCGGACCCCGGCGCAACCGCGGCTGGAACCGCGTTAACGAAACTTGTCGATCAGGAGATTCCATGGCACCTGGACAAGGTCAATAACAATGGCGCGAACGTGGACAAGCAGGTGAATCCGGGCGGGGCACGGGGCACCGTGCTGCTCTCACATCACCAACTCTATTCATTCACGGGAGTGGGGAAAGGGGGCGACGGCGCGCCGCTGGCGGTGAATCCGAATCTCGTGAATGCGCTGGCGCCGGTCTTCCACCTGGTCGACCTCTGGCTGTGGGGACATGAGCACAACCTGTGCATCTTCGAGCCCTATTCGATCGGTCCGGGAAAGCCGCTTCCGAAAGGGCGATGCGTGGGAGCGAGCGCGGTTCCGATGTACCTGGCGCAAAAACCCGTCGCGCCCGCGAACCTGGTTGTGCCGGCGGGCGTGGATGGGCCGCCGCAGGTCATTGCGGGGACGACGCTGGGCGATAACGGAACGGTGTTCAATTATTGCTACGCGATGATGAGGCTGGCGGGGCCGAAACTGACTATCGATTATTACGAGGTGGACAGCACCGATGCACAGCCGGGAAATCCGCCGCCGCTGGCGGAACCGCTGTATAGCGAGACGATCGAGAAGCCGCTGGCGGCGGGGTGAGGACAACCCAGGTCTCAAACGCGAGACCTGGGGCACCCACTTTCAGGATCAGCGGGCTTCGGTGCGGATGAGGGCGGCGCTCCGCTCAGCCAGAGCTCCGATGGTGCGCGAGGGATTGACGCCGAGAGCTTCGGGGACGATGGCGCCATCAATGACATAAAGGTTTTTGTAGTTGAAGACTTCGCCTGCGTGATTCACGACGCCGTTCATCGGCGTGTCGCCCATGCCGCATCCGCCCAACGGGTGCGGTGTGACGAGGGAGTGCAGCAGCGACCAGGTGGGCGGCACAACCGGATGCCCGCCGGTGGCCGCGGCCAGCTTGAGATGCATGGAGACGATGGCGTCGATGGCCTGCTTCGACTTGCCGATGTCCCAGGCGAGATTGAGGCAGGGTTCGCCGGTGAGCAGGGAGTGATGGATGGACAAGGTGCCGTTGGCCGCGTCCACTCCCTGCGCAAACCATGGCATCACGTTCTGAAACGGAGCCGCGCCTTGCATGAGGTGGCGGAAGGAATCGAGCAGAAGCTTGGCGGCTTCGTTTTTGGTGGGAGAGGCGTCGAGGCGGGTCACGTAATCGATCAGGAAATTGGGGAACCCGCCGTCTTCGATCCAGAAGCTCTGGCCTTCGAAGCTGCGATCGAGGAAGTCGATGGCGCAGGTGATGGTGGGGCCCTGTGATGGATTCACGGCGCGGCCATCGTAGAACGCCGGGGTGAGGAAGTCGCCGTTGGAACTCCAGTTGCGGCCCAGGAAGGGACTGATGTTGGGCAGGGTGCCGTTGATTTCGCGGCAGCGCAGAAGGAGTTCCGTCGAACCGAGCGAACCGGCGGCCACCACGACGATGCGGGCAGTCTGGCTGCCGGGGATGCGCTGGCCGTTGTCGAGTTGATCGAAGGAGACCTTGTAGCCGCCGTCCGTGGGTTGGATGTCGGTGACCAGATGCAGCGGGCGCACTTCGGCGCCGTGTTTCTCGGCCCAGGGGATGTAGTTGCGATCGAGAGTATTCTTGGCGTCGGCATCGCAGCCGATGTCGCAGTTGCCGAGGTGAACGCAGGTGCCTTGCTCAACGCCCTGGGCGTTGACGAAGCGCCGGCTGTTGACGACGTTGAACGGGTTGGGCTGGTCCGGATTGGAATAAGGTGTGAAACCGGGATCGAATGAGACGGCCAGTTCGAGCTGCTTGAAGCGGGCGCCTGCGCCGGTTTTCTGCGCCGCTTCCTGCATCAGCTTCATGCGGTTGGTCCACTGGTTGGCAGGGACCGGCTGCACGTTCATGAACTTCGCGACCGTATCGTAATAGGGCTTGAGCTCAGGGTAGGTGACCTCCGCCGGCCATCCCGCCGCGAAGGCGCTGGCCGGGGCTTCGCAGGAGATGTTGGCGTAGATGAGCGAGCCGCCGCCGACCGCCGCGCCGGTGGCAACCGACATGTGGGGGAAGGCGTGGAAGTCGAGCCAGCCCTGCTCGCGTTCGGGATGTTCGTTGTTCCAGAGCCACTGGTCCTCGGGCTGACGCGGGTAGTTGGTCTTGTCCCAACGGCGCCCGCGTTCGAGGATCAGAACTTTGTAATTTGCCTCTGCCAGACGGCAGGCTGTGATCGCACCACCGAAACCGCTTCCGATAACGATTGCGTCGAAATCCATCCTTTACACTCCGGCCTTTGCAACGTAGGTTTCCCAGAGCTCTCCGAGAAAGAAGCGTCCAAAGCGAGCCACGGTTTCAGCGGCTTCTGCCGGCGAACTCGTATTCGTCGGCTGCATGGTCGGAATCATCGCCAGCAGATCAGCAACGCTCAAGGTCAGCACACCGGCTCCAACCACCGGACCACTCTTGTCGGTTCCCTGATGAAGCTGAGTGTATAGCGTCGTCGTGGCCTTCCACATGTCGGTGACGGGCGCGTCCTGGACTTTCTTCTCGCCGGCCATGTAGTAGGGCTGGCCGCTGCTGGCGTTGAAGCCAAGTTCGTAAACCATGTACTTCATGGTCGGGTCGCTGGTGGGCGAAAAGAGGTTGAAGACACCCGCGGTGGAGGGAAGACCGGCGCCGAGAGGCGCAAAGTCGATGCTGCCGGTGATGGAGCCGGCATGGCCGGGGTCAGACATGAATCGGGCCAGATCGTCGATGTTGATGGTGCCGTGCATGGTGAAGGTGTTGCCGGCGGCGCTGCCGAGTTTGGCGCCTGTCTCGGGATCGGTTTCGCCGAGAGCAAAGCCGCCTGACATTTTTTCGCGGAAGGTGAAGCCTGGAGCCTGGTTTGCCATGTCTGTGACCTCGAGTGAGAAGAAAGGATTCCGCATCGTGCGGGTTTGAAGGGGACTGCAGATGCCGCGAGTTGATTCTAACGGCGCACGAGTTCAGGACCGGCGCCGACCTCGTTGGCAATAGGATCGGGCGGCGCGAGCCACGTCTGACCCAGGCCGAGACTGACCACGCTCTCCATGCCTTCGGGGACAGTGGCGGGGAGCTTGGTTTCGCTCAGGAACCAGCTTTCGAAGTGGTCGTCAAGAACGCCGGTGGCGGCGGGTACAAAAGCGGCGAAGATGGGATCGGGCTCGATCTCCAGATCCTTGAGCGGCTGGACCCGGGGGTGGTCCCCGAGGATGAGCCTGGCTGAACCCTTTTTGAAGAGGTGGAATCCGAGCTTGCCTTTGAAGTAGAGGCTGGACTTCATGAGCAATCCGCGAAAGGCGCAGTAGTTGACGCCGGTCATGGCGACGGGGATCCATGAGCTTTTGGGTTTCCGGACTTCGATTTTGACCGCGAACATGCCGCCCTGATCGTACTGGCTGCTGACCACGTCGTCGCCGATGATGTAGTTGAGATTGGCCTGGTGCTTGGGCATGCCCCAGATCCCTTTGCCGCCTTTGACTGAAATTTCGGTGCTGACCGGAAGGTCAAAGACCCACTGTCCGGTGCCGTAGTGGTCCAGGAAAAGCGCGGGCAACAGGCGCGGCGCCGGGCGCGGGCCGCGGGTGCAGGCGATCCCGACGCTGAACTCGATGTAGCGGCCGATGTTGGTGTCGAGGTAATCGATCACGGTGAGGATCAGCAGGCCCTTGTTCCACAGGCGAAACGGGTGAATTTCATTTCCGGGAATCAGCTTGCGGGCCTTGTCGGCGTTGATGGGGAAGACGGCAAAGAGGGCGGGGCAGTTGCGGCAGTACACCGGCATCTGGAACGGGATGCCGTCAACAAGGGCCCAGCGGCCTGTCTGCTGATTGAGCCGTGCGGGTTGTGCCATGAAGCCTCCTGTTGCGGTTTGCGATTCCAGGTTTCAAAAAGCGAGAACTGGGGCACCCGGCCTCCCGTTGAGGCCTTTTGGGTTGGTGCAGGTCGAGTGGCGTTCGTTACACGTCGGCCGAACAACGGCGGATCATCTCGGGGATAACACGAATGACGACAGACTAGTTCGCGCGGTCGAGTTCCTCGCTGATCAAGGGGAAAATGTCTGTCGCTGCGTTCTTACCGAAGAAGACATCCAGGTGGCCGTAGTTGGGAAGCATGTGGAGCGAATGATAACCTTTGCGCCACGAATCGAAGAACTCGAAAGTGCGCTGCTGGCTCTCGGCCAGGAAGCAGTGGTTGTTAACGCCGGCGAAGAACGCGAAGCGGGCGGTGGTGCTGGGCTCGCGGGCAACGAAGTCCGCAGGGAGCTCGGGGCGGCCCTCCACGGCGACCAGGTGCCCGGCTTCGATACAGGCCGCCATCTGTTCAAAGAAGGTGACGGGTACCTGGGCGAACTCCTGCTTGATCCACTCGTGGGTCGCATCGTTGAGGTTCTCATGACTCCACAGGGCGGGGAATCCGGTGCCGTAGGTGAAGCTGACTCCCTTGCAGACGGGATTGTTGCACTCGTGATGGGCGAGCGCGACCATGGACGCGACCAGCTTTGAGATGGCGGAGGGCGCGTGGAGGCCCCACTGGGGGTTGAGGTACTCAGTCGCACCGCTGAGTAGCGGCAGCAGTTTGGTGATCTTGAAACGGCTGAACTCCGGCACGACGGGATGCAGCGAGACAGCATTGGTGACCACCACGGTCACTTCGGGAACCAGGCCGGCCACGGCGGACATCATGAAACTGGTGGATCCCTGGCAGTGGATGACGGCCTTGATCTTGTCCCAGCCCGTCTGTTCGACAACTTTTTTGACGGCGCGCGGATGGTCGAACACCGCGGCCTTATCGAGGTTCCAGGTATTGGGCTTGAGGTCGATGCTGGCGCGCCAGTTTTCCAGCCACACATCGTAGCCGCAATCAATCAGGTGGTCGACAACAGTGCGATCCACCGGGGCGCGAAACAGGTTGGCGCGGACGCCGGCTCCGTGGATCAGCAGCACGGGCCCTTTGGCGGGCGGGTTGGGGCCTTGGATGTGAACCAGGTTGCAGGCGAATCCATCTCCTGCTTCGAATGGGACAATCTGCTCGCGATAACTTTCAGGCATGGAGCTCCCCGGGGAAAGGAGATGGAAGAGAAGTGTAGAGCACGCGTGGGGAAGAATCCACGGAATTCATGGCAAATCTGGTATTTGCCGGCTTGAGAGCTGGACCGCAAGGCGGCAGGACGCGATCTGTACGCGCACGACTCACGCTATGTAGTGCGATAGATCACTGAAACGTGACAGGAGTGTGTCATCTTCGAACAGTCAGACCAGAAAATTGCGGGTCAGGCGGTCTCTCGAGACCGTAATCCTTAGACCACTGTTCGCTGTTCGCAACGACGACCAGTTTAACGGGAGGGGTGAACCGGTGGATCAACCATATACATGGGCAAACGGGACGCCAAGGTACCCTCGGCATCCCCCGAAAGTGTTAGAAAGGTAACGTTACAAGTGTTATTGTTCTGATATCAGCAAGCACATAGATTTGGGGCTAGGATACCCCACTGGCAGTGCGTCTGGTCCGATCTCCGTGTTTCAAGCCGGAATGGATTAAGACAGTGTTGGAAGCGCCGGGGGGAGAGGTGGCAAATGGCTGATCGTAAAGCTCTTACAGATGAGACCCCGGAGGATGTGGCCACGCTGTATTCGTGGGCGAACCTGCATGGGGCAAAGTATAGAGACTTTTCGGCCTCCCGAGCCCAGACCCGCGAAAAGGCGCGTCAGAGGGTGCAAGAAGCGATCGAAACCGAACGGCGGCGCGTCCGCGAAGAAGCGGAAGCTCTGAAAAATGTAGACGCACAAATGGCGGCCGACGTCGCGATCAAGGCGGAAGCCGCACGCAAACAGGAACAGGCAGCCAAAGAACAGTCCCAGCGGGCCGAATACCAACCGGCGCAGCCGCCAGCACCGCAACGTGCCTGGCAGGCACCCGGTCCGCAAATGACACCCACCAATCCCGTTGCGCCAGCGTATACGGCGCCTCAACCGCAGCCGTCTGAATACGCTTACGCTCAGGCGCCGGCCTATGCACCGCCGGCCGGTCCCACTGTCTATCCGCAAGCCCCCGTACAAACGGCCTACACCTCGCCTGTGCCGCAGGCTGTTTATGCGCAGCCGATGACCCAGCCGCCGTACCCTCAGCCGGCAAGCCAAATGGCTTATACGCAAGCCCCGAGTCAGCGGCCGCCCGAAGAACCGAATCGGGGGCGTGAAGATCATTATTTGCAGGTTCGCAATGTGTGGGCACCGGCCGAATCGAAGGAGCCTGCGGCTCGTCCCGCGTGGCTTAGCTCTGATCGGGCAGAGGTTCCGGTTCCACCGGTTCCGCAGGCCCCTGAAGAGACTCTGCAGGCCTCGCGCGACCGTTTGACTTCGCGCTGGTTCGCGCTGAACGGCGTTTTTGCCGGAGCCAGCGTTCCGGCCGAGGCGGTTCCGGCGCCGGCGACTCAGCGCGCCCCCGTGCTTGCCGTGTTCTCGCTGGCCGGCGGAGTGGGCAAGACGAGCCTGGTGGCCACCCTGGGCCGCGCCCTTTCCTCCCGCGGCGAACGGGTATTGCTGGTGGACACCGCGGCTTACGGGCTGCTTCCGTTTTTCTTTGGAGCCCGCGATCAGCGGCCCGGAGTGTTGCGGACCTTTACGGCTCCCGGGGCAAGCGGCGACGCTCCGATCCAGATGATTACGATGGACCCCGAGACGCTGGGTCCGGAAACCTCACCCCAGGAAACCCTCACCCAGGAAATATCGCGCCATGCCCGTGGAGCCGGCCGGGTGCTCGTCGACCTGGCTACGGCCTCCGGCGCCATCACCCGCAGGCTGCTCCGCATGGCCCCGACGGTGCTGGTGCCCGTGGTGCCGGATTTGAGTTCGGTAGTCAGCGTAAGTTCGATCGATGCTTTCTTCCAGCACAACGTCAGCGCTTCCGGCCAGCAAGTTCGGCCGTTCTACATCCTCAACCAGTTCGACCCGTCTCTCCCCTTGCACCTCGATGTGCGCGAGGTTCTGCGCGAGCAGCTGGGCGATCGGCTTCTGCCCTTCGCGCTGCGGCGAACCCCGGCGGTAAGCGAGGCGCTCGCCGAAGGGATGACGGTAGTCGACTACGCCCCCAATTCGACCGCGGCTGAAGATTTCGGCAGCCTGGCCGGATGGGTCAAGAGCCTCGCCGCGCCTGCTTCCAGCGGGTACCGCGGCGTGCGCTGGAGTGAGAGATGACCCCAACAGGTCTCTGGCTGGATATCGGCGCCGGAGAGAACGGAATTACCAAACTAGTACGCCTGCTGTTCCTGGCCGGGGCGACGGGCGTCTTTATTTTTCTGGCCGTCTTACCACTCTCGTGGCCGCAGCAGGCGGTGTGCGGCCTGCTCACCTTGTTGATCGCGCTGGCCGTGGCGCGCAGTTCCGATTCGTACCTGATCACGCTCACGCTGATGATCATGTCGCTTTTCTGCACGTTCCGATACGGATACTGGCGCATTTCGGGAACGATCCAGTTTTTCAAAGATCCGGCCAATCATTGGGGAGCGCTGGATGCGTTTTTCATCTGTTGCCTGATCCTGGCGGAGACATACGCATTCTTCATTCTCTTTCTGGGGTACTTCCAGACCATCTGGCCGCTGCGGCGTGCGCCGGTCGCACTGCCGGACGATACTGCCGAATGGCCCCATGTGGATGTCCTGATCCCTACGTACAACGAGCCGCTGGACGTGGTCCGCTACACGGCGCTGGGCGCATTGAATCTGGATTGGCCGGCGGACAAGCTGCACGTCTACATCCTGGATGACGGCCGGCGCAAGGAGTTTGCCGACTTCGCCTTTGAGGCCGGAATCGGATACAAGATTCGTCCCGACAATAAGCATGCCAAGGCGGGCAACATCAATACCGCGCTGAAGAGCATGACGGCGCCGTATGTGGCGATCTTCGATTGCGATCACGTGCCGACGCGCAGCTTTCTGCAGATGACCATGGGCTGGTTTTTGCGGGACCAGAAGCTGGCCATGATGCAGACGCCGCACCATTTCTATTCGCCCGATCCGTTTGAGCGCAACCTGGGCCAGTTCCGCGTGATTCCCAACGAGGGCGAACTTTTTTACGGCATTGTCCAGGACGGCAACGATTTCTGGAACGCGACCTTCTTTTGCGGCTCCTGCGCGGTGCTGCGGCGCAAGGCGCTGGATGAGATCGGCGGCATCGCCGTAGAAACGGTCACCGAGGACGCCCATACCTCGCTGCGCATGCAGATGAGAGGCTGGGGCACGGCTTATATCAATATTCCCCAGGCGGCGGGATTGGCGACGGAGCGGCTCTCGGCCCACGTCGGACAGCGGATTCGCTGGGCCCGCGGCATGATCCAGATCCTGCGCACCGACAATCCACTGTTTGCAACCGGGCTCAAATTTCCGCAGCGGCTGTGTTATTTCAACGCGATGATGCACTTCATGTACGCGATTCCGCGCCTGATTTTTCTGAGCGCGCCGTTGATTTACCTGCTGCTGAATCACACCAACGTGCCGGGCTACTGGGCCGCGATTCTGGCCTACGCGCTGCCTCACCTGATCCTGTCGAACGTAACCAACTCGCGCATCCAGGGCGAGCACCGGCACTCGTTCTGGAACGAGATCTACGAGACAGTGCTTTCGCCGTACATCCTGCTGCCGACGATGATGGCGTTGATCAATCCCAAGCTCGGCAAATTCAACGTCACGGCCAAGGGCGGCGTGGTGAAGAGGACATTCTTTGACACCCGCATCGCGCAGCCGTTCCTGATTTTGCTGATCTTCAACCTGGCAGGGATCCTGATCGCCATTCCGCGTTTCTTTATCTGGGACCGCGACCGGCCTGGGACGGTCGTGATGAATGTCATCTGGTGTGTCTTCAATGTGGTCATCCTCGGGGTCACGACGGCGGTGGCGCGAGAAATGAAACAGCTGCGGACCACGGTTCGCATTGCCCTGGTCACACCCGTGATGGCCAAGCTGGCCGATGGGCGCCTGGTGGCGGGAGAAACCATCGACATGTCCTCGGGGGGAACGAGTATCCGCTTCAGTGAAGCGCTGGAGGCGACTCCGCATGCCGAGGTGCGGCTGGTTTTTCCGCTGCCGACGGGCGCCAACGAACTGCGGGCGACGGTGATTTCGTCCGAGGGGTCGGTGCTGCGGGTCAAATTCCAGGACCTCAACATCAGCGAGCAGGAAGTCCTGACCATGGTTCTGTATTCGCGGGCCGATTCGTGGCTGGGCTGGGGGGAATCGCGCGAGAACGACAATGTGATGCGCAGCCTTCAGCGCATCTTCCAGATCTCGATGCATGGGTTGGTAACCACGTTCAAGAGCCTGTTTGTCACGCAGAAGAAAAAGACGAAACCGGCCCGTACACTGCCCGCCGTAACTTCGGTGCTCATCTTCGCACTGGCCTTGATTGCGGGCACATCGGCGCCGCAACTGCGGGCCCAGGCGACGATTAATGCCGAAGGGCAGCAGGCCGGGGCGGTGGCCGGGATGCCCACGTTTGCGGCGCCACCCCTGGGACAGTTTCGCGACATGTTCAGTCTCGCCGATGCGGGCGCTTCGCAGATCGAACTGCACGGCATCGACAGCAATCACAACATCTATTTCAGCTTGCCGCAAACCCACGTTCCGCGCTCGGCAAAAATCCATTTGTCCTACGCGTTTTCTCCCAGCCTGTTGCCGCAGCTGAGCATGATCAAGCTGATGATGAACGGGACCCTGTTTGCGACGGTGCAGCCCATGCCGAATGGATCGGGGGGTTCGTCGAGCCAGGTGGGCGAGGCGGAGTTTACGATTCCGCCGGAATTGATGGTGCACAACAACTCGCTGACGATTCAATTCATCGGCCATTACGTGCTGGTGTGCGAAGACCCCTCGAATACCACGTTGTGGGCCCGGGTTCATCGGAGCACCTATCTCGATATTCAGGGTGACCTGCTGCCCCTGGCCGACGATCTGAAGCAACTGCCTTTGCCGTTCCTCGATGCGGCGGTGGTGCAGCCACTGAGCCTGCCGGTTGTGTTCACCTCGCAGCCGTCGATGAAGTCCATCCAGGCAGCCGGTATTGTGACCAGCTACTTTGGACTGATCTCCGAGAACCGATCGGTGCGCTTCCCAGTACACATCGGGGCCCTTCCGACGGGAAACGCGATCGTCATCTCCGATAATGCTTCGAATCTTCCCGCGGGCCTGAGCATGCCCATTGTCGACTCGCCGACGGTGGCGATGCGGCCCAACCCGAACGATCCTTTCGGGAAGGTGCTGGTGATTGCCGGCCAGGATGCGGATCAGACCATTCGTGCAGCCCAGGCCGTAGCGTTGCACAGCGACCTGCTGCAAGGGGCGCAGACGAGCATCGAGACGCTCAATCTTCCCGCGCGGCAGGCTGCTGATGGAGCTCCGCGCTGGGCGCGCACCGACCAGAAGGTCTCGCTTGCCGATTACGCGACCGCGGACCAATTGCAGGGGGACGGCTCCGCGCCGCTGAGTGTTTACTTCCGCATCGCTCCCGACATTTTCTACAACGAGAGGCCGAACGCCATTCTGCGGCTCGCCTATCGCTACAATTCGATTCCCATCGGGCCCATTTCGAGTATGCAGGTGCGGGTAAATAACGCCTTTCTCGGGTCGGTGCCTCTGATCCCCGGACAGGAAGCCTCGCGGCACATGCAGCTGGATATGCCGGTGCCGGTAGTCAACCTGCGTCCGTTTTCGAATTCGCTTTCGTTCGACTTCACCTTCCAGTTGCTGAAGAAGAGCAATTGCCAGGACACGACGCCGATCAACATGCAGGGATCGATTCTCAGGGATACGTACCTGGACCTGACCGGCTATCCTCACTACGCGCCAATGCCGAACCTGGAAGTCTTTGCCAATGCAGGGTTCCCATTCACGCGCTATGCCGACCTGGCGCAGACCACGGTGGTGCTGCCGGCGACGCCCACGGAGCAGGAGATCGAGGCGTTTGTCACGCTCATGGGACACTTCGGCCGGCAGACGGGTTTTCCCGGATTGCGCGTGACGGTGGCCGGACCAGAAACGATGGTCCCGGGCGCGAAGAGTGATTTTCTCGTGATTGGCACGGGAGACGACCAGCCGGGCTTTGACAAGATCGCGAATAACCTTCCCGTGACGCTGCACAGCGGAAAGATCCAGGTGCACGACACGGCGGGCTTCTTCGCCCCGCTCCATCGCGCCTGGTGGAAGGTGCAGTCGGAGGAGCACACCGAATCCGGCGACCTGGTTGCGACGGGAACTCCCGACGCAGTGATCGAGGGCATCGAATCTCCCTTCGACGTGGGCGGGAGCAAGAGCATCGTTGCCATCCATCTGAAGGATAGCCAGACGTTCGCGCCGTTCATGCAAACCTTCCTGTACGTGCAGCAGGCGAGCGACATTCAAGGTTCGGTTTCCATGCTGCTGGGGACGCGCTTCCAGTCGTTCCGCGTGGGGTCGCCCGTTTACCATGTCGGACTATTGCCCTGGTGGACAAGGTTGACGCTCTGGTTCATGGAGGTTCCGTGGCTGGCGGCGGTGGTCGTGCTGGTGCTGGCCTTCCTGCTGGCGATCTGGACCCGGCAATGGCTGCGGCAGAAGGCCAGGGCCCGGTTGAAGATGATTGCGGATTGAGTCGTCTGTCTCCCGAACGATTGGGTGTTGGATTTCGTGGTCTCCCACCCTGGCGACAAAAACAAAGACGTCGCCAGGATGGGGCACCCAGGTTTCTTGCTCATTTGTTTGTCCCGATGCGGGTCGTTCGCTTTGCTCAGGATGACAGCATCAGGTACGGATAACAGCGTAAGTAGATAGAGCCTATGGGGAAGCGGCAAATTAATTTGAGGTGCGCGGTAAAGATGATCCCCCTTCTCATGCGATCACGGCGCCTACTGCTTGTCCCGTTTCTATTTCTGGTGGGTGCGACAGGCGGTTGCAAGGAAGCACCGTGGGCGCTGTGGAATGCGTACGCAACCCGATTCATCGACGAGCAGGGAAGAGTGATCGATCCGCAGGGGGGCAACCGAACCACATCCGAGGGGCAGTCGTACGCGCTGTTCTTTTCGCTCGCCGACAACGACCGTGCGCGCTTCGACCAGGTGCTGAAGTGGACGCAGGCCAACCTCGCTGGGGGCAACCTCGGAGCGCATCTTCCGGCATGGCTGTGGGGCAAGTCAAAGGAAGGCGACTGGAACCCCGCATACACCAGTCTTGGCCGGCAGATGATGGCCCAGATCGCCAGGCATGAAGTGGCGGAGCTTCCCGGTTTCGGGCCCATGCTGATGCCCGGCCCGACGGCGCTGTTTTCGCACAAGAATACGTGGACTGTGAACCCGAGCTACGTGCCGCTGTTCGTTTTCCAGCGCTTTGCGGCTGTCGATCCGAGCGGGCCATGGGGCGCGATTGCGACCAATATTCCACGCCTGCTGAGAGAGAGTGCACGGCACGGATTTGCGATGGACTGGCTGGACTATGTGCCGTCGGACGGGTTTTACCCGGCTCCGGCTCCCGGGGGCGCTCAGCCCGCAGCGGGGCAGGTTAAGGCCGATCCTCCTCCGCCCGTGGGCAGCTACGACGCCATCCGGGTGTATCTCTGGGCGGGAATGCTGGATGACTCGGTCCCCACGCGTTCGGACATGATCGGCGCGCTGTCGGGAATGGGCTCTTATCTTGGCAATCATGGTGCGCCTCCGGAAAAGGTGAGTGACCAAGGTATTCCGATGGAGCAAGATGGACCAGTAGGGTTTTCCGGGGCTGTGCTGCCGTATCTCAGGGCGTTCCCGGATGCGGAGAAGATGGCCGCGCAACAGAGGGTTCGCATCAGTGCTCAGTTTGATCCGAAGAGCGGTTTGTTTGGGAAAGACCCCGCATACTACGATCAGAACCTTCTCCTGTTTGCGACTGGCTTTCTCGATGACCGATTCAGGTTCGGCCCGCGAGGGGAATTAAAGGTGGAATGGAAACAGTGATGACGGTTGGGCGCAGGGCATTATGGATGATGGGGATCCTAGCGGTATGCCTGCCTCTATCTCTGCAGCCGGGATGGGCGCAGAAGCCGGCGGCACCGGCAAGTCCGGAGAGGACACGCCAGGTCCTGGTTTCGAATGCGCATGCGCTTGAATCGCGGGGCCGGCCGGACATGGCGATCCAGATCTGGCAACAGGTTCTGCTCTCCGACCCCAACAATACTGAAGCCATGGCAGGG
>Ga0207098_10203_pt1 | contig 19748 bp, 23 predicted proteins | sample Alteio_BWMinHeat_84_FD_153548 | JGI IMG/M metagenome (GOLD analysis project Ga0207098, IMG submission 153548) | Enriched cells from forest soil in Barre Woods Harvard Forest LTER site, Petersham, Massachusetts, United States -... | ecosystem: Environmental > Terrestrial > Soil > Temperate forest >...
TTTCAGAGCGATAACACGGCGCCAATCCCGAAACTCAGAGGATCTACAATGCTGAGCCAATCGCTCTTGAAAAAGTATCAAGCATTACGACCTCACCCGGGTGGACCTGTCGGCAAACGACGATATCTTGGAGCGATCGTCCGCCAGGACGCTCGAGTGGTTATTGGAGTGCGAGTCCCAATCAGCATCCGGACGATTCACGATCGCTCATGAGCTTGGCCACTATTTCGCGCTCGCTCGCGTGGCGACCCCACTTTTACCCCATTCTATGGCTTCCGCCGTGCGCCACATCGCTCCAAATAGGTGTCAACCGCTCCGAGCGATGTCGTTTAATTACAACAATTTAACGACTCATAACCCAAAGGTCGGTGGTTCAAATCCACCCCCCGCAACCAATTAGAATCAATACGTTACAAGTCGTCGCCTCGCATAGCACGAGGGACAGTTAGGGACAGATAGCGAAGGCCACTCCATTTCGGGTGGCCTTTTTCGCATCTGTGGTCGCAACTGAAACTCCCAGTGTGGCTCCGGATCGCCAGTCAAGCCCACGTGAACGAAGGCCGCCGCGGAGGACGCATCCGCGTGTTGCTGGGCGCTAAAGGAGCGGCACGGCCAATCTCCATTTGTCGCCGGGCTCGGCCTTGATAAACGGTGGCCTCATTGACTGTGTGTGCTACTATCGTTAGCTGCCCGGGAAGGTTCGCATGCCAGATGGTGAGAAGATCGAGATACCCCTTGGCGAAATGATTGAAACACTCCGCCAAGAACTCCAGCTCGCCCAGACGCAGGGGAAGGGCCAGCCGATTACGTTCGAGATCGGAAGCGTCGAACTCGAACTTCAGATGGTGGTATCCCGCAAGAAGAGCGGTGATGGGAAGATCGCCTTTTGGGTCTTGAGCGTGGGCGGAGGCCTCGAGAACCGGGGGGAGACGACGCACAAGATCAAGCTCAGCCTTTCGCCGGTTGCTTCAGCCACCGGCGGTCGCGTCATGGTCAGCGGTGAAGCCAAGCAGCCTCTGAGCAAGGAATGAGATGGGGCTGGATTTCAAACGGCTCGTTCTTGTATTCGTAACGGTACCGGCTGCCACAGGCGAAAGCCGTTATCGCGTGGGAACCGGCTACTTCTTAACCGGGGACCTCGTTTTGACGGCAAGTCACGTCGTACCCGAAAACGCGGAGGCAATAGAAGTCCGCGTCGAAGGCAGTGCCGAGTTTCATCGTTCCGACAAGGACGACCCCATTGCCTGGCGAGATACCGTTCTGGATGCCGTTCTGATTCGGGTCACACCGAGTTTGGGAGAGATGAACTCGCCTGAATGGATCCAGGATTCATTCACTGAAAATGTGGGATGGGATACCGCCGCTTACCCGATTGCCGCGAGACAGCTTTTCGACGAGCGCGAGAAATGGACCACGCGTGGCCTAAAGGGAACCCTGTACTGGCAGGGTGGAGCGGGTCAAGGGGTTCACGAACTCGACCTTGACGTTGACGCGCCGGCGACGCCCGAAGGGTGGGGTGGTATCTCTGGCGCACCTGTATTTGTCGGTGGCAGGCTTGCCGGGATTGTCAAAGACGTCTTGAAGGACTTCCGAGGCGCGCGATTCAGCGGCGTGCGGGCAGATGCCCTGCTTGCTGAGCCAGCGTTTCGAAATGTGATTGCGAAACGCTGGCTGGAGCTCCCCTCTAACCGGGCGGTATTGGTTTTGCTTTCCGAAGCGCGCAAGAGTGAACTAGCGCGCCGAGTCAAAGCCGCGATCGAAAGGTTTAACAAAGACCGCCTCGCCTTGGAGACAGCCGGGGGGCCACTTGCGCCCGAACCCGTCAAGGTCGCGATCAATGATACGCTTCAAAATCCCGAGCGCTGGTTCCAGTTCATCAAAGCGCTTTGTAAAGCCCCCGTTATGATAGCGGATGTGACCGGCTTCGAGCCCGCCGTTATGCTTGCACTTGGAATCCGCGCCGTCGTGCGACGTGGAGTGACCATCGCCAGCACGTCGGACCAACTGGACGAGGCTCATCTTTCGCAGTTGCCGTTCAATATTCAGGAATCAAAGCTGGTCTCCCATGGCGGGGACTATACGCCCACCGATCCCAAACATCCGGTTTCCGTTATCAGCGCCGCGATGCGCGATGGCTTGCGCGAACTGCACTCCCGTATCCGCTATCTCGACCTGCCGGTTTACGATGCGGTTCGCTGCCCTAAGCCGGAACGCAACATCGACAACCAACCACCTTCCCAGAACTCGTCCAGCGAAGACAAGGCCGGTGATTCGGACACAATAGTGGTTCTGTGCCCTTTTCACGAAGAATATAGGAATCGCTGGGTAAACATCTCTAGCCGGCTGCTCGACCAGTATCCAAACAAGCGGATCGTTCGCATGATCGACATTTCCTCGCCTCGGCTGGTTGGGCAAGCGCTTTATGAGCAGATCCGTTGGGCAAAGACTTGCGTTGTAGACTGGACCTATTGGCGTCCGAATGTATTCTTTGAACTTGGGGTACGCCTTGCCTGTTCGGACACCGGACCGATGAGCCTGCTCGATCGTGCTGACCCGCCTGACCTGGGCAGGAAGACACTAATACAAGCGCCAAATCTCGTTCAGAAGCGCCAATTAATAGAATTGTTCGCGCCCAACACGTACCAATTCGCACCATTCGAGGCAAGTGAGGAAGAGCGGGACACAGCGGAAAAAGACTTCACGCTAGTCTTCGAGGCACACGAAGCGATCACAAAAAAGCAAGCCACTTTTGTGCCTAGTGCTGCGGTCTCCCACAATGCGACCTACCGGTTCCTCATCGAGCAGTTTGACTGGAACCAGGAACGCGTCAATATGAGGCCCGATGAGCTGTTGCGTGCCAGCGCGGAAGGTGACGTAGGACGAGATGAGCAAAGCTCAGGGGAAACTACAGTTCTGTTTTCGTCGAATTTCGAGTTTTCCGTTCGGTTGCGGCAGAGCGTTTACGAGCGCTGGATCGCAGCCTGGTATTACTTTGTGCATCGTTACGAACATGAATTGCAGACCAATGCCGAAAGGCGCGAAGAGTTGAAGGCACTGGGGGAGGATGTTCTCCAGGTTCTGCCCAAAACCAACGATCCGTTTCTCAAGCAGCTGCGTGATCAGATCGTCGACAAGATCGACGAGCTCTCGTAACCTGAGGTGTCATGCCTACTATCTTTGACGCAATTGTCGATCTTAAAACGAAAGCAAAAAACCGTCGCGACCTCGAACGATATGATCGCGCCGCAGCTTTCGTTCAGGAAGCCATTGTCCTTGCAAATAAGGAACTGGCGACGCCCGAGTTTCGCGCCAAAATGGCTTCCGAGTTGGCGGATTGTTATGGCCTGCTTGGTGGAATCGAGCGCCGCTCGGCACTGGTCGCGTCCGCCTCAGAGGAACACGTTGCTGATCATTTGCGAAGATCCGTTAAGGCGTATGACGAAGCTTGGCGCTACGAATCCGGAGACTTCGGCGTTTCTAGTTCGTATGGAATGGTGAACCGCTTAGTGACCCGCGTGCTTGCAGACCCGAACGCTCTCATTGAAGGTTACGTAACCGACTTGGGTGAGGGGATTGAGCCCGTAGCGGTTCCCGTCGAACTCGAAGAAGCGCGGAAGAAAATCGAATCCTCAAAGCGAGCCGAGTCGGACTATTGGGCCGCCGCGGACCTGGCTCTGGTTCAGCTTCTTTTGGGAAAGGGAAATCCGGCCGGACTGTATTCGAAGTACATCGAGAAATCGCCTCCTGATTACGCGTATAACAGTGTCCTCGATGTGTTGCGCCCGTTGAGCGATAGGGACTTGGCTATCAAGTCCGACCTTCAGGATGCGGTTAAACTGCTGAGCGAAAGGCTTGCAAGGTTGCAGTCAGCCATCAGCGGCTAAGTGCGTCTGGTCTCGGTCCAGCAGTGCGGCCCCATCAATTCGGCCGCTGCTGCTCGTCACGTTCGGCCTCGATGCGACAGCCTTGGTTTCCGCCTCCGGCATGCGATATGCGAGCAACGCGGAGTCGGCTCTGGGGATTCTGATAGTTGCTAATTTGCAACCATGCTTGGCTTGCTGGGCGGATGTTGCAAGGGATGGTTAAAAAAGCTCTGGCGCTACATCTCCAGCTTGAAAAAGACTCCCGAAAAAGTACGTCGACGCAAACCGCGTGCAGACCGGAATTAGACGGTAAGTCTGACCCAAGCAGTCCTTGTACAGGCCCGTGTCTCGCTTAGGCTTCGGTGGCAAAGTGTTCTAGCCGATCCAGGAACGAGAAGCGGTCGTTCTTCTCGTGTGTGCTTTGCCCGAAAGTTACGATCCCTCGAATGCGGCTTCGAGGCCCTTCATAGTGTGAACATTCCAGCGGTGAGGAAACACCAGCACGATGCCCACCGGCACGGCCAGCAACTGCGCCGCCTGTTCGTAGCTCATCTCCTGAAACGCGCACAGGATCACTACTTCGGGCAGAGGGGCCGGCAATTCATCCATTCCGCGTCGCACCGCTGCCACGGCTTCACGCCGCAGCAATATCTCTGCCGGGCCATCGACGGAGCATTCCAATTCCGCCCCGTTCTCCTCGTCGAACGCGTCCGCCGCTTCGTTTTGCTCAAGACGCTTCCAGAACTGCCGCCGGGCAATCCCGCAGAGCCATGTGGACAGCGCCCCGCGCACGGCATCGAATCGGTCGACTCGGATAAGCAGCGCAAGAAACACCTCCTGGGTAATCTCCTCCGCAACCGCGCATCTCGGCTCATTTGCAGGCTGAACCGATACACGAGCCCACCATGTCTCTGGTAGAGCGCTGCCATGGCCTCTCCACTGCCGGCGAGCGCGGCTCGATGCAACTCCCCATCGCTCAACTCACCCTCCAGCCGCCTGCGCCGTGGCCGCTCAAACATAGACATCCATGATTACGTGCAGTCGCCAAAAAGTTCCAGGTGCGAAGAAAACCTTCGGAGCCTGGAACGAAAGGTTCCCTTTAGACTCTTTATCACCCGGATGTCGCGGGTTACCTGGTGGGGACTGCTTTGTTTCAGCACGGATCAGCGCGGGCATCTCGATCGGGGTTTCAACTGATCAAACGGATGCATTCATTGCACACCGGGGGCAGCCGCGCGGTCGCGGAATACTTGGAGGTTGGCTACCAGACGAACGGAAGCTTATTCCGATGTAAACACTTCCTACGTGCGATTTCTTTGCGCTATCCTTCCGGGTATGCCCGCTCGCAACCGAATCGCCAAGCCGGCCAAGCCCAAACGCAGGTCTGCGCCGTACCCATTCATCCTCGAAGCTCTAACTCCGCTCGATCCCGAAGTACGGCCCATGTTTTCGGGGTTCGCAGTCTATCTTGGTGACAAGATCGTGCTTATGTTGCGCGATAGCGCTAAGCGACCGGAAGACAATGGCGTCTGGCTCGTCTTTTCCGAGACGGCGAATCTGGCCGACCCGGGCATCCGTCGAGACTTCCCGTCACTCCGTCTCATCGGGCTACTTGGCGGCAAGATCGCTCATTGGCGGCTCATCCCTTCCGACAGCCCAACCTTCGAGTCCGAAGCCCTGCACGCCTGCCAGCTTCTCCTCAAGCACGACGCGCGGTTCGGCCGTGTCCCACAGTCACGTCAAACCCGGCCGGTCCGGACACGCCGCGACTGACTACCAGGCCTTTCACCAGCCGATGAACAACCCCACTTTAGCCCCACAATAAGAATTCCTCACCGCTCCTTTACATAGGACTTAGAGTGCCAACCCGCTCCCGTTAACTCGTTGAAAGTACGTTGTAAATCAAATTTGGGAGCAGAGGGTCGGGGGTTCGAATCCCTCCGCCCCGACCATCTAACCTCTTCCCTATCAACAAGTTTTACCGAGGAACGACGGGGTGATACCAAGAGTGATACCACTTTGCCGGGAGTTTTCCCATGCAGGTGAATATCATCAAGCGTATCGACACCCCCGAAGGCAACCGCTATTGCCTTGTCGTCGTCGGCCCCAACGGCCGCATCAAGCCCGATTGGGTGATCGTGAATGAGCGACAGGAGAGGCACCCCGAAGGCGCCTACTACCTCGACTGGAACGAAGAGGGAAAACGCAGACGCGTCTCTCTCGGTGCTGATGCTGCAGCCGCATACAATAGCCGCGTCCGAAAGCAAAGAGAGCTCGATGCGATCGCGTCCGGTCTGTTCGTGTCGAACCCCGTCGATGACGACTCACGCCTTCGCATTCAGTCTGCTGTAGCAGACTTCCTCGAGGAGATCCAACTCACCCGGTAAAAGAAGACATGGCGGGGATATCGTGTCTCCCTCGGCTATTTTCGGGAGTCCTGCGAGAAGTGCTTTCTTGAGGAGATTGAGCGGAAAGACCGGCTGCGTTTCGCTGCGTTCCTGCGCGATACGAAGAAACTGGCTCCACGCACGGTGCATTCTGATTCTGGTTGACCGGGCCGAGGATGTTATCACGGCCGGCATCACGACCGCGGTTGTGGTGGTCATGGCAGGCATAGCCGATGCGGTTGTTCAAAGGATCCCAGGAGAGCACGCAGGAACGGAAATACGGTTGTAGTCGATTTGTAGCGGTGAAAGCATCCAAGAGCCACAGGGATGGGCAGCATGCTGCAAGAGATTCGATCGGAAGCAGTTATTTTATCTCAACTTCAATAGGACCGTCGGCCTGCGGCCCTCAAGCGAAACCGTTCATCTCGCAGCCCGCCTCCTCAGTCCTGACAAATCGGTCGATGTTACAATCGAATGCGTAGATGGCGGCTATAGTTCAGCGGCAGAACGCCTGACTGTGGCTCAGGATGTCGTGGGTTCGATCCCCACTAGCCGCCCCAATAGCTATTCGGTTTATAATCAATAAGATATATATTTCCCTACTCTTCCGTCGTGCGATATCGTAAGATGTTTCCGTGTCGCTGAACCTTTACCGACGGCATCGACGGGACTGCGCGGCAGGCCATGCGGAAGACTCGCTTTCAAGCGAATTGGAAGAGCGGCGCAAAGGCTGGAGACGTTGCGAATGCCCGCTCACCGCATCGGGCACGCTGGGGAAGAAGTACCGACGTCAAAGCACCGGCGAGTGGGAATGGGACGCCGCCAAAGCGGTGGTGCGCAATTGGGAGCTGGCCGGCCGTTGGGGAAAAGCCGTTCCGCCGCCACAGGCTGCCGAACCGAATGCATCTCGGGTCACCGTTCAGGAAGCCACCGAGGACTTCCTCGCCAAATGCCAGAATCGGCACATCGCGCCGAACACCCTCTCGAAATATCGCACATTCACAAACCAGTTCGAGGCTTTCTGCGAGAACCGCGGCTATGTCTACGTCGACCAGCTAACGCCGAGAGACATGGACCGCTTCTACGCATCCTGGAAGGATGGCGTCCGGGCCAAGGCCAAGAAGCTCGAGAGGCTGAAGGCATTCATCAAATTCTGCCTCAAGCGCAAGTGGCTGAACGAGCATATCGCAGATGACCTGCAGGCCCCGGAAGGCTCATCTGTTACGGTTCCCAAATCCCCATTCACCGACGCTGAACTCGATCGTCTTTACGCGGCCTGCGACAAGATCGGGCCACAGCTTAAGCATGGACCAGGTTACCGAACGTGGGGAGGCGAGGACGCCAAGGACTTCATTTATCTTTCGATCTACACGGGCCTTCGCATATCGGATGTCGCAACGTTCGACATCACCAGACGCCTCAACGGAAACGACGTCTTCCTGCGGATGCACAAAACGAAGCGCCCACTCTTTACGTGGATACCCGACTGGCTCGTCAATCGCTTGCGGGGTCGGGAACAGATCCACGGCTCGCTAATATTCACCGCCGGCTCAACCCGCAACGCAAAACAACTCTGCGATATCTGGCGCAACAAGCGACTAAAGAAAGTTTTCGAACTTGGGGGCCCGTGGGAAACGCCGCCCCATCCTCACAAGTTCCGGCACACCTTCGTCCGCATATTGCTGGAAAAGGGTGTGCCTGTTCCTGACGTCGCCGAACTGATCGGCGATACCGAACAGATCCTCCGCAAGCATTACGCCGCGTGGATTCCGGGACGCCAGAGCCGCCTCTCGAGAATCCTCCAAGAGGCGTTTGCTGATAAGCCGGCAGGTAAGATTGTCGCTATCCGGTAGGCTGATTCCGAAAAAGGAGTAGAAGAACGCGCCGATGCCCTTGATTCAAGCAAAGGGTTCTCTGGTCACGGGCGTTCGCAAGATCGGACTATGCAACTGCGCCTGCCACGATGGAAGCTCAACTATGCCGCACCCTAATTTCGCCATCGCATGCAAGGCGCATATGTATTCGCTCTGCAACCGATGCAGGCACGCTATAAGTGGTGTGGTACTTACGCCGCCCCAAGCGTATCTTCATTACACCTGGTTCATCAATCAATATCTTCCTCAGGGTCTCACGACCGACTCCCCAGAGCTCGCACAACTCCGCGATCCTGTAATGTCGTTCGAAAGTTGTGCTTTGGGTACTCATCCTTGAGTCCTCGCTTGACGTCGAAAATGGATTCCGCTCATCAGCTGAACGCCTGGTCGGCGCGGAACCGCACGATCGTAAGCCCCAGGGGGTTCACAGCCAACTCGTTGTTCTTGACCTTTTCACGGAACACGTACGTGACTGTTGCCGTCCACCGTTCACGCTTTACTTCGCTGTGGTCCGCGGGATTCGTGAACACTTTTTCAAACTCGATGCGGGCCGAATACGGTGGCTGTCGCAGATCATCGAGGATGACGCTTTTGACTTCGACGTCGACGTACGGAAGACCAGAATCCTTGGTATAGCTCTGGATGAAGTTGTCCTTCCGCTCTCGGTCGATGACAGCACGCTGGACATCGCTGTTCAGAAAGTAAAGGGCGTTCGTCTGGTCCCGCTCGATTGTGAACCGATTCCGGGTGAAGTAGAGCTCGGCCCAGCGAGACAGGTAATATTTGTTCTCGGCTTCCTGCGGGCGGTACTGAAAATTCCGGTAGTCGATGACTTCGGCGCGACCGACGTCGTTGATTCGAACGATCATCGGATGCATCGTGGCAAGTGCACTCTGGCTCCGGTATACGAGTGCCGCGAGTGCGGCACAAATTGTACACAGAACCAGGACTGCAATCTTCAGATATGTGTTCATCACGAGCGGCTCACCGTATTCTTCGAGGTATTTCTCCGCTGCACGCGTCAGATCGGGTTGTCTCATTGGGGACCTCCAAAAGGTGCTACAGCATTCGTGCCACAGCGGCGGTGACCAAGCCGCTAAGACCGCTGCTATGTCCGCCGACGTGTCCAGAGAAAAGACTCGCAGTCATCGTCGGAATCTTGAACAGGACAAAGCACGCAATAAAGCAAAGCATGAGTAAGGCCGGCATCAGCGTAATTAGCGACTGGGGGCTCGCAACGTTCATCGCGCCGCTGGTTAGATAGCTGATCAGCAAATGGCTCACAATGCTCAGTGTCGCGGCAGCGACGACCTTGTAGAACTCAAATCCGACAAACGCCTTGAGCCAACCCCAGAAGAGGAAGTCAGTCTTGTCGAATACCATCCAAGGAATAAACACCGGCCCAAGGATGCCGATGACGGTTGCGCCGATTGCGCCGTAGGCGATGATCACGGCTATCAATCCAGTAAGGACCGTGAGTACAAGCTGGACCGTATACGAGCAGAGCAGAGTGTACGGTTCAGTGAATGATGGGGAGAGACTCCCTATCTTGCTGAGGGCGGTATGGATCGTGTTCTGAACGTCCTGAGTCGAATCATTCCCGATGTAGTCGACTAGGCTACTCGTTCCACCACTGATGAATCCCTTGAGCGAGTAGCCAATTCCCGGAATCGAACTGTCGTAGAACTTCACGAAGCAGTAAGCAAAGGTGATCAGCATAAAGAAGCTGATAAACCTCGGCAGGCTGAATCCTGGTCCCCCCTGTGCGGATGCGAGGGCTTCCTGCACGCCAAACCAGACGAGCATGATGGTCGCAAGTGCAATAACCATCCGCAGCCCCAGCGAGTCGATAGAGGGTGATACTGTTGCGGTCAGATTATCGCAGCCGTTCTTAATTAAAATCAGGAAGTCCATCGCCGGTCCAACCTCTCAATAATGAAATGCCCACTGAGTTCCTGCGCTAGTTTGTTGGGGAACTACGTAGCCGAAGTTCTGCTGATAGCTGTTCCCGGTTTGAAACAGTGCCTTCAGGTTGTCCTGTTGAACTTTCTGGGCGACGATCTGCTGCAAAGCCTGGCCCTGGAGGATCTGATTCGTTTCCTGCTGCGTTCGCAATTCGATCAGCAGAGCCTGATTGATTCGTTGGAGCGTGGCCATCTCGGTGTGTTGGGCAGGGTCCGGAGAATGGGTCGCTACTTCGAGTTGGCCGATGTCAGCTTCACGATGCGCCGCATTCGCGCGAATTGTCCCAACGGTCTGCAGGTTGCTTGCGTTCAATGCATCCGATAGATCAACCGTCGCCCCTTGCGCTGCGATCGCTTGTTGTCCCTGCGTGTTGAGCGAGGAATAGCCCGTGATCTGTCCTATCCGAGGGAGACTTGAAGTCTGATTCGCTGCGGGTGCGCCATACCCGGTCATCGCCGCTGTTATCCAAGACAGTGAGTTGCCATAGGTGTTGGCCGGCCGAGTCAAGATGATCCATTCTTGCCTTCCGAGGTTGCTGTACGAGGTGTACAGTTCACGCGGAAGAGAGGCCATTCTCTGGGCCAGGTTGTACGCTGCGATGACGTTCCTTGTGGTCTGGACCGTAGTCGTATACAGCTGATTACTTTGCGCGATCTGCTGAATGGCATGTCCGGACTGTGTCGGATCGAACACAATGCCAGAGCCAAAAAATTGAGCGCACGCCACCTGTGCGCTTGCAGCGATCGCAATCGCTGCAAGCGATGTTTTGATATTCATCGTTTTCTCCTAACGAGTGATTTACTTGCCGCCACGCTCCTTTTGGAGGAGCTTCCATGCACCGTCCATCTGGTCTTTCTCGCTTTGACACTTAGGACCGAGCGTTGGAGGCACTTTGTAATACTCAGCTGAGCAATCGGATTGGAACTGTGCCGCCAATCTGTCGTATTCCTGCTGAAGTCGATCTACCTTAGCCTGATGACTTTGACATCCGGCCAGAACCAGCACTGACGCTGCACTCAGAACTATGAACAGTGCGGCCTTAATCATCAATTCTTCTCCTTAAAACGTTTGCGGAATCGTGTGGTTTTCATATGCAGGCAAAAGCATGTCCTGCGTAAAGTAAACCTTGATGCGATGTCCCTCCCGAATGGTGATTGTGGGAGGAATCTGGATAAACCGGTCGAGCACGCTCGTCGCCGACTGCGAGACGCTCGACGCTGCCCCGGTGGTAAATGCTTGCGAACCATTGGTTGTGATCGTCTCCCCACCGGCCGCGATCTGAGCGGCGCCGGAGATTACGCCCAAGGCAATCGAGGTTCCGAAGATTTCGAAGTAGTGATTGTTCACCTTGTCCTTCAGACCCTCCTCTCCGATCTGGTCGAGTCCGTGAAACTGATCGAGATCGACCGAATAGCCGTCCGGCATGATCATGCGATGGAACACAACCGCCATCCGCCGTTGTTGCCCGAATCCATTCGAACCAATCTTGCGAGCCTCCCCGAGTACGACAGTTCCGTCCGGGATCAGAACGTGCTGGCGGTCGTGCGAATAGACCGGACTTGAAACCATCACCTTGACTGGACCAGGCGCATCGCCGTCGAGCCGGTTCATCAGAATGGTGTCCATCGTCAAGCCTTCGTAGACCACATACGGCTGACCTGCAGCGGAGTCGATATTGATCTCGGCGCTACGCTTGGCTGGGGAATCTTGGGAAGCACTCTTCTTATCTGTGGAGTTCTTTGGGGAAATCAGGCTGCTATCTACCGGCTGCTCCGAGTGTGAGCCTACCGCCGTCTGCGCCTCATTGCCCAGAGCTGGATTTGGATCCTGATGAGATGCCACCTGGGCGTCGCTCGAAGGCGCATAAACAAGATTCGATGCAAATCGTGCGTTATACGCCAGTTCCCGTCCCTTGCCGCGAGTTGCTGTGCCTGCTGCTCTTCCGGGGAAATTTGTGGTTGCGCATAGACTCCTTGTTGCTGACAGGGCTGGCCCGGTGCGCAGAGACCCACCTGACCCGTTGGGCTAAAACCTGAGACGACGCCCTGTTGCATGGGAATACCGTTGATGACCTCCGGTGCATTGTTCGCCTGGGCCGCTTGGGCTGCTGCCGCCTGGGCCTCTCGTTGGCGCTCGGCAGCGAGCTGATTCTTGAGATCCTGGACGTTGTTATCCGTGTTGTCCTGAAGATCCGGCTGCGGAGCGGCATGCTGGGATGCAGCGGTATGGCCAGACCCCTTCTTCGTCCAGTTGCTGATGAGGCCCGCACTGACCACGACCGCACAGGCCCAAAGGAAGATCCAAACTTTGAGGTTCTTCCTGATCACGCCCTTCGGCTCGTGAGCGGCCTGCTGCAGCTTCGGGTCAGGGATTGTCACTTGTTCTGGCTGTATCGTCTGTTCCATTGCCTACCCTTTCCGCTTGAATTCCATGCGTTTCTTGCCCAGTTCCAGATACCCGGAGTCCATGACCTTCGGGATGACGTAGGTGCCATCGCGAAGCTCATAGCTGATCAGGTTGGGCTTGCCGTCCTTCATCTCGTACACGCTGAACTTCTCCGGGGCCGCGGTCTTGATGTACGTGAACCTGTCGTCGTGAAAGATCGACTGCACGTTAAACGGTACTTCATTGACGTGGAACGCGTAATCGAATTGGAGCGACAGAGGGTAAGCGCTCTTGTACTCGTCCACGGCTTGCGTAATATGCGCCTGCACAGCGGCTAGTTGCTGACGCGATTGTTCGAGCTGCCCCGCCGGCACAAACTGCGCAGGGCCGGAGGAAGCAACCAGCGCCGACTGATCGGCTGGCTGGACCAGAACCTTCAGGTCCGGGGCGACTGTAGTGTCCGAGACATCCTGCAGGGTGAAACTGTAAATGTTGCCCTTGTCGGTAATCAGGTTCAGATTCGAGGCAATTCCCGGCTTCGCCGGATGCACGAAGCAAAAGTTGCCAACGACGTCAACGACCCAGAATTCCTTGTCGCCTGTGGCGGCTTCCATGATCTTTTCCGTGGCCGGCACTTCGATCAGCGTCGTGTACTTGAGCTTGGCGCGAATGGGAACGATGTCCTGTGAATGGACCTGGACGGTACGCGCTGCCGGTTCCTGTGCCACGGCGGCGCACGTTGCGATAACGATTAGGGATGTGAATCGTAATGGGCAATTCACGCGACGGCTCCTTCGGGGTTGGGGTGAGTGATGCCGGCCGACGTACAAGGCCGAAAAGGAAAATCGTGAGCGAGTCGGCGCAGACCTTCGGGAATACCAAAACGCGCAAAGTATTCGCGTTTCGTGAGGTTGTCACGGGCGTTGTTGGTCGCCATCCAGTGGGAGACGGAATCAACGTTCAATTGCACTTTCTTCGAGCCCTGCGCTTTCCGAATCAGCATCTGACCCGGGGGAACCAGGCCGGCGATGAGCTCGAGCTCTGTGTCGTTCAAATGAAATGCTTCGCGGTAGAGTTCGCGATCCATCTCCGGGTTGGCGAGGAAGATCTTGGTGGGGCAGCTCTCAGAAACGATATGCAGCATCCCCGATTCCTCGAGTTCCTTGAGAGACTGGGTCGCAAGGATCATGGCGGCATTGTGCTTGCGCCAAGTCTTCTGCGCCTGGACCACATAATTGCGAATCGTTTCGTTGCGGATGAACAGCCACGCTTCGTCAATCAGAAAGGCTTGAAGGTACCGAGCTTCGCGGGGTCGGTGATCTCGTTGCTCGCCCGATGCAGGACATAGAACAACAACGGTTCCAGCACCTGGGGCGCATCTCCCCAGCCGGCGAAGTTGAAGGTCTGGAAACGGCTGAACGAGAGCGTATCCTCGGCATTATCGAAGAGGAATCCGTACTGCCCTTGCCGGGTCCAGCGGTGAAGCCGGTCCTTGAGTTCACCAAGGATGTTGGCGAAGTTTGAGATGGTGCGCTGACCGGGCTCCAGGACGTAAACGCGCTCGATACCGTCCCAGAGCTTGCGCTCTTCCCGGTAATCGAGCCGGTGGCGCGCATCGTTGCCTTCGATCAGTGTTCGGAAGAAGGAAAACAGAAATTGCATGTTTTCTTCCGTACGCGCCAGCGAGAAGGGATTGATGGTGAAGTCGCGCGATTCCCGGCCGACGTTCAGGTAGCTGCCGCCAAAGATGGTGGTCAGTGACTGGAAACTGCCGCCGATGTCGAAGATGAACGTCAGCGGTTGATACTTCTGTGCGTTCTGCAGCAGGAAATTTGAGAGATACGATTTGCCGCTGCCGGTCATGCCCAGGATGAGCGTGTGGGCGACCTCGCCATTGTGGAGGTTGAGGTAGTACGGGGTGCTGTTGTCCGTCTCCATCACGGCCAGGTACTCCGCGCCGAGGTGCTGGTTCTGGGTCTCTCCCGGCAGGATCGTGAACAGAAAAGACAGGTCAGAATAATTCGCATTGAGAAGCAGCAGCCGGCGAAGGTTCATGACGTAGTTGCCGGGGACGGTGGCGAAAAACGCATTGAGCTGGTTATAGGTCTCGACGTAAAGACTGCCATCCGCGTTAGTGAACACGCCTGCAAATTCTCCGACCAGCCGGTTCACCTCGTTGCAGTCGCGGCCATTGATCACGATCGTCAGGGAGAATTCACCCAGCGACTGACCATCACCCAGGGCTCGCAGGCAATCGCCAAGGTTTTCGATGTCCGCCTGCTTCGATTCGTCGACCAGGATGTCGCGGGGACTCGTCTTCAGCGGGTCGTTTCCCAACTGAGAGATGAAGCCCGTTTTCGAGACGTTGAAATGACGGCGGCGATTGGTCACTTCCTTCCGTGCCTTGTCGGCCGGCAGTTGCGTCCACTCCGTCACCACATGGAAATTGCCGGGGATCTTGAGCAGCGCATCGAGAACAAGTGGGCGCGTTTCGGCGATCGCTTCTTTCATGGTTAGGACGCGCACGAAATGATCGCCCACGCGCAGATGATCGCGCTCGGCCTCGATATCAGAATTGCTCACCTGGAAATCAAGAAATTGACTCGTCGTGGGTGAACCGGCGATCCGCCAATCATCGAAATTCAACAGTCGACGAAAGAACCGGAACTGGCCACGCTCATTGAGAACTTCGAGCGGAACCAAATCGCTGAGCTGCCGCACGAATGCCTCAACGCGTTGTTCGAGCAGCGCACGAGCACGTTCTATTTCGGAGCGCAGCAGGATCCTCATTCCATTACTCGAGAACTGGGCTTTCAGCTCGTTGAATCCCCGCGCCGGATTCGCCGCCAGTTGCGACAGTGCCGGACCAAAGCCTCTCCTGACCTGTGCAGCCCGGAGAAGGATGCAATAAAAGATCTCGATCTGGTACAGGCTGTCCCGCTTTGAGGCGAAGAACTCGCGGCGATGGTTGACTTCGGTCTGCATAACAGGATCGTCATAGCTGGCAAACGGGATCTCCGGCCTGTTCGACTTGAACAGGTATTGGTAAACATGGAATTCCGGCCCGAAAGACTTGAGCGCAGCTTCAAGACGCTTCACCGCATATTCCTGGGCTTCGCGATCCAGGCTCTCGTAGTCGACTCCACCGACGCGAAGCACCATTCCCACGTCACCGCTCTTGGTCAGAAACGTGGTCTCGCTCCACTGGCCATAGAGATTGATGTGATCGTTCAATGCCGCGGCCTCTTTCCAGGGCTTGATGACTTTGTCGATGCGCAGCATCAGCGCACCTCCACACGGAGGATTGATTGCTTCGCCGCGTCGTAACGGGTCTTGAAGCGTTCTGATTTCGCGAGGATACGAAGAAGTGCGGGATCGCTTCCGGTCACCCAGCAGCCGAAAGCGAACCCGCCTGCAAAGAGCAGCAACCCGGCGACCAGACTGTTGAACAGGTTGAAGGCGCCGACAGCAGCTACGCAGACGAAGAAGAACAGCGTGCGTTCCACTCCGAGGTACGTGAGGGGCTTGTGCAGACTCTTGTAGACCCGGTTCAGGCGTCGATCATGTCCATGTGTTTGCATCAGTGCCCCTCACGTCAGCGGTTGGTTAGCGGTTAAGGTTTTAGCCCGGGAGGACGTTCAGATTCCCCAGAGCCAGGTCAGTACGTTCGTCGCGAGAACTGCGATTCCAGTTCCCGCTGCAACACCGGCGAGAGTCTTTTTCGCGCCCGGCTCGCCATGTGCGAATTGATAGCCGCCAACCACAATGGCAATCAGGCTGGCGACTTTCGCGACCGTACCCGTGAACAGGTTCTGCATGGCGGAAAAGCCCGTGTCAAAGGGGGAAGCGCCCCCTGCTTGCGCGTGTGCGACGGCCGGCACGACGAGAAGAAGCAGGAAGATCGCTTTTGAGTCTGGTATGGCTCGAAAGCGCTTCCGCCATGCGGGCGAAACGTTCATGTTGGACCTCCGTGTGTGTGGATTCGACCTCGTGATGCATCGTGCTTGAAATGAGAGTGGATCAAATCTCGTTTTCTGTCCAAGTCCGGATTGCACTTTGTTAATGCGTAATCGTCATTAAGATGGACCCGTGCGGAATGGAGGGTGACAATGCGGCACTCGACGGAATCAAAAATTTCTTTCAGCCGGTCTTCTCTATGCGCCCATCCCGCAACGATCTCGCGATTTCACGAATGATCTTTTCAGTTCTCATATCCGTGCCGCGTCGATTTGTGAGGACCAGTTGAGTCTCCTCGAGGCCTGCGATGCGACTGCAATCTAAATCTGCCGGTGCTCCAACATACATACACTCTGGCATGATGGCGACACCTCCTCGATCGAGCAGGAAGTCGAATGCCTGTCTCGCGGAATCGGTTTCTTCCACAATCCTCGGAGTGAATCCTCGCCGGGTACATTCGGATACCAGGCATTCTCGAAGCTCCGGCTGCTCACGATCTGAAGACAGAAGATAGAGTGGCTGCGAGCGCAGAGCTTCGAGATCAATCTCCACTCCGGCGCGAGTGCCGGGCCTCCGCGTGTACACAGCGCACATCGGTTCTCCCCCAACTGGGATCTGCTCCAGGCGGTGACGTTGCGGGAACGCGTATGTGAGCCCCGCCTGAAGCACGCCCGATCGAACGAAACTAAATATCTCGGACGGCTTCAGTTGGCGAACCTGAAGGCGGAGCGCTCGAAACCGTACACTTCGGACAGATCGCACTTCGATAAGCATCGCTGCGGAGACCAGAGGTGAATACCCCAGGATGAATGTGCCCGCGCTCTTGCGGAGGATCAACTCCGCTATTTCGCTGGCCCGGGCAGCCTCGGACTGAAACACGTGAAATGCTGGTTTGATGTGCGCGAGGAATTGTCCGCCCTCGGGAGTAAGGTCTGCGATTCGTTTGCCCTCTCGCACGAACACGGTAAGCTCCTGCTCCTTTTCAAACTGCTTGATGCCTTTGCTGACCGTCGACTGGTGCACTTTCAGCCGCTCTGCGGCTTTGTGTGTATTCAGTTCTTCCGCCATCACCAGAACGATTTCCAGTTGCCTGGGGTTGATGTAGGGTCCCATGATTCACCAGCCTGGAATGAAATGCCTTTCCCCGGTTTCGAGTCAAAGCTCGTCGCCGGTCGTGCTTACCTTGCTGCCGTGCTGTCGTATCACGTCCCGGAATCTCGGTCAAATGTCCACTGCACTGCGGCGCAACGACAACTCTGCGACCTGACCACACAATGAGCAGAGAACTCCCCGCGCCGGATTTACGGCGTTTTCCTGAAGACTTTGGGCAGGCTCTCGTCTTTGTCCGCTGCATTTTGCCCTAGACACATATAGCTGGGCAAAAACGCGAGATTTTGACACCTCGACCAGAACTTTTTTGCCGGATTTCCATTTGAGCTTCGGATTCTCCCGCACGAAGCTGCATCCGGTTTTCGATCCGCAGAGGGGAAGAGGTCAGGGTACGGTTGGCCCAAAGATCGGGCCGCGTGCGGTCCTGTTAATCCTGACCGTATTATGGTTATCTCAATCTGAATGCCATGTCAACTGCTAGCCACACAAACATGTTTGCTGAGTAAACGTACGTATCTCGTTTGACCTCGCCCCGCCGGAGACTGTAGTTTCCCTCTCATGACGGACTTCGACGAGGTTTATCGTGTACTGGGACGGAAAGTCCGTCAAATGCGAGAAGTCCAGCGCATGAGCCAGGATTCATTGGCTCAGCACCTCGGAATCAGCCGCGCCTCCATGGTCAATATCGAAGCCGGCCGACAGCGCGCACCCTTGCACTTGCTCTGGCAGATTGCCGAAGTGCTTCATTCCAAATTGATTGAACTCATCCCCACGCCCGACGAAGTTGCCGTGAGGCCGAATCAGGGCTTGCTTGACCGGGAGGTTATCGATCAGATTGAAGAAGTGGCCAATGGCGATCCGGCCACCGTCAAGCTTCTGACAGGGTTCATTACCAAAACGGTGAGAGCCGTTCAAACGCCGGACACCGAAGGGAAGGCTCATGGCAAGGCAAAGTCTCGAAGAAAGAGCTGAAAAAACGCTTCGCGATACCGATGCCTACCGGGTGCCGGTTCCCATTCACCTGGTTGCGCAGCGTCTGAGCCTCACGCTCGAAGCGGCCACGCTCGGCGATAAGGTTTCCGGCCTGTTGGTCGTTCAAGGTGACCGCGCCAGGATCGGTTACAACGCGGCGCATGCGCGAGTGCGGCAACGGTTCACCATCTCGCACGAAATTGCCCATTATCTGCTGCATACAAAGAAGATCGACAAAGCGCAGTTGTTCATCGATAAGGAAATGACATTCCGCCGCGACGAGAAGTCTTCGGCCGGCGTGGAACCCGAAGAGGTCGAAGCCAATCACCTTGGCGCCGCGCTCCTGATGCCGCGCACACTCCTTCGCGAGGAGATTCGGGAACAGGATTTGGACCTGGACGACGGGGAGGCCATCGAGCTTCTGGCCAAGCGGTTTCAGGTGAGCACAGCGGCTGTGACGAACCGGCTGGCCAACCTCAAGATGCTCATCTGAAAAGTTAAGAACAAAAGCCAGGTACACGCTTTTACTTCTTTTCTTAACTCTTCCCAGCCGAAATCAGGGCTAAACCGGGCTCTTGGCCTGCACCTGAACAGCAGCTGGAATCCAGGTTTTTCAGCCCTTGTCCCACCGATTCCATTGCACGCTCGGGAAATCTTCCTAAATTTCTTCTTTTGCCGGGTGCTCCCGCTTTAGTGCGCCTTATGGCAGAGTCGGTCGGCTCCGTCAAGGCTCTTCGCTGCGCTTCGCCCGCTACGCGGCGCCTTCAGCGGCCTTGACCGATCCTCCGCGCCCCTGCTCATCGCCAAGACCATGAAGCGGGAGCCCCAATCAAAAGAAATTTGGTTGTCAGGCAGTTCTTTCCGCTCATGGACGCCAATTCACGAGCAGGAGTACTTGTATGCCAGCCACATTCAGCCATCGAGCCGACCGCAGCATAACTTCACAACGCACCACTGCGCCGCACAGGAAAAATGCGGCGCAGTCAAAACGCGAGAACTCTCAACGGCTGGGCGCCGAGCAGAAGAACCCGGTTCAACAGCTGATAAATCAGGCAGTCGATTCCCTCATTCAGCAGCTCAAAGCCGGCAAGAGCGATGCCCTTACCGCATATCTCGCGGCAATGGCGCGGTTCCATCGGTACTCGTTTGGAAATATCATGGCCATCGCGCGCCAGTGCCCGACCGCCACGCGGGTGGCAGGCTACCAGACTTGGAAGGAATTGGGCCGGCATGTA
>Ga0207098_10204_pt1 | contig 19650 bp, 15 predicted proteins | sample Alteio_BWMinHeat_84_FD_153548 | JGI IMG/M metagenome (GOLD analysis project Ga0207098, IMG submission 153548) | Enriched cells from forest soil in Barre Woods Harvard Forest LTER site, Petersham, Massachusetts, United States -... | ecosystem: Environmental > Terrestrial > Soil > Temperate forest >...
CACCGAGGCAGACGAGAGCTGTGCGCTGCAGGGGAGGGAGAGCGATACGAGAATCGCGGCGATTACTCCCGCGATGAAGCAGTTTTTGCAGAATTCCTCGGCACACCTTTCAAGAAGATGCATGTGCAAACCTCCAAACCGATCCGCTCTATCGGGTCGCTCAATCGCTATAAGCTGCGGTAGGTTGCTGCGATTACACGTACACTATTCGTCCCGGGAAAAGACACACAATCGCTGCCACAGGTCGTGATCAAACCAAAGAGGCGCGGTGCGTTCGTCTTTCGAAAAACAGAGAGCTGGGGTTCAGAATATGAACGTACGGAAGAAATTACACATGCCGAGTCCGGTCCACGTGCGTTCCTGATCGGTCTTATAACGGAGCGCTACCCTGGCGATACCGGCCTGGTTGGTCGTTCGACGTTGTGGGCCACAGATTCCTGCTATCGGGGAAGGGCCGGAATCGCTATTGAACGGAATTTATAGTCAATCGAAAGTTCGACTGTCAAGTCGATTATTCGATGGAGAAGTTAGAATTTTGAAATTTTGAGTTCATTATTCAAAACATTTTCATTCATTGAGCCGAGTGGGGGAGAGCGCCCGCCGTAGAGAGGTGGGGTTGAACTGAACTCCGCACTTTTCTCCGCCGGCGCAAGATCTTTGCGTTAGGATTTGGCATGTTTGAGGCGGAATGCACAACGCGTTCGGACAAGGTGAGGCCATCGTACCGCGACACCGTGAACTCTGTGCCGATAGATCCGCCCTCCGTCAATGGACTCGCGGGATGAGCGGAAGTCTCGAGCCAACCGCTCGAAGGCGATGGCCGTCCGGGGGCGTCGTGGCCATTTGCGGTCTGCTTGCCGCACTCCTGTTCGGCGGCCTCGCCGGCGAGACGCCGAACGCGCTACCCACTCATGAGAGTTCCGCGCTCTACGTGGGCTCGGTCGCCTGTTCTCGTTGTCACAGCGCGATCTATCGCTCCTACATGAAGACTGCCATGGGACGCTCGATGGCCTCCGCCACCACCGGGCCGTTACCCGATCTCTCACTACCCGCCCACTTCACCAACGACAAACTTGACCGTCGCTTCGATGTCTTCACTCGGGACGGGAAACTGTACGAGAGCGAATACGCGATCGCATCGGACTCGTCGGAAATTTTTCGCGACACGCGCCCAATGGAGTGGCTCATCGGCGCCGGCATCAACGGATTTGGTCCCGTCGTCGAACAGGATCACTACCTGTTCCAAGCTCCGTTGTCATTTTACACGAAGCCCAGCACCTGGGGACCTTCGCCGGGATACGAAGCATTAGACCTGGGATTCAATCGGCCCATCCTGCCCGGTTGCATCTTCTGTCATTCCGGCCGCGCGAACTCCGTTGCCGGCGCCAACGGACAATATGCCGATCCGCCTTTCTCCGAGCTGTCGATCGGCTGCGAAAACTGCCACGGTCCCGGCGCAGACCATATCCAGGCGATCGGCAGTGGGTCTAGTGCGGCAAAGGGCACGAAGATCGCTAATCCTTCACGGTTGACGCCTTACCTTGCAAATAACATCTGCATGGCCTGCCACCAGACCGGCGACGTTCGCGTGCTCAAGCCAGGAAAAACCTACCAGGATATTCGCCCAGGCCAGCCGCTGGACGAAACGCTGAAGATTCTGATCGTGCCGCCCACGCCCGAGTCGCCTCCCGACGTCGACCATGTGGGGCATTACTATTCGATGACGCTGAGCAAATGCTACCGCTCGAGCGCAGGGCGCATGAGCTGCATGAGTTGCCACGATCCTCATGTGCAGCCGACCGCCGAAGAAGCCCCCGCGTACTTTGCAGGCAAGTGTCTCAAGTGCCACACCAATCAAAGCTGCAAGATTCCGCTCCAGACCCGCCTGCACCGCCAGCCGTCCAACGACTGTGCCGGATGCCATATGCCCAAGCGCGATATCCGGGTAATTTCGCACTCCAGCGCCACCAATCACCGCATCCTGGCGCGGCCGGACGAGCCTTTCCCGGATATTACGTTTCGTCAAACAACTTCCGCACTGCCGGACCTCATCGATCTCGATCCTCCGCCCGGCCGGCAAAATGCCGCTCTTCCCCCCTTGACGCTATTGCAGGCCTATGGAGACCTGGCTGCGGAAAAGCCGCAGTACGTCGGTCCATACCTCGAAGTGCTGGCGAGGCTGGAAAAATCTGACCCGGACAATGCGCTGGTGCAGGCTGCCGTGGGGCGCCGCGAGATCAAGAGCGGCAACTTCCCGGCTGCTGTCGAACACCTGCAGCGCGCACTCTCGCTCGCCTCTCCGCAGGCCACGACATGCGCCGACCTCGCCGATGCTTTGACTCACCTCGATCGCAAGAACGAAGCAGTTACATGGCTCGACAAATCCATCCAGCTCGATCCGTTTAACCCCTTCACACAGCGCACCTTGATTGTGCGGCTCATCGAGTTGAAGAATTACGCGCGAGCGCGCGCGGCCCTGGAGGATTATGTCGAGGCCTTCCCCCAGGACACCTTCATGCGCCAGATGCTGGCAAAGGCCCGTGCGCAACCGGTTCAGTAATTCGCTCGTCTTGTGCCCCGACAACCTCGCTACTACCAGAGCGCTGTGATCCTGCGCGGAGCGCAGCGGTGTCGAAGGATCCGCGGTTGCTTTTTCATGCTTTCCGGGTGGAGCAACATTCCATCCATGACTGCAGTTGCCTTTGGCAAATTCTGATGAGAACTTCTGAGACACCTCACTATGGCTTGGCCGCGGAATAGGGTTGTTTGCGCACGATCCCCTTGCCCTGCTGGATAGTGACGATCTGCCCCGCGGCAACGGCAGAGAAGTTATCCACCTTGCCATCGGGCCACCGCACCGAAACATCAGCAGCGTTAGCCTTGCCGATTCCAAAGTGCAGCCTGAAATCGTTTTGCGACATGTAGGAGCCGCCGCTGCGCACTTCATCCATCTGCTTTTGTCCTCCCGCGCTCACCGAAACCCGAGCCCCGATCGCATCGCGGTTGCTCGCGGTCAATGCCCGAATCAGGATCGAATGACCCAGCGGGGGAGCGGCGTTCTTCAACAACGTGGGAGATTCGCCCATGTTCACGATGACGATCTCTTCATTGCCGTCGTTATCGAGGTCCCCGACAGCAAGGCCGCGCGAGGCATGCACGTCTGCGATCCCGGTCCCCGCCTGTGGCGACAGATCAAAAAACTGCTTGTCGCCACGGTTCCAGTAAAGTAATCGCTTCTGCTTGAACGACTCTCCCGTACGACCGGAATCAACCTCCGGGTAGACATGGCCGTTGGCCACAATCAGGTCTTTCCATCCATCGTTATCCACATCGATTGCGGCGGTGCCCCAGCCCAGGTAGCGCGTGTTGACGGCGAGGCCGGTTTCGATGGTCGCATCTTCAAAGTCATTCGCAGCGCGGTTGCGATAGAAGGTGTGCGTGTCGTCGGCAAAGTTGGTTTTGAAGATGTCAAATTTGCCGTCGTGAAAGAAGTCGGCGACTGCGACTCCCATGCCCGCCTGCTCGCGACCCTCGTCGTTGTACGCGACGCCGGCCTGAACGCCCATCTCCTCGAATCTCTTGCCGCCCACATTATGAAAGTAGAGACTCGCCGTGGAATCGCACGCAATATAGATGTCGGGCCAGCCATCGTTGTCGAAGTCATCGACCACCGGAGTGAAGCAATAGTAGTTCTTCGGCGTCGTGATGTGCATGGTGTCCGAGACATCAGTGAAATGGCCATGACCGTCATTCTGATAGAGCGATACGGTTTCGCCCGGCAGGCCGCGCGGGCCGCAGATCACGGGCAGCCCCTTCCATTCGCACTGCGACCGCTCGCCAGGATGAGGTGTGTGCGCGGGGTCGAAATCGAGATAGTGCACAACCAGCAGATCAAGAAAGCCGTCACGGTTAAAATCCAGAAAGGCGCAGCCGGTGCTCCAGCGCGTCTTTGCTGACGCAAGACCGCGCTCCGTCGTTTCATTGCGGAAGGTGCCATCACCGAGATTGTGATAGAGCACGTTGTCTCCCCACGCAGTGATGAAGACGTCCACGTGACCATCGTTGTCGATATCTCCAGCGCACACGCCCTGGCCCCAACCGGTATGGACAAGACCGGCCTTTTCGGTCACGTCCTCAAACCGCAACCCGCCAAGATTGTGATACAACACCGGTCCACTCGGTCCACCATCGTGCTGGAAACGATCACCATTCACGAACAGAATGTCAGGCAATCCGTCATTGTCGTAGTCGAATATGGCCACACCATTCCCGGTGGTTTCGACGATGTACTGTTTGTTCTTGCCGGCCCCTGATACGTTGATTGCCGTGAGTCCGGCCTTCGCCGCAATATCCTTGTAGTCGACGATGGGTGGCTTCATCCCTGGCGGTAGCGGACGGGCCGGGGTGGCTACACCGTTGCCGGTGGCCACGCCGATCTGTGCCGGAAGCGGGATGCAAGCCATAAAGACTACGAGAATTGGGACGAAGTGCGGAAAAATGGCGCGCGGCATTCGTTTGACCTGCGCGGATTGTAGCATTCAAAATCCGATCGTTCCCTCCACCGACAATGGCGTCGCCGCTTGCAGCCGCGCTTGGCTTCGACAGCAACCATCGTGATATAAATGGATTCCAACCAGGCGAGTTGCTCGCTCTGAAACGCATGGACTTCCCCCGCCAACTTCATGCCTTCGCGTCAAGAGCCTCGCTGGAGCGAAGGAACTGCCGCAACAATCCACTCTCCTTGGTGCCTGGATCCACCTCGCGTTCCCATTTGTTGATCCAACTGGGAACGCTCACTTTGCTGGTCTTCATTTCGGTCGGTTTGCCGGCCCAAAACACATCGAATTGCCAGGGTCCAGCCGCACTCGAAAAGGCGATCGCCGAGCATCTGTCCGCCGCCGCTTACGATGCGCTGGGCGCGCACTTCGCATCGCAGAGCCGGTTTTCCTGTGCCATCTCGGCGTTCAAATCCGCGATCCGCCTTGATCCCGATTCCTGGCAGGGCCACTACAATCTTGGCGTCGCGATGCTGACCAGCGGCGATGCTCAACAGGCCGCTCAAGAACTCAAGACCGCGCTCAGGTTGAATCCAGGCTCCGAGCAGGTTCTTCTTCCCCTGGGTGTCGCACTCGGCAAGCTGAACCGGCAGGACGAGGCGATCGACGCTTTTCGCGCCGTCCTCAATCACGATCCGCGCTCCGTTCGCGCCCTCGATGGACTGACCAAGGCGCTGATCGAAGAGAAGCGGTACACGGCCGCGATTGCTGCGTTGAAGGATGCGCCGGACGACCAGGTTCTCCGACTGAATCTCGCCATTGCGTATTCCAAGAACGGCAACCTCGATGATGCCATCAAGATTCTTGCCGCGATGGCAAAAGATCATCCTGATTACGCGCAGGGCCGCTTCAATCTCGGAATTGTGTACACCCAGCAAAATCGGTTCAACGAGGCAGCGCAGGAATTTCAGGAAGCCGTACGCCTTGATCCATCGGATGACGAGGCGCGCGTCTCTCTCGTAAAGACGCTGGTGATCCTGGCACAGTTCGATGCCGCCGCGCCGATCATTCGAGAATATCTCCAGCGCAAGCCACACGATTTCGATGCCCTTTATCTCAGCGGCGTGGTCGAACGGGGCCTGGGCAACCTCAACGATGCGGAAAAAGATCTGCAGCAGGCCATGGCGCTCAGGTCCGATGACTTCGAGGTCCTTTACAACCTCGGTTATGTGCTAGCGCATCTTGGCAAACTTGACCAGGCCCGCCCCCTGCTCGAGAAGGCGCTCAAGATCAATCCCAACTCAAGCAAGGTCCAGTTCCAGCTGGCTTCAGTCCATCGCGCCCTGGGTATGCAGGACCAGGCTCGCGATGAATTGAACGTATTTCAAAAACAAAAGACGCAGGAAGGAGATGAGCTTGCCGCCGTTGTGAAGGCCAACCAGGGCAACGAGGATCTGGAGACGGGTGATGCGCAAAAGGCATTGGGGATGTATCGCGAAGCCATCGCCAAGGATCCGAACAATGCTCGAACTTACTACAATCTTGCTCTCGCCGAGGATCGGGTGGGCGACATCGACGCGGAGCGGCAGGCTCTCGAAAAGGCTGAGCAATTAGATGCCAGCCTTGCCCTCGTACATAACCAGTTGGGCCTGCTCGATCTCAAGGCCAATCGCACCGGTGACGCGGAGAAGGAATTCAAGAGAGCCATTCAGCTCGACCCGCAGTATGCCGAGGCCCAAAACAACCTTGGCGTTCTCTACGGACAGCTGGATCGGACCGAGGAAGCGGCACAGCTGTTTCGCCAGGCCACGGAGAACAATCCGGAATACGGCCAGGCATTCGCAAATCTGGGGATCATTCTCGCCAGCCAGTCTCGATTTGCCGAGGCGGCGCCGGTGTTAGGGAATGCCGTACGGCTCGAGCCCGCGAATCCGGCGACATTGAGCGCCTATGCGATGGTGCTGGTGCGTCTCAATCGAAGCAGCGAAGCCATGCCGCTGTTCCACAAGGTAGTCGAGCTCGATCCGAAATCTCCCGGCGCGCACCTGAACCTCGGAATCGCGATGGCTGATCAGTTCGATCTGAACGGTGCCCTCGCCCGGTTCACCCAGGCCGTGCAGTTGGACGCCAACAAAGCGCAGGCGCATTACAACCGAGGCCGCGTTCTGCTCGACCTGCAACGCGGCCCCGAAGCCAAGCCGGAACTGGACGCGGCCACACGGCTCGATCCCACCTTAGCCGATGCGTGGTATTTGCTTGGACTCATTGCCCGCCAGGCCGGAGATGCGGACCAGGCAGTCACTGCATTCAGGAAATCGCTTGCGGCCAATCAGGACAGCCCTGAAACGCTCTTCATGCTCGGCCAAGAGCTGCAGCGCAAGGGTGATATTCAGGGCGCCAGACAGATGTGGGAGAGGGCAATTGAAATTCGTCCTCGATACGGCCAGGCGATCTATAGCCTGTCACGTTTGCTTGCCAACAGCGATCCCGAACAGGCGAGGCAGCTGCAGGCTCGTTTTGAAAAGCTTCAGGCAGATCAACACATCATGGACCGCGCTCAGTCGTTGGGCAACTTCGCCCTGGCCTCAGCTGACGCTCATGACTGGCCGCAGGCGATCGCCCAACTGAAAGAAGCGATCACCGTTTGCGGCGACTGCAGCGCGCTCTCGCAGCTCCACAAAGACCTCGGACTGATTTACTGCCACTCGGGCTCCTTCAGCGATGGTCGTGCCGAGTTGCTCGAAGCGCAAAAGCTCGCGCCCGGCGACCAGGACGTGGAGGAGGCTCTGCGGCTTCTCGAGGGGGCGAAGACTCAATGAGGCGCCCTCCTGCTGTTCAATACGATGTGCTTCAGCTCCAACCTCCACCAATACATACGTAAAACGCCCCAGTTCCATCGGTTTCTCTCAGGCAGATCGTGGACCCAGCTTGATTCAGCAGGCTCCTCTAACAGCTGTTGATTCCCGGTTGGGTGGTCAATGCCACTCCCATGCGGTGGACAAGAGCAGGTGCAGAATTACTAGCTCCTTACACGCATAGCCTGACAGATACGCTCGCGAATGCTGACCGCTGGGCGTCAGCATTCTTGTTCAGCCCTATTCCTCGAGTGGGCGGACTGCTGCCATCGTCCAATTCCCCGGCGGATACGTGGCAGAGATCCACGAGATAAGTAAGCAGTGTTCCTGCCCGGAAGCCTGCTTGGCAAAGCGTGGGCGTGCCACGTATCTGGAACCGGCTGGAGCATGCATCCGCTTGGGCGGCCTGTGAAGTTGCCCCGAGAAGATCATGACTCACTTGGTAGGATCCGAAGAAATTGAACGAGTCACTCCGTTTCTTCGCCGCGAACGGGACAGGTCTGCTTTTCATCGAATTCCCGCAGCATAATGATCACTCTTTTTCAAGATGGGTTTACGACGAGGATCTCATGCACCTAAAGCAGCGAACTCCGGTATTAACTACCGCAGCGCGCGGTCATTCGCCACTTGCAAGCTTTCCGCAACACTCGGGCCGATCAGGGAGGTTAAGGCGATCCCAGCCTCCACCGATTGCCTGAATTAATAGCACTGCGCTTGCCATGCGTCGCCCTAGGATATTCACGGCTGTTACTTCATCCGTGAGTGCGGCATTCTGGGCAGTAATCACTTCGAGATAGCTCGTAACTCCGCCGTCGTATCGCGTGTTTGACAGATTGAGGGACCGCTGCGCAGCCTGCACCGCCGAAGCCTGGACGCTCGCTTCCTGTTCAAGAATTCGCAACGCTGCCAGGTTGTCTTCAACCTGTTGGAAACCAGTCAGCACCGTCTCACGGTATGACGCAACTTCAGAGTCGTAGGTAGCCCTTGCCTCATCGTTGAGTGCGTGCCGGCGGCCTCCATCAAACAGGGTCTGCACGAGGGATCCTCCAACGGACCACATCGCGCTCGGGCCCTGGAGCAACGTGGTAATGGATCCGCTCTCAAACCCACCAGTTCCCATGATGTTCACCAGCGGATAATATGCAGTGCGGGCGAGCCCAACCTCGGCATTTGCCGATGCCACGCGGCGTTCCGCTGCGGCAATATCAGGGCGGCGCTCGAGCAACTCCGAAGGTATTCCGACCGGAATGGGAGGTGGTGGCGCGGTGAGCGGCAGCGGCGCCCATTCCGGCCAGCACGATATTTTCCGTAAGCAATTGGCGGATTATCCTTCCGCGCATGGCTCCCAGCGCAGCGCGCATTGAGATCTCCGCGCGCCGCGCCATCCCACGCACCAGCAAGAGATTTGCAATGTTCGCGCAGGCAATCAACAGCACGAGACTTGCAATCCACATCAACAGATGCAGTTTTGACCCATACCACTCCTGCATTGCCTGAACCCCCGCGCCGCCGGGCGTCAGCACGACATGGACCTTCTTCATCCATGTCTTGCCCTGCTCCGATGAGAACTCCTCGTCCGTTGCGAGTGCCTGCCGCAGCAGAGCCGTCACCTTTTCTTGCAGGGGCCCGAACGCCAGCCCCGGCTGGATGTGCCCGATAATGTATAGCCAATCCTGTTCAGGATCGTGAACGTAAGGGGAATTCGCCAGCACCGGCATCTCCTCGATCGGCAGATAGAATTCTGCGGGAGTGACCGACATGCGGTCACCATAGAAGCCTTCAGGCGCAATGCCAACAACCGTAACCGGCTTTGTATTTATCCAGAAAGTGCTTCCCACAACCGAGGCATCGCCCGCGTAATTGCGCTGCCAGGCCTCATAGTCCATAACTGCCGTCATGGGCGCGCCTTGCGTATCGTCTGCATCCATCAGCAAGCGGCCTGCTCGCGGCTGGAGTCCAAACGTGCGGAAGTAGTTGCCGGAGACAAACTCGGCAGCCACTGAGCGTGCGGCCCCCTGCGTGCCGTCGCGTCGCGCAATAACAGGCCGGCCCCAGAAACCGGCCTGCATCGCCGCCAGTTCTTCAAATTCCGGCAGATTTTTCTTCAGTTGTTCATACGTGCCGGTAGAGAACATTGCAAAGTCGCCATTCTGCCGATTCACGGAACCCACGCAGCAATCGTTGTTATCGCCCAGGCGCACCAAAGACCCAGGATCGGCGACAGGCAGCTTTTTCAAGAGCACCGCATTCATGAGCGTGAAGATCGCGGCATTTGCCCCGATTCCCAATGCCAATGTCAGCAGCACCGTAATTGTGAATGCCGGCGTCCTGCTCAGTTGCCGTAGCGCATAGCGAATATCCCGGACTGTTGTTTCGAGAAATGTAATGCCATTCGATTCTCGACAATCCTCTTTGACATGATCCACGGCGCCGAACTCCAGGCGAGTTTGCCGCAAGGCGTCCTGCCGCGTGAGGCCTGATCGAATGAGCTTCTCCACCTGCTGCTCAAAATGAAATTGCAGTTAGTCGTCGAGTTCGTTCTCAACGGCTGTCCGCCGAAACAGAGATCGAAAGCGGAAGATCAAATCGCTGAGCATGTCCAATCTCCTAAGCCGTTCCCAGCACCTGGGCCACGGCGGCCGTAAGCTTTGCCCAGGCGTCCGTCTCTACCTCAAGTTGGTTACGCCCGTTCTTCGAGAGCTCGTAGTATTTGGCACGGCGGTTGTTCTCCGACTTTCCCCAGTGTGCCTTGATCAAGCCGCGACGCTCGAGCCGGTGAAGTGCCGGATACAGCGAGCCCTGCTGAATTCGCAGCACGTCACTCGACATCTGCTGCACACGTTCAGAGATGGCCCACCCGTGTTGCCGACCGAGCGCAAGCGTTCGGAGAATGAGGAGATCCAGGGTTCCTTGTGGAAGGTTAATATGGTCGGAGGTCACGCGTCCCCGTTCACTTCTACATGAAAAGTTACGACACTTCTTGTAGAAGTACAAGGGGAACGGTCGACATTCTCGAATGCAATTCGTGAGGGAGCAGGCCAAAGCCCTCGTTGCGCGCAATTTGGACGGGAGCCGTGGCCCTCCTCCGGCGGCGCTTTCGGCGCGCACAGGCGCCTTCTCCGGCTCAAACACCTGGATATGCGGCTTCTCCCGGTTGGGTATGAAAACAGTGGATGTCAGCGTCTTGCCGTCTGACGAGACTTCCATCCGCTGCGTGTCGATTTGCTTGTCTTTCACCTTGTCCGTGACCTCGATCGTGTGCTCGTTCACCCGGTGCGCCGATCCCGTGTAGCCTGCAGGCGCGTTGTCGCCCACAATCGGATATTCTTTGCCATCGAACTGCAGCCCTTCTTCATGCCGAGCGTGATGTAGTCCAGCAGGATTCCGTTTTCTCCACTCGGTGCAATCTCAATCTCGAAGGTCGAACTCATATCCTCCGTCGCGCTTTCCCACTTGCCGTCAAATCACGGCCCGCCCGCTGTCCGCTGGTAGACGTAGTCCAGGTGGAACGTCGTCCCGTTCGGCCGATGGCTCGTAAAGTTGTCGGTCAGCGTCTTGCCGTCCGCCGAGAGTTTCCAGACGCCGAGGATCATTGTGCGGCCCTTGCTCTTGCGCACAACTCTCCAGGTGTCGGGTGCGTCGGCCGTCACCGATAGCGTCGTATCATACGAGCCGGATGCTCCGTTCCGTCCACCACAATGGTCTCCACCGTGTCGCCGCCCAGGTTGACGTCGTACTTGTTCGGCCCGCGGCGTTTACCTTCATCACATCGGTCAGCCGGCTGCGCGCGGGGTTCAGCCTCCATTTCCCGGTGAACCTCGCCGAAGCGCTGGAAGGCAGCCTGAAGCGCCTGCGTCTGGAGCGCATCGACGTCTGTCAGCTCCATGCCCCCCGATAACGTGATCTCGTTTGAGGCTTCAGTCGAAGTGCTGGCCAGACTGCGCGATCAGGGCAAGATTCGCCACGTCGGGCTTTCAAATGTGACCCGCGAGCACATCGAACGTGCGCCGGTGCTCGTTTCCCGCTCGCTCTTGGAGCGGCCTCACCGGGTGCTAACATTTCGCCAGCAATCACCTCGCGCCGGAGCGCCTGAGTGTCCAGTCCGCTTCCTCAATCCGTAGCAACGGTGCAGATCATCGGAAGGTACGTCATTGCCGTTCTCTCGGTTTTGTTCGCTCTGCTGATCGCACATTGGCCGGTGATCCACCTGGGATCCGCGCCCGTATCACTGTTCTTTTGCGCAGTGATTGTGAGCGCATGGTTCGGCGGCGCAGGTCCGGGAAGCCTGGCCACCATCCTGTCGATCGTCGCGTTCTACTACAGCTTCCTTCCCCCCGTGGACTCGTTCGCCGCAAAACCCGGCCAGCTGGCACGATTTATCGTCTTTATCCTGTCGGCCGTACTTGTTGGCTCGCTGAGCATGGCGCAGCGGAAGGCGACTGAATCGCTCCGCCGAACCCGCGACGATCTGCGTGACACGGTTCAAAAGCTCATGGAGACGAACGACAGGCTCACCAGAAGCGAGGCATATCTGGCCGAAGCACAGACATTAAGCCATACGGGCAGTTTCGGGTGGGATGTTTCAACTGGTGAACAATTCTGGTCAGAGGAAACCTATCGAATCTTCGAATACGAACCAACACTGAAACCTACTGTGGAGCGTGCGCTCGAGCGAATCCATCCCGAAGATCTACCGCTCGTTCGGCAGGTCATGGCTAGTGTTTCTGAGCATGGAAGCGACGTAGATGTAGAACATCGATTGTTGATGCCCAACGGTTTTGTCAAGACGATCCGCGTTCTTGGCCACACCTCAAACGACCGAGTTGGCAAGCCGACTTTTCTTGGGGCCATTACGGACATCTCGGCAATAAGAAATGCGTTCGAGGAAATTCAAAAGCTGAAAGATCAGTTGTATAAGGAGAACCTAGCCCTCCGGGAAGAGATCGACGTTACGAGAATGTTTGAAGAGATCGTAGGCTCATCTCCGGCTCTGCAAGTCGTGCTTTCTCAGGTTGCAAGAGTGGCGCCTACCGACTCGACAGTTTTGATCACCGGAGAAACAGGCACAGGAAAGGAACTGATCGCCCGTGCCATTCACAAGCGGTCGCAACTATCTTCGCGCGCCTTCGTAAGTGTCAACTGCGCCGCCATTCCGCAGGACCTGATTGCCTCGGAGCTTTTTGGGCATGAAAAGGGCGCATTTACAGGGGCAACTCAACGGCGTCTCGGCCGCTTCGAGGCGGCGGACGGGGGCACAATTTTCCTGGATGAGGTTGGCGAATTGCCGGCAGAAACCCAGGTCGCACTCTTGCGGGTGCTGCAAGAACGCGAATTTCAACGGGTCGGCGGCAACGAGTCTCTTCGCACGAATGTTCGAGTCGTCGCTGCCACCAATCGCAAATTGGAGGCCGCCATCGCGGAAGGCTGATTCCGCGAAGATTTGTTCTATCGACTCAATGTGTTCCCCGTTGAAGTTCCGCCGCTGCGGGAACGAAAAGAAGACATCCCGCTACTGGTCCAATATTTTGTCGACCGCTATGCCACTAAGGCCGGAAAGAGGATAACCGGCATCGCCAAGCGAAGTCTGGAACTTCTGCAGTCGTACACGTGGCCTGGCAATATCCGGGAATTGCAGAACGTGATTGAACGGTCGGTAATCGTGTCCGATTCAGAGAACTTGTCGGTCGATGAGAGTTGGCTCGGCAAGCGCCCGACTGTCGCTGATTCCCCCGCACGGCGTCTTTCCGAAAGACTGACCTTCCAGGAGAAAGAGATGATCGAGGCGGCCCTGGCCGCCAGCAACGGAAGAGTCTCCGGCCCTTCGGGGGCCGCGGCCAGGCTCGGGATCCCGCAGTCAACACTCGACTCCAAGATCAAATCTCTGAAGATAAACAAGCACCAGTTCAGAAAGAGCTAGTCAGCTTCCGGTTGTAAAAAGACCCGCACATCTCACGAATTGAGTCGACGTCAGGTCGAAATTCGATCTCGCTCCCATACACCCTCTCATCGCGACTCCATTCGATCCCGACTACTCGGAAATTTCCGAATAATCGGGCGCCTTGACATGCGCAACGTCAATGCTTTCAGTGGCCTGGGAATGGCAAACGGTTTGCTTTTCCATGCTGCGAAAGGCTAAGCGAAATGACCCTACGCATTCAGAGATCAGTCGAAAGCGACCTGGTGGTTTTTAAGCTGACCGGTCGAATTCAGGCGGCGGAGGTGCCGGAGCTCCTGACGCTCTTAAGGTCGGAATCCTCGAGGCACCCCATCCTCATGGATTTGACGGACGTGAAGCTCGTGGACCGGGATGCTGTGCTTTTTCTGGCGCTGAGCGAAGCGACCGGCGCGAAGCTGAGAAACTGCTCAGCCTATATCCGGGAGTGGATCACGCAAGAGAAAAGCGCGATGAATCGAAACAAACCCGAAGACCCAAGCGGCTTCGCGGGATAAGGAACAGCTATGTGGATTGTCCGATTGGCATTACGTCGACCGTACACCTTTGTGGTGATGGCGATTCTGATCCTGGTGATGGGTGCGATTTCGATCCTGCGTACGCCGACCGACATCTTTCCCAACATCAACATCCCGGTCGTGAGCATCATCTGGAACTACAACGGCTTGGTGCCCAAAGAGATGTCGGACCGGATCGTCAGCATTACTGAGCGAAACCTTACGACGGTAGTCGACAATATCGAGCACGTCGAGTCTCAGTCGTTGTATGGCATTGCAGTCGTCAAAGTCTTCCTGCAGCCAAACGCCAGCATCGACCGCGCCATCGCGCAGATCACGGCCAGTTCGCAAACTCAGCTTCGTCAGTTGCCGGCAGGCACAACTCCGCCATTGGTCATCGCCTACAGCGCATCGAGCGTCCCGGTGATGCAACTCGCCCTCTCCGGGCAGGGACTCTCAGAGCAACAACTCAATGACTACGGCCTCAACTTCATTCGCACCCAGCTGATCACGATTCCGGGCACAGCGGTTCCCTATCCGTACGGCGGCAAGCAGCGTCAAGTTCAGGTCGATCTCAATCCCGCCGCATTGCAGTCCAAAGGACTGTCGCCCCTGGACGTCGTGAACGCCATCTCGGTGCAGAATCTGATCCTGCCTACCGGTACCTCGAAGATCGGAACGAAAGAATACGACGTCGACATTCCCAACGCGGCGCCGCAAACGATCGCTGACCTGAACCGTATACCGATTAAGACGGTCGGCAGCACGACGATCTACATGAAAGATGTGGCCTGGGTTCGGGATGGCTTCCCGCCCCAAACCAATATCGTGCGCGTAAATGGGCAGCGATCCGTATTACTGACCATCCAGAAGGCCGGCGACGCGTCCACGCTCAAAGTGATCTCGGGCATCAAGTCCCTTCTGCCCCAGATTTCCACAACCGTTCCGAAGCAGCTGACCATGCACCCGCTGGCCGATCAATCCGTGTTCGTCCTGGGAGCCATCAACGGTGTGGTTCGCGAGGCGCTGGTCGCCGCCTGCCTGACGGCGCTGATGATCCTCATCTTCCTCGGGAACTGGCGCAGTACGCTCATCATTGCGACGTCGATTCCACTCGCCATTCTTACATCGATCATTGTGCTAAGCCTCACCGGCCAAACGATCAACATCATGACACTTGGCGGCCTGGCCCTAGCGGGAGTTTCCCACGGCTTGAGAGAAAATGGTTTCATGTAGCAGAAGACAAAAGGGATAGTTTCGGTGTGGTGTATATACCACGGAGCCTTAAGTGGAAGCAGGTACGGCGTTGAGAGCTTCGGCCAACTTGGTGAGTGTTGGATCCATTTCCTCGATCTGCATGCGCACCCTGGGTCTTCCTCTGCGGCCGGTGGATTCGATTAAGCGGCAGTAGCGTATCGTCGCCAGCTCTGCCAGGAGGCGGCGGGAACTGCCTTGAAAGGCAGCCTTGCTGGTCGCGCGCCAGTGCAGCAGGGTTAGTAGCAGATAAGCGGTAACGCAGATAAAGGCGTGCACGTGGAGCTTCTGATCGGTCCAGTGAAACTGCGGTCGGGTAGAAAGCATGTAAGGATCTTTCAGATCGCGAAACGCGGCTTCTGCTTTGGCCTGCCCGCGATAGGCTTCGAGGATCTGCGTGGTGCTCCATTCCGCCCGATCTGTGATCAGAACGCGAAGTCCGAAATAATGAGTGGCCAGACGCTGATACTCTTGCCAGTCGCACCACAAACAGACCTGCGTGGCTCCTTGCTGGTCGGTATCGATCTTGTAGCCCAGCAAGGAACGGAGATATTGGGGAGCGCAGATTTTCTCCAGCTTGCGTTTGACTGCCTCCACACTTAGGCGCGAATGGGGCTTGATCTGTTCCAACTCGCGATCACTGCGTTGCAGGGACTGGTGTAATCCTCGCAATTGCCCATCATGGAGTTGTGGGCTGAAAACCACCACTACCTCGCGTTGCTTTCCCGCGATGATGCGTTGTCCACGCCAGGCGCGGACAACAGCACCGTTGGATAAAGGGACTTCGACAAGCTCTTCGGAGACTTGGGAAATTAAAGCGCGATGATGGGAAGGACGTACCGCGGTGACGTAATCCTCCGTGCATTCCAGGTTCTGTATGGATGAGGCTCCGGCATCGAAGACCAGAGTGAATTGATTTGGTTCACGGATCAAATCGCGCAGTCGCTGCCGGAGCGGCTTGAGGAACTCGGCAAAGGTGCGCATGTCCGAGCGTGCACCTTGGTATAAAGCATGGGCCAGGGGCAGTTGTGTCCGTTGATCGACTACCAGGGCCAGGCCCATTTGCCGCAAGTCATGGCGGCCCTGCTTATTGTGTCCGCGCTGAGGCAGTTCCGTACGCAGGTTGGTACTCGCAATGTGGGTATAAAAGTTGGTTGTATCGTAAGCCAGAGCCTGCAGGTGCAGTTGCTCCACGGCAACCACTTGGCGCACCAGCTCTTGTTCGATGCCCGCTAACTGCTCCACCGGCAGGGTGTTCATCTGATCCCAGAAGTGTTGGCTGGTCAGATCAGAGGCGGAGAAATGGATCAACTCGGGCAGATAGGTGGTCTTGGCCCAATCCCCAAAGGCACGCTTGCTGCGCGGTGCACAGGCGCGAGCAATCATAGCCACCAGCAGTGACTGCCCAACGGTCAAGCCGTCGCGGACTTGCACCTCGCCCTCTGCAGCAATGGCGCGATCGATCCGCCCTGCGACATCCAGTTCCTGGGCTAGGTGAAGCAGCGCCGTTACCGCACCGGCAGACACCGAGGAGATTTTCATCGCTGCCTGCTTGTTGTTCTGCAGATGGCAGTGGAGAATATCATCGACCCGTCCCAGATGGGCTAGCACGCGAATCGCCGGCTTGCCGTCTTTACGAAAAGACTCGACGATGCGGTAATAGCGAATCCCGTGCGACTGATAGGCCTGGAGAGAAGCCATATATTACGTATATACTATGCGTATAACTTAGCACGTAATCAAACAATACGGAATGAATACAGATAGTAAACGTAAAGACTTCCTGATGTATTTCAGTATATACATTATGGCCATCGCTATCTCCAGGCTGGACAGGAATTTACACCCGAACCATCCCGTTATCGTGGGAAACTCCCGCTAGCGGTCGGCATCCTCGTGGACGATGCGACAGTGGAGGTGGAAAACATTAACCGCAATCGAGAAGCGGAACCAGACAAAACCCTCGACGAAGTCGTTCTTGATAGCGCAATGCAGATCGCAACGCCTGCCTTTGTGTCGACTCTTTCGATATGCATCGTGTTTGCGCCCATGTTCTTGCTGTCCGGCGTGGCGCGATATCTGTTTCTGCCTCTGGCCGAGGCCGTTGTCTTTGCGATGCTGGCCTCTTACTTGCTGTCGAGGACGATCGTCCCCACAATGGCGAAGTACCTGCTGCGTGGACAAAAGATTGGTGATGATGGGACCGCAAGCCGCCACATCTTCGTGAGACTTCAGAAGAAATTCGAATCAGGGTTCGAATCCTTCCGAAACGCGTATCGAGGCGCGCTGGAACGTTGCCTGCAGCATCGCCTGACCTTTCTGCTAGCGTTCTTTGCAGCCTGCCTCGGATCGCTCGCGATCATCATTCCGTGGCTCGGCCAGGACTTCTTTCCCAGCGTTGATGCGGGCAGCTTCAAACTTCATCTGCGCGGACCCACAGGCACGCGTATTGAAGATACTGCCTTTCTCTGCGATCGCGTGGAGGATGCGATCAGAAAGCAGATCCCGGCAGGAGAGATGGAAAGCATCATCGACAACATCGGCTTGCCATATAGCGGGATCAATCTCTCCTACAGTAACTCTGCGCCGATTGGTACATCCGATGCCGACGTGATGGTGACCCTCTCCCCGAAGCACCATCCGACCAACGACTATGTCAAACAACTTCGCGCGAGACTGGCCACAGAGTTTCCAGGTGTAACGATTGCGTTTCTGCCTTCCGACATGGTCACCCAGATTCTGAACTTTGGACTGCCGGCTCCCATCGACATCCAGGTGATCGGCAGTAACCTCGAGGGCAACCGCGCCTGGGCAAGCCAATTGCTCCAAAAGATTCGTTACGTACCGGGCGCAGTTGATCTTCGGGTCCAGCAGCCGTTCGACGAGCCCTACCTGCATATGAGAGTCGAGCGCACCAAGGCTCAGGAACTCGGTTTCTCGGCGCACGACATCGTACAAAATCTTCTTGTCTCGCTCAGCGGCAGCTTTCAGACGTCGCCAACCTACTGGGTGGATCCCAAGAACGGCGTCAGCTATTCAATAGCAACAGAGACGCCACAATACTTCACAAGCACACTGCAGGACCTCGTCAACACCCCAATCACTGGCACCGACCCAGCGGCGCCTCCCTCGCTCATGGCAAGCCTTGTATCAACCCAGCGCGGAGCAGGCATGGGAGTGGTGTCGCATTACAATGTTGCGCCGGTGATCGACGTTTTCGGTTCTGTCGACGGCCGCGACCTCGGAGGCGTCTCCCACGATATCAATAGAATCATCGACTCAGCTCGCAGCCAGTTACCCCGAGGCTCGCGCGTCGTCATCCGCGGGCAGGTGCAAACCATGAATTCCTCGTACACCGGACTGCTTCTCGGTCTCGTGTTTGCGATCATGCTGGACTATCTTCTGATCGTAGTGAACTTCCAGTCATGGCTCGATCCTTTCATCATGATCTCGGCACTGCCGGCGGCGCTGGCAGGAATCGCCTGGATCCTTTTCATCACACACACCACCCTGAGCGTCCCTGCGCTCATGGGAACAATCATGTGCATGGGCGTGGCCACAGCGAACAGCATTCTGGTCGTCAGCTTCGCCACGGAGCAGATCTCGCAAGGGAAAGACCCGATTTCAGCGGCTCTGGAGGCGGGCTTCACTCGTTTCCGTCCGGTACTGATGACCGCCCTAGCCATGATCATCGGAATGGTTCCGATGGCGCTTGGACTCGGAGATGGCGGAGAGCAGAACGCTCCCCTGGGACGAGCCGTAATCGGCGGCCTGCTCTTCGCGACAGTTTCTACCCTCTTCTTTGTACCCACATTCTTCAGCGTCCTGCATGGGTCAAAGCCTCAATTGGGACGCGATCGCGACTTGCTTACAGCTCAGCCACTAACCGAGAACACGGGTGATTGATATGACACAAACACAACTTCCCGCACAAATCGAAACAGTAATGTCTTGTCCTCTGAACAACAGGCGCCTTGGGCCGTCGCAGAGGCGCTGGCTCATTGCGGCCCTTGTCGTTCTCGCCGGGATTGGAGTGTTGGCCCTGGGTATCAGATCTCGCGTTAAGGCCGAGACACACCTGTGCGCGATAACGACGCAAATGGCAGTGCCCTCTGTTTCGGTTGTAGCGCCGAAGCAAACCGCGCCGTCCCAGGAGATTATTCTGCCCGGCAACATACAGCCGTTCGTTACTTCACCGATCTACGCTCGTACCGACGGCTATCTGAAGAAATGGTACTTTGATATCGGCGCACACGTGAAAGCCGGCGACCTGCTAGCGATCATTCAGACTCCGGAAGTTGACGAGCAATTGGCGCAAGCGCGCAGCACGCTCGCCACAGCGCAGGCTAACCTGCAGCTGGCTCAGATAACACGAGATCGCTATCAGTCGTTGTTGACCAAGCATGCTGTTGCGCAACAGGACGTCGACAATGCTGTTGGGACTTACGCAGCCAACCAGGCAATCGTGGATGCCGACATGGCAAATGTCCGCCACTACGAGGCGCTGGTTTCGTTTGAGAAGGTCTACGCGCCATTCGATGGAGTCATCACGACGCGGAACACGGACATTGGAGACCTCATCAATTCTGGTAGCT
>Ga0207098_10037_pt2 | contig 19566 bp, 7 predicted proteins | sample Alteio_BWMinHeat_84_FD_153548 | JGI IMG/M metagenome (GOLD analysis project Ga0207098, IMG submission 153548) | Enriched cells from forest soil in Barre Woods Harvard Forest LTER site, Petersham, Massachusetts, United States -... | ecosystem: Environmental > Terrestrial > Soil > Temperate forest >...
GTTCACATTCAATGTGATGTTTTTTTCGCGGGCGAGATCGTTGAAATACTCCCCTATTTCTTTAACAAATGATACCAGATCGACGGCAGACAAGTTGAGTTTAGCCTTGCCGCTCTGCACCTTTCTCAAATCGAGCAATTGGTTGATAAACCTGGCCATACGATTGGCATTGCGGCGCACAATGTTCAGATACTGTTTCCCTTGCGGCGATAGCTGTTCCTGGTTAGCCATAGCCTCAAGCGGATTGAGGATTAAGGTAAGCGGAGTGCGTAATTCGTGAGAGATATTTGTGAAAAACTTAACTTTTAGCTCAGTTAGGCGCTGTTCTACGGTTATCCGCTGCCGCAGGCGCAGCATGGTAATGGTGGTTCGCCTGATAGCCTCAAAAATAATGGCGATGGCGATAGCATACAGCAGATAAGCCCACCAGGTGCGCCACGGTGGCGGCAAAATAGTGATAGCAACTTTTTTAGCAGGTACGTTTTTGTAGAGTTCGGCGTTAACGCATTTCACTTCGAATATGTAATTACCCGGCGGAAGATTGGTAAAGGTTGCCCTGCGCTGATTCTGATTAGCGTGCCATAAGGTGTCAAAACCATCGAGCTTATAAAAATAGTTTTGCTTATCGTTGCCGCGATAGTCCAGAACGGTATAATCGATACTAAATATATTTTGATGGTAATTGAGAATAATATCAGGTGTATCATTAATGCCATGCTCCAGTAGCGGACCTGGCTGACCGGCTTTGATATCGGCATTATTAATTTGCAGATTGCTGAAAGCCATAGGCGATGAAATGGGGTAATCACGAATCTCTTTCGGATCGAAAGATAAATATCCCCTGATCGTTCCAAAAAGTAGGTGACCGTCAGTCATTCGCTGGCACGAAGCCTCGGAAAAGGCGATATTCGGAACGCCGTCGTACGAGTTATAATTCTGGAATCGCCTGCTCACGGGGTCAAATCGCGATAACCCGCTCTGCGTAGCTACCCAAAGATGATGGTTAACGTCTTCGGTACAACTGAGCAGGTAATCGTTAGGCAGGCCATCCTTTGTTGTATAAACTTTAAAGCTCAATTTTCCCGAAAGGGCATCTCCCTGGGCAAGGTTTAACCCGCCTCCGGATGTCGCCAGCCAAAGTTTGTCTTCCGAATCGCGGAAAATATACTGGATATCATTATTGCCGAGGCTGGTAACGTCACCCGGTTTTTTGCCATAAGTATAAACCTTAAACTGATTGTTCTTTTTTGCAGTGAGCACCGCCAAGCCATTGGTGGTACCCAACCAAAGCGAACCCGAACGGTCAATCGTCATGCATCTGATTTTTTCGAAACTGCGCGGATAAACCTCCGGGTAGTCTTTTAATCTCAAAAAACGGAGCCCGGTGGGTTGTGCAATCGCCAGGTTAAGGCCCTCATCAAACGTGCCAACCCAAATACGCCCATCTGCGTCCTGCTGAATAGCATATATCTCGTCGCTGCTCAATGTTTTATGATCGTTAGGATCAGAGCGATACTGTGTAAGGCGATAACGTGTCTCGTCGCTATTTACCGGGTCGGCTCTATACAGCCCATCGGCTTTAGTGCCAAGCCACACGGTACCCTGCCTGTCCTGCATAATGGTGTACACCGAGCCCAGGCCATTTGCCGGCAGATTAACAAATAAATTGTGTAGCTGTCTGCCGTGATCAAATACGTATAGTATTCCACTTTTTGTTCCTGCCCAAATCCTGTTCCTGCGGTCGCATAACAACCCGCGTACTTCATTGTCCGATTTGAACATCCAAGGGTTCATTAACAGGTTCTGCGTGAAATCATTTGGCTGAAAAATGATTTTTTCTATGCCGCGCTGGTCGGTATAAAGCCAAAGCACACCATCTGGATCATAATACGCAACACTTGCAATGTTTGAAAACCGCTGGTCGGACGAGTTTGGTTTGTTATAAAAATAGGCTACCGAATCTGCGGCTTCATCGTAATAACCAAAGCCACCGCCTTTCATTATCGTCCAGAGTGTGCCGTTCTGATCTTCAAAAACCTTGAAATGGTTACCGGCATAATTATGCTTCGAATCATTTTTTTGATAATAACTTTTAAAAACATGTGTTACCAGGTCGAAACGAATCACTCCCTGCTGATCGGGCTCGATCCATAAGTTATAGTCTTTATCTTCATACAACGAATAAAGCGGGACACTCCGGCTATAGCCAAACGTGTTGAATAGTAAATTCGATGTATTGACCGTAACCAAATCGCCCGATGCGGTGGTTATGTAAAGTGTATTCGCTTTTTTCGACAGCAACACACTATTCAAGCGGCCGCTGCTAACATTTAAACCCGAAATTGTATGACGTAATTTGTCATAGATAACCAGCGTTCCCCGTGTCGTGGTAAAAAATAAACGATCACCGGCCTCGGCCACAGCCGTAAAATTATCATTCGCATAATCGCCGGCATCTATTGGATACGACCGAAAGGTGCCGCGGATATCTTTTTTAAGACAGACCAGTCCGCCCGATGTTCCAATCCAAATTTCATTTTGTTTGTCCCTGTAAAAAAAGTTCACCTGATTGGACGGTAGCCGGAACCCATCGGGATTACTCTTTTTATAAGAAATAAAAGAGGATGAATTGAAACGTGTATCGGGCACCCAAATAAGCCCGTTATTAATTGTTGATAGCCATAACGTATTGTCAAAACAAGCTACAATACGATCAAACGATATTTTATTTTTTTCGTGTAGTTTGATTATTGAGGCCAATGGCATAAACTGTTCTGAACTTTTGTCAAAACGATAAATTTGTCCGTCGTATGCCTTGAGCCATAAATGTTTTGCGTTATCTTCTGCAATCTGATCTATCCGGTCGTTTTTGATCTGGGAAAGATCGCCGGGCGACGATTTATAAGGTACAAATTTGTGCCCGTCAAAACGGTTAATACCGTTCCAGGTGCCAAACCACATAAAGCCTTCGCTATCCTTAAATATGCAGGTAATAATATCATGCGACAGCCCATCCTCGGTAGAATAGTGTTCGATCTTGCATTTCGGCTGTGCATCACCAACCACGGCGAGCGCACTAAAGAGCAAAAAAAACAATTAACAGGCGGTATATCATTTATAGTCGAAAAACAAGGTATGTCGGCAATATCGGAACAAAGCGGCCATCAATCTAACAGCGTTGATTGACATTGACTATGCCCGTACTTATAATTGGTTAGCCCATCAACTGATGAGGCAAACAAAAGTATGCAACAGCAAAGCGATAAAAAAATGATTTTAGAATCTAATGTATTAATTTATCAAAGCGACAAAAAACCGACCTTTTTCGTCAATATTTAAACCTTGAAAATAAGCAGGCTATTTAGGTTTGACCATCGTGATAACAGCTATGGAAATACCTCATTTTATTCGCTTGTTAATTAAGAGTCCGCTTGTGGTCAGCACAATTCGTGCAAAGTCAATCAGCGATATTGATGTTAGCGACGCTGTTTGTGTGAGGATGGACGGAAACTCTCTGGAGCTAACCAACTTTGAGCTGAGTTGCGAAGAGTACTTTAAATCAGTATCTATTGTTATCACACGATACGGAACGATGATCGATCTTATTTCGCCCGATCCTAAATACTTTGAGCAATCGGCCTATTATTTTAACGTTTGCAAAGCCGGGCGCAAAATCCGTGTGCCCTATCGTAAAGGGCGTAAAATTTACCAGGCAAAAAGCAAACGCATTGGCAATTTTGAATTGTTCGATGGTTTTTTACAGGGCACCGTTCTCCGTTCGGATCTTTTCGGCTGCAAAATTATGTTCAGTTATAATAAACTAAACTCGCTTTTCTGACAGACAGCAATGATTTGTTTGCATTCAAAGGTTTTTACTATTTTCCCGGCCGGGTCAATAATAGTAGTTTGCAAGGTGTACAAACCATCGACAACCGATTGATTACTTTACTTTGGCCTCGATATTAATAGTGGCCTACTGCGCGGTTACCTGTAAAGCAGTAACATATACGCCCCAATGATCAAAATGTGTATTACCTATTGAAACCAGCTCACATGGTGGTAAATGCCCAAGTCGGTATAATACTGTGAGGCTGGCTGTGAGCTGTATCTACCTTTACGACGATAATATTGGGCTTGCCGCCAAAGTTCAAATGTCCGGTCAAATCATATGCAAAACTGAGCCGTACGGGCGCTTACCCAGTAAAAACGTTTATCCATACCTCGCCGTTACTCATTACGCTCTCAAATTCGATGCTTTTTAAGTTTGGCGTCGGTGTAAACCAATGAAAAGCCTTGGTTAGTTTTTAAAGGTTATCAATGCACAATAGCGGGAACCGGCGTTGAATATGCCTGATAATTTATTATTTGCTATTGATATTGTGAAATATGGATGATAAGATCGTACAGGAAGTTGATAATAGTGAGAAATAAATCTGTATGGAAACACGTGATATTTGTTACAAGGCGGTTCAATTAAGAATTACCTAACCAGTTAAACCAACATAACACATTTAACAATAATTAAGATTGACTGATAGCCAGGTCAATAAGCAATTATGTTGTAATTGTTATATATACAATAATCGCTCTGCATAGATAAAAATTTGCAATGTCGAAATTTAATATGGTGATTGTTGTCGTATGAATTTAAAATCACTTATGAATCCGAACCGTGATGAATGAATGCGTAATAAACTGAAATTATGAGAATATGTGTTTATTCTGTTTTGATTGTAATACTTTTTGTGCATATCACAAAAGGACAGCCAAAATGTAATATAAGGCATTATTCAACCGAAGACGGACTATCCCATGATAAGGTAACCTGCATGATCAAAGATCGCGATGGCTTTATGTGGTTTGGTACATGGGACGGCATCAATCGTTTTGACGGGCATAATTTTCTGACATTCAAATCTTACGCCGGTGACAAATCTGATTTAAAGAATAACAGGATAAATGATATTGTTGAAGACAAATATGGTTACTTATGGTTAAGGGCCTATGATAAACAAATTTACAGGTTTGATAAAAAGACAAACACATTTCTGGAAGTATCAAAAATTTTAAAGAAAAATAAGACTAACAAGTTTGCGTTTGATAAAATCATATCCTCAAAGACTGGCCCGATATGGTTGCTTACCAAAAATCAGGGTGTTTTTTTGATACCAAAACCCGGAGAGCCTATTCCAAGTCACACCAGGTATTCTAAAGATATCGCAGGCGATTTCCGACTGCCATCAAATAAATTAAATTTTTTCGTAGAAGACGAGCAAAATAGCATTTGGATTGGGACACCAAACGGCTTATGTCACCTCGTATCCGGGAAGTCAGGGATTTACCGGAATGCATTTTTAAATATCGGGATATGTAAGGGATTTGATTTTACGGCCACGGCGGAAAATGATACTCAAATACTATTCGCCACAAGCGAAGGTTACCTGCTATCATATGATAAAACATCCCACAGGTTTGTGAGTAAGAGAATTGTAACCGATCAGAAATTAAATGGACTATGCATATCAAAAAAACGTAACGCTATTTATTGCTCCACGTCAGGCGGCGAATTATTGACATTAAACAGCACTAACTGGGAGGTGCAGTCATCAGCCATAGCCGATAAAGACCCGCTTTTTTCAATTCATGAAGATAACAATGGCCTGGTATGGATAGAACCTGAGAGTCACGGCGTTATTAAATACAACCCGAAAACAGGTTTATTTAACCATTTTATTCAGAAGAATGACGCCAATTTCAGTAATGACGCAAGTAATTACCATGTTTTTGAGGATGTCAAAAATACTGTATGGATAAATATGAAAGGCGGCGGTTTTGGCTTTTATAATAACGCAAAAGATATCGTCGAATATTTTTATGATGAACCAAGTATAATCGATCACAGGTTCTCAAATATGATTAGCTGCCAGTATTATGATGCAGCAGGTATTTTGTGGCTAAGTACTGATGACAGAGGCGTGGAAAAGATTGTGTTTCATGAAAATGATTTCCATCAAAAAGCTTTGGTAGAAAATTCTTTTATGAAATCGGACAACGAAATAAGAGCTGTATATCATGATCGCGAAAACAGGTTGTGGTTTGCTACAAAACAAAACAAACTATATATCTATAAAAACGGCGAAAAAATAAATAACCTTTTTAGCAACCAGGCTACGTTAGATGAGCTCGGGCAGGTTTACACCATACTGGAAGATCATAACGGGATTATTTGGCTTGGTACAAAAGCAAATGGATTATTCAAAGCCGAACCAACAGGTAAACATCGAAACGTATATACCTTAACCCATTACCAGGCTAACAAAAACGACATTAACAGTTTAAGCAGCAACGTTGTATATTCACTTATTGAGGATAATAAGGGTCGGATCTGGGCCGGAACATATGACGAGGGCTTAAACCTGATTGTAACAAAAGGTCATCAAACCAGTTTTTTGAATACAAAAAACGCATTCAATAATTATCCTGAAGGATTGTATCGTAAAGTAAGACATCTTGCACAGGATGCCGATGGAAATATATGGATAGGTACAACCGATGGATTGTTAATACTTGATCCTAATCACGGTGACGTTAAAAATTTCCGGTTCCGGGGGATGAATAAAATTCCGGGGGATGAACAAAGTTTAGGAAATAATGACGTACAATTTATATATAAGGACTCAAAAAATACAATGTGGATGTCCACTGCAGGCGGCGGATTGAATAAGGCTATCGGAACAGATCCATTCAAATTATTAAAATTTAAGTATTTTACTACAAAAGATGGTCTTCCAAACGATTATATTTTAAGCTGCGTTGAAGATAATAGCGGGAATTTATGGCTGGCCACTCAGAACGGGTTATCCGAATTTAACCTCCTAAATCATCATTTCAGGAACTATGATTCTAACGATGGGCTTCCTCAGGGTGGCTTTTCTGAAGCAACCTGTTTAAAACTTCCCGGAGGCGATTTGCTTTTTGGAGCAATTGGCGGATATATTTTGTTCAATCCTGATCTTATTGTTAATCACAAGATTAACACCGGAATGGCCTTTACTAATTTACAGGTAAACAATAAGGATATTCCCGTTTCTACAGATGAAAATTCAATTCTTAAATCTGATATTAACAATACACCTTCCATTACTCTTCAATACAATCAAAACACCATTAGTATCGACTATAGTATTTTGGATTTTCGCTCACCCGATAAACAGGTATATAGCTATCGTTTAAAAGGGCTTGACACAACATGGAACGCTAACGTTAAAACTCATCACAAAGCAACATATTCAAATTTACCAGCCGGTAACTACACGTTTCAGGTAAAAAGCACTAACACCGACCTTTACTCAAATATCCCGTTTAAAAGTGTAAATATCATCGTTCTGCCTCCCGTTTGGCGCACCTGGTGGGCGTATCTTATTTATGCAATTTTAACAATTATCTTGATTGAAGCGATTAGAAGAACGGCGCTAACCATGTTAAGGCTACGGCAACGTATTACCATTGAACGGGAACTTACTGATCTGAAACTTAGTTTTTTTACCAATGTTTCGCACGAATTGCGCACACCGCTTACGCTGATTGTAAGCCCTATTGAGCAAATATTGAAACGGGAAAAACTCTCGGTGCAAGGAATGGAATGTGCCCATGTAATACAAAAGAATGCCAGCCGGATGGTACGTTTTATGAATCAGCTGCTTGACCTTCGTAAATTGCAAAGCGGCAATACTACACTCAAGGTTAGCCAAATTGAGGTGATATCCTTCGTCAACGAAATTTGTGGATACTTTACCGACTTAGCGCACGAGAAATGCATCAAACTACAAGTCCGCTCAAACGTAAACGAATTACACGCATGGCTTGATGTAGAAAAAATCGATATTGTAATATACAATATCGTGGCAAACTCCTTAAAATTCAGTAAGCCCGGCAAAAATATCGATATCGTAATTGATCACACCGGTTCATCGGGTTTCTTTACAATCAGAATTATCGATCGGGGAATAGGTGTGCCGGCCAAAAGCCTGAAGGATATTTTTGAATTATATTACGAAGGCGATAACGCCTCGCACAATCATTTAAAGGGTACAGGCATTGGGTTGGCGTTATCAAAGGAATTGATAGAATTGCATTCAGGCAGTATCCATGCAACCAACAATCCCGAAGGAGGGTTAATTGTTACTTTGGAAATTCGGTGTGGAAAAGAGCATTATAAAGACCAAAAGGTTTCTTTTGTTGACATCCGGGAAACAGATGTTCATGCAGATAGATTTTTACCTGATGAATTGCATGAGATAATTACACAACTGGAAACAGGAGCTGAAAATAGCGAGCTACCGCTTTTGTTGTTAGTTGAAGATAATAATGATTTAAGAAAATATTTGGCGAAACAATTAAGGGAATTTTACAGGGTTAGTGAGGCAGAAAACGGGCAAATAGGGTGGAAAAAGACAATTGAACTTATCCCTGATCTGGTTTTGACGGATATTATGATGCCGGTAATGGATGGAATACAAATGCTTGATAAAATAAAAAGCGACACTTCGACCAGCCATATTCCGGTTGTGCTGCTATCGGCAAAATTTTCAATTGAAAATCAGATAGAAGGACTGAAATACGGTGCAGATTATTATATCACCAAGCCTTTTAGCAACGATTTCTTATTGGCTTCAATTGCTAATTTACTAAAACAACGCAGACAATTATTTGAATCTCTTCTTTTAGATGGGAAAAGCAAAATATCACTTTCACCGGGAGAAATTGTCATTACATCAAAAGACGAAACTTTTTTAAAGAAGGTTATCAGTATAGTTGAAGATGAGATGGCTGACCCGGACTTTAATATTGACAATTTTGCCGGTACGGTTGGAATGAGCAGAACTGCATTTTATAAAAAATTCAAAAGTCTTACCGGCCTGGTTCCTGTTGAGTTTGTTCGAGATATGCGTCTTAAACGCGGCAAACAATTGTTAGATGCCGGCGAGAATAATATGTCGCAAGTAGCATATGCTATTGGATTTAACGATGCAAAATACTTTAGCCGATGTTTTAGAAAGCAATATAATATGTCGCCAAGCGAATATCTCAGAACAAAAATTGTGAAAATCTAAAAAGTGCCAAAATAATCTCATTTTGGCACTTTTTTATCAAAAATTCCACCTTTTAAACCGATTTTTCCCCCTTAAAAACTCCTCAACCTGATATGTTTGTCAGGTCAGGAAAGGCTATCAGGCCTCCTGCCGTAGGTAGCTATAAACCAGTAACACCATTTAGTATTTGGGTTTTCACAGCCGGGTAAATTATGGCTGTAAAAGTTTTCATGTCAATAACACGCCTCAATGATATTTATGGCTTGACGTGAATGTACTTTTTGTCAACTTAAGAGAATGGTGTATTAGGTTTTGGTAAATAATGACATCCGTTAACACAACTATTTAAAAGGAGGAACAACCAATGTAATCAACATTACAAAAACAATTAACACCAGGTATGAAACACTAAAATCAATCAATTATGAGAAAAATTTATCTATTATTTATACTACTAATACTAAGTGCCGGGGCTTATGCCCAAACCAGGGTTATTACCGGTACCATAGAAAGTAAAGAAGAGAAGGAGACACTTGTAGGGGCTACGGTAACTATTAAGGGTACCAACACTGCTACAGCAACCGATGCAGACGGGAAGTACTCAATTAAAACTACCGATTTAGGCACTATTGTACTTGTCGTAAAATTCATTGGCTATGAAAATCAGGAGGTTACTTTAAAACCAGGCGAAATGATAGCCAATATTAAACTTACAGCTACAAACAGCACCTTGAGTGAGGTTATCGTAACAGGTTACGGTACAACACTGAAAGGCAAATTGTTAGGTAACGTATCAGAGATCAAAGCGGGGGACGTAGCGGATATCCCCGTAGCTAACCTTGGTACCGCGCTTAAAGACCGTATGCCAGGGATAGGTGTAAATGTGGCCTCAGGTAAACCAGGTGCTACAACTTCCCTTACAGTAGGTGGCCCGATCACTTTCGGTGGTGGCGGTGGTATTACATCAGATCCGCTGTATGTTATTGACGGTTTGATTGCGCAAAAAAGCGATTTCGATAATCTTGATGCCAGTTTGATAGAAACCATTTCGTTCCTGAAAGATTCGCAGGCGGCTATTTATGGTGCTGCCGGTGATAAAGGCGTTGTGCTGGTAACCACTAAAAAAGGCAAACAAGGTAAACCGCAAATCTCGTACACAGGTTACTATGGTACCTCTACGCATACCCAGGAGCCGAAAATGATGTCGGGCTTGCAATTTGCTCAATTTATAAATGATGATGCTGTTTTAAATAATTCGGCGCTTACCTCCAGGTTCTCACAAGCCGATTTGGATTACATCGCTAATAACCCGCAACAACTTTGGTTCGATCAGCTGTGGCATTCATCGCACACCGAACGGCACACCCTTAGCCTTAGCGGAGGTAGTGATAAGGTAACTTTTTTTGCTGGCGGCAGCTATTACAACGAAGGTGGTAATTTTGGTGATATATCGATTACCAAATGGAATATTCGCTCCGGCATGACCGCAAAAATAACCGACGATATCACCGCTTATGTGAGCTTGAATGCTAATTACAATGCCAGTTCCGACAACGGTCAAAAATCCGAAAACACGGATACCGAAAACTATGTGGTTAAAGCACTGGTTACCACCCCAACCTGGGTACCGCTCTATATTAATGGGCTGCCTGTTGGGATTACCACTAACGGGCCAGGTTTCTGGAATCCGGTTTCAGAATTTAACTCGGGCAGCTACAGCACAGCGGCTCAACAAGCGCTCAACCTGAATACCTCATTCGAGTGGCGCCCCCATTTTGTGAAGGGGTTAACCGCTAAAGTGCAGTATGGTAAAACCGGTTACACCACCAACGGCAAAAACTATTATGCACCATATAATACCAACCAATTTGCCGCTGCCGGTCAAAATGGTTTATTGTACGGAACCACCTACACACTTAAAGCTACCGCTAATGGCGACCAGGTCTTCGAGAGCTATGGCTATGATAATAACTATGAATTGATTGGCTCGCTTGATTATGCGCGTACAATCAACAAGCATACGTTTGATGTATTGTTGGTAAATGAACAAACCGAGGATTCAGCCGATAATGTGCAAGTTTACCGCACCACCGCGCAGATTCCGAATACTGCTCAATTCTTTGCTTACAATGCCGGTACAACTACGTTGCAGAACGCTGTACCGGCCGAGTCAGGTAAGCGCTCTTACCTTATAAGGGCTAACTATGACTATGCCGGCAAATACCTGATGGAATTCATCGGTCGTGAAGATGGTTCTGCAAATTTCCCACCTGATAAACGCTGGGGTTTCTTTCCTTCGGTAGCTGTAGGCTGGCGTATAAGCGAAGAAAATTTCTTTATAAAGAGTTTTCTTTCAAAATACATTAATACATTGAAAGTGCGCTTTAACGAAGGTTTGGTAGGCGATGACAGGGTTACCCCTTATCAGTACGCTTCGCATTTTACCCCCTACAATGGTACCATGCTTTTCGGCACCACTTTAGTAAATGGCTTGACCAATGGTATTTTGCCTAATCCCGATATCACATGGGAACATAGCCGTACCCAGGACCTTGGTATCGACGCGACATTGCTGGACAACCGCTTAACCTTGACAATTGACCGCCATGCCAAATACGTTTACGATGGCTTTGTGGATATTTCTACTCTTGGCTACCCGGCTACATTGGGCCTTCAGAGTGGTGTTATCAACTATGATTCTGCCAGCTCATGGGGCACAGATTTCAGCGTAAGCTGGGACGACCATGTGGGCAAAAACTGGCATTATAGCATAAGCCTTAACAACCTACCCCTTCCATGGAGTAATGGTAACGGAGAAACACTCCAGCAGTATTACAACGTATTGGCACTTGGTCAATTAGATCAAAACCAAACAATCAGAACCGGTCAACTGAACACTGCCGGTACCCCTTACGGTTTTATTGCCACAGGTATCATCAGAACTCAGGCTCAGTTGGATGGTATTTTAAAAGCTAATCCAAACTATACTATTGAAGGTGTAAAACCCCAGCTAGGCTTTATGAACTTTCAGGATACTAACCACGATGGCAAGATCACCGCTGATGACCAAACGCAGATGTTTACACATTCACAAGTTACACCGTGGTTAAACACAGGTTTCACATTGGCTGCGAGTTACAAGCAAGTTTCTTTCAGTGTTAACGGTCACCTTACACTCGGAGGTAAAGTATTTATAGGGGGGCAAGATATTAAAGCACCATCAGTATCGAGCACAAACCCTATCAATGGCCCGGTATTTTGGGCCGACCACTGGACACCGCAAAATCCAAACGCAAAATACCCAAGAGCAGATGGACCGGATGTGAGCGCTACGTCTACTTTCTGGGCAATTGACGGATCAACCGGCTACATCAACAATGCCACCATATCCTACACTATGCCGAAATCAATTGCAGATAAACTTAACATTCCGTCACTACGCGTACTTATAAGCGCTTCTAACCCCTGGGAATTTATTGATCCTTATAATTATAAGGATTCAAGAACCAGTGATATTACATCCTATCCTGTGATCAGAACCGTTTCTATAGGTTTAAACGTAACATTGTAATTATTTAAAAGAAGAGAAAATGAAGACTTTAACAAAAAACGCGGGAAAACTTTTAATAGCAACTGCTTTGTTGATAGGAGCTGCCGGCTGTAAAAAAGATATATTTGATAAACAAGATCTTTCCGCAGTTGACGGCGATATTTGGAACACTGCAACAACTACCAACCAATTTTTGAACGGCACATACGATCAGGTGATGCCGAACTGGCCAACCCCCGGTTCTATTTACAACACCAGCGATGAATTAAACAACGGTACCGCAAGTATTCTTTACGGTACACTGACAGGCAATGGTAACGAGGTAACTGAGATCTATACAAAAACAGCGTTAGGAACTGACCAGTATTTTAACATTTATCGTTGTAACCTTGCTATAGCGGGTATTAACGCAGGTACTATGGCAGCTGCAGATAAAGCAACGCTTAAAGGCCAGTTTTACTTTTTGCGTGCTTTTACCTACTTTCAAATGGTGAAGTTGTACGGGGGCGTTCCATTAGTGTTAACTGCGCAAAACCCGGCAACCGACAACGTACAGGTTCCACGTGCCAAAAGCAGTGTTTGTTTTGCACAAATTGCTGCCGATTGTGACTCCGCAGCCGCTATGCTGCCAGCTACCTGGCCCGCAACCACCGATGGCGGACGTATTACGAGGGCCGCTGCCCTGGCCTTTAAGGGTAAAGCACTATTATATTGGGCCAGCCCGCAGTTTAACCCCCAGAATGATTTAACACGTTGGACAGCTGCTTATAATGCCAATAAAGCGGCGTACAACCAAGCAGTTACCGATGGGTTTGCATTGTATCCAACCTTTGCCAATATCTGGACGGACGAAACTACCAATAATAAAGAGCGGATGATATGGCGTACATTAGATGCCACGAGCATTAGCCCTACCCATGGTACCAATAATGAGAACATTACCCGCCCGTACTCAGAAACGACCGGCGGTGGCGGTAGCAACGAACCAACCTGGAACCTGGTAAAGGCTTTCCCTATGGCCAACGGGTTGCCTCCCTTTCTCAGCGATGGGGTTACTGTGAACCCTGCTTCTGGTTATAATCCCGAATTTTTTTGGCAGAACCGCGATCCGCGTTTTGCAGCTACCATCGCGTATAACGGCTGTATATGGAACCTGAGTGGTAAAACCGACCGCCACGAGTGGACCTATCAAGGTTTCCTTGACGATGCCAAAACCCCTTCGGTAACCGGCTTTTATTGCCGCAAAATCACTAACCCGGCACTCAGCGCCGCAGCGGCAATACAAAACACCAACACTGGTGGTGGCAGCGGTATGGACTGGATAGAAATGCGTTTTGCCGAAGTAATACTAAACTATGCAGAATCTTCTTTTTATGCCACAGGTAGCCTTACCGAGTGTGAAACCTTTATTGCCAAGTTGCGCGCCCGTGCAGGCATCTCCAGTGCTAATAACTATGGTTTGGCCGGGGTTACCGCGGCACAGATGCCCGGTATCCTGCTCACCGAGCGCGAAGTGGAATTTGCAATGGAAAATAAACGTAACGACGACCTGCGCCGTACCCGTCAGTTTGATAAATTGACTGGCACACAACGCCAGGCTTATCGCTGGACCCTTAACTCGCCGTACGTGGCAGGTGCAATACCTACTCCGCCAGCTGCCGGTAAAACTTACATTGATGTGCCTGATGCATCGGGTATCCGTATATGCGATACGATTAACGTAAACAATAAAACTTCTTACGAAAAATTCTTTACCACAGCTATTGTGAGCCTTGAGCCTGCGACAACGCCGTCTCTAAACATCCCGGTTAGCTATTATTTTTATCCGCTGCCGAACAACTTTATCGCCACCAGTGCATTTATCCAGCAAACAATAGGCTGGCCGGGCGGTACATTTGATCCGTTACAGTAATCTGAAACCTATTAGAGAACAAGTATTAAAATTAAAAAAATGAAAAAATATATAACCCTCTTGGGCATCATCGCGGCGCTTGCCGTAATGCTTTCAGCTTGTCAAAAAACCACGGATCCTATCAATGCCAACGTCATTACTGTATCCTTCGTTAAAGCCGGGCCGAAGTTTTTGACCGACGACATTACCGTTAATCCAAAAGACAGTATTCAATTTCAATATACGGTCACATCGCCTACGCCGATGTTTACGGTAGCTTTGGCCAAAGCTCAGCCTTCATCTAACCTGGTAATTCCACCGTATGCTTTTTTAGATTCTGTTAAAACTGGCAATTTGCAAACATTTGCTGTAACCCACAAAATGATTGCCGACAGTATAGCAGGCGTCTACAATTATAACGTTATCGCCCGCGATGCTAACGGCATATATTTAGGTTCGAGTAAGGTGATTACAGTTACCGTTACTCCCGATTTTTATTATTACACCAACCGGCAAGTGTTTGTACCCGATACTACAGCTAAAACCAACCCGTGCTATTATTCATCCAGCGCTAACACCTCGTTTAGCTATACTACCGCCGGAGTTGCAAATAGCCCAAAAATCGATTTTGGCTTTTTCTTTAATACAGACTCTGTTTATACTAAGGGTAAAACAACGGGTGTTGTTGGGCCTACAATTTATGCGCTTAATTTAACACCAACACCGGCGCAAATATCTTTTTACGATATCAGTACCTGGACAAAGAATGCCACTACGTTTAAGGTCGCTTCTTCTCCCTCTTTTTCCAGCCTTACTTCGGGAGGAGCTATTAAGCAGGGCTGTATAACTAATCTGAAATCGGGTGCAACCAACAAGTTGCCAATAGTAACCCTGGGTTCAGGTTCTTCGCGGACAGATACCTATACCGCGCTGACTACCGGTAATGAGATTTTCTTTAAAACCGTTGACGGCAGATATGGGGTAATTTCAATCACCTGGTTAAACCTGGTTGGTGCATCCAAAGCAACTTACATGAATTTTGAGGTGAAAGTCACCCAATAATACAATTAATTTATATAATCAAAGTTCATCAGTGCACGAAACATATTGAACTTTGAAGTCAGGATATCAAAGATAGTCGTTTCATAGTGTCTCGATTTGGTTGGGGGGTAATACTTTAATGTATGCCCCCTTTTTTACTCCTGTGGATTTTGAAATAGCTTCCTGATCATCCCATTTTTTCGGCGGCGCTTCACACCTAAAGCACCAAAAACCTGAAAGAGTACCGCCCGATGCATATGCGCGTCCGCTTTGGCTGATGTTATTAAGGCTCATCTTACCAGTTACGGATTTCGTGTTCTCTTTATCAGATTTTCGTCCTTAAATCAATTTTTAAACCTTTTGCACCAAATTTTTAACCTAATTCATTACGCTTTGTCTTAGCTTTGTTACAATGCAACCGATTGCCTGCGCTACCACATCTAAGGAAGCCTGGCTTAAACCAAATTATTAACCTTGCCGGCGATACCAATTGCCGACATTAAAACTTACTGTTATGAGAAAAACTTTACTTTTTTCCATGCCGCTTTTGCCGTGGCGTTTCGTGAACCCGCAAACGCAACTTGGGTTGATCTCCGGCACGATGCCCGTTAGCCATTGGCGGCAAAAAATCAAACTTTTTAAGAGATGCTCCTTGCTCAGCTTGGTTTTTACTCTGATCATGACCGCACAGATATTTGCGCAACAGGCAGATAAGGTAGTTAGTGGTACCGTTCGCGATGATAGCGGGCAAACTTTACCCGGAGTTAACGTGAATTTTAAAGGTACAACTACCAGAACTGCTACCGATGCAAATGGCCATTATACAATTAAAGTTAACGGCACAGAGGGTACGCTGGTATTTTCTTTTGTGGGATACGCCACCAGCGAAGTGAAGATAAATAATCGTACAACTATCAATGTAACGTTGAAAGAAACTCAAAAAGATTTGAATGAGGTTGTCGTTATCGGTTACGGTACCGTTAAAAAACGCGACTTAACAGGCGCTGTAGCCTCTGTTAGCGGAAAAGATATCGCAGCTGTACCGGTTCCCAACATTGCGACAGCCATGCAGGGCAAGTTACCCGGGGTAAATATTACCTCGCAGGATGGGCGTCCCGGTGGAACAATTAATATCCGTGTACGCGGCGGAACTTCTATATCCCAAAGTAACCAGGCTTTGATACTTATCGACGGTATTCCGGGCAATTTAAATGATATTCCCGGCGATCAGGTAGAAAGTGTCGATGTGTTAAAAGATGCTTCTGCTGCTGCCATCTACGGATCGCGTGGGGCCAATGGTGTAGTGCTTGTCACCACAAAATCGGGCAAGGCCGGCAAAACGCTCGTAAGCTATAATGGCTATGTTAAAATCAACACGCCAACAAAATATTTACAACAGTTAGACCCGTATGATTATTTGAAATACGTATGGGCCAATGCAGCAGCCAACGCGGCAGCTTATCAAACTCCCTTCGAGCAATTATACGGCTTGGGTGCAAACTCGGGTAAAAATACCGGTGGAATTGAAAGTTACCGCGATCTGCCAACTAATGATTTGCAAAAGCAGGTTTATAAAAGGTCGGTATCATGGAACCATGCCCTCACGATATCCGGAGGAACGGATCAAACAAAAGTATTGTTCTCCGCTACCTATAGCGACGACGAGGGGATGAAGATACAATCCTATCAGCGGCGCGCAACGGCTGCATTTAAACTCACACAAAAAGTATCAAAAAATATTACGTTCGACCTCAATACCCGTTACGCAAATACACCAACACTTGACGATGAAGGCACTACCAGCGGCAGCGGGTCTATATTATCATCGGCCTATCGTTTCCGCCCTATTGCAACCAATAACATTTTAGGCGATTTGACCGCGTTGACAGCAAGCAATAACATATCGCAATACGGAAAAAATGCGCTGTGGGATAATTACAGTCCGGCTGCACGCGCTGCCGATTACGATCCGCTTACTACCTCTTCAAACTTTGTAGGCATAGCATCTTTAAACTGGGAGATCATAAAGGGTTTAACCTATCATACCGATTTTAGCGGAAACGGATTGTGGACACAGCGCAAATACTGGTCGGGCGCTATTTATAATAATTTTATTGATGACGCAACCGGTAATAAATTATATGCGGGCAATGTTGATTACCGCAAAAACGATAGCTGGGGCCTGCGCTGGGCAAATACATTAGCATATGACTTTACTATTAACAGGGATCATAAATTTAATGTATTGGCAGGCCAGGAAGTTTCCAATTCGGGCGGTACCGGCATATCGATACAGGCAAACCATTTTCCTTCAAATTTTACTGAAGCAAACGCTTTTGCCCAGATCAACCAATATGATCAAACGGCTGGTTCGGCTACGTTTTCTTCCAGTGTAAGTTTCCCCGACCGTCTTAACTCTTATTTCGGCCGGTTGCTGTATTCTTACATGGACAAGTATTTATTCACCGCAACATTTCGTGCCGATGGTTCTTCCAAATTTACGCCTGCTAACCGTTGGGGATATTTCCCGGCTGGAGCGATTGCATGGAGGGTATCGCAGGAATCTTTTATGAAAAACGTTACCTGGGTTGACTATTTAAAGCTTAGGGTAGCTTTCGGCGAAGTAGGTAATAATAATATCGCCGCGGGCGCTTACGCACAAACCTGGGGCGCCGTAACCGATCCACGGTCACAGTACGATGTCAATCACACACTCCTTGCCGCTTACCAGCTGGCTACGCCATCAACCCTGGCCAATCCAAATTTGAAATGGGAAACCACCATTACACGTGATATCGGTACCGATTTCACTTTGTTTCACGATAAATTGTCCGGCACGGTTGATGTATATTGGAACACGACCAAAGATTTGCTGTTGAACACCACTATCCCCGGTATCACCGGCTTTACCAATACTCTTGCCAATGTTGGGCAAACAAGTAATAAGGGTATCGAGATCTCGCTTTTGGGTACAGTTTTCAGAAATACAGATTGGAGGGTTACCGCAGGCGGTAACATTAACTTCAACAAAAACAACATAGATAAGCTTGCCGACAATGTAAACCCGCTTTATGGAACAGCCTGGGCGGGTACCGCGCTATACCCGGCTTCCGATTATATCCTGGTACCGGGCCGCCCTGTTGGCCTGGTGCGCGGCTTAACTTATATTGGTTATTACACTCCAGCCGATTTTACTTACAACAACGGTTTGTACACGCTAAAACCCGGCGTTCCCGATGTTAGCACATCTGTTGCCGGTGTAATGCACGGTCTTACAGCTGGTACCGACCGACCTGCGAACCAGAATGCGTATCCGGGAATGGCTAAGTATGCGGATTTAAACGGCGACGGTAAGATCGATGATAATGACTTGGGTGTTATTGGAAATACTACGCCAAAGTTTACGGGTGGTTTTAATTTTAATGCTTCCTATAAAAACTTCGACTTGGGGCTAAACTTTAATTATAGCGTTGGTAACCAAATTTATAATGCAAATAAACTGGCCTCGTTGTATGGTCCTAAAGAAGGTGGTGTTTATGAAAATAAGCTGGCGATATTGAACAACGCCTATAAAATTTACGATGTTGTGAACGGGCAGCTTGTACGGTTAAAAACGCCGGACCAGCTAAACGCAGCAAACACCGGTGCTAATTTGCCTTTGGCTTATAGCGAAACAGGTGTTACATCAACGCTGGGGATTGAAAGCGGTTCATTCCTCCGTTTAAATACTGCTACTATAGGATATACTGTACCTAAGGCCATCTTGTCGAAAATTGGTATAAGCAGCCTGCGTATATACGGCAGTGTTTATAACGTGTTCACTATTACCGGCTACAGCGGGCTCGATCCGGAAGTGGGTGTTAACGATAACGCGAATAGCTCCACTTATCCTACCACCGGCTTTGACTTTGGTGCCTATCCGCGTGCGCGATCGTTTATTATGGGCGTAAACCTTAATTTTTAACACTTAATACACAATAAAAATGAAAACA
>Ga0207098_10207_pt1 | contig 19546 bp, 21 predicted proteins | sample Alteio_BWMinHeat_84_FD_153548 | JGI IMG/M metagenome (GOLD analysis project Ga0207098, IMG submission 153548) | Enriched cells from forest soil in Barre Woods Harvard Forest LTER site, Petersham, Massachusetts, United States -... | ecosystem: Environmental > Terrestrial > Soil > Temperate forest >...
TGATAGTCATCAACGATCACCTCGAGATTCCAGAGGATGAACTGACCTATACCGCTTCGAGAAGTGGGGGGCCCGGCGGACAGAACGTCAACAAGGTGAGCAGCCGGGTGACGCTCACTTTCGACGTATTGCAATCGCCGAGCCTGAATGACCAGCAGCGGCTTCGAGTCTCTGCCCGGCTTGCATCACGTATAAATAAGGATGGAATACTGAGGGTGGTGTCGCAGAAAACGCGCAGTCAGGACTTGAACCGCGAAGACGCGACGGCCCGTTTTGCCGATCTGATGCGGACCGCGCTTACAATTGATCCTGTGCGCGTGCGGACGCGCGCTCCGGCAGGCGCTCGCGCCCGGCGGTTGGAGGAGAAGAAGAAACGCACGCTGATCAAGCAGTCTCGTGCGAAAGAGCGGTGGTGAGCGCCGTTCATGATGAAATGAGAGAAACGCAAGAAGCCATCCTGATTGTCGATGCCAGCTCCGAAGATTATGAATTTACTCTTCGCGGTTTGAACCTCGCCGGCGTCCGGAATCCCGTTCATCGCTGCCGCGATGGCGATGAGGCTCTCGACTACCTTTTCCGCCGCGGAACATATGAGGATCCAGAGAAGTCTCCGAGGCCGTGCGCTGTTCTGCTGGAACTGAATTTGCCGCGCACCGACGGCAGGGAAGTACTGCGTGAATTGAAAAACGATCCGGTTTTGAAGCGAATCCCCGTGATTGTGCTGACAACGTCAAATGACGAACGCGATGTCGAGGGCTGCTATCGGGCTGGAGCGAACAGCTACATTCAAAAGCCGGTGAATATCGAGGGATTCTTCAAGGCGATTCAACGCCTTGCGGACTACTGGTTCGAGGTTGTGACGCTTCCTCGATTGTAAATCGCGCGGGCATAAAGCCCGCGGCTACGAGTTCGTTATCGAGCGCTCGTAGCCGCGGGCTTTATGCCCGCGTCCTTTTTTTCGCAATACATATGCTCTGTAAGCTTATTGACGATTTTGTGATATAAATCCGAACCTGTTGTTAAGACCGCGTAGAGTCCTCGAGCATGGTGCTCATGTCCTCTGTAGCGGCTTTTTGGAGGTCCATGGGTAAGAAACTTTACGTCGGCAATCTTCCGTTCAACGCAAGCGACGAATCTCTTCAGGAAATCTTTGCTCAAGTTGGAAACGTCCAGTCGGCCAAGATCATCATCGATCGCGATACAGGTCGCAGCAAAGGCTTCGGGTTTGTAGAAATGTCCAGTGATCAGGAAGCAGCCGATGCGATCCAGAAATTCAATGGCGCCGACTACGGCGGACGCTCAATGACTGTGGCTGAAGCGCGTCCGATGGCTCCACGGGAAGATCGTGGTGGCGGGTTTGGCGGCGGACGCGGCGGGCGCGGCCGGTACTAAGCAATTCGTCGGACTGAGTAGGCGGCTTGGGCCGTCTACTCAATTTCTTCATGGTCCTTCCCGAGTCGTCTCTTCCAACCTAAAGATATCGTCCATTGGCCAATTACCGATGGTCCCCATCCCGTAAAATGTCTGTATGCCTGATCTGTTTCTGGCCTGGCACGAAGCGTTGGAAAAGCGGCACCTGGCAGCTCTCACCTTCCAGGAAGTAAGACGCTCGGTCCAGGCTCTTTCCTCCATCTACGTCGAAAACCGCGAACGGCTCGACTCCGGAGCCGTCCTCAACGGCGCCGGGAAACGCGCGGCATTCGCGATGTTCTACGCTCCGCTTCACTTCCTCCTCGTCCGCGAGATCGTTCGTTCCCTCGACGCGGCCAGATCACTCCCGCCCACGATCCTCGATCTCGGTTGCGGAACAGGCAGCGCGGGCGCGGCATGGGCGCTCGAGTCCGAACCTCGACCACGAATCCTCGGCATCGATCGAAACACCTGGGCTCTTGAGGAAGCCAGGTGGACGTATAGCAAGCTCGGACTCCAGGGAACCGTTCGCTCTGCCGACGTTCGATCGACACGAATTCCCGCAGACACGGCCGTCATCGCCGCCTTCACGATAAACGAACTCGACGACGAATCCCGCGCCCGGCTTCTCGGGCAGTTCCTCAAGACTGTCTCGCGTGGCGCGCCGGTCCTCATCATCGAGCCGATTGCGCGCCGGTTAACTTCCTGGTGGGAGAGTTGGGCCGCCTCTTTCAAGGCCGTGGGCGGCCGTGACGATCGCTGGCGATTCAACATCGATCTACCCGAACGACTGAAACTGATGGACAAAGCCGCGGGTCTCGACCATCGCGAAATCACAGGCAGAGCGCTATGGGCGGGACCGGGGAATTAATAGCCGCGGATTACACGGATTACGCGGATTAGGACGAGGCCGGAATTATCTTTTTTGGGCCCCGTCCTAATCCGCGTAATCCGTGTAATCCGCGGCTATTAATTCCCCGGTCCTATGGTAGAGTGACGGCCGCCAATTATGTTCTGTCCACGATGCGGCCAAACCAACGAAGTCTCCGCACGGTTCTGTCAATCCTGCGGAAATGATTTGACGACAACGAAACCAGCGGTGTCGTCAGCGAATTACGCGGGTTTTTGGAAGCGCTTCGCCGCGATTCTTATCGACGGCATAATTATCAGCGCTGCAAGCGCGATGTTTACAGCGGGCACCATGGGCATGGGCTGGGTCTCCATATTCGTCTTGCCCTGGCTCTACGAGGCCGTGATGTTGAGTTCCGAGAAACAGGCGACTCTGGGCAAAATGGCCCTGGGAATCGCCGTAACGGATCTTGCCGGTGGACGGATCTCGTTCGGGCGAGCCACCGGAAGGCATTTCGCAAAATGGGTCTCGGCGCTGCTTCTGGGAGTCGGATTTCTGATGGCTGCGTTTACGGAGAAGAAACAGGCGTTGCACGACATGATGGCCGAGACTCTTGTCGTGAACAAACAGTCATGGTAGCCGATTGACTTTGTCTAAGGAGCGTAGTACCCTTCCGCCCACTTAGTTGTTGATTTCGTTGGGTTTCGAGTCGAGTGTCTCACCCCCCGCAGACCGATCAACCACGACATCTACAAATTACACTTTGGCTACTTGATTTTGGATGGATGGAGGAGAAGATGAGCAGTCCGGGAAAGATATTTTGCATCCTGGTAGCGGCGTTACTTCTGACTGTGCCTCTGATGGCGCAGGAGAATGCCGGAACGATTAATGGCCGTGTAGCCGACAACTCGGGCGCGGTGATACCGGGCGTCACTGTCACTCTCACGAGTCCGGCAATCCAAGGTGAAAAGAACATCGTGACGGATGAAGCCGGTCTTTATCGCTTCATTCTTCTTCCGCCCGGCACCTACACCGTGAAATACGAACTGCCCGGTTTCAAAACAATCGTGCGCGAAGGCATCATTGTCCAGGGCAGCCGAACCGTCACGCTACCAATCACACTGGAAGTCGCAACCGTTGCGGAAACCGTCACGGTAACGGGAGAGTCGCCCGTGGTCGACGTGCAGAACGCCACGGTCGGCGTTGCCTTCAACCAGAACTTCCTCCAGAACCTCCCGAATCAGCGAGACGTCTGGGCGGTGCTTGGGATGACCCCGGGCGTCACCGTGAAGAATTTTGACGTCGGCAGCAATTCTATGGGAACGCAGTCGAATTACCGCGGATTTGGCGTCAGCGGTCAGGTCTGGATTACGGTCGATGGTGTTTCCACCACGGAAGGAACGAGCGGTGCGGGAATGTACTATGACTATAGCGCGTTCTCTGAAATCACAGTTCAAGCGGCTGCAAATGCCGCCGAAGTTGCTTCGCCGGGTGTTTATACGAACACCGTCATGAAGACCGGAGGAAACCAAATTCACGGTCAGACGTATTTCGGCTGGGACGGCAAGCAAACACAAGGCACCAATATCGATCAGTCCCTCTTGAACAAGGGTTTGAGCACGCCTGACGCCTTCACCCGCTACAACGATTTCAACTTCAATGCGGGAGGTCCTTTCAAAAAGGACAGGTTCTGGTGGTTCGGGTCGATAAAAGAGGAATATGCAGCACTGACGACCGCGCTGCTTCAAAACGACGGCACATGCTGCGGCCAATTCACCACAAAACTGGGTGGTCTGTCCGCCAAATTAAACTACCAACTCTCTCCGAAAAATCAAGTTGTATGGTCGATGCAGCGAACCACGAAGGCACAGCCATTCCGAAACGGGCAAGGCGCTTCGGCGAAAAACAACATCGTCAACTCGACACAGGATGAAGAAGCCTGGTACATGACCAACAAGGGCCAGTTCACCTCGGTCCTTTCGAATCGCATGACACTCGACACGGCGTGGCTATGGTACTACCTCTACGATCCTCGCTTCGCTCATGTGCATGAGACCCCGTATTCAGACACTGCAACCAATCTCGTGCGCGGCGCTTTCGGCGCGGAGAATAATACGTATCGAAACCGCCATCAGTTCTATGCAAATCTGGCGTATAACACCAATGCGCTCGGCGGTAATCACGATTTCAAATTTGGTTTCGGTGAGATCTATGAAAACAACGGTGGGAAGACCGATTGCGAGTTCAATGATAACGCTCACAGTACAGTTCCCTGCGTAACGCTGACCTACACCACAGCAAATGGGGTCATTTCCCCGAATCAAATCAAGATCAACAATGGTCCGATCGCCGATCACAGAAACGACCTCCTCAGCACGTACGCCTTTGCGCAGGATAAGTGGACAATCAAGAGAAAGTTGACGCTGAATCTCGGCCTGCGCCTCGATCGATATCATGACTGGTATCCCGCATCGAGCAACCCGGGGACGGGGCCATTTGCGAACTCCACGTTCTTCCCGACCATCCAGAACTCTTATGAACGCCGAGACATGCCGGTATTGAATACTCTTGTTCCACGATTCGCTGTCGTTTATGACGTATTCGGAAATACCAAGACGGCTCTAAAGGCGAGCTACGGTCGATACGTCGAGAATCCCGGTGCTGGCGTATCCCTGCTCAGTAACCCGATCAAAACATCGACCATCACATACACGTGGACAGGTACCTGCACGTCCTATAACTCGTGCTCAACGTTCCCGATCACCCCCGCGTACATCCAAACCCTTAAGCAAGCCGGCACCACATCGACAGCGGCGCTGCCGTCTATTGACCCGAACCTGAAGAACGCGTATACCGACGAGTACACTGCCGGACTGGAGCAGGAAATCGTTAACAATCTTGGTGTTACTGCCCTGTTCGTACGCAAGATTGGCCAAAGACCAATCGGCCTCTTGGACACGACTTACCCCCTCAGCGCCTACGTTCCGGTAACAGGCATCGACCTCGGTCCGGATGGCATCCTCGGCACCTCCGATGATCGCCAAGTCACGATCTACGACCGGACTCTACCTACCGCACCAAGCGTTTACACCCTGACCAACTTTGGTGGCGGGAACAATTACAGCACCATTGAATTCACAATGACCAAGCGGATGAGTCACAATTGGCAGTTCCTGACTGGATTCGATTGGACGAAGTATAACGAGTCGGGAGTGCCTTTTACTCCCGCCGGCCTTGGGACAGCCTCGACCGCTTCATTGCCAAGCGGAGTGCTTGGATCGGCCTTGGATCCAAACCAGCTTGTCTATCAGAACAACCATTGGAAATAATGGACGTACAAGCTAGAGGGCACCTATGACTTACCGAAAGGCTTCAGATTCTCGGGCATTTTGAATTCAGCGCAGGGCGCGCCGTATTCCCGCACGATGCAATTCAGCAGTGCGCTGAAGAATATTGTGAAGAATGGGGCTGGTGTCGCAGGTGGAAACCTGGCTCAAGGAACGCTGAACGTCAATGTCGCACCGAACGCGTATTACCTTCCGTCGACGTGGCTGACCAATTTCCGGCTGGAGAAGAGGTTGAGAATTACAGAGCGGCAGAATATCGAGGGAATTTTCGACCTTTCCAACCCGTTCAACGTGAACACCATTACCGGAGTCTCGGCTACGACCGGCGTACTCAAGAATCCAAATAACGGACAGTCGATTCCGACCTTTGGTTCCGTCACCACCGCGATCTCTGCACGAACCTTTAAGCTCGGAGTCCGCTACAACTTCTAACCTGTGGCGCCCTGTCAATCAGGCAGTGCAATAAGAAATCCGGCCTACCTTTAATTAAGGAAGGCCGGATTTGTTTTCTGTACCTATCGTCTGCGGAAAGGATTGCTCGTGGTCGGAGGCTTTACTGGCCTGTGGCCAAACGAGTTTCTGCAGCGGACCGCTCGCGAAGTGCGGATAGTCCCTCCTTCGAGGCCTTCGAGGAGGGGGTGGACTAACATCTTCAGCGTCTTGTCTGACACCCCATCTGTGCCAGCAAAGGAGGCTTCGCATTTTCTTCTTTATGGCGCAGCCATCCCTCCTCGGAGGGCATCAATATACTTGAGTAATCACCGGTCGATCAGCCGCGTTGCGGCGGCATTTCTGTAGCCACCGGCTTCTGCCGGTCGTATCGAATTATGCAGAGTATGAGTGCCGTAGGCACGATAGACGTCTGTCGTGCCTACGGCACTTATTGGCCCCTGAAAATCTTTCCACCGGCTAAAGCCGGTGGCGACAGAAATGCCGCCGCTACGCGGCTGATCGACCGGTGATTTACTCAAGTGTATTGAAGCCTCCTCGGAGGAGGGGACTATCCTCAGCTCAGGTCTGTCGCAGGTTGGCAGCGGGCTCTTTATGCCCGCGCGTTGCGGCCGCTGGAAGTGCGAAAAATCTTCTCGCGGCATTTCATCTCACAGTAAGCTTCTAACAAAGTCTTTAAGGAGCAGTCATGAAACTTCGCGCGTCCATCATTGCTGTCTGCGTTTTATGCGGCGTCCTGTTAATCGCTACCGCCGCGCCTTCCGGCGGCTATCACCTGCTGAAGAAAGTTCCTCTGGGTGCTGCCGAAGGCGCACGTGAGTACTTCGACTACATCAACGTCGATTCCGCAAACCGGCGGGCCTACCTTTCGCACGGGACGGAAATGTTAGTCGTCAACGCGGATAGCGGTGCCCTCATTGGCAAGATCGGCGGCACGAAACGGAACCATGGAGTTGCTCTGGTCCCCGAGTTGAATCGTGGATTCATTACAGATGGGGACGGCGCTCAAATCGTCATCTTCGATTTAAAGACGTTGAAGAAAGTCGGCGAGGTCAAAGGTGAGCCGGACGCGGACTTCATCATGTACGAACCGGTTTCGAAGCATGTTTTCGCTTTCAACGGCGATCCAAAGAGCGCGACCGTGATCGATCCGGAGAAAGGAACCGTCATCAAAACACTAGCCCTTGGTGGCGCTCCGGAACAGGCGGTTGCAGACGGAAAAGGCATGATCTATGACAATGTGGAAGATAAGAACGAAGTCATCGCGATCGATGCACGTACGCTGCAGATCAAATCGCACTGGCCTGTCGCTCCCGCCGGACAGCCCGTGTCGATGGCCATGGACCGGCAAAATCGCCGGCTGTTCATCGGCGGCCGCGGCGCAAAACTGCTGGTGGTGATGGATGCCGACACCGGCAAGATCATCGGCGAGCCGTTTCCGATCGGCGCCCGCGTCGATACCAACGTTTTCGACCCCGAAACTCAACTCGTGGCCGCCGCAACGGGCGACGGTACGATCCATATTATTCATGAGGATTCGCCGAATAAATTCACTCTTGTCGAAACGGTAAAGACGGAATTCGGTGCCAAGACAATGGGGCTCGACGCCAAAACACACAACCTGTTCGTCGATACCTCCGACTTCGAGACACCGGCTGCGACCTCGAAGAAGCCAAATCCACAACCAGTTGCTAAACCGGGCACGTTCCGCTTGCTGATTTATGGAAGGTAGGAGTGACCAATCGGCCAAATCGAAAGTAAACGTCAGGAACTGGCGGATTAATCGGTCGAAAGTCGATTTGTCCGAAGGAACTCGGGGAAATGGTCATGTTCTCCAGGAAATGATCATGTTTTCCAGGGAAATGATCATGTTCTCCAGTAAATGATCATGTTTTCCAGGGAAATGATCATGTTCTCCAGGAAATGATCATGTTTTCCAGGGAAATGATCATGTTCTCCAGGAAATGATCATGTTTTCCAGGAAATGATCATGTTTTCCAGGAAATGATCATGTTTTCCAGGAAATGATCATGTTCTCCAGGAAATGATCATGTTTTCCAGGAAATGATCATGTTCTCCAGGAAATGATCATGTTCTCCGGGAAATGATCATGTTCTCCAGGAAATGATCATGTTCTCCAGGAAATGATCATGTTCTCCAGGAAATGATCATGTTCTCCAGGAAATGATCATGTTTTCCAGGAAATGATCATGTTTTCCAGGAAATGATCATGTTTTCCGGGAAATGATCGTGTTCTCCGGGAAATGATCGTGTTCTCCAGGAAATGATCATGTTTTCCAGGAAATGATCATGTTCTCCGGGAAACGATCATGTTCTCCGGGAAATGATTATATTTCTTGGAAGCCAACCCTTTGATCAGCGACAATTAAAAACCCTGCCCGACGACAATTAGAATTCCCGGATTTCAACAGCCGATCTGGACAGTCCAAGTGTCTGCATTCAGGATGCTTAGATGGTTACAGATCGGCAATACGGGAGACTAATGAAGTTAATTCAGGAAGAGCGGTCGCTAGCGACGGCAGCAGCGAAGGCGGGAATGGATGAGCAGACGGCGCGGAAGTACCGCGACTTGGGAAAGCTTCCGAGCCAGACGAAACCGGAGCGGACATGGAAAACGCGAAAGGACGCGTTCGAGGCGGTGTGGCCGGAGATTTTAGAGATTCTCGAACGCGACGCATCGGTTGAGGCGAAGACGATCTTTGATTATCTAGATCGGCAAGAGCCAGGGCGATTTCAAGAAGGCGAAGTGCGGACCCTGCAGCGGCGGATCAAGATTTGGCGGGCAAGCTGCGGACCGGCAAAAGAAGTGATGTTCGTGCAGGAGCATCAACCCGGCCGGCAGGGACAGTCGGATTACACGTACATGAACAGCGTGGCGTCACGATTGCCGGTCAGCCATTCGATCATCTTCTGTACCACTTCACGCTGACCTATTCGAACTGGGAAAGCGTGATGGTTTGCTTTTCGGAGTCGTTTGAAAGCTTGTCGTGTGGTGTACAGAACGCGTTGTGGGAGGTTGGCGGCGTACCGGAAGAGCATCGGACCGACAGCCTGACGGCTGCAGTGAACAATCTGAGTGAGGCGGATGAGTTCACGGAACGGTACCAGGGATTGATGCGGCATTACAGCATGAGACCGAGTCACAACAATCCGGGCCACGGGCATGAGAATGGGGATGTCGAACAGTCGCATCACCGATTAAAGCGGGCCGTCAGCCAGGAGATGATTCTCCGGGGCAGCCACGATTTTGAAAGCCGAGCCGAGTACGAGACATTCCTCCGCGAGATTCTGAAGCGGCGCAATGGACGGCGGCGCGACAAACTCCAGGAAGAGCTGGCGGTGATGAGACGGCTTCCGGATATGCGAACGGAGGACTGGAGCCGATGGAGCGGTAAGGTGACCGCGTTCAGCACGGTGAACGTGAAGCACAACGTTTATTCGGTCGACAGCCGGCTGATCGGCGAACCGATCGACGTACGCGTGTACGCCGAAGTGCTGGACGTGTGGTACGGGGGCCAGTTCATCGAGCGGATCCCTCGTCTGCGCGGAACCAGCCGGCATCATATCCAATACCGGCACATCATCGATACGCTGGTGCGAAAGCCTGGCGCCTTCGCGCACTACCGATACCAGAGCGATCTTTTCCCGAGCGTGATGTTCCGTGTCGCCTACGATTATCTGCGCGAGCATGATCCGGCGGGAGCAGATCGGCAATACGTGCAGATCTTGCAGGTGGCGGCGCATGAAAGCGAGCAGCGGGTTGATGAGGCATTGCGTTACCTGGTCGAGCGAGGCGAGACGATCACGGCGGAACGTGTCCGCGAGTGGGTGAAAAGTCCTGTCGAGTTCGACTGTCGCCACATCGAAATCGATCCGGTCACACTCGTCATCTATGACAGCTTGTTGGAAGTGGCCGAGGAGGTGTGCGCATGATCAAACCTCGAATGACGGCCTGTCTGACACAGTTGCATCTGCCGGCCTTCGCCGAACACTATGCGTCACAGGCGGCCCTGGCCGCCAACGAAGGCTGGCCATATGACCGGTACTTGCTCGGCTTGTGTGAACTGCAGTTAGCAGAGCGTGACGAACGCCGCATTCAGCGGTTAATGGCGGAAGCGAGATTGCCACGCGAGAAAACGCTCGACACGTTTGACCGTGTACGTCTGAAGAAGGCTGTTGACCGCCAGTTTGCGGTGTTGTTGGAAGGCGACTTTCTGGACCGGCGCGAAAATGTACTCGTGTTCGGAAATCCCGATCTTGGCTCATTCTGCACCACCTTGCCACAAGCCTGAAAACAAAGAGCCACCATCTTCATTCCTTGATGCTCTCGGAACTCCACGCCGCCGCTTTTTAAGATCCTCCGCCGCTTTAATGACTTCGCTTGATGTTATTGCTTCGACCGGAATCTGCCAGGGTGCGCACGCGACAATCTGTTTGGCTGCAACGATGTTGTCCTGGATCAACTTTCGCACGGAGTTTTCACAGATTCCGAGCTGTGCCGCCGCCTGTTCCAGAGTTAAAAGAGACGCATTTTTGTTAGTGGGATCGTAAGCGGGCAATCCGTGATGCCGCCGAGCCCAAAGGACACGATGCTCTTGCCAGGCGTTGCCAGCGCCGGTCTTCAATCCTAGTCGATTGAGTGTTGACGCGATCTCCTTGTCACTATGATGCCCCGCCATCTGACGAACAACTTCAATGGCCTCGATCTGAGTCGCTCGACTGTGATGCCCAGTCTTGTTTTTTGCAAATCGTAGCTCGGAATGGCGGCCACCCGTCCAATGAATAACGCATGCGACTTGTTGTGCCGAGTCATCGACGTTGGCAACGATTTCCTGTATCAGGATGTGCACGATTCGCTGCTTCAGCCGCATGTCGGTCGCCGGAGCATTCCACACTGTCGGCAGATCTTCGGCGAGGAGCAACAGTGCGTCACGATCGACGGCGGCTGATGTCGAAGGCTCCACGTTTACTTGCTGAAGGGTTTTCTCCAACTGACGCGCTCTTTCGAGAGTCGCGTTCCAGCGCGATTCCAGTTCGGCGGCCACTAAACGATTTTCAGGATCGACGGCTTCATACCTGCGCGTTGCAAGCCGTGCTTCATAGCGTGCTTGCTCCAGCTCCAGTTCAAGGCTCTGCTGTCGCTGATGTGCCAGGTGAGTCCGAGACTCTGCGGCTTTCAATGCGGATTCAATGGCACTGCTAGAAACCGCCTTCAATACTTCCGCTGAGACAACGCGATCTGCCTTGAGACCGCCGAAGGAGATGCAACGATCCGTACCGTGATTGACGTGTGCTCCTCGGCAAAAATACCGGACCACTTCGCCGTGGTTTCCAACATAGACGACATGAAGCATTCGACCGCAACGGCCGCATCGCAGGAGGCCCGTTAACAAGCCACGTCCACCCCGTCCCGCCTTCCGGTTAAATCCGGATTTGCTGTGTGCGTTTTCGGCGATCACCATCTGATTACCGTCGTATTCCTCCCAAGAGATATATCCAGGATGATGGTCCCGGATTAGGACCATCCACTGATCACGTGGTTTGGCGTGGCCCTGAGTTCGGTTTGCTCGTCCATTCACAACCCGCGTACGCACCGATGTCTTCCCGAACGCATACGCGCCCGCATATGTGGGATTGATCAGCATGTACCGGATAGTCTTGTAAATGGGCAACCGCCACAGAGTCGTTCGACCGAACTCGCTGTAAGAGAGCGCCGGCAAGGATATCTGTTCACTACGAAACCACAACAACACTTGTCGCATGCTGCGAAGCTCCCGAAACTTATCAAACACACTGAAGATCGCTTCGCGAATACGCAGGTCCGGTTCCATCTCGATTTTGCCGTGATGGGTCCAGCAGTATCCCACTGGCAAGCAAAACTGCAGTTCTCCACGGCGCGCCTTCTGTCGCGCTGCTTCAAGCGAGCGCTGCCGCAACAAGTTCAGCTCAAACTCGCTCATCGTTCCCTTTAAACCAAGAAGAAGACGATCATTGATCAGTTGCGGATCGTAAACTCCATCCGCATCAACCACCAAGGCACCCACGAGCCCGCAGAGTTCGATGAGGTGATGCCAGTCACGACCGTTACGGGCCAAGCGTGAGGCTTCAATGCAAAGCACGGCACCAACCCGTCCTTCGCAAACCATGGCCACCAATCGTTGAAACCCAGGGCGTTGGACTAAGCCCGAACCAGTGCGGCCCAAATCGTCATCGATAACTTCAACCTGGCCGAAACCCAGGCCTTTCGCATGGTCGACCAACCCGTATTGGCGGCGCTGGCTTTCCAAGTTGTGAGTCAGCTGCGTAGTGCTGGACTGGCGGATATAAACCACTGCGGCGCGACGTAGATGATCTGGACTGATCTTACTCAGCATCGTGTACTCCTTTCCGAATCTCCGTAGGTTTTGTGAGATTCACCAACAGCAACTCTGCGAGAGCCGCCGTGAGTTCTTCTTGTTGTTCATTCGTGAGAATCATTGGTGATGGAATCGTCGACTCCGTGTCCCAGAGTGGAAGCTGACGATTGGTTGCGCAAGGTTGCCTGTTCATGTTCGACCTCCGGACGGGGTGCATTCGATCGCGCGTTACCGCCCTGAGGCTGATCTAGAACATTGAGGAGTTGGCGCAGGTCCTTCAGCCCGGCCACGGACACTTCGGGCTTTCCTACGGCGTGCGCCGCACAAACCGTCGCATCGGCCATCCATACGGGAATCCGTGCAATGGTGCCATCCGCCACTTCACAGTACAGGTGTTCGCCATCGGGCCACACTGCTCGTCGAATGGTTCGCAAACTACGCCCGTGGAGCGGATGCCAACGGTAATGCACCGTGATGTGAGCTGAAATGTAAGTACTATGAACTGGGTTCGCCCGGCGGCGGCAAAACGCATCTGCTTTGCGCGTTGGGACATGAACTGATTCAAAAGGGCCGGACCGTGTACTTCCAGCCCTGTGCGCTGCTCGTCCAACGGCTGCTTCGGGCCAAGTCAGAACTGCGGTTAGAAAAAGAACTCAAGCATCTGGATAGGTTCGAGGCCCTCATCATTGATGATCTTGGTTACGTGCAGCAGAGCCGTGAAGAAATGGAAGTGCTGTTCACATTGCTGGCACACCGCTACGAACATCGCAGCGTGCTGTTGACCAGCAATCTGGTCTTCTCCAAATGGGAACAAATCTTCAAAGATCCCATGACGACAGCGGCCGCCATCGATCGGCTGGTCCATCACAGCACCATCTTGGAGCTCAATCTTGCCAGCTACCGAATGGAAACGGCTAAGAAATCTATGACACCGGAGGTGAACCCAGACGAGGCATGACGAACGGGAGCTCCCAGCGGAACGAAAACACGGCCGGTCTCAGAGTCAACCTGATGGCTGATCGTCGTTTGTACACGATCCTGGCAGCCCACTTTTTCGACAAACGCTCCAACCGAGGCCCAAAGAAAGAAAAAGAACCAAAAAGAAAGAACTGTGGAATGGAAGGGGGACGCTTGTGGAAACTGCCGCAGCCGAGGAAATCGAGTAAGGTGGCCTTCGGCAATATCTTCTTGATGATTTCCTCCGCTGCTTGGAAAACCCTGCTGGGTTTACCACAGTTACCACCAGCGCGGCTGCGGCGATTAACCTTAAAATCATTAGCGAAAGGGTGGGTCCCTTTTGCTCGATCGGGCTCTTTTACGTTGTCAAAGCAAACTAACCAACGGGGATTCTAATTGTCGTCGCTGCATAAAAGTAATTGACGCTGAACAACCCTTCATAAAATGTTTCAATCATTCGACTTGAGCTTCAACTTGCCTTTGTTCTCTTCGAGGAAATGACGGAGGTTGTCGGCCGTGTCGAGGAGTCGAATCCATTGCTCGTAGTACAGCGTGACAGGGAATCGTCCGAGTCCATAGACGCTGACGCCGCCCTTTTCGCTGACTTTGAATTCCAGTCTTCCGCTCTTCTTCGATCCCGCCTGCTTTTCCAGTTCGGCAATGCGGGCCATCAATTCCTCTTTTGTCGGTTCAGTGCTCATTTGTAAGTCCTCAGGTTAGGGGCGGAATCATTGGTGAAGGCTGATTAAGCGAATGTGCATCAGGGATTGGCATTGGTGGTTGCGAAAGTGGTGATCTCATATTTCGTCGCCGGGTCGAGAGGCGCAATATTAAACCACCACTTTCGCAACCACCAATGCCAATCCCTGATGCACATTCGCTAATCAGCCTTCACCAATGATTCCGCAATCCGCGGCCATCATTATTTTAAGTACGTCCGTATCCAATCGAACACAGATTCGTGCCAGCGTTTGCTGTCGAGAGGTGCAAGCACCCAATGACCCTCATTGGTAAATACCAGACCTTTGGAAGGCACCCCGTTCCTGCGAAGCGCCGTGAAGAGCTGCAGGCCCTGATCCAGAGGCACTCGGAAGTCCTGCTCGTTGGTAATGACCAGTGTAGGCGTTTTTATCTTCTCCGCCGACAGGTGCGGGGAACAGCGCGCAACAAACTTCCGGGCAGCCGCACTCCAGGGCGGACCGCCGGCTTCCCAGTCGGTGAACCAGAATTCGTCGGACTCCAGGGGCATTGTTTCCAGGTTGAATACTCCGTCGTGCGAAACCGCCACCTTGAAACGATCCGTGTGTCCTAAAAGCCAATCGACGGCGTAGCCGCCATAACTCGCGCCGGCGATACCTGTCTTTTGTGGATCGACGTAGGGCAGTTTGGAAACGGTGTCGAAGACCGCATTCATGTCGGTCATAGCCTTGCCGCACCAGTCCTGCGAGATTTCATCCACGAACTTCTGGCCGAAGCCAAACGACCCTCGCGGATTCGGTGCAGCGACAATCCATCCCTGCGCCGCCCATAAAGCAGGATTCCACCGGTAAGACCATCCATCGGCCCAGTCGCCTTGAGGTCCGCCGTGAATCATGAAGACAGCGGGATATTTTTTCGACGAGTCGAAGCCCGGAGGTTTTATCAGCCAATACTGAATTGGCGTTCCTCCCGCGCCCGTAACGGTAAGACTTTCAGGTTGCGGCATCTCGGTCTGCGCCAGCCATGATGCGTTCTCATCCGTCAGCTTTTTCGTCTTTGTACCGTCCAGCGAAACGCGGAACAACTCGGCGGGTGCGGTCAGCGTAGATTTCGAAAACACGATGAAATCCGGACCGGCGTGCAGCTGACTAATGCTTCCGCCTTTGGCGATCAGCTTTGGAGTTCCCCCTGAAACCGCGATCGAGTAAACGTTGACCGCGGCTTTTTCGGCGGTGGTGAAGTAGATCGAGCGGCCATCCGGAGAGAAGACATACTCATCGACGGAAAGATCGGGTGTCTCGAACAATGTCCGCTTCGTACCTTTTTCCCGATCATAGAGATCGATGTACCAGCGATCGGATTCAAATCCTGCGCGGCGTTGCGAACGAACGGCGAGGGTCTTCCCATCAGGTGAGAACACCGGTTCTTCATCGGCCGCTGGATTCAAGGTCATTCTCTTCGCCTCGCCACCGGTTAGCGGAACAACCCAGACGTCTCGATTCGTGGTCAACATCTCGCGATCCTTGCCGTCCCTGTTCGATACAAAGGCAACCGACCGGCTGTCCGGTGAGAACGCGATCGCGTTGTCTTCATAGAAATGCGTGGGAGAGTCGAAATCACCGGGCGTCAGGTCGCGGGTCTCGCTGCCGTCGATATCGGCGATGAAGACATGATGACGGATGTTGGTGCGCCATTCATCCCAATGGCGGTAGGGAAGTCCTTGCAGAACGCGAATCTTCGCAGGATCCTTTTCTTCTATTTCACGCATCCTTTTATTACATTCATCATCCTTGCATTCGGGATAAACGTCGGCCACGACCGCGATCTTTTTGCCATCCGGCGAAACGATCATCGGAGGCTGCACGCCCCCGGAAATGTTCGTCACCCGTTTGGGCGTCCCGCTATCCAGATTCATCACATACACCTGTGACGCGCCGTCCCGATTGGAGATGAATGCGATCCGTTTGCCGTCGCCGATGAACTGGGGTGTGTTCTCGCTCTTTTCTCCTCCGATCAGGAGCTGCGGCCGGGCCGATCCATCGGCCGGAACAATCCAGATATCCGCGTTTCTTTTCCCGGAGTCGAGTGCCGTCGTCGTCCGAGTGAATACCACCCGTTTTCCATCAGGTGAAACTTGCGGATCGTTGACACGGACCGCAGTAATCAATTCGTCGATGGTGAAAGGATGTTTCGCCTGCGCCCCTGCGTTAAGAGAGTTCGCTGCCAGAAAAAGCATCAGCAATGATGTCAGAGCAAGTATCCGCAACATAGAAACGACCTCCTTGCAGCGTTTGTCTCGAACGTGAGTATACTCCGAGCCAAAACAGCATATTCCAATAGCAACGGGGTTTCGGGACCATAAATGAGGGGCGGGCGCCAAAGCCAAAGCCGCGGCAAAACCGATGAGCTCAAGCCGTTCTTAATTAGATTTCGCTAAGCAGGTTGTCGCGGAAGCTCGATAGAGCCAATAACAGGGGTGTACGGGATTCATTCCAGTCGCGGACGAGTAGCTTCAATTTCTCCGCGTCCAACTCGAACTCGTATGCGTGGCGGAAGATGTGGCGGAATCCACGAAGATCGTTCAGGAAGCCGCGCAAAGATGGTGGCAAAACCGCGGGACGCACTTTCGGGATATCGAGGAACATCTTTGTGAGCAGTTCTCTGTGCCACTGTGCCGGATCTGTGATGTGATTCTCAAAGGTGCGTGAGACTTGCTCGAAGACGTTTTCGAGAGCGCCGTAGATGTTGTGCAAGACGTACGCAATTGCGGCGACATCCCGAAAAGCAGGAGTGGGAACGTCCAGTCCGGTAACCAGCGGCGTCAATTCCTCGTTTAGCCGTTCGATCGCCTCGAGATTACGGGTGATCATCGCGCTCAAAGTTGCAAGTTGAGGCGGATCAGGCTTCATAGATTATCTTTCCCCACCGCAGAATTTCGTCGCGCAGGACAGGATTGGCTTTTTCCAGGCAAACAAGATCGATAGGTATCCTCATTTGCTCCTCCAGTTCGGCCCACGCCCGGTGCTGATCGGTCGAAACCATTCCCTCTGTCGCAAAGTCCAGGTCAGAGCGCCAATCTAAACCACGCCCTTTTGCCGCCGATCCGAAAAGCCAAATTCGCCTGACACCCGGCCAGTTCGAAAGGAATTCCACAGCCCTGCGTATCTCCAGATCGACTATTTCCTTGGAGATTGCTGATTGCATGAATCGATTGTAGCGCCATGTCCGATCGTTTTTGAGGACCATTCCCCCTGACCCACGAACGAGAGCGGGATTCCGCTCCTGCGTCTGTAGTGGGCGGTCAAATCGAAGGATCGGGAAATCAGATCGTATAAAACGAAAAGAGCGGCGCCGATTCTAAAAATGGCAAGCGAACGCAGGTCAAGTCCGAAAATCTTCGCGAAATAATCCGAACGTATCTTCTTCGAACGCCGGTGTTTCATACTGATGCAGCGAGACGTTTTGTCACGTTCTTGTCTCTGTACCTCAATAAATTCGTTAAATCTGAATCTGTTCCGCCGGCTCGCGCATTCGTACTCTGGGACGCATGATAGCAAGCTTTCTGATTGCGGCAATGCTGACACAAGGTCCCATGATTACCGGACAGGTTCGCGATGCAAGAACCCACAGCACGATCCCCTATGCCAAAGTCGAACTATCGCGAGGCCATATTCCAGTCGATCAGCAGTACACGGACAATGATGGCCGGTTTGGCTTCGAGGATGTGTCTCCTGAACGGTACACGATATCTGTGAGCCATGCGGGCTACGTTTCCACTGCGGTTGATCTGTTTATTCAAAGAACCCCCTCGCAGATAGCCATAGATCTCGTTGAATCGAACGCTTCACCAGTTAAAGGAACGGCAATTGTCTCCGCGCGCGACTACTTGGTTCCGAAAATCGCCCGTAAGGAATTCGATCGCGCGAAAAAAGAACTCAGCAAGAGCGATTACACCAAGGCCATCGAACACTATGAAAGTGGGCTGAAAGTCTTCGACCAGGATGCGTCGGCGCACAACGGACTGGGGAATTGCTATCGACAGATGGGTCAGTTCGCTCAGGCTGAAGCCGAGTTTAAGCGCGCTACCGAATTGGACAATTCGGTTTACATCGCGTTGAACCTTGCGGATGTATACAGGGCCGAGAAGAAATTTCCCGAAGCCGAAGCGTTTCTTGCGAAGGTCATTGAACGATCGCCAAAAGATGGTGACGCGTACTACGGTCTCGCCGTCATTTACTACGACGAGAAGCGATTCGAGGATGCGAAGAGAACCGCGCTTCAAGCCGATTCCTACGTTCATCGAATTCCTGATCTCCATCTGCTCCTGGCCAAGATCTACGAACGCAAGCACGATACGGCCTCAGTAATCGAACAACTTAAGCTCTACCTCAAGGAAGCGCCGGATGGACCGGAAAGCCAACGCGTCCGCCGTGCCCTCGAAGGGAATCATTGGTGAAGGCTGATTAGCGAATGTGCATCAAGGATTGGCATTGGCGGTTGCGAAAGTGCTGGTTTCATATTGCACCTAAGTAGAAGGCAATACGAAATCACCAAGCTTCGCAATTCCGCAATGCCAATCCCTGATGCACATTCGCTAATCAGCCTTCACCAATGATTCCCACACCGCATCCTCATTCGGCGCTACCACGCTTTCCCCGTACATGGAAGAATATACCGGCGAATTCAAACTGACTTCCTCGGGGAGGATATATGAGCGGGAAGGCAATCCAGGGTATCGGGACGCTTACTCTTATTTCATGTGCTCTGGTGTCAGGTATGGGACAGGCGCGCAGTTCGTCCGCAGGTGCGCCACTTCGGTTTGTCATTTCCTTTCCCGCAGCCCGTAGTGCCCAACCGCTTGACGGCAGGGTTCTGCTCTTTGTTTCGGATGACGGGAAGACGGAACCGCGGACGCAGACCGATCAGTACCGAGCAAACAGCACGCGGCCGATTTTCGGCGTCGACGTCGACGGACTCAAACCCGGGCAGGACGTCATTTTCGATGACAAGGTTGCGGGTTGGCCCACGCACAGTTTGCGAGACATTCCGCCCGGCGATTACTTCGTGCAGGCCGTGCTGTCGCGCTATGAAACCTTTCACCGTGCCGATGGACACACGGTCAAGATGCCGATGGATCAAGGTGAAGGACAGAAGTGGGCGTCCAAACCGGGCAATTTCTACAGTAAGCCGGTGAAGATGCACGTCGACCACTCAAACAGTGGCGACATCAGGATCTCAATGGATCAGGAAGTCCCACCGATCCAACCGCCGCACGACACAAAACAGGTCAAGTACATTCGCGTGCAGAACGAGCGGCTGACCAAGTTCTGGGGCCGCCCGATGTACCTCGGAGCGATCGTATTGCTGCCATACGGATGGGACACGCATCCCGACGCGCACTATCCACTATTGATTCACCATGGCCACTTTCCGGCAACCATGGAGAACGACGGATG
>Ga0207098_10209_pt1 | contig 19455 bp, 14 predicted proteins | sample Alteio_BWMinHeat_84_FD_153548 | JGI IMG/M metagenome (GOLD analysis project Ga0207098, IMG submission 153548) | Enriched cells from forest soil in Barre Woods Harvard Forest LTER site, Petersham, Massachusetts, United States -... | ecosystem: Environmental > Terrestrial > Soil > Temperate forest >...
GTGTGTGCTGAGCGATATCCACCGTGACAGTGAGGGATAACTTCTTTGTCCGGGCCGATTCCTGCAGCGTCGTACAGATCCCGGAGCTGCTCGGCGGACTTGAAAAAGCCTTTCTCGTCAAGATTCTTCGTCCATTCCAGATGCACGGCCCCGGGAATAGCGCCGCCGCGCAAAGCTCGAACGAGCTGACCCGTGTACTCACCATCGCTGCGGGTGTCCACGATGACGGCTTCAGGCTTCGCGATCCCCGCAAGAACGTCGTCCACTGTCGCAAGTAATTCCCGCCGCGGCTTCATTTTGAAATTTCCCGGCTGGGGAATGGCGGCTCGGTTTGTGAGAGGCAGTCCAGCCGCGGCCCAGGCATTGTGTCCTCCGTTCAGCATGTGGACATCGTCATGACCGAAAAACTCGAGAAACCAAAACAGCCGTGCGGACCGCATTCCGGCAAAGTCGTCGTAGACCACGACGGTGCTGTCCACATTTACACCCTTTGCCTGGATAAGATGTTCGATAATCCAAAGAAAGGCTTTCAGCGGCTCCGGACGCGTATCGATCAAACTGATGCCGAAGATGTCGAAGCTGCGGGCCCCGGGAATATGCGCGTTGGAATACGCTTCGGGCTGCCGCATATCCATAATGACCAGCTTCGGATCGTCGAGTTTCGATTTCAGTTCATCGACGGACCATAAGAGGTTCGGATTCACATATGCCATAGGGGCCCTCCTTAATCGTAATGGCGAGTTTATAATTATTGATACGTCCGTTAGAATAACCCGTTTGAAAGCCGATCAAAACCGGAGGCGATAGATTGATCACGGTTGAAAACTTAACTAAGCGTTACGCTGCAAAGACCGCCATCGAGGGAGTGTCGTTTCAAGTTGAGCGAGGCGAGGTACTTGGGTTTCTGGGTCCGAACGGCGCCGGCAAGACGACGACCATGCGGATTGTGACCGGCTACATGCCGGCGACGGAAGGTACCGTAAAAGTCGATGGTTTCGACGTTTTTGACCAACCGCTCGAGGTACGCCGCCGCATAGGGTATCTGCCCGAGAACCCGCCGTTGTACACGGAAATGTCGGTTAGTGGCTACCTGCGATTCGTGGCAAAAATAAAGGGAGTCGCAAACGCTAACCTCGATGGCGAAGTTGCCCGGGTGATGGATAAGGTCAATATCACCGACGTCAAAGACCGCATCATCGCCAAGCTCTCAAAGGGATATAAACAACGTGTCGGAATAGCGCAGGCGCTCCTGAATGATCCGCCGGTGCTCGTCCTGGACGAGCCGACGATCGGTCTCGATCCGAAGCAGATTCAGGAAGTGCGCGAACTGATCAAGGAACTGGCGGGAAAGCACACCATGGTGCTGTCCACGCACATCCTTCCAGAAGTCGAACAGACCTGCAATCGAGTCATTATTATCGATAAAGGTAAGATCGTAGCCGTCGACACACCTCAGAACCTGCGCGCGCAAGTTCAGGGAGCGGATCGCATTTCGCTCGAAGTCGAAGGCCCGGCTTCCGAAATCGTCGCAAAACTTCGAAGCGTCCCCGGCGTGGCCGCCGTCAAAACCCTTCAACAGAACGACGGCCGTACGCGCTTCCAGGTCGAAAGCCAGTTAAAACAGGACGTTCGCCGGGAGCTTGCGCGCACGGTTATTCAAAACGGCTGGGGCCTGTTGGAGCTGCGTGCTTCGACCATGAGCCTGGAAGATATCTTCATCAAACTGACTACGGCGGAAACCGAAACGGCTGCAAGTACCGAGGAGATGGACGGCGGCGATAGACCGCCGCTACAAGGCTGATTTATGCGAAATATTCTGGCGATTGTCGAACGCGAGCTGCGGACGTATTTCATTTCGCCCGTAGCCTATGTTGTTCTAACCATTTTCGTGTTTTTGTCCGGCTTGTTTTTTCAAACCATCCTGTCGCAGGTCATGCAGTACGCCATGATGCAGGCGATGCAAGGGGCGCAGATGGGGCGGGGCGGCATGGCGATCGACATGCCGGGAATCATCAGCCGGCAATTCCTGCAGACAATGAGCGTAATCCTCCTGTTCATGATCCCGATGATCACCATGGCACTGTTTTCGGAGGAGAAAAGGCGGGGGACGATTGAACTTCTCCTGACCGCGCCGATCACCGACTTTCAAGTGATCATCGGCAAGTTCCTCGGAGCCGTTGCGTTTTTCGTCATTCTTCTGGTGACGACATGGATTCCCATGGCGGTCTTGTATATATATGGCCATCCGGCTTCGGGCCCTATTTTCAGCGCCTATTTGGGTTTGTTCCTGTATGGCCTGGCCTTACTGGCCCTTGGGCTTTTCATATCCACGCTGACCGAAAACCAGATCGTTTCAGCCGTCATCAGTTTTGGCGCGATCATGGTGCTTTGGCTCGTCGATGTCGTGGCGCAACGCGCGGAAGCGGGTACGAAAGACGTTCTGACATACCTTTCGATACTTTCGCACCTCGACGATTTCATGAAAGGCGTGTTATCGACCTCGCACATCATTTTTTATTTATCACTTATGGGTTTTGCACTTTTTCTGACTTATCGATCCATTGATTCGCTGCGGTGGAGGGGCTGAGATGAAGGAACAACTCAAGAAAGCCGATCTCCTGGGTCTGGTCATTCTCGCAGCGACGATCATTGCGTATTCGGTGCGCGGCGTCTGGACGATCTATCAAACGATCGGAGCCGTCATCGGCGGTCTGCTCGTGGTTGCATCGCTCGCGGTGAAATCGGCCGAGATCAAACAGGGTTTAGGCCGCCGATCGACCAAATTCGGAATTAATTCCGCTACCTCGGTTCTGCTGATCCTTGGCGTGCTGGCAATGGTCAATTATCTCGGTGCGCAGCATCAAAAGCGCATCGACATGACGACCCAGAAGATCTACAGCCTCTCCGACGAGTCCGTCAAGGTTGCAGATCAGGTAAAACAACCGTTACACATAAGGGCTTTTTATCCGGGTGGTGAGTATCCGTCCGCAAAGGACCTGCTGGAGCTCTTCAAGAGCCGCAGCTCGAAAATTTCCTATGAATTCATCGATCCCGATAAACAGCCACAACTTGCCCAGCAGTTCCAGGTAACGGCGTACGGTGATTTTCAAAACCCCATGACGGGAGAAAGTTTCCGCTATGGAACGTTGATCTTCCAAATGGGCGACAAAACCGAGCGCCTTGAAAAGCAAAACGAACCGTTGCGGGAAGAGGACATCACCAACACCCTGACGAAGATCGTCAAGGGGCAGAAAAAAACGATCTACTTCACCGAAGGTCACGGTGAAAAGAAAGTAGAAGACAACGAACGTACCGGCTACAGCCAGGCGAAAGCCGATCTCGAGAAAGAAAGTTACCTCGTGAAGGGCGTGAACCTTATTACCGAAAATAAGGTTCCTGACGATGCGTCGGTGCTGGTTGCCGACGGTCCGACAGCAGAGTTCTTCCCGAATGAAATCGATCTGATCGACACCTACCTGAAGAATGGCGGCAACGTGCTGGTTATGGTCGATCCCCAGCAACCTTATCTGAAAGATCTAATGACGCGCTGGTCGGTTGATGTCGGCAACAATGTTGTCGTCGATGCGACCGGAATGGGCCGCCTTCTCGGTATGGGACCGGCAGCGCCGCTCGTGACGAACTATGGTAATCATCCGATTACGGAACGCATGCGCGTCATGACCTTTTTCCCGCTGGTTCGTTCGGTTTCGCCGGCCGGGAAACCTGCTGAAGGTATAGCCGTCGACAAGTTGCTTCAGACAAACGAGCGAAGCTGGGGCGAGACCGACATGAAAGGCGGGGAGGCAAAATTCGACGAAGGCAAGGATCTCAAAGGCCCCGTCTCCATCGCTGTTGCTGTCAGCAAGGACTTTGGACAAAACAAGAAAGCGCGCCTCGTGGTTTATGGCGATTCGGATTTTGCCTCGAATCAGTATTACGCCCAGGCCGGAAACGGCAACCTGTTCACCAACACGATCAACTGGCTGGCGCGTGACGAGAATTTTATTTCGATCAAGCCAAAGTCGCAGGATGACCGTCGTCTGGAAATGACCGAAGCGCAAGGCCGTCTTGTGAATTTCGTCATGGTGTTATTGCTGCCCGCCGGTATCTTGTTAACGGGAGTCTCGGTCTGGATGAAGCGCCGGAAATAGTTATGAAATTTAAAGGTACAACCGCATTACTCGCCATATTCGTGGTCCTGGGCGCGTATGTTTATTTCGCGGAATACCGGGGCAAGGAAAGCAAGCAGAAGCAGGAGGAAGCCAAGAAGAAGGCGATCAACGTCGACCAGAAAGACATAACGGAGATCAGCCTTGTATTTCCCGATCACACGATCACCGGCATCAAAAAAGGTGAGAAGCAATGGGAGATCACGAATCCTATCGGCGTCGAACCGGACTCGGATGAATGGGACCTGCTGGCCTCGAATGTTCCCCGGGTCGAACGCGAAGACACCGTCACCAGTCAAGCAACGGATCTGGCGCCATTCGGCCTGAAAGATCCGGCCCTTAAAGTCGTCGCGAAAACAAAGGACGGCAAAACGATCGAATTACTGTTCGGGGCGGAGAATCCTCGCAAGCTGTATAACTATGCGAAGTTCGCCAACAGTAATGAGGTGTTCCTCACGCCGAGCTCGTGGGCGCGAATTTTTCAGAAGACTCTGACAGACCTGCGTAATAAGAAGGTCCTGGATTTCGAGCCGGACAACGTCGATAACGTTGCCATCGCGGCCGGGAGTAATGAAATCCAATTTCAGAAAAGCGGCAACGACTGGCGGGTCCAAAAACCCATCGATGCGAAGGCCGATGGCACGGAGATCTCGACGTTCCTGAGTTCGATCAAATTCGCGCGTGCCAATGGATTCGCCGAGGCGAATGTTGATGCCAAGGCTGCGGGCCTGGAGCCGCCTGCGATCAAGATCAGCATGCACGACGGCAAAGCCAATACGACTCGCGAACTTCTGCTCGGAAAATCGCCCGAGACCGACAAGTACTACGCAAAGGACGCCTCCCGGCCCACGATTCTCATCGTCGACAAAGAAATTACCGAGAAAGCCAAGCGTCCGATATTCGATTGGCGTGACAAGGCGATAACGCAGGTCGATCGCGAAAAGACGGATCAATTGGAGATTCATCGGGGCGGCGATACGATCGTCATCAAGAAGGATGGCGCCGATTGGAAGTCGGCCGACGGCAAAAAGCTGCAATGGGACAAGGTCTCCGGCATGTTCAACACGCTCGAGTTCGATAAGGCCAAGGACATTATGGATACGCCGAAGGCACTCACAACTTATGGCTTGGACAAGCCGAGATTGGAAGCTGTCTTCAAACAGGGCGCGAACGAGCTTGTTCGCATTTCTTTCGGCTCGGACAGCAAGAGCCCGGATGGTATTTACGTTAAAGCCTCGAATGCAGCGGCGGTCGACGTAGTCTCGAAAGACGTATACGACCGGTTCAACGTAAACCTGGGCGATCTACTGGAGACAACCGCAGCAGCACCGAAGAAATAACCGGTGGTAACCACCGGGTTTTGGTGGTTACCACCCCGTGCCGTGGTCGTAACGAGCAACGCTTGGGGTGGTAACCACTAAAGAACAGTGGTTAGCACCGGCAGCCCTGCCCGCACTAACCTTTATTTGCAGTTGTTACGGCGCAAACACGTGACTTCCGTCCAAAAACTTGTAACCGCAGTTGTTAGAACGGCGTACTGAACTATGGAATTCGATCGCGAACTGATTGTTCGCGCGCAGAGTGGCGATACCTCGGCCCAGGAAGCGATCGTCAAGCACTTTTCCGCGATGGTCTTCCGGCTGATCAGCCGGTTTTTCAGGTCGCGGGAAGATGTTGAGGACTTGGCCCAGGACGTGTTTTTAAAGCTATTTACGCGCATCGATCAGGTTCGGCCGGACGAGAACTTTTCGGGTTGGCTGGCCAGGGTAACCGTGAACACTTGTTATGACGAATTGCGAAAAACAAGGCGTCGAAAGCTGGCAATGGAAACCTACGGTCCGCCCGCTCATACGGAGCCGTCAGTTGCGCCTGTCGAGCCCGATTTGCATGGAAAGGCGCGAATTGCGCTGCAAAGTCTCGATCCGAAGCTTAGAATTCCGCTGATATTAAAGGAAGTAGAGGAGATGTCCGTCGAGCAGATCGCACGGACAATGGGGCTGACAGAGACCAACGTGAAGGTCCGGCTATTCCGGGCCCGGAAAAAGTTGGCGAGTATATTAGGTCAGCGCTGAAGGGGAGAGCGTATGAACCCGTCATTGCAAGATTTCTTTAATGAGGAAAAAAAGAGAGTTTTAACACCTGATCCGAACTTCACAACGCGCGTGATGGCGAGGCTGCGCGAGTTTCAAAACCGTGAATTCAGCATCTGGGATGTTATCCCGGGATCGGTCCGGCCTGTAATGGGTCTCGCGCTGATGTTGATTCTTGCCTTTGTGGCCATCCAGTTGTTTGTGCCGCAGTTGCCCGAACAGGGCTTCATCACCGGATTGCTGGAGGTCGAGGGCAGTCAGAGTGACGCTCCATTTCTTTACGGGGCTGAACTGCCTGCCGATCACGAACTTCTGAACCAATTGATGGGGTTCGAGGACCGATGATCACCCGATCCTTACAAGGCAAGCTCCTGGTTTTTGCCGTGTTCCTAATAGGCCTCGCGGCCGGCGTTCTTTCCGCCAACCTATATAGAAGCCACGTTGTCGACGCGAAGCAAAATGACAGCCACCCTCAGGAAAGATTGAGTCCTCAGGAAAGAGCTCAACGCGATCAGGATCGCTTGAACAGCTTCTTAGGTCTCGATCAGCCCCAGCGGGATCAAATCAAGGTCATTCTTGACGACACAAGATCGCAGTTCCGCCAGTTGCGCGAAAAAACGGATCCGCAGTTCCAGGCAATCGAAGAAGCCTCGCGGCAAAAAATTCTCGCGGTCCTGAACGAAGACCAGCGGCGGAAGTACGAGGAATTCAGAAAAACCCACCCAGGTCGGAGCGGGCGGGGCAGACCCAGGCCCGACAACGACAAAGAAAAAGACGAAAAGAAGTAATTATTTTGCTGAAGCCTGCACCTGAAGGGAATCAGAGGGGGAGCTTTTTAATGCGGATGGCGAAGTTGTTTATAGTGGGATTCATCCTGCTGACTGCCAGCGTAAGTTTGGCCCAGTCGGCGAGGTTAAAAGGAAAAGTCCAGGATACCTCCGGCCTGATCATGCCGGGAGCCACGATCAAGGTTTATCAGGGCAATAAAGTCATCAAAGAAACGACGAGCACGGCTACCGGTGATTTCGACGTTCCAGTTGCGCCTGGCGATTACAAGTTGGAAGTCAGCGCTCCGGATTTTGAAACTCACACGGAAGAGGTCAAGGTCACACCGGCATTGGCGCCGTTGACGGTCACCATGTCCCTCGCCGTGATCACGACAAATGTCGACGTTACAGATAATGTTGTGGCGGTCAGCGTCGACACCGATTCGAGTCTGTCTGCAACAACTCTGAACGGAGACTCCATTACGGAGTTGCCCGATGACGAAACAGAACTGGCCAATTATCTAACGCAGATCGCCGGTTCGCGCGGCGGTGCGGATACCGGCGGCGGCGCCGGCGGCTTTGTCATCGATGGTTTCAACAGTGGCAATCTCCCCCCGAAAGACCAGATCCAGGAGATCCGCATCAACAACAATCCTTACAGCACCGAATTCAGCGGAATCGGTTTTGGCCGCGTTGAGATCATCACCAGGGCAGGCACCGGCAACTTCAACGGGAATATGCAGTTCAATTTCAGGGATGCGACGCTCGACGCCACAAATCCTATGACGCATTCCAAAGCGCCGTACCAGACGAAGAATTTCAACTGGAATTACGGCGGACCGTTCATCAAGAACAAACTAACGATGAACTTTCGTGCGAACAGCAACGATAACGAAAACAGCGGAGGCATCAACGCTCGTCTCGCCGATGGAACATTGCTGACGCAACCCTGGGTGAATCCGAATATCAATCGTGGTTTCAATACCCGCGGGCAATACGCCCTCACCCGGAATAACACGTTGAATTTCAACTACAGCTATAACTCCAATACTCAGAAGAACGCCGGACTCAATGAGTTCACCCTTCCCGAATATGCCTCCGACGCGAAGAGAACAAACTCCGAAATTCAGATTCGCGAAACCTCGCTTCTAACGCCCAAGCTTGTCCTCGAACTTCGCTTTGAGATACAGCACAACACGTCGGCGACAACGCCTCGCACGAATGCGCTGAGCGTCCGGGTGCTCGATTCATTTACCAGCGGCGGCGGTCAAAATCGCGCGACAACGGACAACAGGAATTATGAATTCGGCAACCTTCTGATGTACTCGTCCGCCAAATGGACATCGAAGGCGGGCATGCAGATCGTCAGTTACCGGAACCATTCGGAGTCCTATAGCAACTACTTCGGTACTTACCAGTTTTCGAGTCTGGCTGCTTACGTTGCCGGCGCCCCGACAATATTCACCCAGTCTTACGGCAATCCTCTTCTGGACGATCGTCAGGTGGAGTTGGGTTCTTTCTGGCAGAACGATTGGAAATTCTCAAAGCGATTCAGTTTCAATGCGGGCGTACGCTATGAAGCCCAGACAAACCTCGACTCCCATCGCAACATCGACCCGCGAATTGGCTTTGCTCTCGGTCTGACCAAGACGATCGTTCTTCGAGGTGGCGCAGGGCTGTTTCATCAGCGGCTGAACCTCAACAATGTGGAAACTCTGCTGCGGAATGACGGGACCAAACAACTGTCGATCACGATTCCGAATCCTGTTTTCAACCCTGTTGGTCCTCCGACGGGTTCTGCACAGTCGGATCCGAATATTCGAGTCCGAGCCGCGGAGCTGATTGCGCCGCGCAATGGAAACACCTCATTATCCTTGGAGAAGGGCTGGTCTCACGGACTGGGGACAACCTTCTCCTGGGATATGACGCGAGGCATCCATCTGTTCCGCAGCCGCAATATCAACGCTCCCTATCCCGGTACACCTCTGTCTGAGGCTCTGCTCGCCCAACTGAATTCCAGAGATCCACTGGTTAGATCGGCGGCGTTAGTTCAGGTGAACAGCCTGCGTCCGTTGTATCCGTATTCAGCCAACATTTATCAATTGGAATCGACCGGGAAGCTGCGGTCCAATAACCTGAATATCGGTTTCCGCGAGAATCTGCCGAAAATTTGGAGCTTGCAGGTATTTGGAAGCTACGGCCTTGGCTCCAACAAGAGCGACACGGACGGCGCGTTCAGTACTCCGGTGAATAGTTACAGTCTCAAAGACGAATGGGCCCGTTCCTTTCTAGACACCCGGCATCGGTTCAATGCGGGCGTGAACTTTCGGATACCAACGCACTCCACACTTACCGGCAGTGCCAATTCCTTCGTCAGTAACGTGGGGAAGCTTTGGGATGTCTCCGCGGGCAATACTTTCATGCTGATTTTCATCAATGCCAATTCGAACCGGCCATACAACATTACGACCGGTACCGACCTGAACGGCGACACGAGCACGAATGACCGCCCGGCAGGAGTTCCACGAAATTCGGGCATTGGTCCCAGCAGCTACAACGTTAATCTGAACTTCAATAAGCAATTTAATCTGCGGCGTGAAAAGCGGGCCGGGAATGCGACGCGAGCTGCGAATCCGTACACGGGATCCTTTGCGGAGCCACAACGCGGGGGAGGCCCGGGTGGTGGATTTCCAGGTGGCGGTGATAGAGGTCCGGGAGGTCCCCCGGGCGGTATTCTCGGCGGTCAAAAGGGGCCCGGTGGACCGGGCGGCCCCGGCGGAATGAGGCCGGGCGTAGGCCCGACGGTTACGTTTTCAGCAAACGTCAACAATCTCTTGAACAACACTCAGTATCGGACCTACAGTGGCGTTCTCACGTCGTCCTTTTATGGGATGCCGACGGCAGCCGTCAATCCGAGGTCGGTGAACCTGGGGATGCGCTTTAATTTTTGAGTAAGGTCGAGGTTCTGACGAAATGAAACGATTGGTTCTGTTCCTGGTATTGATTCTCCTCGCCGTGCCTGCTTTCGCTCAGGATCCGGCAGGTGGCGGTGGCGGCGATGCCGGCTTCGGCGGACTCTTCGGCGTGGGCGACGCACCCGCCAACAGGAATGCACCGCCTCCGGATCGGCTTGGTTCACTGCGCAAGATCATGGCGGAGGCAAACACTCCGTTGACGAAGGACCAGGAAAACTCACTTGGCAAAATGCTGGAAGCGGACATTAAGAAGTACACGGACGACCTCGAGAAGCGATTCCCCGATGAGGTTGCGCAGGCGAGAGCCGCCGGGGGAGGTCGTGGCGGCCGCGGTGCCGGAGGAGCCGGTGATCGCGGAGGCTCTGGTGGACGTGGCGGCCGCGGTCCGGGCCTGCCTCCCAATAGTCCGCTTTTAGCTGAGATGAATCGAATCAATGTCGATCTGCAGAATAAGGTCACGGCGCAGTTGAAACCCGATCAGACTGCGGCGCTGAAGAAATTCCAGAACGATCAGATCAAGAAGGCCGGTGGCCTCGGCGCTCTCAAGCTCAACATGCAGGAAGCCGGAATCCCGCTGAGCGCTGATCAGGAGGCACAAATTCAAGCGCTCTATGCCGATGAAGCGCAGCAACGTCGTCAACTCATGCGTGATTCGCAGGGACAACCCGATAAGGCTAAATTCGATGCGTTGACTAGCGGGACCATGTTGAAGATCGCAAGACTTCTCACCGCAGAGCAGAAGAAAGTTCTGCTCGAATCTCTGAAAAAGCAACAACAGTAGAGACATGGCCGGCCGGTGGTAACCACCGTTCTTTGGTGGTTACCACCCCATGCCGTACTCCAACCGAGCAACGAACAGGGTAGTAACCACCAAAAACCGGTGGTTACTACCGGCTTATAATGCGGTATGCACTATTTTGAGTACCGCAACGGTGAACTCTGTTGCGAAGAGGTTCCCCTTTCTCGTATCGCGGCTGAGGTCGGTACTCCCGTCTACATTTATAGCGAGCGCACTCTACAGCGTCATGTGCGCGTGTTTGATGAAGCTTTTCAGTCGGTTCCTCATTTGATCTGCTACGCCGTCAAGGCAAACTCCAATCTGAGCATCCTTCGCCGCTTTGCACAGTGGGGCACCGGATTCGATATCGTGTCGGGCGGAGAACTCTTTCGTGTCCGGCACGCGGGCGGTGATACGCAAAAAGTTATTTTCTCGGGCGTGGGTAAGACTGCCGACGAAGTTCGCTATGCCCTCGAATCCGGAATTTTGTTCTTTAACATCGAGTCGACCGGTGAAGTCGATCTCATTCGGGACGTCGCTCGTTCCACCGGGAAGCGGGCGCGGGTATCGATTCGCACAAATCCGGGCATCGATCCGCGGACGCATCCTTACATTTCCACGGGATTGAAGAAGAACAAGTTCGGCGTCGCGATCGAGGAAGCAAAAGAACTCTACGGGCGAGTGCGTCAGATGCCCGAAATCGAGATCGTCGGAGTCGCCTGCCACATCGGTTCTCAGATAACGGATATCGATCCATTTAGGCAGGCGCTGGCCGCGATTCGAGGATTCGTGCTTGCTTTGAAAGCGGACGGAGTTTCACTGAAGTACCTCGACTTTGGCGGCGGGCTCGGCATTTCCTATGGGGGCGAAGAGCCTCCGTCTCCTGCTACATATGCGTCTTCTGTTATCGATGCCACACGCGACCTCAACCTCACGCTCGTTCTGGAGCCTGGCCGAGTGATCGTCGGCAACGCCGGTATTCTTCTCACTCGAGTTCTACTCAAGAAGCAACAGGGTGACAAGCGCTTCGTTATCGTCGACGCGGGCATGAACGATCTGATTCGTCCCGCGCTGTATGGTTCAAAGCATCAAATCTGGCCGGTTCGCGAAAACAAGGCTCATGAAGTGGCGGATGTCGTCGGACCGGTGTGTGAATCGGCGGATTTCTTTGCACAAGACCGTGAAATTCCGATTGTCGATCGCGGCGATCTGCTTGCCGTGATGAGCGCGGGAGCTTACGGTTTCAGCCTTGCTTCAAACTACAACTCACGTCCGCGTGTTCCAGAAGTACTAGTTGGTGAAGAAAGTTATTCGGTTATTCGCAGGCGCGAAACATACGAAGACTTGATTCGACTGGAGTTGTAGGCCTGCGGCATGTCACCGTTCTGTCACACTCAATTTACATTTCGACCTCGTGAATGGGGTGTATTATCCTGCCTTGGAATCTGTAATGGATTCGTCCGTTTTTGATTGAAGAAGGGGGAAATCTCAGCCAATGAAAAGGATCTTCACAATCGTGCTGATCATGCTCGGATGTTGCATGAGCATGTATGGACAAGGTGTTGCCGGACTCGGGGCTGTGTCGGGAACCGTGCGAGACTCGAGCGGCGCCATCATACCGGGGGCAACAGTAATTGTTTCCAATGATGCGAAGGGCATCAAGCGAACAGTGTTAACGACAGAGGCCGGTATTTTCACGGTGCCGGCGCTTGTTCCGTCGTCAGGTTACTCCATTGCTATTTCGTTATCCGGCTTCAAGGCTTGGGAGGCAAAGAATTTCGATGTGCCGGTGGGCCAGACCGTCGACTTCAAAGTCACTATGGAAGTCGCCGGTGCGACAACCGAAGTAGCGGTCACTGCTGAAGCTCCGTTAGTTGAGGCCGACAAGAGCGGAGTCGCAGATCTCGTATCCCAAGTCCAAATTGACAATCTTCCAATCAACGGCCGCCGGGTCGATACGTTCGTTCTCCTCACGCCGGCTGTGACGAATGATGGTGAATTCGGTTTAGTCAGCTTCCGTGGAATAGCCATGGGCAACGCGTTTCTGACGGACGGAAACGATACGACAAACAGCTATTACAATGAGAACGCCGGGCGCACCCGCATATCGACTCAGATCTCACAAGACGCGGTTCAGGAGTTTCAGGTTTTGTCCGATGGTTTCTCGGCAGAGTTTGGCCGGGCCATGGGTGGCGTCGTCAATACCGTCACTCGTAGTGGGAGCAACAACGTTCATGGTACGGGATACTGGTTTTTCCGGAACCGGACTTTGAATGCCGCGGATCGTTATTCGAGAATTCCCGGTGCTCCTTCGAGTAACACCTCACGATTCAACACGCCGGAGTGGCGGCATCAAGGGGGTGCGAGCCTCGGTGGGCCGCTTGTAAAAGACAAAGTCTTCTATTTCGGCAATTTCGAATTCGTGAAGAGAAACTTCCCCGGTCTCAACCGCATCATCAATTCGAGCTTTACCGATTCGGCGGGCAACCTTCTTCCGTCGACGTGCACGGCCACTGCCGCACAGTGTGCCGTCGCGATTGCTTTTGTTCAGCGTCAGATGGATGTGCTGGTACCACGAACGGTGAACTCCGCGATGGGTTTTATGAAGTTGGATTGGATCGCAAACGACCGGAACACATTCAGCTTTGACGCCAATGTCATGCACTGGCGCTCGCCACATGGAATTCAAACGCAGGGTGTTCTTACGAGCGGGAACCTCATCGGCAACAATGGAAATTCGACTGTGGAAACGCGGTACGGTAAGGCGTCTTGGACAGCGATCGTTTCCAATAGCATTGTTAACGAGATGCGCTTCGGTTGGTTCAAGGACCGCCTCTCCGATCCTGCTGCCTCGGATTTGTGGCCCGCTGAGACAGGCCCTCTCTACATGACAATTAATGGCTCTACGGTTGGCGCAGCTCAAGCGTATCCGCGCACTCTCCCAAGCGAACAGCGCTTTCAACTTGTGGACAATCTCAGTTGGACCCGTGGCGCCCATTCGATGAAGTTCGGATATGACTTCCAAACGACGAGCGACTGGATGAGTCAGTTATTTAACGGTAACGGAGGATATAGCTATTCAACCTTAACCAGTTTTGCGAAGGATTTTAGTGGCAATGCGGCCGGTGCCAAGAATTACTCGTCCTTTACGCAAGCTTTTGGTCAGCTAACAAGATCCTTTCGAACGACGGACGGAAACTTCTATTTCCAGGATGCATGGAAGCCATCCACGCGTCTGACCGTGAACTGGGGATTGCGTTACGAGAAGGCGTATCTGCCGCAACCGCCGGGCGCAAATCCCGACTTTCCGCAAACGGGTGTTATTCGCCAGTCGAACAAGAATCTTGCACCTCGTATGAGCTTGTCCTATTCATTGAACGACAAAACGGTCGTACGAGCGGGTGCGGGGATCTTCTTCGCACGGATCCACGGCAACCTGCTCGATACGCTGTACCTTGGCAATGGAAACATTCAAACCAGTATCTCCGTTCTTAGTACTCAAGCGGGAGCTCCGGTTTTTCCCAATGTGTTTACCAGTGCGGCGGGTTTGCCGGCCGCATCGGTTAGTCTTCAGTATGCGGCCCCGAATTTTCGTACACCTTACACCGAGCAGGGCACGTTGGCTGTTGAACGCGAACTGACCCACGATCTCGGATTGACCGTGAGTTACATTTGGAGTCACGGCGTGGCGCTGATCGCTCAGCGGGATGTCAACCTGGGTGATCCTGCTGCTTCGCAGACCTATACCATCCTCGATGCGAACGGGACCCAGACCGGCACCTATACGACTCCTGTATGGGTACTTGCGAACCGTGTTAATCCCAAGTACAGCAAGGTTCTGCAGGTCGAGAACGGTGCTCAATCCTGGTACAACGGTCTTGCGATTCAGTTGAACAAGAGACTGTCGCACGGCCTGACGACGAAAGTCTCTTATACGTGGTCGCATGCCATAGATGATGGTAACGAACAGGGCGCAAGCTGGAATATCAGTTCGACTTTCAACAACTCCACTATTCCCGGCGATTGGCACGCAGACAAAGCGAGTTCCGCGACGCTCGATCAACGCCACCGGTTAATTCTCAATTTCCTCTGGTCTCCAAAGTTTGTCGATAGTCCCGGCACGTTTGCGAGATATTTCGTGAACGGTTGGAATGTATCCGGCATTGCTACTTTGGCTTCTGCCCATCCCACGGCGCCCACCGTCAATGTGTCGGGCACCAATCAGTTTCCTGGTATCACACTGGCAAACACGACTCTCAATGGATCGGGCGGTTGGAACCGAGTACCATTCTGGGCCGCAAACAGCTTGGATATCGATCAGATTCGTAAGCTCGATATGCGTCTTGGACGGGACTTGCCATTCAAGGAGAACGTGAAAGCCAGCCTTATGTTTGAAGCGTTCAATGTCTTCAACATGCAGTACAACACGTCGATAAACACCCAGGCCTATACAGCCTCCGGCGGGGTTCTTAGACCGCAGGTCGCACCGGCTGCGCCTATGGGTTCAGGCAGTGCCTCGCAGGGTTTCCCGGATGGCACAAATGCGAGACGCGCACAGCTCGGTTTGAGGCTGGTGTTTTAGCGCTTAATACCATTTTCTACATTTCCCCGAGACATCGGGTGAAGAACCTGATGTTCCGGGGAGGAAAATCAGAAAAGGTGCATTGCTGATTAGATTCCCCAGAAAATCATTAGCAATGCACCTTTTCTGATTAGATTCCTGAAAAAATCATTAGGAGTGCTCTATCCGTTAGGATGGCCAGCGCGCGCCGCTCGGCCGAAACAGCGACCGCAGGATCAAATCATGGACGGCGGGATCAAATCGTGGACGCCAGGATACGTATTGCAGATGCTGGATCTATTTTATTGGCAAGGATATAGCGACGCCGAGATCGCCAAGAGGCTGGGTAAGTCTCGCGGTGCAGTCGCTATGACTCTGAATCGTGCGCGTGCTCGTTTGCGCGAATTAATGCCGGCTCGATAAAAAAACTTTTCGCTGGGTGTGACAAATCGACCTTGCCGAGGATTATATAGGTAGGAGGCAGAAATGGAACGACTCGCGAGGGTTCTGAGCCTGCTTCCTGAAAATATTTTGGGCTTAGCCCGGAAAGGAGGTGAGAACCTATGAGAACACACGCAACCAAACATCTGAGAGTGAACGTTGGGTATGGTCCGATGTCCGACAAGGACGTTGCGGCCGCGGCCGTTGCTGTACTGGACGGTTTACCCGGCAACACCAACTTCCCGAATTCGCCGGTCGACCTGACGGCGTTCAAAGCGGAAGTTGAAGCTTACGCCAGCTCGATTGCTGCAGCGCCCGACGGTGGTAAGAAAGCCATCGCCGAAAGAAACAAGAAGCGCGAAGGCATCGTGAAGACGTTGCGTCAGCTTGGCCACTGGGTCGAGGCAAATTGTAAGAACGATCTGACAATCCTCAAATCCAGCGGGTTCCAACCGGCTTCGCTGACGAAAGCACCCACGCAGCCTCTGCAAGGACAGCCCGTCATCGAAAAGGTGACGAACAGTCCGAACAGCGGCCAGATCCTGGTCAAGGCGAAACGTTATCCAAAGGCCGTAAGCTTTGTTCTGCGCTACGCAACCATCGGCGCGGACGGGAAGCCCGGTTCCTGGACCGAGATACCGTTCGTCAGCTCCCGTGCCGTAACCGTCAGTGGCCTGACTCCGGCAACGAATTACGCATTTCAAATTCGTGCCCTTGGCCATGTAGGCGGCTATACGGATTGGAGCGAAACGGTCACACGTATCGCGATCTAGAATCCGGCTAATAAGGGCCGGCTCCTTTTAACAAAGGGAGCCGGCCCTTTTTCGTTTACCATCACCGTTCAAAGCCGCCCGCCGTCTTTATTGAGAAGAACCGTCCTTCCTGATGTCCGTGAATCGGATCATTGGTCGCGCCTCCGGCGCTAATTCACTGGTTCTTTCCTGCGGTTTTAGCTTCGTCATTCTGTCTTGTCAGGTAGAGATGAATTGGAGCGATTTCAAACTGTAATTTCTCTCCTGCCGAGATCAAATGGACGGGCTTTGTTTTCATCAGTTCGATCGTGTTGTTCCACGGATCGACGCGGACGCGGGCTCCCAACGGTAAGGCGGCGATTTGGTCGATCCGATTCAACTCCAGAGTTGGCGCGGCTTGCATCAATTCGGGCATGCGAAGCGTTTCGCCCTTTGCCGCCAGCCGGTTTCCCATCGTGCCGTTCAGAAGATTCGGCAATCGCTTGGAGCGTTCGGACAACGCACGCAGGAAGAGTGCGGCGCTGGCCAGGTGATCTTTGTAGGGCGAGTTCCGAAGAAACTCGATGCCTTTCTGGTCGGCTTGTTTCTCTTCTCTGTCATCGCGCTTTATGAACACGTTGTGAAACGCTTCGAAGTCCTCAAACACCATCCGGTCGCTGAAGCCGTATTTCGAATCGAGGCGATGTCCGGATGCGATATGTCCCAACTCGTGGGCCAGAATCATCGCGAGGCTGGCTTCATCCGGGAGCACGTCGATCAAACCGCGGCTGACGATGATAGTGTGGCCTACGGTAAATGATTCGAGAGGTGAGGTCAGCAAGATGCGGCAGTGTACATCAGGCTCGATTGCAAGCTCGTTTGCCGCCGCGAGATTATTCACGACTGTCTCGAGAACCTTGTCGACCGCGCCCTGGGGCGCCAGCAAGCCCGCCTTCTCCAATCGTTGAAGTACGTTCTGTTCCGCCTCACGGTCCCATGCGCGCTGGCTCAATACCGGTGACGATTCTTCCACTACGTCTCCATGATCCACAACCGCTCCTGAATCCACAGTCAGCGAGGTGAACTCATTCTCGGAACCTAAGTGGCGTGGGCCGTATCCCCAAATCCGTGTCTGGGCTTTGAAGTGAAGCCCCTTCGAAGTGGGTATGTGGGGGCGGTTGGAATCTTCCGAATATACATACGAGGGCAGCCAATGATGGGGACCCATTTCCTGCCGCCAGCTATCGAAATGGAAATAGACCTTGCTGCTTCCCGGGTTGGTGTATGTACCGTTGAATCGTACGACGTGATAATCCTGATCCTCAACCCAGATCCGGCCCAGGAAAGCCCCGGACATGTTGGCGACTTTCGGCGTGACGTCGAAGACGATGCAGCGCACTTCGCCCAGGCACTCGCGCCGGATATATTCAAAACCATAGTGATCGCGATCGAACCTGCTGGTGTCCATGATGATCATCTGAGCGAAACCTTCCGGCACGTATTTGACCGAATGAAGGCCGCTAAGAAGACTCTGCGTCAACCCACGCTCCGAAAAAAATGAATTGCGGCTTACGCCGTTAGCGAGGTTAACTTTTCCGAGAAAATAATTGTCGCTTCTCGGGATCGTTCCCAGGTCCTCGTTAGGTTCCAGGTTTTGCAGGTAGGTCTCGACGAGTGGCGTGTATTGCGCCAGTTCCTTCGTCAGTGCTTGTTCCTGGGCCACGACCCGGTTCAGTACTTCGTCCGGCACTGCCGATTGCGCGGCAGCTTTGTCGACGGCGGAAATCACAGCCAAAGTCACGACAACTAAAAGAAAAAGAATCTTTCTGATGCTCACAAAAATCTCCTTTTAATACGCTAGCTGGAACACGATGCGGACGGTCGCTACGGAATCGACAGGTAGGCCGTCAATCGACGCAGGTTTGAATTGAATTTGCTTGGCTGCACGGATTGCGCTTTCGTCGAGTCCGTATCCCAAGCCGTGAAGTACAGCGAGAATTTCGACAGAACCCGAAACACGGAACAACACACGAAGTGATACATCGCCCTGGATGAGCATCCGGCGTGCGTCCGCTGTGTATTCGGGCCGGGGCTTATAAGTGATTTCCACCGGCGCTTCGAGGGGAATCGCGACTTGCCGGTGCGGTTCGTGGTTCGCGAAAGCTGCAGTTTCGAAGGCGCTGTTGAGATACGCCGCCTTCGCTCTGCGGCTCGTGCCGCCATTTGCTGCCAACCGATTGGCGGCGTCGAACGTTATGCCGGGAGCGACAGCGGGTGCTGTTTTACCGCTGCGACCGTCGCCGTCGCCTCCGGGTAAATCAAACGAACCGACCGCTGCGATATCGACCCGCCTTCTGGGCTGTTCTTTAGGTGAAACTCCGTTTGGATCGCCAAATCCACCGGTTTGAATAGTTCGTGTGTGCCGTTCCGTATCGGCTGGCGCTTCTACTCGTGGCGTTGCCGGCAGCGAGCGCAGATCAGGCAGACTGCTTTTCGGTTCAGGCAACTCAAATCCAGTCGAGACTTTCAGATCTGCAACATCGATGGAGGGAACTTGATGGCTTTGAACCGGTGTCTCGGTTTTCCTGATAACGGGAAGTTGGACGCTGGTCTGGGCGATGTTTAACTCATGTTGGGTTTGAGCCTGTGGAACAAGAAGCGTTATCGAGTAACGCGTCACGTTTAAGGGTTCCATCCACAACAACGGCAGCATGAAAAGTACTGTGGCGGCCGCAGCGTGAACGCACAAACTGGCGAAAATTGTGCGGAAAGGGAGCGGTTCCGGCTGGACTAACTTGAACGCACAATCGGTCGCACTTTGCGTTGGTTCCATGGCGTGGAGGTCCTGAGCAATAGTTGCGCCACACGTTCGCTGTGCGTTCTAAGTTACAGATTCCAAGGACAGAACGTCCCGCCGACATGAAAAGAGGCGGCCCCGGGGTT
>Ga0207098_10210_pt1 | contig 19449 bp, 15 predicted proteins | sample Alteio_BWMinHeat_84_FD_153548 | JGI IMG/M metagenome (GOLD analysis project Ga0207098, IMG submission 153548) | Enriched cells from forest soil in Barre Woods Harvard Forest LTER site, Petersham, Massachusetts, United States -... | ecosystem: Environmental > Terrestrial > Soil > Temperate forest >...
CGATGCTGGTGATACAGTTCGAGTTCACGTAAAAATCAAAGAAGGTGAAAAAGAACGAATCCAGGTCTATGAAGGCATTGTGATTCGAAAGTGTAATCGGGGCGGAAGCCGATCCTTTACAGTGCGAAAAATCTCGCACGGGGTGGGCGTTGAGCGTATCTTTCTGGAAAGTTCACCAAAAGTTGCAAAACTTGAAGTGGCTCAGGAAGGTAAAGTTCGAAGGGCTAAACTCTATTTCTTGCGACAACTTGTAGGTAAAGCAGCGCGTGTAGAGCGAGAAATGGAGGCAAGTCCTGCCAGCAAAAAAGTGTAATGCGTCGCCGTCAGTTCCTCCTGTTCTTCCAGGATTGAACTTCGAAATTAAAGCTGGTTTTCCGACAATTTGGGTAGCAGGTGTTGATGAAGTAGGGCGAGGGTGCGTGGCCGGCCCCGTGGTGGCCGCCGCACTGGTTCTCCCGAGAGTTTTAGACTTCAACACCTCACCCTGGCTCGGAGATATCAGAGATAGTAAATTACTGGATGCTACGGCACGTGAACGTCTCGCGCCTCTGATTGAATCTTGGGCCGAGTCGGTTCAAATTGGCGTGGCGTCAGTTGAAGAAATCGACCAGATCAATATTTTTCATGCATCTCATTTAGCGATGGGTCGTGCTCTGAAGGGACTCAAAACCCAACCAGGGCACGTACTCGTCGATGGAAAGTTTCTTCCAAAGAACCAAACTGAATTTAATTTTCCAGCAACCGCAGTGATAAAGGGCGACCAAAAATGCCTCAGCATAGCTGCAGCTTCTATCGTCGCAAAAGTCTGGCGTGATCGTTACATGGTCGAACTAGATCAACAGTTTCCGATGTACGGCTTTGCCAAGCACAAAGGTTATCCTACTGAATTTCATGCGCAGGCCCTGAAACAGCATGGTGCCTCGCAGGTGCACCGACGTTCGTTTAGGACGGTGAAGGCAAACCTATGGATCGGTTGACGATCCAAAGAGAATCAAAACAGCTCGCTCAGCAACTTGGTAAAGGCACAGAGGAACGCGCAGTGCACTGGTTGCTGGAAGAACGCAAAGCTAAAATTTTAGCGAGAAACTACCGTTGCAAGCTGGGCGAACTCGATCTGGTTTTCGAGGAATACGACCCAGAATCAGATGAAATAACTTTAGTCTTTACGGAAGTGAAGGCACGAAGTCCGGATTGCGAACTCGAAGGCCTAGAGGTTCTTTCGTGGCAGCAATCCCAACGCATTCGCAAAACGGCAGAGTATTTTCTGGCTAAATACAGTGGTCGGGCTAGCAATACGCGATTTGATTTTCTATTGTTATTTAATAATGAGTGGAAATACTTCCCGAACTACCTGGCTTTGTGATCGTGTCTCTGTCGTTTTTTGGCGCTGTTTTCAGCGGAATTTCTTACTTTCTTTTAATCCGCTTTGTGGTGTTCCAAATTTTGCGCCAGGTCCAAAACAAATGCTCTTTCCATCCTGTTTGAGAGCGCACATAAATGGCTTGCGTGGATCAAGATTAAAATTTCCGCCAGCGATACTATGGAATGTTCCTGGTATTGATCTCGGATTATTTGATCCGGAACCCTGCCAGCATTTCAATTGTCCATCGGTTAAGAGCCCGCATATCTGACTCTCATTAACACTAACTTTTTTAATGGAGCCATCTGGGACGGACAGAGTCATTTCGCCTTGGGGGCCGCCCCAGCATATAATTTTTTTGGTTGATGCCATAAATAACTCCGACTTAAAAACTTAAATTAGCTCGGCCTGGCCTGTGTCACCAAAATAATTTGGCCGGTTATTTGTTTCCGCGGCTTTTCGTTCGGAAAATTTCACTTCCCAAACAGGCGATCTAAAATTATCGCCGCTGCCGCTCGAACTGAGAGATGATTATATCCCTCTGCACCTTCTGGCCCGTATACCGGAGCCAGGATCCGGTGCACCTCGGGATAGAAGGAATCTGATACGCCCCAACCCGTTCCAAAAACCAGGATAACGGGTCTGTTCGAACGAGCTGGGTTTAGGAGCTCATTTCGATACTCGGCGTAACTGATCGAGTTGGGAAAACGCTTTGCATCCGTCAAAACCACTTCCGGCTCTGCGCCTCCATGGTTTGTTCGAACGATTGATTTAACTTCCTCGAATGATTTTACCATTCGAATCAGCGAGAGCGCTTCCACTCGATCCGGGTGGTAGGCTTTTGATTGCTCCGTTCGCCAGTGCCCCAAAATCCGTTCCACCAATTCGTGCTGATCCACAATCGGAGTGACCAGAAAAAAGCTCTTCACTCCATAGGTTCTTGCCGACCGCGAGATATCATGGAGGTCCATGTTCGTCACTGCAGTGGTCACCAAAGCCCCATGTCGATTACGAATATGAGTATGGAGCAATGTTAAATAAACCGGTACCAGCACAAGGTCTTGACGTTTAGCACTGTTCTTAGGGATGTTCAAGAAGATTGGCAGCATTGGGCCCATAAGGATACCCCCCAGACTAGCAATTCTTGCTGTACTACTCGAGAGCGGGCATCCTGCCCTTCACAACTCCCGCCATCCATGGCTGTTGTGAATCTCGAGTAGTACAGCAAGAATTGCTAGTCTGGGGGGTTCCTTAACCAACGCTCTTGCTCATAATTCAAACTCATACGTGTCAATACTAGAACGGACCTTCCTGGAACCTTCCCTCGGCGGAGGGGCTCCAACTCCTAAAATGTGAGTACCTTCAGTAGCCCGTCCTGTAGCGCCCACCACGTAGCGCCTGTCATGTAAAAGTCGTCGTTAGGAAATGTTGGGGGAGAGTGATTTTGGGAGATTCACGACAGCCAGGATGGCGGCAGTCGTGAAGGACAGGATGTCCGTTCTCCTAAAATCACTCTCCCCCAACATTCCCCAACCACCGAATTTTATTTCAACAGATCAGGCCTTTTCCTCTCCGTCCGTCGGCGCATCTCCTGCTCTCGCCAGGTCTGGATAGCCTTATGGTCGCCTGCGAGTAAAACGTCTGGAACGGTATGGTCCTTAAACTCTCTTGGTCGAGTGTACTGGGGATATTTGAGCAGACCGTCCCTTTCTAGACTTTCTTCGGTCAGGGAACGCTCATTGCCCACTACGCCAGGAACTAATCGAGTCATGGTTTCAACGAGGACGGCGGCCGGTAATTCACCGCCAGTCAGAATATAGTTGCCGATAGAGACCTCGCGATCAACGCACAGGTCGATAAATCGTTCGTCCACGCCTTCATAGTGGCCACAGACCAGAACGATCTTGGAATAAGTGGAGGTAAGCTCGTGGGCCATTTTTTGGTCAAAGAGCTCGCCTTGGGGGGACAGCAAGATGGTAATCGTCTTTGCTGAACTCAAGCCGGAACCAGAGGGTGCCTCAGCGCAAGATTTTTCGGGCACCACCGACCGCCAGGCGCGATAAAGAACATCTGCCTTGAGCAACATTCCCTCGCCCCCACCGAACGGAGTATCGTCTACGGTTTTGTGTTTATCCGTAGCGAAATCTCGAATTTGCGTGAGATTAAAGGATACTAGCCCTTTTGCACTTGCCTTTGCGAGTAAGCTTGAATTGAGAATGCCAGTAAAAAGCTCCGGAAAGAGAGTCAGAATATGAAATTGAATTCGTGGCATATGTGCCACGTCTTCGCTCAATCGATTGCAATTATTCGATGATTTCGAGGACTGTTCTTTTTCGAAGCTTTGTGGAGGCACCATTTAATACTGTACGAACTGCCTTAGCGGTTCTTCCTTGTTTACCAATGATCTTTCCCAAATCTTCCTTGGCTACTTTGAGCTCGATTACCGTTGTGTTTTCCCCTTCTACTTCATTGACTTGCACTTTGTCCGGGAAATCCACCAACATTTGGGCAATGGTTTCGATCATTTTTGACAGCTCGCTCAGCTTTTGTTTTTCTGGTCGAGCTTCATAGGACATTATTTAGAAGCCCCTACCGACTTTCCAGTGGGTTTAGAGGGTACTGGGGCAACGGACGCTATTGTAACTAGCTGTCCTACGGTCTGGGACATCTGAGCGCCTTTAGCCTTCCAAGCCGCTACGGCCTCAAGGTTCACTTTCACTTTGTCCTGGGGAGACTTTGCCTTTGGATAATAATGCCCCAAGTTTTCCAAATATTCACCGTCGCGCTTCTTTGCAGAATCTACTGCGACGATTAAATACTGGGGATTTTTCTTGGCGCCTTGGCGAGAGAGACGAATAGTAACAGCCATCTAACAATTTCCTTTCAGTTTACCCTTCCTAACAAATCGAACTAACACCGTCAAGCTTGAGATTTTTGAACCAGCTGACAGACCGCCGAAACCCATGGTTCAGAGGAATTTAAAGACGGAATAAGTCTGAGGTCTTCACCCCCAGAACGAATGAATTGGTTTTTTCCACGGATCTGGATTTCTTCTAATGTCTCTAAACAATCAGCCACAAAAGACGGGGCGCAAACTGCCAATCGTTTTATTCCCTTGGCCCCCAATTCGTCATAAACAAAATCGGTATAGGGCTTAATCCAAGGAGTTCGGCCGAGCCGAGACTGAAAACTCACGCCATAGCGCTTCTCGTCCAAACCGAGCTCATTGGCAATCAAGCGCGCCGTTTCGAAACACTGAGCTCGGTAGCAGTTACGATTCGAGTTGCGTAATTTGCTACAACAATCATCGCTAAACTGACAAAATTTATGAGTGTAAACGTTTGTCTTTTTAATCTGGCGTTCTGGCAGTCCGTGAAAACTAAACAAGAGATAGTCATACGCAAAATCCGTCAAGCTCGCCCTAATTTGCCTAGCAAACGCATCAACAAAAACTGACTGTGAATAAAAAGGGGAAACAAAATTCATTTTAGCTTCAGGAATCTGCTCTCGAATTAATTTACGGCACCGCCGCATCGAGGATTCGGTTGCTGCTAGGGAATACTGCGGATACAGTGGAAACACATGCACATCCGTAATCCCGGCTGCTTTCAATTCACAACACGCTGCCTCAATCGAAGGCATTCCATAGCGCATCGCAGGTTTAACGCACCAGGTATTTCCCATTTGGTTTTGCACTTTTTCAGTCAGGTCTAATAAATGAAATAAAAGAGGCGATCCTCGCTCTGTCCAAATTTTTCTATATAACTGTGCTGAAGATCTAGAACGTCTCGGCACTATCAGAAAATTCACCAAAAACCAGCGCAATGGGCCAGCAATATCCACAACCCAAGGGTCCATCAAAAATTCGCGTAAGTAAGCACCAACATCGCGCGAATGGGTGCTTTTGGGGGTACCTAGGTTTAGGAGAATGAGGCCTCTTTTTTTAACGGCTGGTTTTGCCACCATGGCGCCTGCCAAGCCGCCTGCCTTGTCCGAATTGACTTTTGTTGCGGTAGGTACGGATTGTAGTTGTACAGCAGTGTCCATTGTTCTAGCTGTTATCTTCCTAACAACCACAAAATGTCAATATTCGATACGGACAACTTGAAACTCTTCGATCCCACGTGGCGTTTCGACCTGAACCCAATCGCCCTTTTTGGCATTGAGCAGCGCTTTGCCAATCGGCGAAACCCAGCTAATCTTTCCTTGCTTCGGATCGATCTCGTCCTGCCCAACAATCATCACGGTCCGAGTCTGATTTTCTCCGTCTGTAATAGTCACCTTTGCACCAAAATGGACGCTGGAAGGATCTTGGGTCTCTGGGTGAATAATCTCAGCCGATTCTAGTCGCTTCGATAGAAATCGGATCCGGCGGTCCATTTCACGGAGACGTCTTTTGCCATAGGTGTAATCGGCATTTTCGGAGCGATCGCCGTTTGAAGCTGCCCACTCGACCACTTTGACGAGCTCTGGTCGATCCCGGGTAAGAAGCTTCTTGAGCTCCTCTTTGAGTTTCGAAGCCCCTGCATCTGTAATGTAGTTTTTCATTCTAACCAAATCCTAACTACCAAATTCGCACTTAGGAGTTTCAAGCCAAAAATATTCGTTACGTCGTTTCTTGGCCGACGTCCAGATAAACTTCCTTCGAGTCGTCATTATATCCAAAATATTCGGCGAAACGGCCCCACGATACCAGCGCCTCTACCACATGATGCGGATTTTCGTTGGGTAGCCACTCCCCGACTCTCTCTCGCAAATCTTCGACAGGAAGCCGGAGATTCTCGTTTTTCTTGAGAAGGTTCGCGGTCATTCGGACAATTCTGAGATTGCCAAAGAGTTCGTGAAGCATACGCTTACGCACGTTAATATCGCCGGCTACAAAGTGCTTGCCTAGATCTGTGAGCACCACATTCTGTCTCGGCGTTTCTACGAGCTCTAAAAGCTCAGCCCCTTTAACCAAATAAAGTGTCTGGCCAAAATCCCGACCAGTATCGTGCGCTAGTTCAAAAATGTCTGCCACTCCGTCTTGATCCGCAATTGCTTCTAGCAAACCGATCATCTCGGTGATTTGCACATTCGGGAGCGTCTCTACGGGTGGCTCGCGTGTCGGTTGCCGCGGCATCGCCGTCACTCCCTGCACCGGAGGCGTAGCCGGGACGTCTGGCATCAAAGTCTCCGCGATCATCGTATGGATTTTCGCAACCATCCGTTGAAATGCCATCGACTGATCGTTGCGTGGATAAGGCAAGTCGTTAATAATTTCTCGCCGAATATGACCTGGATTGGTACCCATCACTAGAATTCTGCTCGCCATATAGACAGCTTCTTGAATATTATGAGTAACCAGTAACATCGATCGCACACTTGTTTTTTGCGCTAGAAAAATTCGAATCATTTCTGTTCGCAGCGTGTCTGCCGTTAGAACATCCAGCGCACTAAACGGTTCATCGAGAAATAGAATTGGGCGGTCCATCACCAATGCACGGGCAATTCCCACCCGCTGCTTCATTCCTCCAGATAGTTCGCGCGGATATGCTTCTTCAAATCCTTCTAGCCCGACTAAGTCAATCGCTTTTTTTACACGTGATTTCACTTCTGTTTGTTCAAGACGAAATGGTTTTAATGCAAGAGCGATATTCTGATAAACGGTTTCCCACGGAAAGAGTGCGAACGATTGAAACACCAAGGCCACGTCGAGGTTCGTGCCTTCAAGAGGTTTCGATCGAGCAAGCACTTCACCGTCTGTCAGTTCGATCAAACCGCTCATTATGCGAAGACAAGTCGATTTTCCCGATCCTGACGGACCCAAGAGCGCGACCACTTCGCCTTCATCCACCGATAGATTCACCCCATCGAGTACTTTGAGCTCTGTGCCCGACTCCAAAGTGAACATTTTTGAGACGTTCTTTAATTGTACTAGTGTATTTTTTTCAGACATAACACCCTATTCTTATGCCTCCATCCTGAAACGGGTCTGGGCAATCCGATAGATCCGCGCCCAAACAGTTCTATTAAGCAAGACCACTACGAATACCATAAGAGTTAAGCTCGCGGCCAATAACGAAAAGTCTTCATTTACAATCGCTATACTAATGGCCGCTCCCAATCCAGAAGTTTTTAAAATCTCACCATTATATAGAATATATTCAGCCACAACACTCGCATTCCAAGCACCACCAGCGGCCGTCACCCAGCCTGTCACTAGGGCCGGAAAAATACTTGGGAAATATAGAACTTTCCAACGTTCCCAAGCCGGAATATTCATCAATGCGAGATTATCACTCAACTGACTCGGAATTCGCAGCGCACCAGCCATCACATTAAAAAGCACATACCACTGGACGCCAACAAGCATCAAAAACATAGCGCCAATAGAATATGGAACATGAAACGTAAACAATAAGCCAAGAATAATCGGATAGAGCATCGGCGCCGGAAAAGACGCAAAAATTTGAATCAGCGGTTGTGCAAAACGAATCCGTTTCGGAGAAATTCCTATCCAGATTCCAGCCGGCACCGCCCACAGCGTCGCCAGAGTCAAAGAAGCTAGAACTCTCAGTAGAGTACACAAAACATCTATCAGTAGATCTAGCCAAGTCGCAGGCGATACTTTGAATAGTATGAGAAGAAGGTTAAACGAACCATATCCAATCGAAGCTAGAAATAATCCAAGCAAACCCAGATCGAGAATTCGTACACTGCGAAGCCTGCGAATATGCCTGACGCGATATCTCACACGACTAAAAAATCGACCTCCCAATCCGGCAACGCTCTGGTAAACTCGGCCAATGGGAGCGATAATTCGTCGAAAAATCTCCTTTCGAGGTAGAATCGTATGCTGATAAAAGAGTTTCACCTCTCGAACGATATTGGATTCTCGCAGCCAAATCTGCATGAGTGGTTCCACTGAAACAGCGCCAGGCACGTCTTCTATCCGAAAGCGGCGAGTCCAGGAAAGGACTGGGCGCCAAATCACGAAATCCATAACGACAATCAATGAGACCATGGCAATAATTCCAAAGAGCATCGCCTTTTGGTCATTCTGCCGGATTGCCATGGACATGTAGGAACCGATCCCCGGCAAACGAAATTCCCGATTTCCTAGAATCATGGCTTCGCACGGGATCAAGAAAAACCACCCTCCAGCCATCGAAAGCAAGCTATTCCAAGCGAGATTGACAGCGGAAAAAGGAAGTTCCATCCGAAAGAAGCGTTGGACCCGCGTTAAGTTCATAACGGTAGCGGCTTCCATGAATTCAGTCGGAATGGATTTCAGTGAGGAATAAAAGCTAAATGTCATATTCCAGACCTGGCCCGTAAAAATCGAAATAATGGCGGCAAGCTCGATCCCAAAATTCGAATGAGGAAAAAGCGCGACCAGACCTAGGATGAGACCCGGCAAAAAGCCAAGTACCGGAATACTTTGTAATATGTCTAGTGCTGGAAGAATCAGATTTTCGGCTGACTTTGATTTCGCAGCCGTATATCCCACCACTAGCGTAAAGGTCAGTGAGATAAGGTAGGCAACGGTGCCTCGAATTCCTGAAAGAAGCGTGTAGTAAGGAAGGGACCGAATCGAAAGATCGATTTCGGTAATGGGATGATAGCCAGTTTGCCATTCTCTTGCTATTTCAGAAACGCCATATATAAGTGTCGCAATGACAAAGAGAATCGCTAAATCCTGAACGGAGAAATAACGGGTTTTAATGATGATCCTCTGCATGGCACTACTCCGCTCTTGAGTAATTCCTGCGGCTAGGGGTGCTTCCTTATTTAGGGAGAACGGACTTCCTGTCCTTCACGACATTCGCCATCCCTGGCTGTCGTGAATCTCTCTAAATAAGGAAGGACCCCTAGCCGGTAGGAGCTACTACAACGCTCTGGTGGTACCTCCGGCTTGCCAAGAGGCTCTTGCTACACCAGAAAAATTCAACCAATCTCTAAACGCTACGACGACCTTGAATTCCCGTTACCCCAAACAAAATTCTATTTCTAAATTACTCATGTACTCCAAAGACCCGAGAGTACTCAACTTTAATGATTCACCGTTTCTCAGGTTTTTTAAAGCGGAAAGCAAGCGCCGACCGAAATCGCCGTCTAGGGCCAGGGTCCCGACCCATTGTTCGGACTCCGGATGGGCTAATAATGCCCGACTTCCACTTTCTCTGAGCTTCCAAAAAAGGTCCCAACGATGCGGCAGTTCCAATCGAAGCTCCCCCCCGTCGCCCTCCAGCTCCAAATAAACTCCCTTTAGAGCATCGCAAAACGTGTCTAAAATTTCTGGAGCTTCAGCTTTGATCTTAATCGTAAGCTGGGTTTTGAACCGCTTATGAGGAACAATTTCTAAGCTCAAATTCTGATTTTTCCAATCCAAATAAGTCGCCATTCCTCTTTTTCTTTGATTTCTCTCCGATATTCAAATTATAAAATCTATATATGAGTGAAGTACAGTCCCCACCCTCTCCCGCCTCCGCGGTGACTCCGCCCGCTTCAGGTTCACAACAGACTCATAAGAGTTTTAAATATTACGATTTAATCATGGCATCGTTTGTGACCCTATTGCTCTGCTCTAACCTTATCGGATCCACCAAGGTTTGGCAGATTGGGTATATTACCGCCGGTGGGACGGTTCTATTCTTTCCAATTACCTATTTGTTTGGTGATATTCTTACGGAAGTTTACGGTTATAAGCGCTCCCGAAAAGTCGTCTGGATGGGCTTTGCCGCTATGGCTTTCGCCAGCTTTGTAAGCTGGGTAGTCCTTGGATTACCGCCGGCCCCCGATTGGAACCATCAAAATGAATTGGAATTTGTATTTGGCAATACCCCGAGGCTAGTGGCCGGGTCCCTCGTTGCTTACTTTGTTGGCGAACTGAGTAACTCCTATGTTCTTGCGAAATTGAAAGTCAAAACCCAGGGAAAAATGCTCTGGGCTCGATTTATTCTATCTACTATAGTAGGCGAAGGCATTGACACGATCATCTTCTACCCGGCGGCTTTTTTTGGCTTCTGGCCCACGCATTTACTCATTCAGGCCATGCTTACGTCTTACTGCCTAAAAGTGATCTGGGAAGTCGTGATGATTCCGTTTACTTATAAGCTTGTCGCTTTTCTGAAGAAGGCAGAGCAGGAAGACTACTACGATTATCATACCGATTTTTCGCCTTTCTCTCTGAAAACTTGAATGGGGAAATAAGAATGAAACATTGGGTGGTAACCGGCGCTGCCGGATTTATCGGAAGTCGCTTCGTCGAAGCTTGCCAGAAGCGATCTGATATTGTTCTGACTTGTGTGGATCAAGAATCAGCTTTTACCAGCCGCAACGAAATGCGTGGCCTAGATTTTAGAAAAACCATCGATAGGTCCCATTTTCTGCAAACGCTGACAGATCCTAAGAATCTCCTCGATAGGCCGAGACCGGATTTTGATGCAATTATTCACCTCGGCGCTATTACTGATACCCGAGAAACGAACGTTGACCTTCTCAACCGCTACAATCTGGAATATTCAAAGGCGATTTGGAACTTCGCTAGTCTCTATCGTATTCCTTTGATTTACGCGAGCAGCGCCGCGACTTATGGCGACGGATCCTTGGGCTACGATGATTCTGAGGAATTGATTCCCGACCTTCGCCCTCTCAATCTATATGGCGAATCGAAACAAGCTTTTGATCTCTGGGCCCTAGCTGAAGAGAAACTCGGAAATCATCCGCCCTCGTGGGCAGGATTTAAGTTCTTTAACGTTTATGGATTTGGGGAACGCCATAAAGAATTTATGGCGAGTGTTGTGCTCCACGCTTTTGATCAAATTCGGAAGTCTGGCGATGTCACTCTGTTCAAAAGCCATAAACAGGGCATCGCTGATGGCTATCAGAAGCGAGATTTTATCTATGTCGACGATGTAGTCGATGTCCTGTTTTTCGCCCTCCAAAAGCCCATTCTACGAGGTATCTACAATCTAGGTACGGGGCAGGCACGTACTTTTCTGGATCTCACCCGTGCCACTTTCAAAGCCCTTGGGCAGCCTGAGGATATTCGCTTTATCGATACCCCCGTTAGCATTCGGGACAAGTACCAGTACTTCACCCAGGCACCTATGGCCCGGCTTCGGGAGGCAGGCTACGCTAAAGCTTTTACAGAGCTAGAAGTGGGGATAGATCAGTACGTCGCGCGGCTGGCGAGATCTCGGTAGCCTACATATCTAAATTAAAATAATTTAATTATATCAACCACCTGCTTTTATTGAATAAACTTACTGCACCTCAATAAAAAGCACTAAACGCACGTCGCTTCCACTACACTTACCTAGTTTATTTTCCATTTAATTATTTACTATTTTAGTCAACTATTATATTATACGTCCGCTATGAATAAATTCAGTAACCTGTCCTTGTATTCATGTCTTTCCCTTGTAATCACTTTAGTTAACGTTGCAGCTACCCACGCCGGAGATGCTCAATTAGAGGAAATCCATTCTCTCCTTTTCAGCGATGACGACGTAAACAAGATCTTAGCGGAGAAAAAAGAACAAACTAGCTGCGCTATTCATTCAAACCACCATCCCGTGCCGAGACAAACTATAGAGCTCCCAGACTTCTTGAAACCACATGGACACTCACCCGATGACTTATTTGGTAGTTTCAAAGACAAAAAGCTCGACCAACAAGGATTACTGAAAGAACTTCAAAAGCACCTTACCAATGGAAAACCTCTTGCCATTCATTATTGTAGCAAGCCAAGATCATCACCCGCAGGGCAAAAAGCGAACATTTGCGATGGCAAGCCCGAGATTGCGTACGTCTCCGGAGTAAGAACCAATTGCCGGCCCGAGTTGGATTTCGATTTGTCTCTTGGCCGTACAGTATGCTTTTATGAACTTCAGGTTACGGATGCTAAACATACCTTAGAATGGATGCAGCTAGGGAGCGATAGTGAATCGATTCCAAGCAGAATTCTATCTTCACAACAAAATTTATATAATCCTCTCTTCGGTGTTTACGGCATGCAAAATCGAAGTATGCTAGATGATTTAATCCTAAATCACGGTGGAAAACACCCCGGCAGCTCCAGCAACACTGCCGCGCTGGAAAGTAAGACACAGGTAAGTAATGCTGCTCAGAATAGAGGACTTTTCGGAGCATTAACTTCAAACGTTTCCTCATCACTGAGCTCAGTAAGATCAATGATTCCGAGCTCAGTCAGTGCGATGGTTACAGAATCATTCAGTGCAATGAATCCTTTTAGAGACTCTGACATCCCCGCTGATAGTCTCGGACGCCAGAAATTGCTAACTGAAGCAATTAAAAATAAAAATTGTGATCTAATTGTCAGACTCTTGAATAAAGATATCGACCCGACACCATTGTTAAACATAACTGCAGACAATGCATTGGATCCGACTGAAAATACGTCTACCATTCTAGTGCATTGCTTGAAATCGTTCAAAGATAGCGGTAACCAAAGAGCACTTTCTGCATTTCTTACTGCAGGATCAAAGTCCGGCTCTCCCTTGCTGCGTACGGCTGTAGCCTTGCTTGATACTGGAGCGGTGAACCTTCTTACAAGGTTTGGAGCAGATCCTGAATTAGTCGCACCAAACATCGGTGCCTATATGAGAACGGTCAGGCAAAGAGACACAACTCCAGGACAAAGAGCAACTCAAACTATCGAAGCTCTATTGCTACTTGCTCAAGAACAGAAAAAGGGTAATGACCGCATTAGTTACACTGATTCACGCGGAAATAGAGAAACCTACCTCAATAGGATACTTCGAAACAACGACCCAATCCGGCCTGATTACCTACAGGACATTCTATTTGACTGGCTAGTCTCCGTTAATCCTGAAATCCTATCAAGACAAGGCGCAGGCGGAAAAACAGGTCTCCACGTTGCGGCAGAAAGCAATCCACGTTTTGTTGCAAAACTCCTTCAAAAAGGCGCTGATCGTACCGCGCGAGACAGTGAAAATTCAACTCCCTTGCACCTTGCTGTTAAAGCAGGCAAAATAAATTCAGTTTATGCCTTACTAGAAAATAAAGACACAAACGAAGAACTACTAGACGCTCGCGATCTCCAAGAAAGAGCTCCTATTCATCTTGCTGCGGCAGATGTAAAATCTCTTCCAGTACTTCAAGTTTTGATGAAAGTTCAACCAACATCCCTTTCCGCTATAACTGCGGAAGGTAAAAATCCTTTCCACATTGCTATCGAAAATAACAACGATGAAGCTCTGACCGCCATGTTCAAAGCTGTGAAGGAAAATAGCCTTCGAAAAGACCATATTTTTGACGTCAAGGATAAGACCGGCAAGACTCCGATTGATTACCTGTTTGCTAAGGACGATGAGGCTTCTGTAAAAAGCTATCTTGATTTATTCAGCACTTCGTATGGTGGCTATCGCCAACACTATAACTCCCTTCTTCAGAGAAGCATTAGAGAAGATAGACCTCAGATCGCTGCTCGTCTCTTAGAAGAGATTGATCAAGTGTCTGACGGAGATCTTAAACTTCATTTAAAAGCCGCTATTACTAACAATAAAAACGCTATGGCCAGAGTGGTCTACGAGCGGATTATTAAGAAAAGAGATCCCTTCTTCTTTGATAACTTTTTGGAAGACTTAGAAAAAGATTTTTCGAATCACTTGAAAGAAGGCAAGAACGAGGTTGACCAAGATATCGGATCGTTGACCTGGCTTTATCAATACCACCAGACAGGTAAAGAAAAAGAAAAGGTTTTCGGCGCTATTTACATTGTTGCATATGAGCTATTGCAAGCCAAGGAGTTTGAAAAACTCGCACTGCTTTATCTATCAATGACTAATGCCGACAGACCGAAACTGTTATCTAAACTGGAACACCCTCTTCTCGATTCTTTTAAAAGAGCTACGGAACAATCACAAACCAAATTGGTAAGAGACTTATTTAAAACCGGTCTCAGTGATTTTATTACACCTCTGCTCAAAGAAAAACCGAATCTTCTTTATGCAACTTATGAAGATAAAGGCGCAAATCATAATCTTCTCCATTTGACAGCTCAAAGCGGGAACTATCGACTATTGACTGATCTCGTAAGAAGAGTAAAAGAAGATAAGCGAGATCTACAGAGTATGCTCTTAGCTCGCCCCGAACCACAATCAAGAGGCAAAGCAAAAGAAGAGAAAAGACCGGAAGACGGCGACGCAAAAGCACCAGCGCTTTCGCCTTTAAACAATAGGTCAGTGCTCGACCTAGGTCTAGACGAAAAAGCATCTCCCGAACTTCGTAAGATAGTTCTGAACTATCTCGAATTTCTCCGGGAGAAAAATGAAGTCGCAGCTGTTTCACTCTCGGTTCCGAATGACAAATCGGATGCTAAAACTCCTACGCAAAAGAAAGCCGTCGTATTAGATGATTTGGTCAAGTTTACGACACTGATAGAGGCAAAACCTAATGCAGAAAAAACCCAGGTCGACGTCGATCTTACTTTCGAACTAGAAGATCTCTTTGCGAGTTTACCCACTGATGAAAGACTCTTTTTATACGCTGAGGCAATTAAAAGAGGAAATATCCAAACAGAAAACTGGCTTAAAAAGATGTTCGGTAAGAGTCTGGGCATAACAGAACCAAATGGTTTAGATTTAGTGCCCGGCAGATACCTGAGCATGCGAAGTGATGCCACCGGAAAAACCAATTTCCAACGTTTGCTTGAATCTAACGATACAGTGGATCATCTCACCAGCTATCTAGAACTTGGCGCAGACCCTAACGTGGCTGATTCCACTGGAAGAACGCCGCTCCAATTCGCATCAGAGCAGTACTACGATTCTCTTAAGAAAGAAGCTTCTTTCAGCAAAAATGCGACAAAACGTAAGATTTACTCCGGAAGGGCTGAACACTGGAAACAGGTCATGGTGGCTCTACTCGCGAAGGCTGAGCCAATGCAGAATGATACACCCATTCGAGACAAAGCATCTGGAAAAACGATTTTACACTTTGCTCTGGAAACATTCCTAAAGGAATTGAAAGAAGCGCCTACAAATACCGTAGAGACAGAGAAAAAATGGGTCAAATTGATCGGAAGACAACTCCATATGGGAGCAGATCCAAACGCGTATGACAAGAGCGGAATCACCCCTATGCACTTAGCAGCTGAATACACTAAGCAGGCCTTAGCGCAGGATAATCCTTCGCCAAATGCTACTAAACTGCTTAAGCTTCTTCAGGCTTATAAGGGAAATTTAGATATAAAAACAAAAGGATTCTTTGGGAAATTGTTCGGTAAAAAGGCCATTAATATAGTGCCCAGCGACCAAAGATCAGATTTTAGAGATGTCCCACAACACGAACTACATCACCTCATGGTAGAAAACAGCGAAGTAAAGCAGACAGTCAAAATCCGTGAAAAGGGCGTCGAAAGAGAAATAGATATCCCGGTAAAAGTCTTGGAAGTCGAAGACGAAAAAGCTGATCTGCGAGAAGTAAATGGGTATGTTAATCGGGTCCTGAGCCCAATGGGAAGAGTAGTAAGCGCGGAAGAGGCACTCAGCCAAGCTGTTGTGGAATGCGCTCAAGTTCAAGATAAATCTGATAAAGTTCGTAAAGACGAAAAAACTGGAGCGGAGCTAAGAAGAGAAAAAGACAACCGTCGGATGCATTGGTTGAGCGCCATTGAAACTTTAATAAACGAAAAAGACGCTAACCCAAACACTAAGAACGAGACCGGACCTAAAAGAAGTGCTGCAGGTGAACCTACCGCAGATGAAACCCCTATTGAAGTCGCGGCTAGAACGGGTGATTTCGAGATCTTTCAACTATTAAAAGCTGGCGGAGGAGATGAAAATCTAAATCTTCTTATTACTGGATATTACCAGTCCCGAGTAGCAACTGCTAACGGTTTTAAACCTGGGCCATTCGGTACCGCACCGTGGTTAGACCGAATAAAAACGGCACTTAAAGATGAGAAGGCGGATCCAAACAACGGTCCTACCTATCGCGCTATTCCACCTGTGTACTTAGCCGCAAAACTTGCAGTACAAGAGCCAAGTTTGCGTAGACGGCAGGCCGCCGATCTGGCCGGAGGACTTGCAGAAAAACTAACCGGACAACCAGTCGCGCAATTGGCAAGGCAACTGGCAGAAAATCTAACCGCGCAGCTGGCGACGCAACTAGCAACGCAACTAACGGGACAACAGTACGAGAAGATGGCACAGCATGTGGCAGAGTTACTTGCTGCCGATGAACGCGGGGACCCCACAGATCAGGTGGAACCAGTTCTTGATTTACTCATGTCCAATGGCGGCGATCCAAATACCAAACCCGATCGCTTCGGCGCTAGCTTCTTCCTGAAGACACCTATGCAATGGGCAGCAACTGAAGGCAATCTCAATGCATTTAAATTGCTCATGAAACATGGCGGCGATCCTCTCGGAGCAATAGACTTAGTACCACCTAAATTTAAAGACGCGTTCGACCAAGCCGTAACTGAATTCAATAGCACAAAAGCAAGTAGCGCAAACGACGAGAAAACGACGGCTCCAGCTCAGGCTCCAAATCGAAGAAAGCGTTACCAACCCGCTAAGAAACCCACCCAGAAAATGTTGCAAGCGATCAACAAGGGGGACTTTGAAAGGTTCGACGATTACGTTCAAGAAGGATTCATGCAAGACCTCAATCTGCTCATCAGCGGCTACCATAGCGCTAAAGCTGTTGCAGATAAAAATCGATGGCAGAGGCGAATGGCAGACTTGATTTTAAAAGGCCAAAGACCTGACGTAAAATATTCCGGAGACGTAACTCCGATGCAGAAAGCTGCAAACCTCGGTGAAGCTGAGCTATTTGAAGCAATGAGAAAACTTGGGGCGAGAACCAACCACAATTGGGAAGACCTCAGTAAGCTGATCATCGGATACCACAATGCTAAACACTACCAGAATAAGGCGCAAACACAGTTATGGTGGAAGCGGATCGAAGAAACGGTTCGAACCAGGACCTACGATCCTAACACGCGTTCAACTGATAACATGACTCCGATGCACGTTGCGGCCTACCTCGGTGAAATTGGAATCTTCTCCTACCTCATGGAAAATGGCGGAGATCCTAGTGTAATGGTACCTATGTATACCGGCAAGGCAACAGACAAGACAGAAACCAAAGAGGCAGACTCCGAGACAGCGGCTCCTGGAATTCCACCTATTCAAATGGCGCCTGCTGATATGCTAGATGCATTTGAGACCGCTATTAGAAACCACAAGCGTAGCGGAAGAGAGACGGATTCTAGGGCATCCAGACGAAGCTCAGAGTCCTCAGAATCCAAGAGCCCGGTTCAGCCTATTCAAGATGACGAGAAACGTGGCTCCGGCGCAAGTACGCCAGTCATGCGGCCAGTAAGTACGCCGTCCACACCCGTCACACCAGGTACACCAAATACGCCTAGTACGCCGGATATGCGAAGTAGCCCGACGAATCTGCAGAACATTCCAGAAATACAACCACTGTCGAGTGCTGTCGTGTCAGTAGAATCCGCCGAACAAAAAAGAGCTCCACTCCTTCCGCTTTTCATTTCAGTGCCAAAGCGATCTGGGACAAGTGAAAATAAGATGGGTGACTCCAGCCCAAGTACACCGCTATTATTGATCCAATCAACCGCTCCAAGCACTTCGAATTCACCTATTCAGCCAAGTACGCCACGTAGCAATGGTCATGTTTCTCCGCCAAGTGAGCTTGAAAGTGAACCAAGTCAGCCAGGCCACCAAAGCACGCCTTCGACCCCGGAAGGGACAATTCGGCCGAATACACCTTCGATTCCACCGACCTCGCTTGGACCACGTGCGCCGAGTGTGCAGAGTGTGCCAAGTACTCCGGGTGCCACAGGATCCTCCTTCGCAACCAGCATATATGCAGCAATGGCGGCTGCACCTGAGAAGGCAGACTCCCCAGAAACCCTCAACGACAACCAATATCTAGATACCTCGGAAGTCCCCCCAAAAAATGGCAGGCGGAAAAAATAGTCAGATGCCTCTTTTTCCTTTGCTGATGCTTGAGCTGACCTGATTGGGCTCAACTCGTAGCTGCACCCCATCCGAAAAGTGTACAGTAATTGTCTCTCGCTCAGGATTATAGGCGACATAGCGTCGCAGTCCGTTTTTATTAAATACTCCATATGTAGAAATATCGGCTGTAACACTCGTGTCCACACGACCAAGTTTATTTAAATTATGCAACCAGTGGTAGGTATGCGCCTTAGACTCGCCTGCCTCCGGACTATAACCGCTATTCTGATCAAATTCTCTGAGAGCCGCGGCCGGATCGTAGAGTGCCTTGACGCCCATATGAATATCACGCCACATTCCGGAGCCTCCGGCATTTTTCATCATAAAGTCGTGATTTTTGGCGAGATAGTCTGGATTTTTGCCGAGGTATAAGGAGCCTCCGGTAATCGGCAGAAAGTTGATCCCGTGAAGCTCCTCCACATTGCCCCACCACCAGATCGAGTAAGCCCCACCATCACCCCAAACAATCCCGAGGGTGGGCTCATTGAATTCGGATGGGAATACCTGGCGGTCGATGTCGAACCAATATTGTTCGATCGCAGCGACCTCCGTCGTATATAGGAAAATCCCTAAGTCTCGTAATTTCGGTTGATTTGTTTGTACTCCCCAACGAATCAAACCGGTAGCAAAATTAATCGATTCCGATGAAGACTCTTGATTATTTCCTGCAGCAAAAAGCGCGGGGCCGTTTGCCCAGCTATGCCCGCCGTAAACATCAAATTGCCGTAAAAATGGAAAACGATTATCGCTTCGATCACTATTTGCTGCATCTTTTATCAATAGTTCAATCATTCCACCCCATTGGTCCTGGCTTGCCCAATTTGGATCGTATTGTGCGATGGTAGCGGCGGCTTGGACAAAATAGCCGTAGTGAAAATGGTGGTCGTTGAGTTCCCTATCAGTTCCATAGCTCGCAGGATAGGCGATCAATGTTCTCCAGGTCCGATCGTAATAAAATTTCTGGGACTTCGTACCCGTCAGCCAGTACTCGATCTTCGCTTTCAGAGTCAAAAACTGAAACAATATATAGATGATATTTATAAAGTATCGCCGGCTGCACGCTGG
>Ga0207098_10212_pt1 | contig 19415 bp, 11 predicted proteins | sample Alteio_BWMinHeat_84_FD_153548 | JGI IMG/M metagenome (GOLD analysis project Ga0207098, IMG submission 153548) | Enriched cells from forest soil in Barre Woods Harvard Forest LTER site, Petersham, Massachusetts, United States -... | ecosystem: Environmental > Terrestrial > Soil > Temperate forest >...
TCTTTCATCTTAAGTTCAAAAAAGCCTCAGAGTTCTGCTCTGGGGCTTTTCTTGTTTTGGGGCTCCTGACTTTCGAACCGAGCGATTCCTAAGTCCAGCTTTCGCGGAAATCTGGGCCCATGAAAAACCCAACCCGTGTAAATCTGGATAAGATCCGCTCCAGCCCGAATTCGCGAGACAGCTTCTTCAGTCGAAGTAATTCCGCCAACTGAGATCACGGGTTTTTGACTAAACTTCCTCGTTTCTAACAAACTCTTCTTTGACAATTCCCTGACAGGATTACCGCTCCATCCTCCCTGCAGTGGCGGCGGAGACGAGAGCTCGGTCAAATTCTTGGCAAGTTTCAGCGGGTAAGTACCCGCCAACGTATTTGTCAAAACCCAACCTTGAATTCCCCAAGATTCAATCGTCTTAATTGTTTTCTCAAGTTCGTCTTCCTGCATCGCAGTTGGAAATTCAGGAGAGAGTTTAATCAATAAGGGGGTAAATTTTGCCCATCCACTCACCAAATCCATACACTCGTGCACAATAGGTTTCAGCGACTCAAGCGTTTGCAGTGAGCGTAGTCCAGGTGTATTCGGCGAACTCACATTAATTACCAAATAGTCTGCGAGACCTTTGAAACACGATGCTGCGCGATAGTAATCTTTTCGTGCTTCTTCTAGCGGCGTGTCTTTATTTTTTCCGACATTTACGCCCACTCTAAAATTCACAGGCAATTTGGATTTTGCTGCAGCTAATCGCTCGGCAACGATTTCCGCACCTAAATTGTTGAAGCCCAATCGATTGAAGAGCGCTGTCTCAGAAGCAATGCGAAACATTCTCGGTCGTTCATTGCCTGGCTGCGGCCGCGGCGTGACAGTTCCAATTTCTGCGAAACCAAAACCAAGAGCAGGCAGCCCCTCGATGACTTCGCAATTCTTATCAAATCCGGCCGCTAGACCCACGCGAGAACAAAACTCCATTCCGAAAACGCGCGGACAGCGATGATACTGCTTGTCTGCGTCGCCGATGGATCCGTTGCTTGAATCGCCACCTATGCCACCGCTCACTATTCTAAGTGGGATATTTTTTAATCGAATACCAATCGAAATTAATAAGATGACAAAATGATGAACCTGTTCCGCATCAAATTTGAAAAGAATCCGCTTTAAAAACTTCCACATCTCACAAGCTCCCAGGAAACTGCCAACCACATGGCGGTTAGACCAGTACCATAAAAAATGAATTTACAACGCACAAGCAGATATCATAAGTTAGCTCCATGATGAACTTCGGTCTTTCTGATGAACAAAAGCAACTTCAAGAACTAGCTCGAAAATTTGCCAAGGAAGAGATTATTCCGAAGGCACCTCACCACGATGAAACGGGCGATTTTCCTCTCGAAATTACAAAGAAAGCTTGGGAACTAGGTATTATGAATACCCACATTCCACAAGAATACGGGGGACTTGGGCTTCCCGTTCTCGACGGGTGCATTGTCACAGAAGAACTCGCATATGGATGTACTGGCATTGCGACTCCTATGGAAGCGAACACTCTGGCCGCATCTCCGGTACTGGTCGCGGGAAACGAACAACAAAAAAAGGAATATCTGGGTCGTCTCACCGCGGAACCTAGTTTTGCTGCATACTGTGTCACAGAACCAGGCGCAGGATCTGACGTTAGCGGAATTCGGACAACTGCAAAAAAAGTAGGGTCAGACTACGTAATCAACGGCTCAAAAATGTGGATTACGAATGGCAGCGTTGCAAATTGGTATTTCGTTTTGACTTACACAGATCCTTCTCAAAAACATCGCGGTATGACCGGATTTATTGTTCCGGCTAATACTCCAGGAATTACTGTCGGAAAAAAAGAATGGAACATGGGTCAGAGAGCGAGCGATACTCGCGGAATTACTTTCGAAGATGTAAAAGTCTCGGAAAAGCTCAGACTCGGTCAAGAAGGAGACGGATTTAAAATCGCAATGAAAGCCTTCGATCTCTCGAGACCGGTGGTCTCTATCGGAGCTGTCGGACTGGCTCGGCGAGCTCTCGATGAGTCGATTCAGTACGCAACTACTCGAAAAACATTTAACCAAGCCATTGCCAACTACCAAGCTGTGAGCTTTATGATCGCCGATATGGCAAAGGACATTGAAGCAGCTCGACTTCTTGTCTATCAATGTGCGTGGCTGATCGACCAGGGCCAGCGAAATACAAAACAGGCTGCATTTGCAAAAGCCTTTGCTGCGGATATGGCCATGCGCGTGGCAACAGACGCAGTTCAAGTTTTTGGTGGTTACGGATATTCTTCAGAATATCCTGTTGAAAAGCTGATGAGAGATGCAAAGATCTATCAGATTTACGAAGGCACAAGCCAGATTCAAAGACTTATTATCGCAAAAGAGATTTTTGAAAGGGCGTAGGCTTAGCAGGCTGTTTTGAGTTAAAACTGACTTTGAATAGAAAATCTTTCATCTTTGACAAAATCCAATCTGGTTCCTCCAGACAGGACAAGTGACCGCAGGATTTGTTAAGAAAAAAATACGCTTCCGGCAACCCCTGCATCAGCTCCATACCTATCTCAGGCGGATTGATGGAATCGTTTTCGCCCCAAAGGAGAAGTACAGGCTGTGAAAGATGCTTGAGACTTTCGCGCCAGACTTTTTGTTCGTAGTGCCAAGGCCAAGTTTCACTAAGGGCCTTGAGCGACTGGGCTAGTGACTGTCTGTGAAGTCGGTTACACCAAGGGTGTAGGAGCATTTCGGTCTTCTCCTTGGGCACATTTTTGAGCATTTTTTTCAACATTTGACGCACCCAAAGTCCCTGAATTCCAATTTTGATTTTTCCAAGACGTCTAGAAATGCAAGCTGAATTAACCAATACGAGAGCCGCTACTCTGCTGGGAACTTTGACTGTGGAGAGTTGCGCGAGTCCGCCCCCAACATCGTGCCCAACTAAAATTACTTTTTCTTTCTCACTGAACTTCTCGACAACCGCCACAAGTAAATTGGCATATTCCATTAATGATGGAGAATGTCGCCCGACGGAAAAGGATCTTCCATAACCCGGCAGATCCAGCAGAAAACAACGATATTGATGCGCAAGATTTTCAACAATGGAGGACCAGATTTCTCCGTGTCCGAGACGCCCGTGCACAAACAGAATGGAGTAAGATGAATCCCCATCATCGTTGAATCCGGTGGGTCGCAATTCTCTTAGAGAAAGACAGGAGTTATTATAACTGAACCAATGATCCCTTGCCGTCCACAAATAAATCGCCTCGCCAGTCTGAAGGTAATTTAAAAAACAAAATGCAAGGGCTGTTCCTTTTTTAAACCAGTTCCATCCAATTTAACAAAATCAATTTGATTCTTTTTCTAATAGTGACTTTAGTATTCTTCGATAATTTGGATAGCGCAAACTGCTCTGGGCTAAGCAGCCCGGCTCATCGAGATGCAAGCAACTAGGTGCTTTACATTTCAAATTTCTGAACTCCGGAAAGGCCTGCGCTATATCCTGCGGCCGTACATTCATTAAACCGAATTCTCGAATTCCCGGCGTATCAATCCATTTTGAATGCTCCGGACCCTGAATTAAAATTGCGCCCGTAGTGGTATGTCGGCCTTTTCCAGTAGCTTCATTTACTTCTCCGACTCTTCCGATCTGTCTTCCGGTCAGTGCACGCATGAGCGACGTTTTTCCTACCCCTGAATGGCCGCAAAAGACAACAGCTTTATCTAAACACTGTTCTTTTAGTTGATCAATCCCAGTGAGCGTCCTAGTACTCACTTCATAAACGAGGTAACCCAGATCTCGGTAAACCGACCAAGCATGATCAGACGTCATTAGGTCACTTTTATTGATACAGATCAGACAATCAATTCCTTCCACTTGGGCGCCGATCAGAAATCGATCAATGAGCCAGGGCGAAAACGCAGGCTGGTTAGCTGATGCAACGATGGCAACCAAATCAATATTCGAGGCCAACCGATGAAAACGATTTTCTCCGCCCGGTGCCAATCGATAAATCGAATTTCTTCTGATACAGATTCCTTCGATAATTCCCGTATTTTCCGATTCACCAAAACGCGCTACGACAACTCGGTCTCCGACAGCAACCGGAGTACGTGAACGAACATCCTTTTTTTCTATTCCAAAAATACTTGCACGGCGGTAACTGCACAGCAGTTCGCACCCTTCCTTGTCCGTCAAGACTCTGCACTGGTTTGGGAAAACCTCAACTACAACAGCGTTGGAATCGCTCAAAGGCAATTCCGTTCCACTTTTTTCACCAAGTTTCTTCGCTTTCAACGCAGACCGCTTGCGGCCACGCCCGTGAGATGCCTCGTCTGCATCGAGCCAGTCTTCTGAATCTCCACGATATTTAGGTGACATACAGACTCTCTTACCTTTACAGTTGACCTTGCATAAATCGTCATCGCCTGAGTTCCAGTTTTGTTGTAGGATATGGAACTCTGGAGATCCACTTTCTATGGCCCTCACATCGTATCCTAAAAACCAAATTAAAGTATTATTGTTAGAAAATATTCATCCCTTCGCACACGATGCCTTTCGCGAAGAAGGCTTCCAAGTCGAAGTTCACCCATCTGCACTCAATGTAGCTCAACTAAAAGAAAAGATCCAGGACATCCATCTTCTCGGGATTCGAAGTAAGACTCAGGTCACCGCCGAAGTCCTCAGAGAAGCGAAGAGGCTTCTGTCTCTGGGCTGTTTTTGCATCGGCACGAATCAAGTAGATTTGCATGCTGCAAAAATGAGAGGCATTCCAGTTTTTAATGCGCCTTTTGGGAACACTCGAAGCGTTGCCGAAATGATCATGGCTGAAATCATCAGCCTAGCGCGCCAACTCGGTCAGAGAAATTTAGAGATGCACAAGCAGGCTTGGAAAAAAGTATCCACTCACTGCTACGAAATTCGTGGAAAAACACTCGGCATAGTCGGTTACGGTCACATCGGTTCACAGATCTCCACTCTTGCCGAAGCATTCGGAATGCGCGTTTTGTATTTTGATATTGTTTCGAAGCTTCCGCTGGGAAATGCGAAAGCCTGCCACACACTCGGCGAATTACTGAAAACCAGTGATTTTGTCACACTTCATGTTCCAGAAACACCACAAACAAAAAACATGATAAACACCATCGAACTGGAACAGATGAAACCTGGTTCGTATTTATTGAATGCAAGCCGCGGGACTGTCGTCCAGCTAGGTGCGCTGGCAGAGGCTCTTAAATCGGGAAAACTTGCCGGAGCTGCAATAGATGTTTTTCCAGAAGAGCCGGAATCAAACACAACATCATTTCAATCAGAGTTACAGAATATTCCAAATGTTATTCTTACACCGCACATTGGAGGCGCAACAGAAGAAGCGCAAGCAAATATTGGAACTGAAGTACCGGCCGCGCTCATCCGATTTGTCAACAATGGTTCTACGTCCGGATCGGTGAATTTTCCGATTGTGGACTTAGCCCCGAATGTCGATTTCCACCGAATTTTGAACGTACATCAAAACGTCCCTGGGGTGCTCCGCGAGATCAATCGACTCGTCTCAGACTTAGGCGCCAACATCCAAGCCCAAAACTTAGCCACGGACAGTGAGATCGGCTATCTAGTACTCGACACGGACAAAGCCTTATCGATGGAAGTAAAATCGGCCATCGAATCACTCAAGACTTCGATCAAAACACGAATTTTGTATTAGAGCGCCTTAGCATTCACACAAAATCAATGTCAAATACCTACGTATAATAAAAATTATGCTCGGCGTAAATTTCTCTAGTAAGAATGAGGAAATCTAGATATGCCATGGTCATCAACAATTAAACATCGTAGAGGAGAGAAAAGTGTTACTAACAATTTTTGCATCAATGGCTCTATCTTCCACGCTTGCCCTAGCTGATTCTGGGTGTGGAACAGGACCAGCACACACCGTCCATTTAATTTCAGTGAACCAGAATGCGACTTGTACATTAACAAAATTATACGAGGCTGATCGTTTTTGTTTGTCTGATATGAGTGGAAAAGAAATCACAGCCCCTTTTCAGGTTACACCAAACCAAGATTTTAATTTTGAGATGCGGTTGAAAGGTGCTGATTTTAACATGGAATTTAACATAACATGTGTAAGTAATGATGGCCGTTTTGCGCAGAGTCCGAAAGCAATGTTTGAAGTCGGAGCAAACTGGATTGCCGATCCTCAAGTTGAAGTCAACGCGTTGTATGACGCGCAGGCAAAGTTTGTACCAGCAACAAAAGAAAATCCAAAGCTGCAGTTTTATATCAATTTCCCTGAATTCTCTGAAAAGATGAAATAGGTTTCCCGGATACTTCCCGGAAAATTGAACTTATCCCAAAACGAGGGGTTTCATGGCTAGCTCCTGCGAGCCATGAAACCCCTCGTTTTGGAACTAGAAAATCTTCCCTGGATTGAGTAGGCCCTGTGGATCCAAAACCTGTTTAATCTTCTGCATAATCTCGATTTCTTTTTCAGTTCGGGTGTATGAGAGAGCAGCTTTCTTGAGAAGCCCGATGCCGTGCTCGGCGGAGATACTCCCCTGGTATTTTTTCACTAGCCTAAAGAGATCTTCATCTGTCTCATGGCAGAGCGCAATAAAAGATCCTCGCTCCATCTTCTCTGGTTTCAGAGTATTGACGTGCAGATTTCCATCCCCAATATGCCCGAAGAGAAAAACCTCCAAATGAGGATTTCGTTTTTCGAAAATAGGATACATTTCCGCAACAAACTTTTCGAGTGCCGCAATAGGAAGGGCTATGTCATTTTTATGTACAAAACCTCGCTGCACTAAACTCTCGGTAATTCCTTCCCGGAGGCTCCAAAGATCCTTGGCCTCCTTCGGAGACTGCGCCAATGTGCCATCCAAGATCAGATTTTCTTCAAATAATTTTTCCAACCACGCGTCAAGCGTCGCAGCAGAATCTGAAGTCTCTGGTCGCTCGACCTCGAGCAAAACATAGGCCGGATAAGGTTGTGCAAAAGGGGACTTTAGGCTGCGGCTCTTCACTACCGACTCCAGACAGTTCTTCGTCAGACACTCAAAAGCCATAATATTAAAAGACGATTTACGAGCCTCCAAAAACAGACGAACGACACCAGACATCTCATCAACCGCAAAAAAATAAACTTCGAGATCCTTTGGCAAGCGTGCCAGCTTGAGCGTTGCCTCGGTAATCACGCCCAGTATTCCTTCACTACCTATAAACAACTGGCGCAGATCAATACCGGTATTATTTTTTTCAAGTGCCCCGTTCAGCTCCAGAACATCGCCGTTCATCAAAACAACCTGTAGGCCTAGTACCCAATTTCGGGTTAGTCCATAATGAATGACTTTGACACCACCAGCATTGGTGGCGATATTGCCTCCAACGTGGCTGGATCCTTTCGATGCAAAATCGACAGGCCAGGTCAAACCTTGTTGCGCACAATGCTGATGAACGGCCTCAGTCACAGCTCCCGCCTGAACGCGAACCGTTTGTGATAACGGATCCACCGGCCCCATTCGAGTCATTCGAGCAAAACTCAATACGATCTCACCCTTCGCTGCTACGGCACCACCAGCCAAACCCGTTCTACCACCAGACGGCACAACGCTTACACCACACTCTGAACTGAGTTTAAGAAGACGAGAGACTTCCTCAGTTGTTCTCGGAAAAGCCACGGCCGCAGGTGCAGGCGAATAAACTCGCGTCCAGTCCTGCCCAAACGTTTTTAGAATATCCGGATCTTGGGTTAAAAAATCACTGGGGAACTGCTCTCTAATACCTTGAACAAAGCTTGCGCATAATTCCTTCATATCTTTCGGCGAAACCTCAGACAGACATTATGCCTTACATGCACTAATTACAACAACGGACCCGCTCTTTCCGGCGTCCTGCGACTGAATTCCCACCGTTCTCGAGCTGGGATTAAAGGTTGAACCAACTTTTGTTCCATCCACCTGAACAGTCACACTGTTCTGTGAAATCGAATCCGACCCTGGTAATGTAAATACCGTTCGTAGAACGAGCTGAGAAGCCACTATGTTGCCCAGTGCGCCTAAACCGGGTTCGTACGAATCAGCTGTAATTTCGATTTTAACATTATTCGGAGTCATATTAAGATGCTCTAATATTCCGTGGCCGATCGCATCTTCCAAATCCGGGCCTTGCGGAACCTTTGTCGGATCGTAATGATTAACGCCACCCAAAGCAATCGGCATGGAACCTTTCAATGCTGCTAGCTTTGCAAAAGCGACTTGCGGCCAATTTGATGCTGTTAGACCCGGACCGGTGCAGTACATATTAAATGCAGGAATTTCTGTACCAGCAATCGAGACAGCATAATCTGGAAAAGTCGTGAATCCATTCAACTCTGGCGGAAAACACTCATCATTCTCGTCGGTCACGTAAACGACACCAAGCGCCGCTTCTGGTCTATAAAATCCGGCACTCTGAATTCCGCTCAGATGATCCGAGTCGAGACTCTTCGTCATGGAATAAAGAAGCATCTCACCGTTGGCCAAATCATAATCCGCAACGTCCATAGAAAGAGTCTGTTGGAGACTGGATTGAATCACAGCCGGCGAATGAACCGCAGTGTCTAGCACCAACGGCGTCCCTGGAGCCGAAAATAACTGCCCTGAATAGGGCGAAGCCCCGCCATGTGCCAGCATCACACCTATTTTAGTGTCGACATTTGACGGAAAGGAGCTCGTCAGAGCAGAAATCTGTGAGGCAATCTTTGACCGCTTTGGAGTCATGGATGGAGAGGTATCAACCACAAAAAGAACATCTGCAAAAGTCGAACTACTCGAAGATGGCTGATTAAAAGTCCACTGAACTGGTGCACATTGGCCGGATTGATCTGTTCCGGTTTGATTGCCTTCGCCGCCTGGACTGTTTGGAGTCCCAGGTGTTCCCGGACTTAAGGGACCGATGGCTACACTTTTTCCACAACTCACACTAGTCAACATCAAAAGCAAGGCTCCAACGGCTATCATTCTTCCATTCATAATATTACCCCCTCTATTCTTATTTTCACTAAAACTAATTTAATACCTGTGGATTCTGTTCCATCAGCGGATTCAAAATTTCTTTCAGCCGATCCGCCTGAGTAACGTGATTGAGAATAATCTCAACTCTTCTATTTTTTGCCCAAGCCACCGGATTGTTTTTTGAATCTATTGGAATACTATAACTATGGCCCGTCACCTTGAGTTTTTTTGGATCTAAGCCACCTTTTGAAATAGCAGAAGACACAGTATGGGATCGCTTCTTGGAGAGCCGCAAATTATACTCAAACCTTCCGCGTTGATCCGCGTGCCCAGCTATTTCAATCGACTCCGCACTTCTAGGATTTTCTTTGAGATAGGCCCCAAGTTCAACTAGGACCTTGTTAACTTCTGGTTTGAGAACTGAGGAGTTCGTACCAAAAAACACTTTTTGTGGGTCCAACGGAATTCTCACTTCAGCAATGTACTGCTCTGCCGGCACTGCGGCACTCACATGAATCGGCTCTTCAGGACGACTCTTTCTACTTACAGAAATAGGAATTCCAACTTGAATCCCCACGAACGCAAGATAGACCTGACTTCCAGAAATCGAAACATCTGTAGAGATTTGCGACCAAAACCGCACCGGAAATCGCAGATGCGCAACTTCGGGTAAAAATTCATAGGCCCCTTTTATACCAACAAATGCACTTGCGACGGATGAATTCACGCTCGGACCAAAAGCGGTATCTGTTCCAAATGCGACGTTTACAACTGGCCCTACTTGCCAGTGCTCGCCTATACGATACCGAGCGCTGATGTCCGTTAATGCAGAACGCGTATCAACGCTGATGGGCGCCCCATTGGTATAGGTGCCGCTGAGTGTACTGTAGTACCAACCAATCCCCGCATCAAACACCCAACGCGGCAGTTGGTAAGTGGCATCCAAATTGAGCAAATACTGACCACCGTTTGGAGAATTCGAATAGTCATTGCTACTCACTGTGCCAACTCCAGTACCTATACCGCCGTAAATACGCCAAGGCGAAATCGGACTTTCTTCTTGGATTACTTGTTTTTGTTCAGCGACAGTCTGATTCTCACTTGGATTTGCTGAGATCGCTGCGCTACTGCTACTACTCTCACTTGCCAAAGCATTAGAAGTGAACTGGCCAAAACATAAAATCAGGCTTAAACCCAAGGTTGGGATCATACCAAAAAATAAACCCACACCCAAACGATCGTCGTGAGACATTCCTACCCCCAAGTGAAAAAATGATATGAGTAAATAATGAGACCACAAGTCTAGCAACAAACCGCAGGAAATCAATCGTCTATTATTTTTTTCAGAATAATTTTTTTAGAGAATTATTGCTAAAGAAAAGATTGTTTGGAATTCGAAGTCTACCTTGAAGAAAATCCAATTTCTTATCAAGCAAATCCTCTTCCAAATAACGATAGGTATCCAATCCCATCGCAGTTTCTGAAAACCCTTGCTGGGCCAACAAGGCCAAAAAAGCGACCGTCCATCCAGAATCAAACGTGCTGCTTAAAACTGCCTTTAATTTCTTCATTTCACAAAATCGCATCAGCTGTCTGGTTTTATAAAGGCTTCCTAATGCGGTCGGCTTAATTACCAATGCGCAGACTGTTCTGGGAAATGCTTCGATGTCGAGCGATTCTCTAGAAAATGAAATTTGTTTCAAAGACTCGTCCAATGCAATAGGCATCGGCGAATCTTCATATATTTTAAATTGCTCGGATAGATAATTTCGCTGACTCAAAGGTTCTTCAAAATACTCAATCCACCCAGCACTCAACTCCGCCTTCAGGTTGTTAGACCAGTGCCGCAAATCTTCAGCGTCCAAAAGCCGATTTCCGTCCAGACGAATGAAAATTCCTTTCTCAGCCAATCGCTTAACTAAGGCAATCTCTTTATTGCGGGGGAATCTCCCTACCTTTACTTTGACGGCTCGAACGCCACTCTTGAGAGTAGATTCCGTGATCGCCTCCATTTCAGTATTCTCAAATGAATGCTCCGACGGAATTAAAAGGCCATTAACCGGAACCGAGAACTCTTCACCCGAAACCCCAAACTCTCGTTTCAGAACAAGAGGATCTGCCTTTAGGCGCAACGTCAGCAGAGCCTGGTCAATGGCGAAAGCAAGAGACGGGGGCAATCCGTCGGCAAATTCTGGTGAGGAAAAGTCAGAAAATACCAGAACTTTCCTGGCTGCTTCCCAGGCTTTTTTGCAATCTTCTAAACTCTCTTCATGGAGCCCCGACAGAGGCGCGCATTCCCCAATCCCACAAATCCGCTCATCATCTTTTGAACGCAGTATAATGATAAAGCCTTGGCGCGATTCGATGGTAACCTTATCATTGATTCGAACAGGAATCTTTAACCTTAAATTGAACTCATTGCATGACTCCGCCTTTAAAAGCATATAATTTCCGCTGTATCACTTGGCCTACGGTCTGGCAATCCGACCGAATCATTATAATGCCGCGGATAGAATCCCGGCATAGCACCTAACCCCGTATGGGGAAATCCACTTAATCTAAATCGAATAAGTATAATTTAGCACATCAATTCTTCTATGCTTGAAGTTTAGTTAAATAACTGTTAAGTTGCCTCAGATTTAATTTAAGAGATCTCTATCTCCACAGGGTGAAGAATGTTGTATAGAAATATAAAAGTTATTGTTTTATTTGGAATTTTATTGGTGTCGATCTCCTCGATCGATTCCCTGGCATCAGAAACTAAGTCCCCTGCTGGCCCTCCTGCTCGCACTAATTCTCCTCTTAGTCCCTTACCTCCTTCATTTCGTAATAAAATGGTGTACAAAACCTCTCCAGAAACTCCAAATGAACACATTGTTAAAATTATTTTCGACGCATTAAGTACCTTTCCCAAGGGCCTTAAGAGACATATGTCGGACCTCTTATCCGAAACATGCAACTTTCTGGGTGAACGGGAGCAAGGAGAGTGGGAACCTAAAGAACTCGCCCAAACCCTAACTAAGGCACTAGCGGCACAGGAATCTGCTATATGCGATAGTAGCCATGCCTTGAGCTCACCACTTTCTTCTGTCTCTGCTAGCACTAGTGCTTCCTACGCGACAACTCTCTATTACTTTGCGGAGAAGATCCAAGACTGCGAAGCTTTCACAGAAAAGAAGCCTATAACTGATGCCCTTATTTACGCACTAGCTGAAGGCTACGAATTTTTTGAACCTCAGCCAAAGACCGATTTAGAAAAGAAGCAGCACATTCTCAAATTTTTTCGAAAGAGTTTAGCTACAGCACCACAATCTGAGCAGCGACCTCTAGCAGAACGAACCGTGCAACGATACCTCGATTCAAATGATACAGAAATGCTTCGTCTCATTATAAGCGAAAGGGGCCCGGGGAGCATTTATTCTGCACTTTCCGAAGATACTCAATTTGAAGCTAAATTCGCAGAAGCCAACAGTCATGGAGCCAAGGCACCTGAAGAAGAAAAGGGACTTACTAATGCCGTAACCGCTGATTTACCAAAGACTTGGCACGAAAGAATTATCGAACTCATAAGCAGACTCAAGAACAAGAATCCTGCCGCTTACCGATCACCTCAGGGACTGGTTCTTCCACCAGACCCAGCGGTCGGAGCAGATGCTTTTACGGTACTCACAGCTGACGACCTTCAAAAGCGAGATGCTAATGGCGATGATCTTTTGAAGTTTGCAGTTAGAAACGTGAAAGCGGATGCCGTAAAATTCCTGGTACCTTCCTACCTAGAATCTAGAACCTTAAGCTATGTGCCTTGGTATAAAGAGTCTGGGGCCTTTAATATGGTGGGAAACATTTTTGGTGTTCGAGGCCAATCAGCACTTGCGATAGCAGCAACTATAGGAAACACTCCTGGTGCCGTTGAAATTCGAGATGTACTCAGAAATCCCGAAAAAGCAGTGGCGAAAACTGCGAAGCAGCAGAATAACAAGCCTAAATCGGCTGCAGATTCCAAAAAAGAAAAACTCGAATTATTAGCAAATATTAGAGCTATTCCAGCCGATCAAATCACGAGACACCTGCTACCCGTCCCTGCGACAATGATGCAAGAATACGTCGTAGCCCCTGTCACATCTCGAAGCGAGACTGCGAAGCGTCTTATGTCTCCCCCAACCAACCCAGTACAGCTAGTGGTTCCTCGACTCGATGGATCAGGGACTGACGTCCTCAGCATAAAAGAGCTCCGAAACCTCAGCAAAGAGAATATTCTAGACCTTGCATCAGAAATCGAGACAAAAGATCTAAACGCTTTACATATAGGACATGTAAGTGCAACAGGAGTGGTTCTAGATGTTTTCGAACAAAATGGTATACCGATCCCATCCAAAGAAAGCCTTCATAGGATTTCCGATGGACGCGACGATAAAGCTGAATTCGATTCAGTACTTGATCAGCTGACGGCAAATATACCTGCCATCGATTCAAATAATCCAACCGTGGCACTTCCCCAAATGGGAGCAACTCAAGAAAGAACTAGGATGCGAGCCTTTGTTATTCTGAATAAAGAGTATCTCTCGAAACAGGTTCAAATCCCAGTCCCAAACACTAATCCAGTAGTTACCATTCCAAATAGTCTCCTCGAATATGCCAATACATATGTTGAAGATAAGTTAGCTAACTATCCAAATACCCTGCATTCACGACAACTAGAAATGATGTTGAGCTATCTTCTCTATCGCTATCGTACCCAAAATATTCCACTTCAGCAGGCTCAAATAGACCGGGTCGATCAGAATTTGGACGCATTAAGGCTACAAGGAACAAGAAGGGTAGCATCCATGCCCTCTCTTGACGAAGAAGCGTCTGGCCTGGCGACACTTCCTGTGGTTCCCGAGACAATGCTTAGATTTCTCAGCAGGGATGAGAAGACTCCCGAGACTCTCGATAAATTTGTAGCTCAAATTGAGGCTGGTCACCAAAAAGACGTTCTAGGGGATTTAAATTGGTATCTTAGGATTCGAGATGCCGGTGACAAAACGCTCTTGAATTATGCCATTGAGACTGACAATGTCCATGCAGTTCAGCTTCTCCTTTTCAGATTACCTCAACTAGCAGTATATAATCAGCTGAGTGCCGAGGCAAAAGCAAATCTTGTACCTTCCCACGCTCAGTGGAAAGCGGTTCTGGACAAATTCCTTGCACTTCCTAGTGACGACTCCAATGCAGACTCTAAAGTCGAGGACCTAGTAAGAACTTTTTCATCTGCAATAGCTACTCGTCACCGTGACTTAGATGCGGACATCGAAAGAGCTAAAAAGCAGTTTACAGATTTCCAAGTTAAATCTCAGGTCGAGCAAATTGACGAAAGAGCCAAGGACTTATCAGCAAAAGCCCAGCTTCTAGCGAAGGCATTAGCTCGCCATTCTCAAGCCCTTTCGACCCCAAACACACCACCCGACGCTTTGGTTCGCACTGCAAAGGCCGTGCAATTGGGTCGCGCTAGCTACCAGGCCGCTCAAACCGGATTTGAGGATTGCAGAAATCTAGTTAGGACACAAAATAGAAAGAAAGAATTCACAAAGAAATTCTCAGGCAAATCCCTCACTACAAAGTATTTCGAAGCAGTGATGCACTCGAGACTAGGGGAAGATTTGCAAGTAAAGAGAATTGCAAAGCTACTAAAATTAAACGAAATGCGAAAAAACCCTGCACTTTATAAAGGTGCCATCACGCTGGAGGCCTCGGACTTAGTAGATGATGAAAATGGCGATTCTCTGCTGAGTTTAGCGCTCGAAGTCGGAGACGACGCGACTGCTAGAGTCCTCCAAAAGATGCACGGCAGTTTAAGGGTTCCTATTGGAAGATCTGCCGAGTCACTCTTGTCACGCAATCCTGTTACTGTTACCGTCACTATCAGTCCAGAACTGGGAGATGACAAACTCAGTGCGGATAGCCAAACCCACGCCCTATTCCTCAAAGAAGTGAGCGAGTCTAGTGACGATATTAATAAACTGAACCACGTCCTCGCTTTTTACGAGGGTCGGCTAGATTATTATATCGAAAGGTACTTAGATAAGACCCTAGAAGTGGCAGACATACCTGGTGTAAGAGCGCTGCTAGATACACAGTACAATGGCCTCAAACCACTCGAAATGGCTATGAAATTTGCAGATGTGAGAAGGGTGAAGGCACTTGCAACTCTCTATCGACGAGCGGGATTGGAGCAAGAGCTTTTAACTACCCTTTCACGTTTGGTCAGCACGTACGGCGATAAAATCTCATTAGATACACTTGAACAGTTTAGAGTTCTGCAAGGCGTACAGAAGGCAAAATAAGACAAAGCCGTAGAAATAGTTTCTGAATAATTTCGCAATGATCCCCGCAAAAGCGCGCGTTGTTTAGCTTAATTCAATTAATTAACTTTATGATTTTCCTCAATCCTTTCCAGCGAAAGTGGGCAAGATAATAGTTGCCTATTTTTTAAATATATATTAAATTACTGAAATTCTTTTGAAGCGGGTGTTAAATATGTTTTGTAGAGTTCTTTTAGTTTTTATTCATATAGTCGCCATTACTACTCTTACTCCGAGTGCTCACGCATCTGACGGGAAGCCTGGAAACAACTCATCTAAAGAAGTTACCGCCGCTAAAGGATGGCGCCCTGAAAATTCTAACTGGCTTCTTAATGCAATTAAAAGCGCTGATGCCACACTTTCACCAAAAATTTGCTCTGCTGTTACAAAAGATAAAACTGATCTCACTATCAGTCCGAACTTAATAGATAAATATTATAACAAAGTAAGGGATAAATACGATCCAATACCTTTTCTGGTCACACTTCTTGAATATGCTGTATCGACTCAAACACCTGATATTGGTGACGCTGACGCATTGACCACAAAGTTGAACAACCAAAGACAGCGCCTTTCAAGCGAGCGTAAACAACGTCGTTCTTCAAACATCAGCCAGTTTTCTTCATCGCAATGCCAATCATCGACTATTGGTTTACCTCAGCCCGCAGTTAATCCTCTCACCGTACTAGGTACCGCCGCCCCAGAAGAGAAAAAAGAAGCGGACCTGCCCGACCCAATACTACGGGAACTTGTGGGCGATTTCCTTCCCGACTTTGTTCCGCAGGTGCTTCATAATCAATACAAGAAAAGTCTCACCTGCTTCCTTTTTTTCGGCTCTGACAGAATTTCTGGCCCAATTACTAGAGAAGACCATCTTAAACTACTATCAGAATATTTGAGACATCCCACACTAAGACAGTTCATTAATCCATCAGAAATTATTTCTGAAATGGTTGGGCAATTGGACGTTGATAGCCTTACAGCACTGCTTACACTTGACAACGGCAGTCCACGCGGATTTTTATCTCAATTGAAACCATCGGATCTCTATCCCGCCCTGGGAAAACTCGAAGCCCACCAAATGCGTCCTCTTTTCTTAAGCGCTATTGATAGTCTTACGAATAAAGGACCTCAAATAGCTATAGCAGCCGCTCCTCCTTCGCCACCTGCACGACGTCGTTCTTTCTCTGGCGCCAACCTAGAAAGAGGATCATTCGACTGGCAAGCTTCTATTATCTTACGACTTGAGGCAATGAGTGACCTTGAGATTCATCGGTTTAAAAAAGACAACAGTCCGTTTTTGGCGATTCCACGTGATCCTAGTAACTTGAACAGAGGCTATGATATTCTCAGCGCAAGGGATTTTGCCCATTTAGACGGAGAAAAATATAACTTACTTCACAACGCGGCTAGGTTGCAGAAATTTAGAGCTTTGGATGTTCTTCTATCGCGCTATAACCCCCTTGGTCTTATAAATAAGAAAGATGGAAGAGGCCGTACCGCTGAACAAATTGTAGTGGAAGGCTTTAACGCTAAACCTGCGACACGTCCCGCACTAGCGGCACCTGCTGTACCTGTTCCTGCACTCGGAGCCGGTCCTGTTGTCATCCCTGCTCCCGTAATTGCCCCTGCTCCTGTGGTTGACATTGAAGCAGAAGCAAGGGCTGCTGCGGAAAAAGTAAGAGCTGCTGACGCAAGAGTAGCAATAAAGAACCTCTTCCCTTCGGCGCTAGAACCTCAGAAGCGATCGTGGTTCTCTTGGTCAAAGCCTACGGCCAGCGCTCCGACCAATGAAGAAAAGCAAGCTGAGCTGAGGTTTAAGCGAAGAAAAACAACAGAGCGCCTGGACCTTCTTTTGAATCCAAACGCAAATTCACTTGATAGCATTCAAGTGCTCGAAGAAGCAGCGAAAGATCAAGACTTAGAACTATTCAAGCAGATTCGTCATGATAATAACGATTGTTTACCACTTCTCAAGAACAGTGCAGTATTCCAGGCTGTTTTAGACCTATTTCAGAAGAACGAGGCAAACGTAGCGTTTGCAAACAGGCTATTAGATTACCTTGTAGTAGCTGCACCTTTTCACACGTTAAAAGCAAAATTCTCCGTAAATGAGGGAAAACGCTCGAAGAAGGCTTCAGACAACGAATATGCTGAAATGGCTGGTAAGCTTTCGGTTTTTCTCCACCGAGTCAGTACAGCAAATAGCCCAAGTCCCAAAAACGCCGGTAATCAAGCAAACGAAAAAGATCCAATAGAAGTGAGACAGCTACGTATCCTAACTGATTTGCAAAATTTACCAGGTGCCTTTTATGAACCCACACAAGAAGGCGAAACCGTTCTAGTCGCTCCTCGCACAGATGGAATAATTCCGTGGGTTATCGGAAAGAGCATCTGGACAGAAAAGAATGCGTCCGGAAATGACTTATTCACACTCGCATTAAATAGGGGTCTTGCAGTAGCCGCTGGTAAGTTGGAACCCTTATACACACAAAACAAAGTTGCTATTGACCAGAGCAAACGCCGAAATTATACCGATCTAACTAACAGAGTGGCGCAGATTGCGGCTGCAGCACCAGTTACGGCCCCAGCTTTAAGTACAGCCCCTAGCTCCTCTGGTTCTCTATCGAGCTCGACGACAGGTTCAAGCGCTAAGAAGAGTTCACTATCATTCATGTCGACTGATCCTCTAGATGATTTCGAGTTCTATTTCCCCAATACGCGAACGTTCACTGGTCCCGAAACAAAACGTGGTGGTGACTTACATCCTCCAAGGCTCACTGTAACGCCTCTCCCTGGTGAAGAAACGAAGATAACTACTAATCCACTGTCTCCGCCAAATCCTCCGACAACGCCCAGCCCAGCCAATTCGAATGCGGTTAATTATGCTCAAGCGTTGCAAAACCTACCTGCGAATCTAGCGAATAGAGCTTTTGCTGACACTGTGTTTCGGGACGACGGAACTACCAAACCACAAGCACTGGGACTGGCCGAAGCCGCCGTTGATGCTGACAACTATCAAGCACTTCTAGCATTATTCAAAGCCGATAGAGTTTATAATTACGGCTTCTTTAAAAAAGACGACAGAATTCGTGCTTTGTCTGAAAGACATATGGCAAAAGACGATACACTCGCGATCGCAGGCCCAAGAGCTCAGATCCAACAACTATTGGGTGGGGTATTAGGTTTCGATTCGTCAGCAAATTATCAGACGGAATGGCAAACCAATAAAACTGCATTAGCGAAACTATCTCAACAACTACGCGAGTTAACGAAAAGACTGAAAGATGAAGCAACAGCCAGAGAGATTTCTAAAGACCCAGATGCTATCCAAACGGCGGTTGATCAAAACCCGGAACTCATTCAAGCAAGGGAATTAGCGATAGATGCTGTTCAGCATACATTAAGATCACGAGTCGCCTTAGAGTATTTTGATAGAAATATATTCTCTCCGGCAATGACTGGCGGTCCTCTGTCTCCACCCCCGACTACTTCTGGACCAAGCACTACCTTGCCGCCCGCAGTCACAGCCCCCGGCCCTTCGAATACAAGCTCTCTATCCAGTTCTAGGACGAGTTTGGACCCCACAACCGCAGCGAATTGGGACACGTATTTTCTACAGCTTCCGAACCTACCTAAAAACCTAAAAGAAAAGATTAAAGCTGACTATGTGTTTCGGAAAGACCAACCATTTGCAATGGGACTCGCCAAAGCTGCCATTACTGCCCAGAACTATAAACCACTTCTAGCATTGTTCAAGGCAGATCGGGATTATGGTTATGGCTATTTTACCAAAGAGAAAATTGAAGAGCTCAATCATTTCCTTTCTAGGACAGGACCACATCAGTTTGTAGGCCCGAAGGCTTACATCGACCAATTATTGTACAAAATGCTTAATGGGGGTTTCAGCAGAACTAGACAGGAATATTCTTCGGACCACAAAATCTTTCTGGATTTTTTAACTCAAGTTAGTAATGAAACAAAACAATTAATAGAAGACCTGAAGAAATCTCTCGCAGCTCCCGGCAAAGACATCGCTGCTCTTGATGCTGAGATTCAAGCTCACCCAGATGTCGTTG
>Ga0207098_10213_pt1 | contig 19393 bp, 19 predicted proteins | sample Alteio_BWMinHeat_84_FD_153548 | JGI IMG/M metagenome (GOLD analysis project Ga0207098, IMG submission 153548) | Enriched cells from forest soil in Barre Woods Harvard Forest LTER site, Petersham, Massachusetts, United States -... | ecosystem: Environmental > Terrestrial > Soil > Temperate forest >...
AGATAGGACATTGGAGCATTTGGATCTATTTGTGCGTCGTCATATAGGTCCTCGTCAGGCAGAGATTCAAGAAATGGTCGAGTTTCTCGGGGTCGATTCTCTCGAGCGGCTCACTTCTAATTTAATTCCAAAGGACATCCGTATTGCAAAGCCGCTCCAGCTCGGTTCGTGCAAGACCGAGACGGAAGGATTAGCGGAACTCAAGCAATTAGCAGAAAAAAATAAAGTTTATCGTTCTTTGATCGGGATGGGGTACTACGGAACTATTACTCCTGCAGTCATTTTGAGAAATATATTGGAAAATCCCGGATGGTATACACAATATACGCCATACCAAGCTGAGATTGCACAAGGGCGCTTGGAGGCCTTGTTTAATTTTCAGACAATGATTGTTGATTTCACTGGTCTTCCCATTGCGAATGCTTCGCTCTTGGATGAAGCAACGGCAGCGGCTGAAGCGATGGCGATGTGTTTTGCTTTGAAGGAGAGGAATGCCAATCAGGTGTTCTTTGTTTCAGAGACCTGTCATCCGCAGACGATCGAGGTGATTCGTACCAGGGCTGAGCCAATGGGAATTCGGGTCGTGGTGGGGAACCACGAGAAATATGACTTTCAAGTGCCAACCTTTGGCGCATTGATTCAAAATCCTTCGACTGATGGAGTTGTTCATGACTTTACAGCATTTGTTTCGCATGCGCATGAAGCGGGAGCGCTTGTAGTCATGGCGGCGGACTTATTAAGTCTCACGCTTTTTAAATCGCCGGGCGAATTTGGCGCCGATATTGCGGTCGGAAGTGCGCAACGCTTTGGGGTGTCTTTGGGCTACGGTGGCCCTCATGCAGCTTACTTGTCCACAAAAGATGAGTTTAAGCGCCTTATTCCTGGAAGAATAGTTGGTGCTTCTAAAGATGTGGATGGAAAGACGGCATACCGGCTAGCACTTCAAACTCGGGAACAGCATATTCGGCGTGATAAGGCAACTAGTAACATTTGCACTTCGCAGGTTCTGCTTGCTGTTATGGCCTCTATGTACGCTGTGTATCATGGTCCTAACGGATTGAAAGGTATCGCTGAAAAAATTCAGAGGAGTGCGATGTATCTGAGGCAAGCATTGGAAGCCTTAGGGTATGAGACGGGGGGCCACGCAATCTTCGATACTCTGCGAGTGTCTGCTGGCGAAGAGAAGGCTAGATGCATTTTGAATGAGGCCAAATCCAGAAACTATAATTTTAGGGTGATCGATCCTGGAACATTAGGGATTTCGCTGGATGAGCAAACCGATGATCGAGAACTAAATGAACTGATTGAAATTTTTTCAAGCCAATCTCAACGAAAGTCATCCTTGGATTTGGAACGGCTAAAGCAGAAACAAATCAGTGCCCCCAGTGGGTTACTCCGAACAAACACTTATTTGACACAGAGTGTGTTTAACTCGTACCATTCTGAGACAGAGATGCTTCGGTATATTTTCCGATTACAATCAAAGGATTTGTCATTGGCCCAATCAATGATTCCATTGGGTTCGTGTACGATGAAATTAAATGCGACAAGTGAAATGATCCCAGTAACCTGGCCTAGTTTAAGCAATATTCATCCTTTCGCACCTCTAGATCAGACTCTGGGATATCAGGAACTTTTTAGGCAGCTGGAAAAGATGTTAGAGGAAATTACAGGATTTGCAGCCGCATCTTTGCAGCCGAATGCTGGGTCGCAAGGCGAATATGCGGGTTTACTCGTAATTAGAAAATACCATCAAATGAAGGGGCAGAGTCACAGAAATATCTGTCTCATTCCAAAATCGGCTCATGGAACAAATCCTGCCAGTGCTGCTTTAGCAGGAATGCAAGTGGTAGTCGTCGAGTGTGACGAACAAGGCAATGTCGATTTGTCTGATCTAAAGAATAAAGCGAGTGAACATCGATCCGATTTGGCAGCATTAATGGTGACTTACCCATCCACTCATGGCGTTTTTGAAGAAAAAATTAGAGAAATCTGTTCGATCGTTCATGAGAACGGCGGTCAAGTCTATATGGACGGCGCAAACATGAACGCACAGATCGGCTTGTGCCGACCTGGAGAATATGGTCCTGACGTTTGTCATCTCAATTTGCATAAGACTTTTTGTATTCCTCATGGCGGCGGTGGGCCCGGTATGGGGCCTATTTTGGTAGCGAAGCATTTGGCGCCCTATTTGCCGGGGCATTCCGTTGTGAAGGGGGGAAATGAGCAGGCGATTGGTGCGGTTTCCGCGGCGCCTTGGGGTAGCTCAAATATTCTTCCGATTTCTTGGATGTATATCTCTATGATGGGCGCGTCGGGCTTAAAGCTCGCGACGGAAATCGCTATTCTCAGTGCTAACTATGTTGCGAAGAAACTCCAAGACCACTATCCGGTTTTGTATAAAGGGCAGAATGGTTGGGTGGCCCACGAGTGTATATTTGACCTGAGGCAGTTTAAGCGGACGGCAAACATTGAAATAGAAGACGTTGCTAAGAGACTGATGGATTATGGATTTCATGCTCCAACGATTTCTTTTCCTGTAGCCGGTACGATGATGGTTGAACCTACCGAAAGTGAATCCAAAGCCGAGTTAGATCGATTTTGCGAAGCCATGATTCTGATTCGCGAAGAAATTCGCGAAATCGAAGAAGGAAGAATGAGCCGCGAAGACAATGTATTAAAGAATGCTCCGCATACGGCTCAGCAAATCGCAAAGTCGGAATGGAAGCATCCGTATAGTCGTGAAAAAGCGGTCTATCCAGCAGCTTGGTTGGTGGAGAATAAGTTTTGGCCAGGGGTGGGTAGGATTAATAATGTCTATGGCGACCGGAATCTAGTCTGCTCCTGTTCCTAGCCCCTGGCTTGTCTTTTGGTATCTATTTGAGAGACTGAACGTATTTGGAATACGAATCTGCGCTCATGAGAGTGTCTACCTGCGCATCTGCCGCAGGGCCAGACACCTCAAGCTCAATGATCCAAGAATTCTCGTAGGGATCTGTATTGATCTTTTCAGGCTGTTCAGTGAGTGCGGAGTTAACTTTCACAACTTTGCCATTTACAGGTGAAAAAAGGTCCGAGACAGCTTTGATACTCTCTACGACACCAAAAGTGTCTCCAGATTTAAGCGTGCGACCTATTTGAGGGAGCTCTACGTAGACGATATCACCCAACGCCTGTTGTGCGTGATCCGTAATGCCAACCAGAATATGATTACCCTGAACCTTTGCCCATTCGTGGTCTTTGGTATATTTCAAGTCTTTTGGAAAATTCACGTTTTGTCCTCCTAAGCGGATCGGTTAGGCCAATTCATTCCATCGCTAATCTAATAAGGTCTCTTATAAAATGGAGCAGCTACAACTTCACCTGGAATTTTTGTGCCTCGAACGTCGATGGTTAGCTTTGTTCCTACTTTGCTATGATTGATGGCCGTGTAGGCGATTGCAATGGGTTCTTTTAAACTGGGAGATTGCGTGCCGCTAGTAACAGCTCCAATGGGAGATGTGCCTTCCGAATCGAAAACGACATAGTCGTGGCGTGGAATAGCTTTGCCGTGGAGTTTGATGCCGACTAGCTTTCGTGCAAGTCCTTTCTTTTGAATCTGTAATAGGGCGTCACGGCCCATGAAATCACCCTTATCCAGTTTAACTACCCAGCCCAAGCCGGCTTCCAAAGGGTGCGTTTCGTCGGTCAATTCATTTCCGTAGAGAGGGTATTTTACTTCGAGGCGTAAGGTATCTCGCGCTCCGAGCCCACAAGGTTTGAGTTGATAGGGTTTGCCTAGTTCGATGAGAGCCTGCCACGTTTTCGGCCCTTCATTCCATGGAAGATAGATTTCAAATCCATCTTCGCCCGTATAACCTGTGCGCGCAATAATGGTGGGAATACGATCTAAAATCGTTCCCTCAGCAAACGCATAGGTTTCTATTTCATCTAATGGAAGCTTCGTAATCTTTTGCAGAATGGCGCTCGCGTTTCGACCTTGAATTGCGATTTGAGTAAAGGTGGCGCTCACATCTTTCAAGCTGAGATCCTTGTTAGCTGTGTCACCATGCATCCATTGCGACTGCACGGTTTTCATATGTTTGAAATCTTTTTCCGTATTTGCTGCATTAACGACGACCAGAAAAAGATTTTGGGCGCGGCGATAGATGACGAGATCGTCGACGATGCCGCCAGAACTATGACACATTACGGTGTAAAGAGCTTGGCCGGGTTTAAGGCGGCGGACGTCATTGGTAACTAGAAAATTTAAAAAATTCTCAGCGGAATCACCACTGACTTCCACTTCGCCCATATGACTGACGTCGAAGAGACCTGCCGACGATCGGCACGCTAGATGCTCGTCTACGATACCTGTGTATTGGACAGGTAATTCCCAGCCACCAAAGTCTACCATGCGGCCATTGAGTTTGCAGTGTTCTTCAAAGAGTGCAGTTCTTCTTAGCATAAGGGTCTTATCCTGATCTGAATTCAGCGGCAGTGATCGTATTTTGCATCAAAACGGCAATGGTCATCGGGCCCACCCCTCCGGGTACTGGAGTTATGGCAGAGGCCTTTTCAGCAACTTTATCAAAAACAACATCGCCGACCAGCTTGTTCTGAGCATTTCGGTGAATGCCGACGTCTATAACGACGGCGCCCGGGCGAATATAGGTATCGTCAATGAGTCCAGCTTTTCCGGCGGCGACTACTAGGATTTCAGCTTGCAACGTCATTTCTTTGAGATTCTCTGTTTTACTATGACATTGAAGAACGGTGGCGTCCTTCTGCAGGAGTAAGAGGTTCATAGGTTTGCCGACAATGGAGCTACGTCCAATCACACAGGCCACTTTTCCTGCTGGATCAATTTTGTAATATGACAAAAGCGACATTATTCCTGTCGGGGTGCAAGGTTGTAAGCATTTTAGTCCGAGCATGAGTCGTCCCGCATTAAGGGGATGAAATGCGTCTACATCCTTATCCGGGTGAATCCAGTAGAGGACTTCTTCTTCACGAAAAATTTTGGGCAGTGGTCGTTGAATTAAAATACCATCGACAGAAGGATTTTGATTCAGGTCGTCTACGGCTTTTTGAACTTCCTGAGGCTGAACATTTTTGGGAAACTGCAGCGTCTGATGCTCAAAGCCTAGTTGTATAGCCGCTTGGCCCTTTTTTTGTGTGTAGATTACGCTTGCCGGATCTTCTCCGACTAACACGACGACTAATTTTGGCTTACGATGGTAGTGTTCTCTAAACCGTTCCGCTCTGCCCAGAACAGAATTAAGAATGGCTTGAGCTACGGGTTTACCTGACAGAATGATCATTTTGGTATTCTCTATACCGCGGAACTACGATTGGCAAGCGGGATTCCCGCAGGATAGTAGCACACGCAGGGTCTTGAGAGAGCAGACGTCTTGTTTTTTCACAACTCTCGCCATCCTTGGCTGTTGTGAATCTCTCAAGACCCTGCGTGTGCTACTATCCTGCGGAATCTCTTCTGTACGAGCCACGGACTGTACTCCCGGCTTCGCCGGGAATCTCTGATTAGGTAGTAGGTAGAATTTTCCTGATATAAGGATATTTTTGCCGAGTTTTAAGGGGCGTGGCAAGGGTCTGCGAAAATAAATTAAATAATAACAATATTATATTTAAGTTTTATTTAGGCATGCCGATTGCTTTAGTTTGACCTGAATATGTCAAATGGAATGTGGACGGCAGCTTCCGGAGCATCGGCCCAGGCGCAAAATCTTGATGTGATTGCTAATAATTTGGCGAACGCAGATACCCCTGCATACAAAAAAGACGTAACTACTTTTAAAGAATATCTGGCAACAGTTGAGCGTGAGCAGGATCCCAAAGATATTCCCAGAGGACCAGTTAAAGACAAAGACTTCTACCCTCTCGATGGAAGGGACCAAGCGTTTGTCACAGTAGATGGAACTCACCATAGTTTTCATCAAGGACACTTTAGGCCTACGCGTTCGCAGCTTGACATCGCCCTTGACGGTCCTGGTTTTCTTGAGGTTAGTACTCCTTTTGGAGTGCGTTATACACGCCACGGAAGTTTAAAAGTTGGTTCAGATGGACGCTTAGTCACGATTGAAGGGTATCCTGTTTTGTCGACGCGAGGGAATGGTTTGTCTGGTGAATTAAATAATAGTAATATAAACAACAACGCAAACAATAATTCAACCGATGGTAATGCCAACAGTAATAGTGAAGCATCACAAGCGAATAATCAAGCAGATCTGACTTCGAGATTTATTAGTTTGAGAGACCGTGGATCCTATTTTTCTATTAACGATCAAGGCGAGATCTATGCAGGAGAGGATTTGGTTAGTAGAATTAATGTAGTGGAATTTAAAGATTTAAAGAAATTGAAGAAAACTGGGAATCAGATCTTTGATAATGCCGCGATAGATAATAAAATGGTAGGGAGCCACACTGCTGTAAGACAAGGAGTGCTTGAAACCTCGAACGTCAATCCCATTGAAGAAATGACCAATATGATTAAGTCCAATCGATTATTTGAACAAGATCTAAAATCCCTGAGAACGTACGGGGAGCTTCTCGGTAGAGAAGCCAACGATATCGGGAAATTATGATTAAAGCATTAACTACAGCGGCCACGGGATTAGAGGCACAACAGGCCAAAATTGAGAATATTGCCAACGATTTGGCTAACGTGAACACCGACGGCTACAAGCGATCCAATACGGAATTTCAAGAGCTCATGTATGAGACCATCAAAGAGCCCGGCGCCACTTTAGGGGCCGGAAGTCAAAGTCCAGTTGGAATTCAAATAGGACGGGGTGTAAAGGTCGGGTCTGCTCATAAGATTTTTGAACAGGGCCCAGCCAAGATGACTTATAATCCATACGATCTCATGATCGAAGGACCTGGCTTTTTGTCTGTAACGACTCCACAGGGCGAAGTAGCTTATACACGAACAGGAGCCTTCCACGTGGATGCCCAGGGCATATTGCAACTCTCCAATGGAGCTAGATTGATTCCGCAAATTATTATTCCTCGAAATGCCCTGAACGTGACGATCTCAAAATCTGGAGAAGTGAAAGCAACGATTGCCGGAGGCGAAGAAGCTATTCTCGGACAAATTCAACTTGCGAGTTTTCAAAATGAGCAAGGTTTAATAGCTATGGGTGAAGGCATTTATAGATCTTCGGCTGCGAGTGGTCCACCGATCCAAGCAGTTCCGGGAGAAGCTGGGATGGGCAGTCTTCAACAAGGCGCTCTTGAAGGCTCCAACGTTAATGTCGCCAATAGCATGGTGGACATGATTTCAACGCAAAGAGCGTACGAGATGGGCACAAAAGTTATGGGCGTCGCAGATAAGATGCTCGAGGCGACAGTCAATGTTAAATAAACCACGCTTTGGGACAGGCTCAGTTTTTTTGTCGGCTATCTTTCTGGCTACCCTTCTTGCATCAAGCCCTCTGTTTGCACAAAAGCCTGACCCGGAAGTATCAAAGCACAGGTTATTGGCAGAGGCCTCTTTGAAAGTGCGATTAAAAAAGGAAATCTCCAGACTCTATCCGAATACGGACATTGAATTTCATGGAGGTATTCAGTGGGTCAAAGGAAATGGGGAGAGGGGAACAGGTTCCTTAGAAATTGTTAGAGACGACTTACATGGTACAGTCTATTTCTCAAATGCGGATTCGAATACATTGGCCTATTCCGAAGGAAGTTTGAGGTTTTCAGCTTGGATGACTGTCTGGATTCCAACCCGAAGAATATTGCCATTGGAACCTCTGATGCCATCTTTGTTCAATAAACAAAATATAGATGTTTCAACAGGGCAGGCAAGAGAAATGAAGGGCCTTCTTGTTTCCGATCATTTTGATATCACGGGTACTGAGGCAACTCAAACGATCATCGAGGGTCAACCGCTTATTTCGTCGGCGATTAGAAAAATTCCAGATATTCGAAAAGGGGATGCTATTCGAATCGAGCTAAAGTCCAAAGATATATCTTTAAGCACAGCTGGAATAGCGGAAGAGCCCGCCTACATTAATCAACAGCTACGCGTTATGACTCTAAAGAATAAGCGAGAACTAGTGGGCCGGCTACAACCCGGGGGAATTGTAGAGGTTAATCTTTGAAGAAGCAAAGGTTCACTTTCAGCCTTCGATCAGACTGTTTGGCAGAAGTTCTTGCAGCTGGTCTGGCGGTTAGCCTTGCTCTTTCGCAATCCGCTTGTATTTTCGGCAAGAACAATGTCCGTCAAGATGACAGCTATGGATCCGGGAGAGACTCGCAGCTCTCTTCAACAAATGTTCCACAAATGGATCCACCGGTTCGGAGGATTTATAAAGGGCCAGGGAGGGTGACGAAGGAAGACTTTATTGATCAAAATCCTGATGAGGGATCACTCTGGGCGAATAACGGACAAACCAATTATTATTTTACGAAAAACAAAATTAGAAATCCGGGGGATATTGTCTCGCTTTCTATTGAAACAGATCTGTTTAAGGAAATCGGATCTGAAATTCGACGTACACTGGGAAAGAAAGAAAAAGATATTGAAGTGGAGACTCTGCGGGACTCTTACAAAACAAAATATGCACTCGAGTTCGCTAAGCTAAAAGGGGATGGAAAGCCCGAGATTAAAAATGAGACAAAGCCGGAGGTGCCACAAGAGGCCAATAGTAATGCAAATGATAAGAAGAACCCGCCCATTAAGATGGCTCTTCCTATTCCAAATCCAAAAACAGAAGACGAAGCCCAACGAATTCTACAGAGAATATCTTTAAAAGACGTCGACCTCTATCCTGAACTTGACTACAAAGTAGGCGATAAAATGATGGGAGAAATTATTGAGCGGTATCCTAATGGGAATTATAAAGTCAGGGTTGTGAGGCGAATTCCGTATGCACGCGGACCGCAACGGATAGTTGCTATAACAGGTGTGATACGTGGATCGGATATCGATGATGATACCGATGGAATAAGTTCCGGGAAGTTATATGAATATCGTATTGAAGTCTCACGCTAGAAATTTGCGCTTGGTAGCAGTTTTCTTTCTATTTTTGATCGTATCAATATTAATTCCAAAATTGAGTCATTCCGCCAGATTGAAGGATGTAGCAACGGTAAAGGGCGTGCGAGAGAACGTGCTAATCGGTTACGGAATTGTGGTTGGCCTAAAGGGCACTGGTGATTCCAGTTCAGACATGACCAGTCAATCCTTAACGCGATTATTTTCTAAACTTGGATTGGATACACAAAACAATGCAAATGTTAAATCAAAAAACGCCGCGGCCGTAATTGTGACGGCAAAATTACCTCCGTTTGCACGCGCAGGAAATAAAATGGATGTTATTGTGAGTTCTATCGGTGATTCAGCCAGTTTGGAGGGAGGCGTCCTTCTGGTTACACCGCTCAGAGCCGGTGATCAAAATATTTATGCGGTAGCGCAAGGTCCAGTGAGTATTGGCGCTACGGCAGATGGCAGTACTAAAAACTTCCCAACTACGGCAAGAGTTGTCGGGGGAGCAACTATTGAAAAAGATCTGGATAGTAATTTTTCCAATCGGAAAAGTTTCCGTTTAAGTTTGCATAATCCTGATTTCACTACAGCGGCAAGAGCTGTGGCGACGATTAATGCGGAGTTGGGGGGGCAGTACGCGACGGCATACGACAGTGGAACTATCGATGTGATTGTACCATTTAACTATGAAGGAAATTCCGTCGAACTTTTGGCGATTATCGAAAATTTCAATATTAATGTTGATACGAAAGCAAAAGTAGTCTTGAATGAACGCACAGGAACTGTCATAATGGGAGAACATGTAAGCATTGATCCGGTTGCGATTTCACATGGCGATCTTGCAATTGAGATTAAGGGCGCTCCAAAAGGGACGAAGCCCGAAAGAGTAGCTGAGATCAAAGCTGCAGCCAGTGTTTCTGAGTTGGTAAGAGCGTTGAATACATTAGGTGTACAGCCGAAAGATTTAACAGCCATTTTTCAAACGCTGAAAGGTTTAGGAGCATTAAAAGCTGAATTGGAAATAATGTAAAGGTTTGTAGGGGGTAGGCTAAACGGCCAACATATCATGGATGATGTGGAAAATCGAAAACCAGGGCTAATTGATTTTAGCTTTTTCCAGGAAATAAGACAGGTAAGGCGTCCTGCTAGGATGGTAGGGGTCTCTAGTCTTAAAAACGATTTTCTTTTTAGCATGGAAGCTAATTCGGCCGAGCTGAAACTCTATTCCCTGCAGGGGGGTGGAAGCTAGTGAAGTCCACGGAATTAGGGAGTTCCTCTTTCGCCCCTTCAAATTTAGCCAGAAACGCGCGGGAAACGCCTTCCAAGGTAGTGCCAAAAATCGATCGTTCTAAAGTAGACCCATCGATTGTGAAGGCCGCTGAAGGAATGGAAGCAATGTTTATCGATTACATGATGAATGTCATGCGCCAAACAGTTCCCAAAAATGATTTAGATCTGGAATCTCCCGCCTCCGAAATCTATCGTGGAATGTTAGATCAGGAATACGCGGAAAAGGCTGCCCATCTCGGTGGATTTGGTTTAGCAGATGAGATCATTGCTTATCTTGAGTCACAGAGATACAATCTAAGTCAGGGGCATGAGGGGCAAGCTGCTCCTCCGAAGAGGGAGAAACCATGAAGGTAAATCATTCGGGCTCAGATCAAGTTCAGAGCAGTGAATCGTTAAAGAGTAAAAATACAGAAAAAGCGAATTCCAAAAGGAATGAGAAGAGTTCGGCTAGCGCCGCCGATTCAGACATGAAGGCGTTGGCAGGAGCTAAGGCAGAAATTTCGCCGCGCGCTCGTGAATCTGCTCAAGCAAGAGACGTCGCTTTGAGTACGCCTGATGTGAGAGAAGACAAAATTCGCGAACTCAAGAGCAGAATCGCCGATGGGAAGTACAACATCAATCCTCAAGGAATAGCAGATCATCTTGTGGATGAACATTTGAAGTCGATATAGTAGTAAAGAGTTTTTAGATAGGGCTGTTGACCGTAAGATTTGATGAAAGTTGATGTTAAGTAAATGCAATCAGGAGGATTGCAAACGTGGAAAGAGCACTTCTAGCAGAAATCTACCACGCGTTACAGAAGCTGATCGGACTTCATCGACAGCTCCTGGAAGCGACCCGAGGTGAGCATCAGGCGATTGTTGAAGCTAATCTGAAAGGAATTCAGATGGCGACAAACATGAAGCAAGCCCTTGTAGAAACAATTGGCCAAACTGAAAGTTCGCGACTGAAATCTACCGGGCAATTGGCTGCTGTTTTAGGAAAAAATCCAGCCGAATTGACTCTCAAAAATATCATTCAGATCGCTCAAGATGTGGATCGCGCCGTCTCCGACTCTCTACGCACGAGTTACAATGTGCTCAATCTTCTTATTCAACGAATTACTGAACAAAATCAAAGTAATAAAATTTTGATCGAAAATTCATTAGCTCACATGCAAAAATTAAGAGGGAATGCCCTTACAGAGGCCTCTAGTGCTTCGGTGACTTATACGCAACAGGGTGAAAAATCCGTGAATGTAAAGAGTTCTCATCTTATTTCGAGGGAGGCTTAGGAAAAAGTGCCTATTCCTAATATACTCCAAACTGGGCACTCCGGACTAATGGCCGCAAAAGGCGGAATCGCAACGGCCGGTCATAATATCGCAAATGCCAATACCGAGGGGTTCTCACGTCAGCGGGTTACAACAGAAGCGACGGAGCCGAGGGGTTCGTTATACGGAAATAGAGTCTTTGGTACAGGCACCAAACTATCTCGTGTCGATCGGTTTAACGACGAATATTTAGAAAAACAAATTAGAAACTCGAATCGGGATTTATCTTATCACGAGGAAAAAGAAGTCAGCTTAAAGCAAGTCGAAGATATTTTTAATGAGATGAACGGCGATGGACTCAACCGATTGCTTTCAAAATTCTTCAACGAATTTAGAAAGCTTTCAAATGAACCCGAGAGTCCGGCCATCCGTCAGTCCGTGAAGGAGTCTTCGCAGGCGATGGTAAATGACTTCCATCGACTAAGAAGCGAACTAGACAGTGTCCGTAGGCATATGGATTCGCGGATCGAAGGTTGTGTTTCGGAGATCAATTCGCTCGTTAAAGAGATTGCCGATCAGAACGATAGTATTAAATTGGTAGAGATTACCGGTGGTTCTCCTAATGATCTGTTGGACAAACGTGACCTTGCATTGAAAAAATTAGGATCTTACTTCGATATAAGTGCACGTTTAGATAATAAACACAATCTTACCGTTGATCTGCGAGGAATAGGCCCGCTTGTTTCTGCCAAGGAGTCTCAGACCTTGAGTGTGGAAAGAACTCAGGCCGACGATCGAGGAAAAGTCGCACAGGCTGCTGACATTAGATTTTCTGGTAGCTCTTCGCAAGTTATTACCCATCAGATAAAAACGGGCAAACTAGGGGCTCTGTTAGAAGTTCGAGATCAGTATCTGTCAAATATGGCTGAGCGCTTGGATGAACTTGCCTATTCTCTGGTGAAATCGGTCAATGATATACATGCGACAGGTGTAACTCCATCAGGGGCGACTGGGGTGATGTTTTTTAAGCCTTTGGATCAGAAAGATCGGGCCTCTGAGTTTATTTCGCTCTCCCATGAAATTTCGGCTGGTGCTCACAATATCGCAACGGCTATGACATCTGATGCTCCTGGCGACAACCGAATTCCGCTGGCTATTTCCAAACTTCAAACAGATCGCGTTGTTGATCAGAATACGGCAACTCTGGAAGACTTCTATAATTCCATTGTCAGCGGTGTTGGTGTTAATTTGTCGCGCAATCGCTTTGATATGAATCAGCAAAAAGATATTATGTCGCAACTCAGTAAGCTTCGTGAACAGATATCGGGCGTTTCAATAGACGAAGAGACAACGTTGCTCTTGCAATTTCAACATGCATTTGATGCGTCTGCAAAAGTAATACAGGTTGCCGATGAAATGCTAAAAGAAATATTGTCATTGGGGCGCTGGTAAGGGATGACGGATGAGGGTTACAGAAAATACAAACTATGAGACCATTCGGGAAGGGCTCCATCGTAGCAAAGATCGCCTAGATAATTTGCAACTTCAGTCCGCAACGCTGAGAAAGCTCAATCACCCGTCTGATGATCCGGTCGGTTCCGCAAAAGTTTTGGAACTGAGAACGGAAAAAGAGAACTACGAACAGTTTCTACGAAATGGGCAGATTGCTCGATCATTTCTAGACAGCACTGATCATGCCCTTGGCGATCTTTCAGATATGATTATGCGGTGCAAAGAGATCGCAATCAATCAAGCTAGCTCCCCAAATTCGAGCGAAGAAGCAAGGCTGAGCGTATCGGAAGAATTGGGACAACTTTTTCAACAGGCAGTTGCGGTCGCGAATCGGAAGCTGGGAGATCGATTCCTCTTCGGTGGCTACAAAACCCTGAGACCTCCTGTTGATTCTGAAGGTGTTTATCACGGCGACGACGGTCAACAGATGATTGAGATCGCAAACGAAGTATTCATATCGATGAATATTCCAGGATCCGAAGGTTTTAATACTCAACCAAAACCATCTAATTACTCTCAGGGCACCCCACCTTCCGAGAAGGAAGATGCCCATACTGACCTGGAAAATGTGAATCTTTTTGAGGCTATTCGAAAGATTCGCATTGCTGTCTTGGCAGGCGACATTGGGAATGTTAGAAATGCTCTTGATGACTTCGATCGGCTGCAGAGTAAGATGATTTCGCTTCGAGCAAAAGTAGGAGCAAGGATTCAAGGATTACAGATTACCGAGCGGTCTTTAGAGCGGCATGGTTTAACAAATTCTGCTCTGAGTTCTACTATAGAAGATGCTGATATGGTTCAGGTAGTAAACGACATGGGAAAAGAAGAAACAGTATTCAAGAGTGCGCTAGCTAGTTCAAGACGTTTAATTCAGCCAACCCTATTGGATTTCTTGAAATAGTTATCAGAAAAACGAAAAGCGATGACACGGAGAGAAAAAAGTTGCAAGTGGCAGGGCGTTAGAATAAACGTTCCTTCGGTAAAGGAATACTCGGTTTAAGCAAAGATGGAGATCTTATGTTAGTATTAACCCGTAAGTTGGGGGAAAGCATTGCAATTGATGACCACATCAAGGTAGTTGTGGTCCAAATCAAGGGCAAACAGGTAAGATTGGGTATACAAGCCCCCAAGGAAACAAAAATTCATCGAGAAGAGGTTTATGCAGCTATTCAGGACCAGAATAAGGAAGCTGCAAAGAGTTCAATCGGAATGTCGGAAGTATCAAGGGCTTTAAAGGGTTAATATACACTAACCAAGAGGTTGAGCGTGATCATAGAAACAGGAAGTTTTGGGCCACTCAATATTGGCAATGAAGAAATAATTCATATTCCACAAGGAATTCTAGGTTTTCAGGAATTAAAAAAATATTGTCTGGTCGACCCGGGTGACGACACACTGATTCTGTGGCTTCAGTCACTTGAAAAGCCACAAGTCGCCTTTCCCGTCTTAGAGCCAAAAATCTATAAAGCAGATTATATTGTGAAGCTGGCTGGTGCCGATCTACGTGAACTGAAACTCGAAAATCTAGGGCGTGCGGCCGTCTTCAATATTCTCACTATTCCCGACGACGTCAGTAAAATGACGGCTAATTTGAAAGCACCCATTGTAATTAACATTCGGGAACAGCTTGCCAAACAGGTCGTTCTTCAAGAAAACGATTATGAGATTAAACATAACATGTTTAAAGAGCTTCGAACGCAGTTGATGACTATTCGTGCACAGCAGGACTCTGCGAAAGCTCAACTGTTGGACCAGGAAAAGACATCTTCCGTCATTAGCGTGCCGAGTATTCCAGTCTCACCGGCTGTGCGCGCGATATAGTTACGTTGCATTTCCCAATTTAAAATGAAAGTACCTTCCGTGGCGGTCTCAGAAGACGGGCAAAAAACTTTTCTACTTAGCGCGTGCGTTTGGCCATTCCAAGATACGATTGTGCTTCGCGATTTTTTGGGTCAAGCTCCAGAATTGTTTCCCACTCAAGCTCTGCATCCAGTACGTTGCCTTGGCTAAAGTGTAGCAAACCGAGTTGAATTCTGGCTGGCATAAAATAAGGATGCTCATGTTTGAGTTGCTGCAGGTCCTGCATCGATCTAGTAAAAAAGCCCTTCTTCGCATACGCCTTGGCTCTGCGGATTCGAATTTCAAGATTCGAGAGATCGAGGCGTGCCGCTTTACTGTATTCCTCGATGGCTTCGTCGTAACGACGGTATCGAAAATAGAGATCCGCCAATTCCAGGTGTTTAACGGCAAATTTGCGATCAATCTTTAAATCATCGCCGGTCTGTTTATGAGCGATGGATTGGTTCGCTTGTTCGAAAACCTTCTTGGCATCGTCATATTTTCCAATGTCGTTATATAAAACGGAGAGGCAGATGGCCGCATCCGTATGTTTTGAGTTGAATGATAGCGCTTTTTTCAAGTTCTCAACTGCCAAGCCGATCTGTCCCTGAAAATAATACATGACGCCAAGAAAATAATAGGCGTCGGGTCGATTTGGTTCTGATTGGAGTTTTTTTCGGATCAGTGGCTCTGCTTGGTTATAGTCACGTCGTGAGAGTAAATCTTGAATTTGAACGTCTATCGCTTTGTCATCTTTAATGGTGTTGACCATCAGATGGTCCATTTTCGGAGAGTCCTTCCGCTTGAGCTCGTGATTCAATTCGAGCTAGTTTCTCTTTAGCTTCTTCCGCCGTACTTGTATCAGGATATAAGTCTAATATCTTTTTGTATCGAGGTTTAGCAGAATCGTAATAATCCCGTTTGTAATAGAAATTGGCGATATAGAGCTCCTTTTTAGCGAGCAGCTCTTTCAATTTTAAGACATCGTCTTTTGCTTCGGGCGATTCTGCGGCAGCTGGATAACGTTTAATAAAATTCTGGTAGGCTTCCACCGCTTTCTGAGCCGAAACGAGGTCGCGTGCAATATTAGAGGGAGTGTCATTAAAATAGGACTTTGCAATTCTATAGGTCGCATAGGATGCTTTTTCGTGAGTTGGATGTAAGTCGCGAAAAGACTCATATGAGGCGGCCGCTTCGGGAAAAAGCTCTTGAAAATAATAGACATCGGCTATTCGAAGCTGTGCCTCTACCGCATATTTCGAATATGGAAATTTGTTTCTGACGTTCCGGAGTTTTTCAAGTGCCACTAAGTAGTGTTCACTTTGGATTTCTTCCTCAGCCTCCTTGTAAAGCGCGGCTGGATCATTCGGATCGATTTTGGCGCCAGAGCAGCCGGCAAAAGCGCTGAGGGCAAGAGCGGTCAAAACAAATAGAAGAGAGTTTACGCGCATAGTGAGGACACATTTGGCATAACCGCGATTGAAATTCAATAAACCGTTAGTAAATCCGAAGCTTTTACCCATCCAATGCCGCCGGATTCTCCAGTTTGGTAGCGAATTTGCGCCCATTGTTCCCGATTCTCGGACCCGTTGGGCGTGTGTAGGATACGCAGTTTCGTTCCAGCAGGTGCTTCAGAGAGTTTGAGGTAGGTCGAGCCGGGGCCGCTCCTAATTTCGGAAGAATTTAAACAAACAGCGGCAGGATGTGTTTCCACCCATCGTTGGAGTCCAAAGAACGTTGCAGTAAGAAAAAAACCTGTGATTGAAAGCCATGCTGCAGGACGTTGAAATAGGAACTTGAGGGAAGGCCGTTGATTTCTTATTTTTAAATAAGTATTAAACAATAATAAGATAGACGTCAGAGCCAAAAAACCAGTTCCCAGCTTTAAGCCATCAGTCGAGATGCGGTCAGCCATGGCTTCAAACCAGTAGGATGAAGGATCGAGATCTAAAGTCTGTGTGAGCTTTATGCGCGCCAATGCTAAATTATGCTGAATATCTCCGTCATGAGGTTTGAGATGATTCGCTTTCTCTAAATAGGCGAGAGCATTGCCGTTACGACCGAGATGATAGTAGATTGTTCCGAGATTGTAATAATAAAGCGGATCATCTTTCGGAGAACGTTGCAGTTCTTCGAGAGCAGCATCGAATTTCTTTGCGTCGAAAAGGGTTTTCGCCCGAACCATATCTATGGCTCCTGGCGCGGAACCTGCGAGACTATCCGGTGTTTCCATGAATTCGATCACTATAACGGGCCGGGTGGTAGCCTTGCAACAAAAATAACTTCATGATATTTCGTGAAGAAGTGTTCTGTCCACTGACTCAGTTTCTGTTTCTGTCGATTTTTTCCATATTAGGAGCTCCTTATGTCGCTTGAACTTACTAATGAAGCCCGCCTATTGCATTCTTCTGAGCGCTTCCAGAGTGCGAAAAGAGAACTTCTGGAATCCATATCCGCGGCCAGTGCCAAGATAAAAGGTGTGAAGTCGGGACCTAAGTCAGGCGGAGTTTCGGATCTCTATACAAAAGCAATTCAAGAATATTCTCAAATGCGAGGTAGGGATCTCTATTATCCGGTGATTTCATCTGGGTTGGGGTCAGGACCGTTTCTCGAGCTCATAGATGGAAGCGTTAAGTACGACATGATTACTGGAATAGGTGTTCATTTCTTTGGACATTCTCATCCTGCTTTTATGGAAGAGATGGTGTACTCAATCTCTGCGGATGTGATGCAGGGTAATTTAGAACCCGGAATTGAGATGAAGGAACTTTTAGAAACCCTGTTATCGCGAGTGGGTTCAGGCAGTCGATTAAAACATGGTTGGATTGCCTGCAGCGGTACCATGGTGAACGAGATTGCCCTAAAAATTGTTCGGCAAAAAAAGACTCCGGCAAATCTAGTGATGGCATTTAACGATTGTTTTTCGGGTCGATCTACAACCATGCAGGAGATAACAGACAATCCGGGTTACCGTCAGGGACAGCCTGTTTATGGTCAAGTTCAGTATATTCCGTTTTTTGATCCAAAACAGGGCCTCAAAGAGAGTATTGATGCCACTATTACGCGAATGCATGAACATTTGCATCGCTATCCGAACCAGTTTGCCACCCTAACGATTGAGTTAATTCAGGGGGAGGGCGGTTTTCGGGTAGCTCCAAGAGAATATTATGTACGTGTTTTTGAAGAAGCAAAAAAAGCAGGAATGGCAATTTGGGTAGATGAAGTCCAAACATTTGGTCGTACTGGTGAACTGTTTGCCTATCAGAAGTTTGGATTGGCCGAATATGTCGATCTGGTGACTCTAGGTAAAATGCTCCAATCTTGTGTAATATTATTCACACCAGAATACAATCCAAAGCCAGGATTGGTAGCAGGAACTTTTTCGTCTAGTACAACTGCGCTACGAACAGCAAAAAAGACAATCGAACTATTGGAACAGGAACGTTTCTTGGGAAAAGACGGCAAAATTGAAAAGCTCTCTAAGCAATTTGCGGACAATCTGGAGCGAATGGCCGGAAAAGCGTGCAAAGGATTCCTATCCGATATTCGGGTGATCGGAGGAATGATCGCTTTTGCTCCCTTCGATGGAACGCTCGACGATGTCAAAAAAGTTCTTAAGCGGTTATTTGATTTGGGAGTTGTCGCTTTCTACTGTGGTCACGGTCCTTACCTTGTACGGTTGTTACCACCCTTGGGTGCGATGGCTGAACAAGATGTTGATCAAGTCTGCCACACTATTGAACAAGCTATCTTAGACTGTGCAAAAGAAAGAAAAAACTAAATCACTATGAAGAGATTTCTTGAGGAAGCTAAGCGAATTATAAAGATCAACTCTACAACAGCTCATGGCAATGAAGAGCTTGCCAACTACCTTGTACCGTTGATGCAAGAAAGAGGTCTCAAGACGCAGTTGCAAGCGGTTACTCATTCGAACGAGGATTTATCGAAACGTCAATTCAATGTTATCGGAATACTTGGCGATCCTTTGGTTGATCGGAAGATTAGAAAAGGGCTCCTTCTCAATACGCATTTAGATACTGTTAGCCCTGGAGTCTTAGAAAATTGGACCGAAACAGCAGGAGATCCGTTTAGTGCAACGGTGAAGGACGGCCAAATCTATGGCTTGGGTTCTGCCGATGTAAAGTTAGATTTTCTCTGTAAACTCTTTGCGGTCGAAAAATTTCGCGAAAAGAAGCTGAAGCAGCCGATTTATTTAGTGGGGTCTTGCGGAGAAGAGATCGGAATGTTTGGCGTGCGGTTTCTCATTAAATCAATGACTCTAAACCCCTCCTTTGTTTTAGTTGGTGAGCCATCCGAGCTTAAGACCATTTATGCACATAAATGCTTAAATATTTATCGCGTTTCGGTTGGATACCAGTCGGTCGAGAAAGATGCTCAAGGGTTTACTCGAAGAATAGATTTGTATTCGTATGGTAAATCGTCTCACAGTTCTTACCCGCATCTAGGTCAGAATGCGATTCTTAGTCTGATTCGATTTATTCATCGTGCTA
>Ga0207098_10206_pt1 | contig 19386 bp, 15 predicted proteins | sample Alteio_BWMinHeat_84_FD_153548 | JGI IMG/M metagenome (GOLD analysis project Ga0207098, IMG submission 153548) | Enriched cells from forest soil in Barre Woods Harvard Forest LTER site, Petersham, Massachusetts, United States -... | ecosystem: Environmental > Terrestrial > Soil > Temperate forest >...
AGTGCTTTGTTAAACATCTTGATGAATTAACATCCTTTGCGGAGAAGTGGACTTGAGACCAAAAAAGGAAGGCTTAGTCGAAACGCTGTTCGTGACTTCGGATATCAGCGGGAAGTCCCTGGGCTGACCAGGTTGTCGTTTGATACCCTTCGTTACGAACCTTTTTCGAAGATGCTTCTACCTCAATGATTGCATTGAACCCAGCGCGTGCCGAAACAAAAGCGAGGTTCGAAATAGCTTCGTTGCGGTCCACTCTGTTTACTACAGAAATCGCCTTGTTTGCTTTTCGAAGCACTCTAATCGTGCTCTTCGAGTTTTTAAAGATAACGATGATCTGCTTGGCCTTTACTAAGAAAGCTTCGTAATCTGCCTCAAATGGCTCGACGTTCTGAGCATAACACTGCCCACAAAAGATAGAATGCCTGAGCTCGGTTGGCCTATCGGACATAAATGGAAATGCCTCTTCCGATAGAAAGCGGCGGCACTTTCGACAGACTTCGCCACCACAAACTCCACATTTAGAATCGCTATTCGGCTTTCGGCAATTGACGCAGATTGCTTCCATGGTTCCGATCCTAGCATGTTTTCGGCGCTAAGCGGCATCACTTTTAAACCTATAAATAGAATGGGAGGCTAACCCATTCGATGAAATAAATGATAGTGATTGCTTATGAATCCTATGTGTTTTTTCTGCCGAGGAGAGCCGGGCCAACAACAATGTGAAATTTGCAAACGGTGGGTGTGCATTCAATGCGCCGATTGCCATAACTGCTACCCTAGAGAACGGCGCCAAGTCATAGGAAGGCAGCTGGCGGAAGGCGACAGAGGGACGGAGTCCCCGTGATTTCGATAATCTGTGTGTCACCAAAACTTGGCTTCTTTTTCAGAACCTACTGGTTTTAACGCAGCTTTCAGCGGAACTCGTTAAACTCTACGTCTTGTAACCGGAGAGTCTTCCAAAAAACTCTAATTTTGACGGAGAATTGTCGTTCTCTTGAAGCACTTCTGCCCGAGATTCGTCCTAATTTATGAGAAGATCTCTAGTGGGTTGATTTAAATTATGTTTTTATTTGATTTTCTTAAACTATGCGGGCCCAGCCCTTGCGTTTCTCGCTAATTCACGAATCTTCTTTATTTGTCCTAGGCACCAATTTACTTCGCCAATAAACTGCTTCAAATAGTCGGCAGGCGCGGCCTTATCTTTGCCTAAATAGGCCTGGAATAAACTCCGGTACTTCTTTTGCCTTTCGTCAGCGGTCCTACCCAGCCGTAAATACCACTCTGGTGGAACCAGAAGCCGTGTGAACTCATCTAGGATTCCATATGCATAGAAACGAAAACTCGAAAACCGGTAGAATTGTAGATTCTCGAATTTTCTCATCCCTGCTCGAATGGGGTTCGCCTCAACGTACATGTGTGCACGCATTTGCGATTCATCCGTCTCCTGTACAACCACCGTGCGTGGGCGTTCGTTGGCCACCTTCCCGGAGCGATTAAAGATTTTATTGAAAATCCGACCGAACTCACCGTGAGCTACTCGCATGAAACGGGATAGAAAATCAGCCCCTCCCGAGTATTTCAGGATTTGATGAGAGTGATTACCCATCACGCAATAGGCCTGAAGCAAAATTCGACCGTCTGAACTTCGATGCTTCAGTCCGATTTCGGTACTTTTGAGGTAAAGGGCTTTTGTGGAATCGCTATCCATTAAATAGGCACGATTGTGACAACGCCAAAATTTGTGAACAATTCCAGTGGGGTTAGCAAGAAGAAGATATCTTGAGATTCTCATAGGGGAATCTTGTCTTAGAGAGTTTCGTGCCAAATCTTTCATTACTTTTTTGGACTCCGTCCCCTGATTCCCCCCTGATTGCCCTGCTGGACTCCGTCCCCCGATTCCCCTTTGCCTTTCGTCAGCGGTCCGACCCAGTCGTAAATACCACTCCGGCGGTTTTTTGCCTGAGGATCTTTGTACGCAGTATTTGCCGCTGACTGATTTGAACAGAACTCGGGCCTAATAGGTAAAGCGCCCCGAAAAGTATCAATGACGTGGCATAGGGCAGCGCAAAACCAGCATATTCATACTTTATAAACAGAATAGAAGACAATGCAGAACCCGTTGAGAAAAAGCAGAATATCCAGAAACGAATTCTATTTGTTAGTATTTCGCGGTATCTATCTTTTGAAAAGCGTCTGAGATACCGAATCCTTACGAGAGTCAGGCCAAAATCCGTTATTACTCCTGTCATATGAGTGATGCGAATCTGACCCCGAGTTGCACTTGCTATGTAGGCGTTCTGAAGTCCGCACGTCATACATAGCATTGAGACCAAAAGAATATCTCGACCGAAGACAAAAGGCTCACCGAATATACCGAAAAGGCCATAGTGCCCACCAATGAGCACAAACCCCAAGAGAAGAGGAATAATTCCCATCGCCGTCAAGTGCGCAGGAGATTTTCCCAGCATTCTACGTCGGTCCGTTAGAAATGCTGAAATGAGTACCCCTAATAGAAAAGACACAGGTATGATGAGCAGTTCTAAGGCTCCCGTTGTTTCACCTTTAGCAAGCCGAATTCCAACCATTGTACCAATTCCAGTTACATGTGAAACAAAGCTATGACAAGCCAGGAACCCGCCGGCGTTAATAGCTCCAGCCTGAAAAGCAAATCCATACCAGCATAAAGCATGCGCTCTATTCCTAAATGAATCATCACTAAAAACCATAAATCAACTAGTCTTTCCCTAAACAGTTGGCTCAAAGCGGACGATCACAGATGATCGTTTAGTGCTAAAGAATTATTAAAAAAAAGCAGTTATTTATCGAACCCAAAGAAGACCCTTATTATGGGTGTCACTAAATCTTAACCGGGAGGTCCGGAGGTCGATCTATTGAAGAATAAATCTTACGGGGTATTTTAAATGGAGTCAGGGGAGGGTAATTCCAAACACCTATATGTATACACATCTCGATAGGCAATCTTTGTGTTTCGATCCATTTTTCAGCATCACTATTTAAGTCCTTTTCACCCTTTTTGGAATCACTCTTATCAGAACCCTCCTCGAAGGGTGTAGAAGCCAAGTCTCTTTCAGCGCACACGGCTTTTCGGATTCCAAGCTGAGAGCAGAGAAGCGACAAAAGAACCAGAATGAAAATTCCAAATCTAATCACTATGGAATAATTTTAAGTATATAAAATATGTTTTACAATAGGTAAATTATATATATCTCGAATAGGTTACGCTTAACTATTAGCATGAAATTTTATATTTCAAGTTAGTGTATGAGATCGTTATTTCTTATCTTCTAAGTAGATAGGCTGAAGTGTGCGATAGCGGCCACTTAGCACACTCTTTTCTTGTTCAAGGTAGTTTAGAGACAGCTTGTATCTTCGCAGTTTCAGTCCCCTCTATTTAGAGCCCTTAATAAAATTTATGAAATCCAAGAAATTACTCTGTTGGGGTATATGACCACTGCTAATAAATTCTCCAGTATGACTACCTGCGTAGTTCAACCAGACTCCTTCCTTTACTACTTCAAAATCAAACTTTCGATCTACTTTTCCAGCAGCCTTGAAGAATTCATTAGCGGTCTGAAGAACTCCTATAAGCCTTTGTTTTTCGCTCTTGAACCATGTCACTAATCCAGGGTCTTCCTAGTACCCTTTAGTTCTGTCTAGATAGTTCATACAATTTCAACTATTTAAAAATATAAAGTTATTTAGTTTAGTTAATTACTATCGAACTCTGTCTATTATAGTTATTTACCATTTATGTATATAGTGATATCTATTACGGCTTATGTTTAAAAAAAGTTGTTTGAAATGGGTTGTCGTTATGCTGTCTTTCTCGCACTTACCACAAGGTTTTTGCGGCGATAGTTCGTCTAATCCGGTAGCGAGCGAAGTGACATCTCCAATGGAGAACGAAAACCAGCCGGCAGAATCTCAGTCTATAAGTGAACAAGAAGACAAATTACAGCCGAATTCGGCTCCTCTTATGAATAAACCTCTTCAATTTATCGGTTTGCTCGAAGCACTATTCATGAGTAGCAATGGGCATCCAACGGCAATAGAACAAGAGAAGTTGGCAGAGGAGACGCGGCGTATAGGAAAGCCGGGTCTTACATTTAAACAAGTCAATGGCTGGTTCAGAGGTCGAAGAAGAACGAAGCCCAAAAGCAGTTCTAAAAAGCCTAATTCTGAAAGGCCTGCTTCCAAGGTTTTTGAATGTGCCTGCGCGAGCGGGATAAAATTAAGGCAGCGAAAGGCAATTGAACGCCATATGGCTAATTGCCGCGTTTATCAGGCGAAAATAATATCGTTAGAAGATGCTTCGAGTAGCTCCGCCACAAGTAGTTTACCTTCAAGTAGCTCTATTTCGAGTAATTCCTCCACGAGTAGTTCATCTTTGAGTAGCTCGCAAGTGAAGGAACCTCAAAAAAGAAAAAGTAGCAAAAAAAAGGAGACGGGGGATGCCGAGTCTTCTACTCTAAGCAGTTCAAATCCGGATTCTCGTCCCAAGAAAAAGGCCCGCGCTTCTACCAAGGAACTAGATAAAAAGAAACCTTCCGAGTCTTTCAAATGTTCTAACTGCGGGAGAAAATTGCAGCAGAGCGCCTTCGCATACCATAAGATTGTTTGCGTGTCTGCCAACGGGAGTGAGGGAGCCCCAGAGTCACCGTCGATTAGCTCGAAGTCCCCTGTCTCAGATTTCGACTTGTCAGACTTAGGATATAATCCCCCGCCATTAGTGACCGTTCTTTCCGATTTGCTCTCGGACGCCCCGATGACAACGGATGCAACACCGTCCATTGTACTTTCGAAGTCAGATTTTCTTCAATTGGCATCCAACGTGCCGTCTCCGTCGATTCCTTCTTCGGCTGTCGCCGTAAGTAGCTCTACGTCGAGTGTCCCTTTGTCTCCCGTAGTTCGAAATGCCGAGAGTGAAGACGAATTTGGTGAAGATTTAGATTTTGAGGCCCCGACTTTAGAGGATCTTGTAGGCACCAACCTGCAAGTGCTAACGGATGTAGCGCCAGCGACCGGTATGAGTGAAAATAATGACGGTTGTGAAACCGAATCTGATAGAGATTTAGGGGAAGAACAGGACCTACAGGACCGAGTGGACAAATCTCCTGCTTTGAGTGGCTCTAAATCTCTTATAGCGCAAAATAATAAAAACGTACAAAACGAGGATGACTCAGAACAACTAGTACTAGTATATGAACTAGATGACCCAGAGGAGGCGCCCACCGAATCGCCCTCCGGCGCTCTGTCGCAAACCGAGGTAGTGCAATCCATTGAGCAACCTCCGATGTTGATTTCTTCTCAATCCATATCTGTTATTCCGCCGCAGGTAGCGATTTCTTCTCCGGCCTCTGCCATGAGTAGCTCGACTTTGAGTAGTCCTACTGCGAGTAGTTCTACTTTGAGTAGCTCTACCTCGAATAGCTCTGCGTCTTCCGTAGCTCAAGATGATGTGAAAGTGAAAAAAGAATTTGATTTGGATGCAGAAGTAATGGATTTAATTAGCAACTCGAACTTCAGCACGCTGGCACAAACCGGTATACAAGCTATTGCACAGCCGCATCCGTCGCTAGCGATTTCTTCTCAATCGATGCCCTCCCAGTCGGAATCCCAATTTCTAATCAATATGCTGAATCTTTGTACTGCACGCGTTAAAGAGCTGACTAGCTCCTTGACGGCGAATCCAGCAGGTTGTGCTGAAACTATAAACGAACTAGAACGTGTGAACCGTCTTCAATCGCGCCTGACGCACCAGTTGAAGAACGCAATAAAACCATAGCAGACCGGCGCTTTTGGTAATAAATAGGCAAGCCTAAAATCCGTGTTGCACTATCAACTAAAATTTTAGTTGATAACAACTAATCTCTTAGTTATAGGTTCTAGCAGAGGAATTTATGACTAGAAAGAAAGTACAGACTGAAGAAAAACTTTTGACCGAAACTGAACTTGAGCTCATGAGCATTCTTTGGAAAATCGGACAAGGGACTGTTCACGAAGTCATGGAACACCTCCCGACCGGACGAAATCTAGCCTACACTTCGGTTTCGACGATTTTAAGAATACTTGAACAAAAAAAGTTTATCGAAAGCCATAAGGAAGGTCGTGGTCATATTTATTCACCGATCGTCTTGAAGCAAAAATATGAAGAGGCATCTCTTCAAAATTTATTAAATAAAGTATTCGATGGCACTCCAACTACGTTAGTCAGGAGGTTATTAGAGACAGCTGATCTTTCTCAGGAGGAACTCAATTCAATTCGATCCCTTCTTAAAGAAAGGTCTAAGTAATGGGTCATTTTCAGGTCTTTTACCTATTCAGATTGTATGCTGAAATCAGCTTTCTCTTAGTATTCAGCTGGGCTGTTCTGAAACTCGCTACCTGGGCCAGGATTCGTTTCGAATTGAAGGTTAGTTTTTCTCACCTGGTTGCCATTGCCCATCTTCTTCTCATTTTTTCTATTTTACTTCCCATCGGTTTAAATCTATTTCCAAAAGCAACCCTCTTTCGACCGGCTGTTCAGATCTGGTCTGGCACTAGCCCCGTTCTGGGGTCTCAGCGGTATTTATCTATTAGATCACCTGCAAAAGATCAGTTCACCTCAAATGGTCGGCAGAGGGTTACTATTTCGGAAAGAGCCTTCATAGTGCTTATGATTGGAATCGCAATTATATCTATCAACCTAATTCTCATTTCTTTTCGAAGACTCTTAGCTTTTCATCGCTACCTTCGCACTTTGCCCGTAATCAGAAAGATCGGAAACGTTCAAATTCTTGCCTCCGATGAGTGCGCGGTAGCGTTTTCGACATGGCTACCAAAACGAGCGCTGGTAGTCATTCCCATGAAATGTCTGGATCACTCTTCAGACTATAGACTCACTGTATCGCATGAGCTTCAGCACCATCGTCAGGGAGACACGCGGTGGCTCTATCTCACGGAATTTATGAAAGCCACTTTTTTTTGGAATCCGGGAATCTATAAATTTTCAAAACTATTGGCTCAGCTTCAAGAATTTGCTTGTGATGAATATCTGGTTGGCCGCCGGAACTACTCTTCATATGCATATGGCAGCTGCCTTCTTCGGGCAGCGGAATCAACGATGGGATTGAAAGGCAGGCTGGTTGGTACCGCCAGTATGGCTGAAATCAATGATCCATCACTACTCAAAAGGAGAATCGAAATGATCTTAAATCAACAAAAAAGGCCAAAAGCCTTGGTATCCGCAATATTGACAGTGTCAATAATAACGATTCTGGCTGGAAGTGCTTATGCTGCAAAGAATTCTATTCAAGATGAAACGCTTACTCTTGAAGAGGCTAAAGCGCTTGCAGTCTCAGCTCAAAAGACATCTAAAATTCCAATTACAATAAATGACCTGGTTTTAGAAAGGCTAAACTATTTTGTAGGTACGCCTGAGGGACGTAAGTGGATCAAACACGGTTTAGAGCTGATGCCTCTGTACCGCCAAATGATCTTAGAGAAGATGGACTCGTATTCAGTACCAAAGGAGTTGATAGCGATGCCTCTTTTTGAATCTGGCTTCAAAAATTTGCCACCCACGCCCCCTCAAAAAGGGGCTGGGATTTGGGAGTTTATTGCGGAAACTGCGAGTAGATACAAACTGGAAGTCAACGATAGAGTAGATGAAAGGCTCCATCCCGTCAAAGAGACTATTGCTGCCATGGAGTACTTGCGGGATCTCAATCATCAATTCAAGGACTGGCGATTGGCCATCAAAGCTTATAATGAGGGAGAAACTCGTGTCCAAGAACTGATCGATCAGTATGGAACGAATGATCCATGGATATTAGAGCGAAAAAGCGGAGGCGAAAGCTATCTTTCCGGTGTGATGGCTGTCATCATTATCCTTAATAATCCAACAATAATAAATTAGAGACCTAAAGACCATGTGTATTCGGCCCCTCTTTCCACTTTAGGGAAGGGGGGCCAATAGTGCCATCTAACTGACTAGCGAGTTTTTGTCTCATCAAAGTAATTATTCTGAATGTTGAGCGGAAGCGTCGAGATAGCCGAGCCTTGATTACATGGGAACTCTACTTCTGTGTCCTTTTGGTAGTAGGTGAGTTTTAAATAAGTGGACAAGATTCTATCCACGGCGGGAGTAGTTCTTTGAGCCTGGAGCCTCTCCAGAATGGCATCGTCAATTCTTCTTCGAGACTTCACGCCGTGGTCGTCATAAATCAAGAGTGCTTCCAAGGAGTCAAAACGACCGGAAAGGCAAGTCCTTTCTATCAGGCTCTCATTCTTTCTTTCCTTGCCGAGGTTTATATCTGCGCCACCTTCATCTACGAGAAATTTGAGCACTCCGAGGTTGCCTCTAATGGCAGCAATTGCTAGCGGAGTTGTATTTTTATTGGAATCTCGTTTTCTCCCTGTTCCAATTGCGTCGACAGGAACAGGGTGACTCACAAGCGCTTTGACGATCTTTAGACTTTGTTCCGACTCTTTTAGATATGCGGCTTTCCAGAGAGCGGTTCGTTCTGACTCATCAGTCAGGGTACCTATATCGATACTTTGTTCTTTTGCTATTTTAAGAAGACGTTGAACTTCTTCAGCATTACTTTCCTTGATGGCTTTAAAGAGCTCTTCCGGATTGAAAGGACTTACTTTTCTGGCTTCTTCCTTCGTCTCGGGTTCGCTCTTTCCTAAAATAGGGGCTTGTTTAGGTCCACTCCCACTATCTGTTGCCGTCGTACTTAGAACACCTCCTGCCTGAAGAGCAATTGGAGAGATAGCTACAAAAAGAAGAACAAATAATATTACTGATGAGGTTCTCATGAAATACTCCCAGATGACCTATTGATGAATCATGGCATCTTAATGGTCTCCAATAGTTGAGAAATGAAAAAGATTCAAGTGTGGACTTTGGAATAACTCGATTGTAATACATACATGGTACGAAATGAGCCTCTGCTGTCGCTAAAACAGATTTAATAGGCCTCCGTGTGCCTGCGAGGCGAACGGTCCGTCAATCCACAGGAATGGTGGGTTCATCAGGATCGGAGCGGAGCATGGCCTCCAGCTGTTCCGAACTTTGTTTTGAAAGTTTAAAAAAAGTCTCACGATCATCTTCAAGGAAACGCTTGGCGAGATCGTAAATAGATTTTTGATTATTGACCTGGAAGAACCGAGCCATGGCCTCTGCTTGATCAGGTTGCATTCCAAGTTTTTTTAAAACCTCAGTTCCGAGCGTGAGTGCACTTCCGGATGTCTCAATCGCCAATTCTGTAATTCCAAGATGAATCATTCGATAGGCATGAACTCGATCATAAACTCGCGCGAAAATGGGAAGATTTGGATACTGCTGCCGAATCGTCTCCGTGATTTTGGTGGTGGTCTCCGGTTCATCAATGGCAATAACCAGCGCTTTTGCATGATCAAGACCAGCCGCTCGTAATAGATCAACATTCGAGCCATCTCCAAAGTAGGATTTAATTCCAAAGCGGGCCATAATATCGATCTGCTCGGAATCAATATCGAGAACAGTTGAGGCATAACCATTAGCCCGCAGAAATCGAACTAGAGTTTGTCCAAACCTTCCAATTCCTATTACAAGCACGGGATTATCTTTCTCCGACTGATCTATCTGATCGGGCTGGCGTCTCTCGGTTTTTACACAATCAAGCCGAGACATTGCTTTTTGGACTACCCATTTCATAAGAAGAGGCGCAACCGCCATTGAGAGCACAATGGAAAGAGTAAGTGTCTGGGCCAGACTTTCGGCTATTAAATTGCCCGCCTGAGCCAGCACGACAAAAGCAAATTCGCCGCCTCCTGCCAGGGAAATCGCAAAAAGGAGGCTTTCTGGTGGCCTCATTTTTGAAAACCGGCCGATGCCATAAGCCAAGATCGCTTTAATTCCGACAATCCCTAGGATCCACTGTGCGATTACCATTGGTTTTTCAACAAGTAGTCCGATCTGAATACTGGATCCAATTGTAATAAAGAAAAGACCAAGTAGGAGGCCCTTAAAGGGCGCGATGTCTGCTTCAATTTGATGCTTAAACTCGCTATCCGCAAGAACTACGCCGGCTAGAAATGCGCCGAGTGCAGGAGAAAGATCTACGGCGTGCATTAAACCTGCTGCTGCAACAACAATTAAAAGAGCAAGGGCAGTGAATGTTTCGTTCGATTTAGTACGTGACACAAGTTTAAATAAAGGACGCATCAAAAAACGCCCCACAGCAACGACTGCTCCGACAGCAGCAAAAACTAAGAGGGCTTTTCTCCCGGGTGAAAATTCGAGTAAACCAAAGCTATCTGCTTTTAGAAAGGGGAGAATCGCAAGCATAGGAATTACAGCCATGTCCTGAAAGAGAAGAACCGCAAGAGCTCTTTCACCGCCAGTACTTTTCATATAACCCAGCTCTTGCAGAGTTTGTAGGGCGATGGCGGTGGAAGAGATTGAAATAATCATTCCCACAGTTAAGGATGTTATCCACGTTGAATTAAAGAATAAGCCGATGCCAGAAAAGACAAAAATGGCGCTGAAAACTTGAATGGATCCTAGGCCAAAAATTGGCCCTCGGAGTTTCCAGAGGAGCTTTGGACTGAGTTCAAGCCCAATTAGAAGAAGCATCATCGTTACGCCCAATTCAGCGAGTTTAGACGTGTCTTCGACGCTGTTTGTCAACAAAGCAAAGCCGTGCGGGCCAATGATCGCCCCAGCAATTAAATAACCGATCACAGAACCGAGCCCCAATTGTTTTGAAATTGGGACAACGACAACCATAGCAATCAGTAAGGTCAATAGATCTTGCATAGGACTATTATACGGAGTTTAGGGTCACTTACGTTTATTAAATTAAGAATGCAACGTGCTAATTTGGATTATTTAGAAGCACCCACTTCATGGTAACCGTAATCGGTAATTAGGCTTTTCCCGATCCCTGGTAGATGGTTCATCCCCACAAGGACCAAGATCGCTTTTGCATTGGGCCTGATTTGAAGAGCATGGTCGATTCTCTTAGCCATGATTATATCTCGGGCTTCAATCGTAGCGACGGCTTTGTTATCAAAATCCATAGTACGAAAGAGAAAAGTCAATACTGGCGATATAATTCCAAGAGTTGAAAAGGCATAGAGCTTCGTCGCATCTTCGTCTGCAATTGGATAGGGGAATCTCTCACGGGCCAAGTAAGTAAGTACGAACGTTCCTAGGGACGTGTAAAAAATTTTTGTTCCGTCGGATACTGCGGTGTAAGCGAGTTCAAGATAAGAGTTAAAGTCCTGGGATTGCTCAGTCATGGGTTCAAACATTTCTAGATTGACGTATTCCGCCTTATTCTCAAAAATTCTGATACGAAGTCTATTTATAAAGTCATCGAAGTCTTCAAAACCGATGGTTGAATCTTCAGCGTATCCGAGTGAAATGACGAATTTTTTCGCCTCCTGGTCAGGGATCAATCCAACGGAAAAAGGGGAATTTTCGATTCTGAAAGTGTTTGGATCCTTTTCATAATTAACTAAGACTTTCAACAGAGTCGCTTCTGAATGGGAAGTGCCAGCTTTTTGTGAATAGGAAAAATCGCGGAAGTCTTGGATTGAACTTGGATAGGGGAACTCTAGTCCACCCAATATTCGATAAATAATTTGTAAAGCTACTGCGGCATTTCGACTGAGTTTCAGTCCTTCTAAACCAAATAAATTGAAATGTGTGATGACGTTTTTCCCTAGGTCGCTTCCTGCTCTGTCTTTAATGTGCGTTTCCCCGAAAAGGACGACGGTTTGAGTACCAAGGATCGTCTCTTTTTCGACTATTTTGTATTGGTACAGAGGGCACGCAGCAGTAGCCTCGAGCGCCTCGATAGCTTTTGGAGGGAGGTTGATGGCCTGTGCGGTGGACGCTAGAATAATTAGGGGAGGAATAAGAAAATTGCGCAACATTTACAGCTGAATAACGCACCATGCTAAAATAGTCAACTATAGCTATATTAAATGCAAAGATGGTGCGTCAGTTTGGAATAAGTGTCATTTTAGACACGTCTACTACAATATAAATAAAGTTAATATAATAATAGGATATGAGAAAAAATAGCATCCATATCGTTGTAAGGCTCGGATTTTTGGTAGTTATTCTTTTTAGTCTGGCTTTTGATAAAACTATTTTGGCCGGATCGACGTTGGACACGAAACAGCCTGATTGCGCAGAACAAGGTATGACTTCTCCGAAGCCCAGTCGTTGGAGTGGATTTACTGGACTTATTTCTAAAATTTGTGGAACTAGTAAAAACGGAAAAAAGAAGAAACAAGGTAGTGTAGAAAACTCTGACGAAGAATCCGATAGAAAATCAGACGACTCTCCGAATTCGGATAGTGATCGAGCTCTTACTGATTACATGGCTGAAGTGAACGTTGCAAAAGTTTTTGAACTGATGAAAACTAGTTTTCTTGATAATAAACGACGCGACCTGGTAGCTAAATGGAAAAGCGAGAAATTGGCAGAGAAGGAGAGGACGACAAAGCAAGGTATAGTCTATAGGGAGGTCGTTCTCACGGAAGAAGAAAAGAAAGCCATTGAAGCTGAAGGTGCGAAGGTAGCACTGACAGATAAAGAGCTAGAAGGGATTAGAGAAAAGGTAGAAGAAGAACGTCTAAACCTAAGAGGTAATGCCGAAAACGCAAGTCAACATCTGCGAAATCTGATCAATCAGATAAAAAAACAGAAAAATAGTACGATCCCGGAAAATATTCAAAAGAATGTTCGGCATGTCTCCCCGATCGGAAATTTTGCTTTTTGGAAACAAGGCCAAAAAATAATTATCTATTATACCGGGCAGGATAAATATGGCGTGCCAGACAAGCTTGTATCCTTGGGAGAAGGAGGAGGAAAAAAGGTCTATCCAGCGCTACAGTACAGCGAAAGACAGGGCTATGAACCGATCGTATTAAAGGCAAACAAAGCAATGGTGCCAGGAGCAACCGATATGTGGAATAAAGAGGGGAATTTGGAAAAAGGAATAAGAACCCTCTCGCCTTCTGGACGCCTTGTGATTTCCGGGAATATGGCTGATCCCAATTACAGATACAGCCCGCGATACGAAGGCAATTTTTCAAAATTATTGGATTCTGGCTGGTTAAAACCAGAAGATGATTCTAAGTTGGCCGATCTCATGGCTAAAGCGACTGAAGGTATTCTGGACCTCCATCGCGGAAACGTTTGTCACCGTGATATTCATCCAGATAACTTTGTATTTAATAAAGCGCCTAACGATCAATCCATTGTAGAGAAGGTGGGAGTTATTGATTTTGGTATTTCTCAAAAATTTGGAAAACTTGGAAAGTACTTTAAAAATAAAGTTCTCTTGGGCGCGCACCCGACTCATCTGTCTCCAGAATCTTTTGTAGATAAGGTGACATTTAATAGTTGTATGAAACAAGACGTTTTTGCCCTTGGCGTGGTAGCGCTCCAGTTCTATTCTAAAATGAAAGGTAAGCAAGGACTCTTGCCGGAAGATAAATGTAAGTTAACAGCCCTACTCCAGGATCAGGAGGGTGAATTACGAGCTATGCGCGAGCGCCATCAGGCTGAAGCAAACGCTATACCCAAGGACCAGGATAAAAAATATGATGCTTTGCGGGCGCGCCAGAGGACTGAAGAAGCAGCTTCTCAAAAGCGTGGAATGGAAAAGTATTTTGCTGAGCAGCTCCCGCAATGCATCGATGGTCCTAGTGGTACTATAGAAGAACTTGAAAAGCTCGCTGACAAAGACCCTGCATGTACTGGTAAAAAAGACTGTCTCCCGAAAGTCATTGCAGATTCACTAAGATCAAATCCAAAAAAACGGATTGACTCCAAAGAATTGGTCCAGAGACTAAAAAACCTGAGTTCACCAAATAGCCGGTAAGCCCTAAATAGTTATTTAGCGCATCCGCCTTGCCATTTCGAGGGCGCCTTTTGCGTTCAATCGATCCATTCCGTATTTTCGGTGCGATTCTCTGATTCTTTCTTTGCTGTAGCGGCCGGAGGCTTCGAGTTTATCTGCTGTTAGATCTGTCACCGCAAAAGGTAATCCGTGGTCATCAAACAAAATGAGTGTTGCACCCTTCAGAACCGCTTCGGTGAGTTCGGCATTGGTCAGATCGGGAGAAGCTCCGAAAGGCAGATTTACGAAAGTGGCTACCAGCAGGATAAGTCGTGGAATATAAACTAAAATAGTAATAAAATAAATAAAGTATTTTAGTTTAGTTTAGTAATGCGTAATGCTTGTTTTCAGCTCACATCAAGCTCAAGATAGTTCATCGGAATTTATAATTTCAAGAATAAAAATATTACAAAACATAGAAATAATAATTTTAAATATTTATTTTATAGATTTTTAATCGCTTCTATTCTAGTAGGTCTTAGTTTGACTAGAGTCTAAGTGAAATAACTGGAAGAGATAGTGAGAGAGTTATGAAAAGTAGAAAGTTTTCAGGGTTGCTGTTTGTCGTAGGTATTTTAGCCAACGCCAGTCTTGCACTGGCAATGGAAGATAAGAAAGGCGAACAGCATCATACGGCCCTTGGTGAGGGGACTCCTCTTTCTCCTCCAAGTGATAGTTCATTTAAAACGGTTAGATCGGATGGTTCGGTCAGTTCCTCTAGTGCATCGGACGGAGAGGGATATTCAGAAACTACTCCCATGTCCTGGGCAGACACAGGGACGAGTAGTGCCAAGCAAAAGCGTAATGGTAACTTCTCGCATGCATCAGAAAACAGTCCACTTTCGCCGTCTTCGGGGTCTGGCTATGGTTCATTTGAGAATTCTAGTAGAACTTTTCGGCCGATTACTCAGTCGCTGACTACTGAATTCAAGGATAGTGGAAATTCCAAAAATAGCAGTCCCCCTTCCCATACCGATTCCGATAAACCAAAGTCCGGCAAGATTCGTGATTTTCTAGACCGCGTTTCGCATTTCGCAAGAGAGACAGCAGCAAACGAGCTGAAGAGCATTGAAACCGACGAGAGCGAGTTGGAAAGCGATGAAAAAAGAAAAATTAGAATACTCAAGGAAAGCATTAGCAATCTAAAAGAGACGGGCAGAGCTTTATTCTCCGCCGCCCAGGTTTTAGACGCAGAGGCAAGAGGGGTAGATTTTGCGGAAGGAGCAGTTTCTAGGGAAGAAGTGGATTCTACGGAATCGAAAGGAGAAGCTCTCTTCAATTTTGGAAATTTACGAATTACTGGGGCAGAAACGTCGGATCAAATTAGAAATTCGAATTTCGAAGCGCGTGAGGTTCTGTATAAGGGAAATAGCACACCTATTTCAGAAGTAATCGGAGCAACGAAACAAACTTCTTCGGACGGAGTGACCTCCGGTGCTGACTTGCCGGGGTTACGGTTAAAAGAATCAGATCGTCTTGAATTGCAAGGAATAGAGAAAAAGCTCGAAGCAGTTAGCGATAAAAGTCCAGAGCAACAAACTCTATTTAGATTGGCACGAACTGCACTCAGCCTAGAAAAGATAGGCCAACGTTCTCCGCTTAGCCTAGGAAAGCTAGGTAAACATGCTGAAAAATTTATCACTATTCAAGCTGCCAAAGTTAACTTTACAAGTGTAGTAAATTTACGGGACAGGCTAATCAAAGTTGCAAAGGAATTAAATAAAAACTTAAATCATGTTGAAGCTTTAGAAGTAGCGAGGAAGCAAGCTAAGCTCAAAGACAGAGTTTATGGGAGTGTGGCAGCCTATACAATGGCAGAAATGGTGACTCGTTTCGATAATCAACCGGCGGGTACAGTTGATACGATCAGCCGATATAATCTCACGACTCCAAAAGAAATGCGTGCCATTCGTGATAGGGCAGTTGATGCAATTGCCGGTGTTTTCAGTAATATCGGTGTAGTGCCGGAAAAAGGTACCGAGCGTCTTCGTGAGGCAGATTTCGATCACTATCGAGTGAATTATCAAGGACATCAAACGTCAATCACTAACGTGTTACGAAAAGTTAAATACCCGGTTTCTACTCAAGCTACAGCTCCCGAGAAAGATCTTACCTTGTCAGATGCGGATCGTACAAAAATGCAAGAAATCGCCAAAACGGCGGTAAAGGTACTAGATGCTGGTGATAATGATGCCCAGCGTTCCCTGTTTGAATTAGCGACGATTGCGTTGAATCTTGAGGAGATGTTTCAAGTTGACGGCAAGAGTGTTGTCTCTGGTGACAAACGTTATACCTTAGCCAGTGTTAAGAATCTTCAAAGCAATGCTGTGCGAATTGCAAAAGAATTGGAGTTAGCTGCTAACGAAATGGAGAGACTAAAGGCAGAAAGAAGAGCTAGCCCTGCTTCGTGCTGGACTGGAATGACAGATCAATTTGACAGTATCGTTCACGGTATCGCGAAGATCTGTATGTCTCTTCAAAAGGATGAAGAAGACAAAGCGGATAAAAGTGATAAGGACATGCCGAGTTTTGTCGAGACGGATTTGGGGGACAAAACATGGAATTTGCTGGGATCGAGAGACGAGCAAATTAAGAGCGAAAAAGCAAATAAGGAAATAGATCTAGACAGAGTACGCGAGCTTGAGGAAATGCCTTACGGCGCCGGAGACGTCGTCAATAACTATTTAGTGTTGCTTCATGGTAAGGATCCAGAGCTTGGGAAAGCAAAGAAGAAGAAATCGTTTCGCACCCGTCGCTGGAAGTGGGGCAGTCTTTCCGCCCAGGTCAGTAAATAATTAGTACCCCGAAACCAGTTAAGGAATTCTGGGTACGGGACTATATTGTGCGATTTACTCTGCAGCAGGATTCACTGCTGACTTGAGTGAGAGGGTGCAGGATATTTCTTCCTCCTCTCCGAAGAAACCGTCGTTTAGCACTGAGCGAGTAGGTTTGTTTTTTTTATCGAACGATGACATCAAGAATCTGGGCCCGTCCAAGGCCAACGCCAGACCCCAGCCATCGTCAATGTCTACGGCGAAAGCGGTAAACCCAGTCGGGTCCTCGCTTTCAGAGACATCCAATTGCTTGCCATCTTTATAAATGTCCACTGAATATTGTGCGTTTGCGCCCCTGTCTTCTAGTTTTTTATTAATACGCGTCTCATAGGTAAGTCCGGTTTCTGAACATACATATGTTGCTCCTTCTAAATTTGGTGGCACCTCCGCATGTGCCAGACTTGCCACTAGCAGATAACCAAACAAACACCATTTCCCTTGTCTAAACATAGTCACTATCTCCTGATGATTTTTTGAGTATGCCTTGTATACCCCACGCGGATAAACCACATCATAAAACAGGGTGCAACACAAAACGCATGATATTGTATGTAAATACATTTTCGCGCCGTGCCGAAAAAAATAGCGATTGAGTTGTTCATCCCGTTGCAAATGGTGAGTGGTCTTAATAAACTATATGTATGAAAAAACTCTCGATCTTGTGGATTTTATTACTTCTTACTTCGTGTGCCGATATGAAGGTTCTGAAGGAACCGCCACGAGAAGAAAAGCCCCGAAAAGGAATTAGCCTGAACGGGAACTTCGTAAATGGCGGAGTTCAAGTTCAGAAGGTAGGCTCTGGTGTGAAGCCAGGCATGGGATAATGACATTTGGGGAGTTCGGCCCCACTGAAGAAAAGGCCAAAGCTGCCGCTCTAGATAAATGCCATTCGATGTTTAAGGATGGACCTTGCGAGGTAGCCTCTTGCAAACCCGCCTAACTCTTTAGAACGTTGCTTTTAGATCCTGAAAAGGTTCTCGAAGAGCTTTCCGTGGATATCGAGGGGGCGGAGAGGTAAGTGGCACGTCAACCAGGGTGGATACGTCCACAGGCAGATTTGTCGGGATTCGACATGGTTCCACTGGAGATATGGATTCACCTGGGCTCGGGGCAGTTTGGTTTTCTGAGGCATCGGACGATTGTGCTGAGACTCTTCGTGTTGCTATCCGTGGCGCAGACGGGGCGAGCGTGAGTGATTCAGAGTCCGAATCATCTTGAATACCCATCGAAGCTCTATCTAATGGATTCCGTCCGAATGGAAATCGTGCAAATCTATTGCTGCAAAAGTTTGCCAGCTTTTGACAGGTACTAGAGAGGCAAGCTTTCATTTTTTCACAGAACGAAAGCTCGGGCGGATAATAGGGTAGAAGTGCATTGTTTGATTCTACCACCCTTGCCGGTGGTAGTTTTATGTTCTCAGGAAATTTAGTAAGAGTCTGATCCATTGCCCAGGTATTCAGTGAAATCAAAGTAACAAGAAGCAAAAACAGGAACTTATGCAATCTAGAAATCATACTACTTTTTCCTCTTTTAGAGTTTTGACATTAGAATGCTGCCGCGATTATTTAGCATGGTTTCTAGAGCCTATTGCAGAAAAATGAGAAATCCGCAAGGTTAGAGAATGGACTGGCTGGAACAAGGAAAGTTTGTCATTCAGTAATTTCGCCGGGTAAATCGGAGCCCGACGTGTTTGGATCAGGTATGACGGGTGGGGGTGGCGCCTGGTTGTCTTCGCTTGGGGTGGGTTTAGTCGAATAGTTTCGATCAAATTTCGAGCGGACTTCAGAAATGCCAAGGCTATCTTCTTTAAGCATTTGTGCCAGATCCTCTGGAATGGTCATTCGCGTATTCAGTCCTACGTAGACACCGCCGGTATTACCTTTAGGTGCAATTCCAAGCCATGAAACAAAAGCGCATCCACTTAGACGAATTAACTGTCCAACGAACTCCCGAATATCTTTCTTTATGATACTAAATTTCAAAAAGCCTAGGTGAGTGCGAAAATGAGGGCCCGCATAAGGTTGTCCCAGCACATGGGAGCGCCCATAGTGATGGTATGCTTCCTCTAATTCATGATTGTGAAGGGCAGTGTAGGCTTTGGCTAATTCTCTTTCGAAATGCTGATATTTCATTTTCATGTTTCCTCTAAGAGCGTCACCATTTCAGCAATGGACGAGACTGTTTATAAGTGGATGATAGCATGTATCCATCTGAAAAAGAATATTAAGACTGAACTCGCAGGGTTGATTATGCCGTCCGGTTCTCTCCGAGTTTTGACGTAACGAATCGCCAAAATATATTAAAGATGTTTGTTCTCGCCCGGTTCCATTCGTCTACTCAGGGTAGATTTAAATCATCAATTAATACAATAAAATTTCCGCGTCTGACTCAAATGCTGATCCGGATAGTTGCATTCTCATTTCAGGTGCTTATATTTGTTCGAAAGAGAAGATCTAAAGACTCAAGAAAATAGCTTTAATTTAGAAGTAAATCTATAAGCTGTACTAACAGCCTTCGGTCAACTATAATTAAATAGTTTTAAAATTATTATTCAAAACATAAATACTATGTTAGGTGTTAGGTTATAAGTAAGTTTATAAATATTTAAGAGGTATAATCTATGTCTAGGGTCATTTATCTGG
>Ga0207098_10047_pt1 | contig 19364 bp, 22 predicted proteins | sample Alteio_BWMinHeat_84_FD_153548 | JGI IMG/M metagenome (GOLD analysis project Ga0207098, IMG submission 153548) | Enriched cells from forest soil in Barre Woods Harvard Forest LTER site, Petersham, Massachusetts, United States -... | ecosystem: Environmental > Terrestrial > Soil > Temperate forest >...
CGTCACCATCGGCGCTGTCCGCGTTCCAGGAATCAAAATCCAGGACACCCGGATCATTCGCCTTCTGGAAGTCCTTCTCCATGGCGGCAACACCGTCGGCGGCTCAACGGCCACACAGATCCACCAAGCCCTCCTCACCACCTTCCACCTCTCCGCGAGCAATTACGGACTCAACCAGCTTCGTTATGATCTGCGTAAGCTCAAAGGGCATGGCTTGCTGGAGCGCGATGGACGTCGCTACGCCTACCGCTTGACGACCAAAGGACTCGACGTCGCCCTGCTCTTCCTGTTCTTCCACAAACGGCTTTGCGGTCCGCTTGCCAATAGCCGCTTCCATCACAAACCCGAACCGCAGAGCAGACCAAACAGCAAACTGGAAGCCGCCTACCACAAGGCCGACAAGGCCATCGAGAACATCGTTGACCTGTTAAGAGCGGCCTGATGTTACTGCCTGTTTGTTGAACTATTCTTGTTTACGAATTTCGATCCAAGAATCTACAGCTCACTGGTCTCCTCTACTCGGAGCAGATACTCACCCTCGACCCTGAGCGTCGCGAAAACCGACGGCTACCATCGGCCAGGAAAACCAGCAGCAATGACCTAGTCTTCCTTGACGCTCAAGCTGCTTGTGACTTCACATAACTGACGTCGAAACACTCTCCTTTCTTCCAAAGCGTTAGCGCAATGGCGGCGATCTTGCGCGCCAGTGTGAGGCGAGCCATCTCCGGCTTCATCCCTTTTGCCAGCAAGCCAGCGTAGAAATCCTGGAATGGGCCGGGATGAAGAGCAGAACTCAGGGCCGCACTCTTGAAGATATCCTTCATCGCGTGATTGTGATTCTGGTTGAGGCCCCGAACCTGCTGTGGCTTCTTGGAACGCTGCAGTTGTCCGTCCACGTAGCGATATTGCGCGCTGTCGCGCTTCACGACGGCCAGACCGCTATAAGTCCACAGCTGCCGCTTGCTTCGGAACCGATGCGGCGTCTGCATCAAGGCCACCAACTGCGCGGCCCGCAGCGAGCCGATGAAAGGAATCTGGCGCAGCAGTTTCACTGCCGGAAGTTTCTGGCTCTCGGCGAGTAGTTCTCTTCGCACGGTGCGCCGCAAAGACTGCAGTCCGTCCAACTCCTGATAGAACAGCTCTGCGCGACGGCGTACCCCGTGCTCTTGAATATGTTGCAGCCACTGTTCGCGATGGCGACGCGTGTAGACTTTCGTGCCCGTGCAGGGAATGCCCCAGCTGCGATAGAGAGCCTTGATCCGGTTCATCGCCCGCATCAAGTCCTTGCTGACTACCTCATAGCTGCGCGCCAACTCCCGCAACGTCCGCAACCCATTCTCTCCGTGGTAGACCGCGCGCAGCATTCTGGCGCATAGAAGTTCCGACAGCTTGCGCGCATCCACGCGGTCATCCTTGCTGCCCTCCTTCAACAAGGCATTGCGGCGCGGATTGCAGACTACGACTTCTCGTACATGGGGCTTGAGCACATCGTACAGCCAGGCCGCCCACGTCCCTTCCTCCAACGTCACATGCAGCTCTCCGCGCAACCCATCGAGCAGATCGAGCAGAGTCCTGGCTTTGGTTTCGACCATGGATTCCATAACCAACTTGCCGGCCGCATTGCGAACCGCAACGGTAGTCGCCTCCTTGTGAACATCCAGGCCGATATACTTGACATTGCTACTCAGCATACTGAGTACCTCCTTGGGGGGAAGGTGATTCTTCAGCGGGACCACTTTCTCCCAAGGTTAAGTGTCATCCTTTTAGAAGCCACCGCAACGATGCAGCTCTCTTCCGCCGCTGTAGAATCAGTCTTGGACTGAGCGGAGGATAGGGCCATGCTGGGAAGCAACCCGAGCGCCGACTCAGTGGCCTCGACCGATGCAGGAGGATGCTATAGGCATCCCCCTTTCGCTCTCTGGTTGCAGAAACTCCCTATCGGGAGAGGCACCAAAGCGATAAATCCTGGGGTGCGGGGCAAAGCCCCGCCTGCTGCGATGGCACCCAAGCTTCCTTCTGATACGGGCGCCCTCTCATAATGCATCGGAAGCGCCTCGCGCACGATATCTGACTGGTGCCGAGTTGCTCCCGCGAGGCGCTTTCGATTTGGACACAAGAAGGAAGCCGCAGGCGTTCGCCGCGGATGCGGTGAGTCTATGGATTTTGAATCGCAGCCTGCTGATAATTAATGAGTTGGCACTTTACAGTGCAAAGCCGATATGGCGAACTCTTCCGGCCCATACGGCTCCAGTGTGGCACAATCGAGCGTCCGCGGCGCCGCGGCTTCGTTCTCGTCGGCAACCCTTCCTTTATCGGTAAGGGAAGGTTTGCCCGCGACTCGCCAAGAACGCGAGTTTTGTCGATGCCGCTTGTGGTGAGAATCCGGCCAAGCGGGGTCTTCTATTGAAGAAAACAGTCCTTAGCACACGCTTGTGCCGTACGTTCGCCCGCTCGAAACTGTCGCTCTACGCAGCGACCTCACCACCTTCTGCGCCGTAAAAAACAACCCACACAGCCAGGTCAGTGAAAGCTTCGATTTGGTGTTCCGTCCCTGCGGCGACAAATAATAGATCGCCTGCCTCGAACGGGTCTCTCTTGCCATCGTGAACCAGCACACCCCGGCCACGCACTACGAAGTACAACTCATCCTGTGTGTGAGGAGTCTGTACGGTCGGCCGCACGGGAATCGAGAGTTTCACTTCGAGGGTGCCACGCTCAAGAAGGCTCACGGCGTGGTCGCTCTCAGGACTAGGGATTCGCGCTTTCGCGTCGGCAAAACGGATTACGCCGCTCCGATCGGGCTTGCTCATCGTTCACCTCTCTAGGGTTAATAGTCGTACGTGCGATTGCTTCGCGGCTAGCTGTAAACGATAACCAACGAGGACAGCCCAATGTGCTCAACGACCGAGTAGCGGACAGATTGTGGCAAACCGGAATGTATGGTCCGCCGCCGTTTTGCACGCGAAAAATGCGATGACATTGTAGGTCTGCGCGAATGTATCCGGCCTTTGTGTGAGCTACCGCTCTGGCCCTTGATGGAATACGCTGCACCCTTGTCCTATTTAGTAACGCAGGCTTTTAAGCCTATTCCGGTTGACAGGTTTCAAGAGTGCCGGGTTCGACCGTTGTGCCATCGTCATGGTTTGCCAGCAAACCTGGCAGGAATAAACGAATCCTTAATAGCCGCCGCTGGTCTGCGATTGTGGGAATCGCGAATGCGATTTCCAAGCCTGGCGTCTTTCGCCAGGCGTCAATTGCAGGCCGGTTGAGTCAAGCTGCGGCAGTTTCAATCAAGAGCGGAGGGCGAAAGGCCTCTCCTTTAGACAGTACTGCCCACACCATGGGCGCCATCTTGTTGGCCAGCGCAACCACCGCCACTTGAATGCGCTTTCGGGAAGTGAGTTGAGCCAGCCATGTGTTGAGGCCGTTCGATTGTTTCATCCTCTGTTGCAGCACGGCATGAGCGCCCTGGATGAAGAGCTTGCGCAGATATCTGTTCCCGCATCTGCTGATGCCGGTCAGTGTTTGCTTGCCGCCGGTGGAATGCTCTCCGGGTACCACGCCTAACCAAGCAGCAAATCCTCGACCCTTTTTGAAGGCCGATCCGTTGCCAATGGCGGCGACCGTGGCGGTGGCTGTCATCGGTCCGATTCCAGGGATCGGAAGCAGCCGTCGGCAGTCCTCGAGTTCGTCGGCGATCCGCAGGATCAGCTTGTCACACTCGTCGATCTGCCCCTGCAGGTAGTGCATCTCCAGCCGCAGTTGGCTCAGCAAGACACGCAATGTGCCTGACAGCTTGTTGTCGGCATCTTCCAGGATCCCAGGCAGAGACTCTTCGATATGACGACGTCCCTTGCGAACCGTGATGCCCTGCTCCAGCAGCAATCCTCGAACCTGGTTGATCACCGCCGTACGACCCGATACCCAGCGCTCGCGAACCCGGTGAAGCGACTGCAGATCGAGCTGATCGTCGGTCTTGATAGGCACGAAGCGCATCCTCGGACGACCGACCACTGCCGCGATAGCTTCCGCATCGATCGAGACGACCTGATCCGGCGCTACACCCTGAGCCAGTCCGACCTTTCGATAATCCGGCAACGCCGCGGCAGCCGCCAATCGGCTGGGCTTCGCCGCGCAGCTCTCGTACCTCCGCTATCCCGGTGTTGTTCTCGGCGTAGATCAGCTGCCCTACCCTCGTCAGAACGGCCTCGCTGTAGCTTTGCGCGAGCTGGGCCGGATCGAACGGACACTCTTCATCCTTTCATGGCTCCAGAGTGTGGAATTGCGCCGCCCTTCATGCCGGCCTCAACAAAGGTGAAGTGCGAAACGCGCTCGCCAGAGCCGTTTTCCTCTGCTGTCTCGGCGAAATCAGGGATCGGAGCTTCGAGCAGCAACGCTATCGCGCAAGCGGGTTGACTCTCGTCACGGCCGCAATCGCGCTCTGGAACACCGTGTACATAGAGAGGGCGGTCCAAATCTCCGCTCGAGACGGGCAGGCCCTCGATCCTGAGCTATTCAAGTACCTCTCCCCGCTCGGCTGGAGCACATCAACCTCACCGGCGACTACCAACGGAAGAGCACCAGGCTTGCACAGGGCAGATTTAGGCCTCTCCGTACCCCTAACCACCCTTAACGTGCTCTATTGTCCGTTTTCTGAAGGGGCCCCTATCTGGCTCTTCAAACTATCGGATGGCGGTAACGGGGAGATGCACTCATCCAGACGATCTGAGGCCGATTTGGCGAGTTCCGGCGGGTTGTGGGCATCAGGAAACAACGGCCAAGAGGGGTGGAGTGCGGCAGTGATGTACGGCTTTGACGTTGGTCTCCATCGGTCCGAGCCTGGCACCCGTAGAAGGCTGCGGCTGGCCTTAGCGTACATAAATTTCCGTTTCGTGAGGTGTCCCCAGCGAAAGCAAGCATCGAAGAACTGGAAAGAGAGAATTAGGCAGGGGGATGGTGCTCCTTAGTCCTACGCCTTTCCTACGGCAGCAGTGGCAATGGCTCGGGCCTCCATCCACGCTTTGATTTTTCATGAGCTGATCGGTGTCAGAAAAGAATCTTGCGTTCCTTTGAGATTCGTGAGTATCTCAATCACGGAAGAGCTACGGTCAGGGGTGGTTCAAGCCTGCCTGGCCAGTCCTGGATTCCACCGTCGAGGCTGCGCGCGTTCGTAAAACCGTAGGCCTGAAAGTAGGCCGCTTTGTCGAGGCTCCTCCGTCCCTTGTTGGAGTAGAAAACGATCTGGGTCTCCTTAGACCAGGAATCGAGCGCGTTGAAGGTCAATTCCACTGTGATCGGCCGCGCACCCACGAGGTGGCCTGCCTGCCATTCGCTGGTTGATCTCGTATCGAGAAGCCGCAGGCCCTCTCCCCGCTGGAGTGCGCTGGCAAGCTCTTGCCGCGAGATGTGGACCTTCGCCTCCACGCTTGCGCTTTGCCGGACGGCGGCGAGCACTGTCTCCAGAGTGTCTTTGATGTTGTAGTTCTGATGGACTTCGGCGAGCGTGTCAGTGAGTTGGTAACTGCAACTGGAACATCCCCCGATGTGGTACCTGATGAACAGCGCAATCTTGGCGGTGGGGTAGGCATGGAGAATTTCAGCCATCGTGGCGTCCGGGCCAATGGCCGGCTGGGTCGCAGATTCTTCTTCGCGGGCTTTTGCTGGGGCCATTGGCATGTCTATTCCTTCTGTACCGTCGATTGCGCGTCGCATTGCTCTCCAATCCTCGCAGCAGGCTTACATCAGGCCAAGCTGCAGCTGTGCAGCCTCGGACATCAAGCCCTGGTTCCAGGGCGGATCCAGAACAACCTCGATGCTGCATTGGGTTACGTCCGGAATACGGGCGACCTTGTCCTCGATGTCTCTCTTGAGCACGCCGGCCATGCCGCAACCCGGAGCGGTAAGCGTGAAGCGCACGTCCACTCGATTACCACCTTCGGCCAGTGGCGTTACTCCGCAGTGATACACGAGGCCGAGGTCCACGATGTTGACTGGGATCTCAGGATCGTAGCATGTTTTCAATTGCTCCCAGACCATCTTCTCCAGGGACCCAGCAGGGCCCTTTGTGCTGCCTGGTGGAGGTGCGACCTCTTTTCCGATAGCATCAGCGTCGCGGTTATCAATGCGGACCAGGCGACCCGTCCCTGTCATCACCGTGTGGGAGCCGCCCAGCGCCTGCGTAATCCAGACCTGAGTACCGGTAGCCAGAATTATCGTCTCCCCGCTGGGGATGATGCTCACCTTACAATCGCGGCTAAGAGAAGCCATTTCGTTTACAGCCATTAGTTTGCCTCCACTTCCTTGACTTGTATGGCCGGCACAACTTCTGAGAACGTGTTCCCGCAGCTGCAACTATGTTCCGCGCGAGGATTTAGAAACATGTATTCGTTTCCGTGGGGGCCTTGCTTGACTCCCAGCTGAACTCCGTCGAGATGGGCCAGACTCTGCTGGTCGACCCGTATCGTGATTCCCTCGCTCTCGAAGAGGTGGTCGCCGGGACGAACCACCTTCGAATCGAGTTCCAGCACGTAGCGGTATTGGGTGCCGCTATCCTTGCAGCCATCGTTGACGACCCCGAGCCGCAGAGCCGTGCCCGCCGGCAACTTCTCCTTGTTGATGTCGCCTCGCACAACCCCGGCTGCCTTTGCTGTCAGCGTAATCATCTAAAGTGTTCCTTTCATTCGTAAAGTCTGCCAAATTTCCAGTGTCTTGCCGGTTTTGGCCGCGCTGCGCCTCGTCGTTCGATGGGGCGCCTACTCAGTCGAAACAACGTCCTTCTTCTGATCGAGGGCCGACATCATCGCGTGCCATGCCAGGATGGCGCACTTCACCCGCACCGGGAACTCACAGACGCCGGAAAAGACAACCAGCTTTCCGAGGTTTGCTTCTTCATCCGCCTCGCTCGTCTGGTTCGTAACCAGTCTTTGAAACTGCGCGAACAACTCCTGTGCCTGGCTTTTCGTCTTGCCCTTCAGGCTGGTGGTCATCATCGAGGCCGAGGACTTGGAGATGGCGCAGCCCGAACCCTCAAAGCTGATGTCGGTGACCGTATCCTTATCGAGCTGCAGGAACACTGTGAAGTGGTCGCCGCAGAGCGGGTTGAAGCCCTCCGCCTTCCGGTTTGCATCGGGCAGGGCGTGAAAGTTTTCCGGCCTTTTCCAATGCTCGAGGATCATGTCCTGATAGAGATCCCGAACGTCGCGCGATTCTGGCATCATGCGAACATCTCCTGAACCTTTGTGATCCCTAGCATCAAGGCATCGACCTCCGCTTTTGTGTTGTACAGCGCAAAGGAAGCGCGTGTGGTCGCCGGTATGCCAAAGAACTGCATCACCGGCTGGGCGCAGTGATGCCCGGTGCGAACAGCGATCCCCTCCTGATCCAGGATGGTGCCGATGTCGTGCGGGTGTATTCCGTCGAGGACGAAGGAAAGCACGGCGGCTTTTTCCTGCGCGGTGCCGATCATGCGAACCCCTGGCAATAGAGAGATCCGTTCCGTGGCATAGGCCAGCAGATCGTGCTCGTGCGCCGCAACGTTATCCAGCCCGATGCGCGTCAGGTACTCAATGGCTGCGCCTAGGCCGATGACTCCGGAGATGTCCGGCGTGCCCGCCTCGAACTTGTGGGGAAGGGAGTTGTAGGTCGTCTTCTCGAAGGTGACCGAGCTGATCATATCGCCCCCGCCCTGATAAGGAGGCATGGCTTCGAGCAGCCGCTGTTTGCCGTACAGGATGCCAATTCCCGTCGGTCCGTACATCTTGTGCCCGGAAAAGGCGTAAAAATCGCAGTCCAAGTCCTGTACGTCCACCTGGAGGTGAGGGACAGCTTGAGCGCCATCCACCAGCACGGCGATGCCGCGTTCATGCGCCATGCGGATGATCTGCCGCACCGAATTGATCGTGCCGAGGGCGTTAGACACGTGCGCCACAGCCACCAGTTTCGTTTCAGGCGTCAGCAGCTTTTCATACTCCTCCAGCAAGAGCTCGCCGTGATCGTTCATCGGAATAACGCCCAGCTTCGCACCCTTCTCGTCGCACAGCATTTGCCAGGGCACAATGTTGGAATGGTGCTCCATCGCCGAGATCAGGACTGCGTCCCTAGCCTGCAAATGCGTCCTGCCGTAGCTCTGCGCCACCAGGTTGATGGCTTCCGTGGTTCCACGAACGAAGATCACCTCGGCGGGACTGGCTGCATGGATGAACTGCTGAACGGCGAGCCGTACCTCTTCGTACGCCTTGGTCGCGCGCTCGGAGAGCAGATGCACGCCGCGATGGATGTTCGAACAATCCTCCTGGTAAAAGCGGGTGATGGCGTCGATGACGGACCGCGGCTTCTGTGACGTCGCGGCGTTATCCAGGTAGACGAGTGGTTTGCCGTGTACGAGTTGATTCAACGCGGGAAAGTCTTTACTTAGCTGGGCAGCATCGAAACCAGCGGCCACAGCGGTTACGCGGTTGGCAGTTATGCTCATCGCACCGCCTCCGATTGCTTTACCTGGGGCAAGGCCCGCATGATGATCTTCGCCAGATAGTTGCGAATAGGGCCCGGATTCATCCGTTCCAGGCACTCGCTGGCAAACGCGAACAACAACAAGCCTTTGGCCGCAGCTTCATCAAGGCCGCGCGAGCGCAGGTAGAAGAGCGCTTCCTCGTCGATCTGGCCTATCGTCGCGCCGTGCGTACACTTCACGTCGTCGGCAAAGATTTCAAGCTGCGGCTTCGTGTCCATCTGCGCAGTGTCCGACAGGAGCAGGTTGCGGTTGGTTTGTTTCGAGTCGGTTTGCTGCGCTCCCTTGCACACCAGGATTCGGCCATGGAAGACGCCGCGCGACTCACCGTCCAGAATGCCGTTGTAGAACTGGTGGCTGGCGCAATGTGCGCTCCTGTGTTCCACCTTCATGTAATTGTCCAGATGTTGCCGGCCATTGCCGATGAACAGACCGTTGATCAGACAGTTGCCGCCTTCGCCGGCCAGCACCGGCTGAATGTTGTTGCGTACCAGCGCGCCGCCGGTCAGCACCGAGTGCAAATTGACCGTCGAACTGCGTTCTTGCTGGATGCGCGTCGTCGAGATGTGAAACACATCGGTACTCTCGCGCTCGATCCTGTAGTGGTGAAGCACCGCCTGCTCACCCGCGACGACCTCGGTTACGACGTTGGAGAACGATAACCCGGCTCCGAGCGAGGCATAGTCCTCGAGGATCGTAGCCTGGCTGTTCTCTCCGGCCAAGATCAGGTTGCGCGGGTTCGCTATCTGCGGCGTCGCGCTGCCGGTATTGAGATACAGAAGATAGATAGGCTCCTGAAGCGCCAGGCCTCGGGGAAGGAACACAAACGCGCCGTCCTCGAAGAATGCGGTGTTCAGCGCCGTAAAAGCTTCTTTGCTGCAATCGGCGTAGCGCGCGAGATGCGGTTCGACTCTTTCCCGCTCCTTCAGCATCGCTTCGGCGAGACTTAAAACATGCAAGCCCGTGTGTTTCATTGGAAGGCGCGAAAGTCGCTGTGCATATCGCCCGTTCACAAACACAAGCTGGACGGCCAGGCCTTCAAGCCTATAGGGAGCGACGTCGCTCTCCGTGACTCCATCGTCTTCGGGAATCTCGGGGAGATGGAATGTGATCCGGGCGATGGGCGCAACGTTCGTGAAGCGCCAGTCTTCGTCATGGACGGTGGGGAAGCCCAACTGGCAGAAGCTGGTAAACGCGCCCTCACGCACACCCCGGAACCAGGGCTCCTGCCGATGGGCCGGCGACTGCTGCAATTGCAGGAAGGCTTCCAGGTAACTCGGGAGCTGTTGTATGGCCGTCGACACGTTCGTACCCTCCATCAAACCGCAATTGCAGTGGCACTTGCCTCTGCCTCGACCCCAACGTAACCCCGTTCTTCGAGCGTCAGCGCCAGTTCCTTGGCGCCCGACTTGACGATCCGCCCATCGACGAGCACATGCACAAAGTCCGGAACGATGTAGTCCAGTAGGCGCTGGTAGTGGGTGATGACGATGATGGCCCTGTCGGGGCTGCGCATGGCGTTGACGCCGTTGGCCACTATGCGCATCGCATCGATATCGAGTCCGGAGTCGGTCTCGTCCAGAATAGCGAGCTTGGGCTCCAGCAACGCCATCTGCAGAATCTCATTGCGCTTCTTCTCTCCGCCGGAGAAACCTTCGTTCACGGAGCGGGTCATGAAACTCTCGTCTACTTCGAGCAGTTTCATCTTCTCCTTATAGAACGGTATAAAATCCATGGCGTCCATCTCTTTCTTCCCATGGTATTTTCGGATGGCGTTCAATGCCGCGCGCAGGAAGTAGACGTTACTGATTCCAGCGATCTCGATCGGGTATTGGAAGGCCATAAAGACGCCCTCGCAAGCTGCGTCTTCCGGCTTCATCGCGAGCAGGTTCTTGCCATCAAACAGCACCTCGCCTTCAGTGACCGCGTAGTTCTCGCGACGGGCCAGCACCTGCGCAAGCGTGCTTTTCCCAGAGCCGTTTGGCCCCATGATCGAGTGAACCTCGCCGGCGTTCACCGTCAAGCTAAGACCTTTGAGGATCTCGTGATTTTCAATTCTGGCGTGTAAATTCCTGATTTCCAACATAGACATAGGCTAACCAACACTCCCTTCCAAACTCACGCTCAGCAGCTTCTGCGCCTCGACGGCGAACTCCATCGGCAGCTTGCGGAACACCTGTTTACAGAATCCATTGATGATCATCGAAAGCGCATCTTCCTTCGGCAGGCCGCGCTGCTGCAGGTAAAAGATCTGGTCATCGCCAACCTTCGACGTGGACGCTTCGTGCTCGATGCGCGCGGTGGAGTTTTTCGCCTCAATATAGGGAAAGGTGTGCGCGCCGCACTTGTCGCCAATTAGCAGGGAATCGCACTGCGTGTAGTTGCGGGCCCCCACTGCGCCCTTAAGCACTTTGACACCGCCGCGATAGGTGTTCTGCCCGTGTCCGGCGGAGATGCCTTTGGCGATGATCGTGCTCCGCGTGTTCTTGCCGATGTGAATCATCTTGGTGCCCGTGTCAGCCTGCTGCCAGTGGTTCGAGAGTGCCACCGAGTAGAACTCGCCCACGGAGTTGTCGCCCTGAAGGATGACGCTCGGGTACTTCCAGGTGATGGCAGCGCCGGTCTCTACCTGCGTCCAGGAGATCTTCGAGTTCACCCCTTCACATTTGCCGCGCTTGGTGACAAAGTTATAGATCCCGCCCTTGCCCGTCACGGGGTCTCCCGGATACCAGTTCTGCACGGTCGAGTACTTGATCTCGGCGTTGTCGTGCGCAACCAGCTCGACCACCGCGGCATGCAACTGGTTCTTGTCGCGCGTCGGCGCCGTGCAGCCTTCGAGGTAGCTCACATAGGAGCCCTCGTCGGCAATAATCAGTGTGCGTTCGAACTGGCCCGAATCCGCCGCGTTGATGCGGAAATAAGTCATCAGCTCCATCGGGCAGCGAACCCTCTTGGGGACGTAGACGAATGAGCCATCGGTGAATACAGCCGCGTTCAGAGCGGCGAAGAAGTTGTCCGAGTAGGGCACGACCGAACCCAGATATTTCTTCACTAGTTCGGGGTGGCGCTGCACCGCCTCCGAGAACGGGCAGAAGATAATGCCGATCTCAGCCAGCTTGGCCTGGAATGTGGTAGCCACAGAGACGCTATCGAATACTGCATCCACCGCCACGCCGGCCAGCCGCTTCTGCTCATTCAGCGGGAGGCCCAGCTTTTCATAGGCGAGAAGTATCTCGGGGTCCACTTCATCCAGACTCTTCGGCCCGGCCTTCTTGGGTCTAGGCGCGGAGTAGTAAATGATGTCCTGATAGTCGATGGCGTCGTATTTGATGTTGGCCCACTTGGGCTCAGCCTCTTGTTTCTCCAGCTTCAGCCAGTGGCGGAACGCCTTCAAGCGCCACTCCAACATGAACTCCGGCTCGTTTTTCTTGGTCGAAATGAGGCGAATGATGTCTTCGTTCAGGCCTTTCGGGGCAGCGTCCGACTCGACATCAGTGACAAAGCCCCACTTATATTCGCCCTCGACAACAGTGTCTATGATCTTCGTGTCGGTACTCATCCTGTCTCCTCCTGGAGTTTCAACGCGTCCGACGCGACGCGCTTCGTGCAGATTGCAAAACTGAGATCATCCTTAAACCCGACAAATAGTTCTTGTTTCAGGGTCAAAAAAAATAGCTCGCAGAACCTAAGCTGACATGCGAAATGTCTCTCCCAGCGACAATTGGACCAGCGCTTCCTTGGCCAGGAGTTGGGAGATCGGGATGCCGTCCATCAGTCCCACAATGAATTGTTCGATGCCCTCCCAGACCGGCCGCAGAGAGCAGCCCCCATAATGAATGCATGTCCTGCGGTTGCCCGTATGTCGGCTGCAAATGTCCTTTGTCGCCCACAGGCTACCGAACGCCCGTTGCACATCGCCGAGACTGATTTCTTCAGGGGATCTCGACAGAACGTAGCCCCCCTTGACCCCTCGATGGCTCTTGGTGAGACCAGCCCTCTTCAGTGTCCAGAGCAGCTTTTCGACATAGGGATAGGAGAGACATTCGCGCCGCGCAATCTCGGCGCCGGCGAGGGGCTCCCCCGCGGGCACGGAAGCCAGTTGCAGGATACAGCGAAGACCGTATTCTTCTTGGGCAGTAATCTTCATCGGGCGGTTCCAACTTCAGCCATGTTCGCAAAACCATACCGTGGGGGCTTTCCTGAACCTCTAATCTGCATCGGCTCGGAGATGCACACACACCGGTGCTCTTCCAGTTCGTACTTTGCGCGTTCCATATCGACATTCATACGGGCTGCAAACTTCCTGCAGACCCTATAACACGCCGATAAACGAGCTTCAACGTACTCGCCTTGCGTGGCCGCAAAAGCTCGTTCAAGATCCCTACAGATCGGGCAATCCATACCTGAGCCCTTCGGACTTCTGCCGAACCAACCGTAGCTCGGATGCGGTGGTGGTTCAAAAACTGCCTGAATTCTCGATCGAAGTGATGTGGAGACCAGGGAGAGAATGCTCCAGTGTAAAGTCTTCGACGAAAGTCAGCGTTTGAAGAATTTGCTCTATCGGGTTGTTCCACCGGCCTGAACGAACGCTGTCCTTTTGGGACTCGCAGATAGGCAAGCCTTGCGTCGCATTCTTGAGGAGGCTCATCGCAGGTCCAGTCGTTCGGTTGCGTACGTGAACGATGCTCGTCTGGGGCAGAGCCTGGATTGCGAGAGGCGAGAAGGGAAACACTTCTTACTGTCTCAAGCATACGCTCATCCGAATCCGCTTGCCGACAGCTTCGCCCTGCTGATGCTCAAAAGTGCGCAAACGGAACAAGCGCGTAAACGCTAACTCCTCATCGTGTGTGGTGGAGGAAGCTATTTGCCGGATCCGCCGCTCCAGCAAACTCTTCGGCGACTCCGACCTTGGCGCTCTCTTACCTTCTGATCGTGAAGAACCTCATTCTCATTACGGGACCAGTGCCAGTTGAAACGTCGATGTGCATGGGTAGGATGGAGAGCTAGGTCGATGAGTTTAAGGTAGATCAGGCACACGGCCAGCTGGCGGCGAATCGGGTCGAATGGCAGAAGATGGTTGCTGCTGGTTGGACGCTTGTAGGCTGGTGGGCGTCCTGGCTGTCCCTTCATCTCTGCAAGTGAGTGAATCACCTGAAAATCGTACATCACCTTGGGCCACCACTGTGTCCCGCTCAGGTCTCCATGCCAGATACACGCCGACGGCAGACGTGAGAAGATGACAATCTCTGCCATAGGCGGGTCACTGTAGATGCTATGCGCACCGTGGTACCAGTGCCTCCGTAAGCTATACAGCGTATAGATTTCCGCCATTGCGGCGGGCTGGAAGGTCGGGAGCACCAGCACCCGGTGCTTCGGCCAACGCTCCCTCAACTTTCCGATGCTGCCAAAGAGAGCGGGCTAAAACAGAATGAAGCCATTGAAGGCTGCTCCACGCAAGACAGTGATCCCGTCTGGTCTTATGAGGAAATCGCTCCACTGCCAAACTGAAAAGGTCTATAATTGCGCCTATTATGGCAGTGATCCACAACGCCGCAAGACGATTGACTATACTCCGAAAAATCAATCGCAGGCAGATGGTGCTTATACAGTTCTTAGAGACTCATCACGCAACGCGGAGTAATCCATGGACTGACTCCGAAGCCAGGAAGCATTGGAGGCTATTGACGCTCTGGCGGGAGGCCGTTAATGAGCTGAATGATTTTGAACATCATGCTTCAAATCCCAGAGATCAATTCTCAAGCTGAGACACTACCCCAGAATATCTTCCGGATTGGCCATATTCCCCAAAACTGCCACATCTGCCCCGCCACGCTGGTGCGGGCCTGCGCCTACCTGACGGAACCACTTCGATTCCTGGAGAGCGGCCGCGGCCGTGGCAAACAGCTGGCGCCGAACATAGCTGAGCACATACGTGAACTCCGCTAGCCGCGCCTCGCCGATATCGAAGGCCAGGTCCGCCAGAACGAGCTGCTGATTGTCCGGCAGGTAGTCGAAGTTTGGCACCAGGGACCGAACCGAAGATATGGCCGTGGTGATGGAGGTCGAGAGAAGATATTCGATCTCATCTTCCGTGAGGGTAACGGCCCCGGAGAGCACCTTCGCATAGTCCAGTCCGAGGGACGCGATCGTCATGCGTGCCGCAGTCGTGTTGAGATTGAGCCCGACTCCTATGGTCGGGTTACCCATGGCCGTCATGCCAGGGCTCAGTGATTCCCCGGTCGCATCGTCATAAGCAACCGGCCGCATCCCTGTGCCTCGCCAAATTGCAATCGGTTGCGAAAAAGGGTCCCTTTTCTTTGCCTAGAGTCAGCCAACTATGGCACCCAAGTGTCGGGTAGACGCCGAAATCCGTCTTCGGTCGGTCAGAGCTACGGTTCGGCGGCGTTCACGCCGGTTGGTTACCCATCACAGACACGCTCCCGGCTGGTAGATTTGGGCAGGGTCTGCTGTGCGAAGTAGCAGCGACTACGCGGCGAGGCGGTATCGATGATGCAGGCCTCCCAATCGCGGGATCGAAACGACTCGGCAATCGGGCGCTGGATTCTCTTCGGCTTTGCGTCCGGCAGGAGTTTCTTTGCCGAGGCCGAGGTGGGTGCGGTCCTCGTGATAGTAGGAGATGTAAGCTTTCATGAGTCGCTTCAAATGGCGCTCGTTCACCACAAGCACATGGCCGAGCAAGTCCCGGCGGCAATTGCCGACGAAGCGCTCCGCGATTCCGTTCTGCCACGGACTTTGAAAGCTCGTTCGCTTGGGCTGAATACCAAAGCTCTTGATCGTATCAACCACATCGTCATTAAAGCTCGCGCCGCGATCGAAGATCAGATAGCGCGGCGCGGAGTCGTACGGAAACGCTTCGCGCAATTGCTGGACTACCCACGCACTCGTCGGTTGCCTGGTCACGTTGAAGTGAAGAATACGCCGGCGTTCATGCGCGATCACGAAGAAGCCGTAAAGCACGCCGAATGTGACGGTCGGCACAGTGAAGAAATCCATTGCGGCGATCGCTTCACGGTGGTTGCTCAGGAAGGCTGCCCAACGTCTCGCCGGCTCGGCATTCCTGGGCGCCTTTCGCATCCAGCGCAGGACAGTTCGCTCGGAGATTTCGTATCCGAGCATCTTCAGCTCGCCGTGGATACGCGGCGCACCCCAGGTGTTGTTCTCCACTACCATGCGAAAGATGAGTTCGCGCAGCGCCTTCGGTGTGGGTTTCCTACCGGCTCGGGCGTGAGCACGCGAGAGCCATTTCCAGTACAACTTGAATCCGGCGCGATGCCAGCGAACCACGGTCTCGGGATGCACAATGACAAGAACACGTCTCCAATCGGACCAGAATCGCCGCAGGATGACCCAGAACAGACGGTCATGGACAGCTAGCCGCGGCCGCGGCTGCCTCGCCGCCAACGCCGCAAGCTGCTGACGGAGTGCAAGGTTCTCCAATACCAGCTCGCGGCGAGATCGAACACAGCGAATCAGGGCTAGGAAAATGGCCCGCAGCATTTCCGGCATGAACGGGTTATATCATTGAAAACTCAGGCCGGACGGAGTTTTGGCGAGGCACAGCGGCCCTCCTGCAAAGGTTCACGTCTCTCAACGCAAACCCTAGCAGAGCCCTACCGCCGTCGCTCAAACGCTAATTTGGACAAGAGTGGAGGCGAACCGGTCCTGTGTCCGTCTGTCCATTCTTCCCTTCAATTTGCCCGCTTCATCAGTCCCATTGTGCTCTCGTCGATAGCAAACATTCGCCGGGAGGAGAGTAGGCGAAGAAATGGATGAAAAGTTTCGGGGTCGTTGTGAATTTGTTTGTTGACTTCGGATAGTCCGGCGGTACATTGAGTTCAGTCCGAACGTCCTCATTGCAAGGAGCCCATCCCCATGAGCGGATCGCAGACTGATGCCTCAGAAAAGAGGAAATCTTTCGAGCATACGTTTCACCCTGCGCATGTGGTTGCGGGAATTAGCAAAAACCCCACCCTCAAACAAGGAAGAGACCTTTTAGAGCATGGCGCGGCCTGGGCTCACAGATTAAAAAACACTGCTACCTTCGCTAATTATGCCGGTCTACTCGGCAAGGGCGGGGATGCCCTGCAAGGTGCAACAAAGGCAATTGACAATGCCATTAGCAAGGGGAACAGCTTCGTACACGACGCGGGCAGTTTGGTTAAGGTCGGGGAAGCACTCTCTGTGCTCAACAAATATAAGGAGGACATCCGACAAGCTCCGATAGAGGTAGGTGAGGCTGCCGATAAGCTCTTTAAAGAAGCGGGCTCTTGGCTCGGAAAATTGCCGCCGCCATTTAATATTTATTCAAAGACTCTCACTGAAATGTTCAAGGATGGTGGGCTTTTTGCTAATGTTGCAAAAGCTAGCCATCCCGATCAAGATCCCCAGAGTTCGCAGTATGATGCTTGGAGATCGGTCGACGATAAGCGGAAGTAGACTTCTGTCCCTGCGAATGTCTTCCGCAATGACAAGGGGCGGTCAATGCCGGTTAGTTGTCGTTTGGAATTAATCATCCCGAGCGGAGTTCGGGTACGCGATTCCTTCATATGAGCCTTCAAGTGTCTTTGGCGGGATCGGACTCAGCACATGGGGCATGAGAAGTTCCTTTCTGTTCAGACTGCACCCGGCGAGTGGACCAACTGGGCGATCTTGGACGGTCTCTGCTTTGCGGTTAGGTCTGATCACAAATTGTCAATTCTTCGCTTAGCTTGGCAATAAGCCTGGCGGATCCGAACCATTCATGATGGTTGCTTAATTGCTAGGAGCACGCCTATGCCCACCTAGGCTCGGGCTGGAGTTTCTCAAGGAGGAGCGAGAAGAGAACTTCCAAAGACCGACTTTGACCCCGCCTCCCGTCACCTGGATCCTGAAGGAGGCGACGGCCAATCTTTGTTCTGCCACGCCCTGGCGAGGTAACGGACAACTTAGTTACGGGTTAAGCATGGTGGTGCAACCAACAGGGCATTTATTCAACGCCAATACTTCTCACCGACTCTCAGTTTCTTCACCTCGCGCATCGGTATCTTTTGAATCAATTTCCATTGCTCCCCCCTAGAAGGACCAGCTTGAGGGTACCATTCAGCGGAGTTGTGCGGCAGTTCCGGTTCCACTTTGAGAAGACGCTCACCCAGCCATGCACCAGGTAAAAACGCCGTTCGTTCAAGTTCCTTAGAATTCAATCCCTTAGCATCGGGATATAGAGTTGATCCAGCAGGAACAAACTCGCCCCTTTTCGGCTCCCGTTCAAGCACGAAAATACGAGCACCTTGCGTCAATCGACCGGGTCGGAAGCCAAGCATGCGCTCGATTTCTTGTGTGGACAAACCTACAATATTTTTTTCGACGGTGAAATAACCGGCTTTCATTTCAGTCATGTTATGCTCCCTTTTGGATTTCCCAGCCCATGTAGCAGAGATCGAACCAGTGCGGCGCATCCTCCTTCGATGGTTCCTCCCCGACCGCTGCTTTCCTACTAAGTGCAGCGGAATCAGAGAAACAACATCCGTCGGATTTCAACTACAGAATGTGTCGAACCTTGGTTCCTAAGTGCGGTTCAGGCTTATTGAACTACCTGCGCATTTGACGTACCAACCGAATTGCTGAGTGTAACCGACACAGAGGTAATTGCCGATGGGTCCTCGCTTACGGTAAACGATTGTGTGAAGGTGAACGAACTGCCATATTGATTCGACTGCACATTTTGAAACCAGTTGGAGAATGCCGAACCTACAGAAATGCTGATGGTCGGGTCGGAAATCGTCGCCCCGCTGGTGGCCGAAAAAGTAAATGCGGCCTGAGTCATTTCTCGTGTGCTTGAATAACCATGCACGCTGACCGTCAGCTCATTACCATTGCGTGCGAGTGTTCCGCTTGAGATTGAGGGGTTCGCAGCGGGAATGTGCACGACCAGTGGCTGCAGATCCGAAGGAGTGACGTCAACGCCATCCGTGGTTAGCTGGAGCGTGACCGAGATTGACGCGGCAACGGTCCCAGCTTGGAATTGGACCGCCGGTGTCGTCGTTGACCCCGCGGGAATGGTCAAGTTCAGGGTTCGCCCGCCTGTAGAGAACTGAATGTTAGGGTCATCGACCCCGATGTTCGGATCGGGCTGAACCGTCAGGGTAAGGGCTGCAGCCAGATCCAAGGGATACACCTGTCCCAACTGAACCGTGAGCGTCGGCTGATCGCCTGGGGCAACGCTAGAAGGCCCCGTAAGATTGGCCACGGGCTGCGGGATGATCACGACGCTGAGCGCCTTGTTCGCGATAAAGCTGTTCGCGTCTTTTACACTCACTGTGAACGTGGAAGTGCCAGCCGCCGTCGGCGTTCCGGAGATGATGCCTGTCGCACTCAGGCTCAGGCCCCCAGGCAGACTGCCCGTTGCAATCGACCAGGTGTAGGGAGCCGTGCCTCCCGCCGCCTGCAGCACCTGGCCATAGGCGGTACCGATCTTCGCCGCAGGAAGGGTTGCAGTCGTCTCAGTAAGCGCCGACTCCACGAGGATGCTCAGTGCCGATGAGGTAGCGGTTGAGCTGTTGGCGTCTTTCACACTGATTGTGACGCCTGAGGTACTCGCCGCCGTTGGTATTCCGGAGATCGTGCCCCCCGGACTCAGGCTCAGCCCCGCGGGCAGGCTTCCCGACGCGATCGACCAGCTATAAGGCGCTTTGCCTCCCGTGGCCTGCAGCGTTTGACTGTAAGCTGTGCTGACCTCCCCGACCGGCAGGCTCGTCGTCGTCACGGTCAGCTGCGAGACCACCACGATGCTCAGTGTTGGTGAGGTGGCGGTGAAGCTGTTGGCGTCCTTCACACTGACCGTGAAGGCGGACGTGCCCGC
>Ga0207098_10216_pt1 | contig 19141 bp, 17 predicted proteins | sample Alteio_BWMinHeat_84_FD_153548 | JGI IMG/M metagenome (GOLD analysis project Ga0207098, IMG submission 153548) | Enriched cells from forest soil in Barre Woods Harvard Forest LTER site, Petersham, Massachusetts, United States -... | ecosystem: Environmental > Terrestrial > Soil > Temperate forest >...
AAATGGTCTTAAAAGAGATCAGAATGAACAGAACGCAGACGAAAAAAGCGAAATTCAATCTTTTCTTTGATGATAGGAAGAAGAAAACAGAAACTATAGATGCGGATTACGTGGTTTTAGTTTTCCTTTTAAGATAGGGATGAGCTTGTCCCTCAAAAGTTTTGTCAAAATACTTATCTATTACTTCACTCATGTTCCTGGATTCTTTTTCAATCTTTTCCAGAACAACCTCTGCGGACTCCGTGGTTTTAGTTTTCCGAGGAGTTTTTCCAGGTGCTCCTTCCGTCGCAGGCAATTTTTCAGGCATCTTTTCGTGCGAATCCCCTAGTAATAGCTGAGTGCGTTCGTCTTCATAAACCGGAACCACTTCTTTAGTCGCAGGATCAATAAAATAAGGCTTCGAAGCAAATTTTCTCGGACTGATAGTCAGTCCCAGTTCTTGAGCCAGTTGGATAATTTCTTCACCGTCACCGCCATCCAAAAGATTTGTGCCACCGAGTTCGTCGTAGGTCTCTACACCGCTTTTCTGATCTTTGAATTTCACCGTCCAGACGCGTCCACCCTCGCGATTACGAGCCTCCCAGACTGTCACCTCAAAATCGGTCGGACTGCCTTGCTTTTGCTTTAACTTTTTCAGTTCATATGCAGCACTGAGGCCAGAAAGTCCCGCACCAATTATTGCAATCTTAATAGGCGCTGCCCAGAGAGCAGTCGAGATTACAAAAATCAGGTATTGAAATAGTATAGTTAAACTAAGTATTTTTTTCATATTATAATTTTAAACTCAATGATGATACACTAAACCACAATAACACTGCCAGAAGTTCGAATCTTATCATCCTTAGTAAGAAGCTTGAGATTCACACAACGTGCCGTAGAAACGATGAGACGATCTGCTGGGTCCTTGTGGAAGGTCTCTCCCAGACGAGTTGATTCTAGTACAATAGGCCCTGATAAAGGCAGTACATGGATCCATCGATTGGACTCTAAATCGGAAAACCACTCATCAAGTGCAATAGAAAGCTGGATTTTTCCTCGCGCCTGGAGAAGCGAGATTTCCCAAAGACTAATGATTGAAACTCCAACTTCCTCACCTTTCTTTTCTAAGGTTTCCAGGAGCTGCCGATAAGCCTCCGAAAGCTCCGGAGACCCTAGGTACCACCAAATCAAAATATGGGTATCTAATAGGTATTTCATAGGTATTTACCATCATTACTTGATAGGTCTATTTCAAAACTTCCCAGTCCTCAGATGTATCTGTATGAACAATGTCTCCTTTTATCTGTACGAAATCCTTAAGGGTACCATAAGAGGACTTTCTTCTCTCCTCTGGGCTTTCAATAGGCACGACCTGAGCGACAGGCACCCCTTTTTTTGTAATAATATAGGTTTTTCCTGTTTGCGCCGTTTCCTCAATGAGTCTGAGCGCTTTCGCTTTGAATTCACTGATATTTATTATCTGTTTTTGCTTTTTCGTAGCTTTCATCGTTCTATTACACCTCAATTTCACCTAGAGCTTATGGCGAGTTTGATGAGAATTTCGACAATTCGATAGTTACATTATGACATGACTATAGTGACTAGTCAAGTAGTCAAATATTAGCCACAACACAGGCCCCTAGCGGGTTTTTAGACTTTGAGTTTCTATTCGTTGCTTATACAGCCATGCCGTAAACTGCGGGTACACCCGCAGTTTACGGGAAACTAATTTTGACCCCGGTTTTCCATATTTGTATTTTTAGGAGAGCCCGTATGCTAATCAAAAAACCAGTTGAGCAATTCTTGTTTTAGCCTTAATACTCTATCTCTATGGGCTTGCGAATGGCAGATTGGCTCCTCAATCCCTCTGAACCTGTCGGATTCAAAAAATACGAGATCATTGATCACGTTGAAAAATCACCGATGATTCATCACACCGAATATCTTTACTTCAAGATCCCGAAGCGTTACGCGCTAATCAATATTAGCTCCATCATCAATCAAGCAGTGGCCCGATCAAAGGTCCAAGACGGGTTTTGTTTTGTTAGCGCGATGCACATTACAGCCGGAGTTTACATCAACGATGCAGAGTCCGGGTTACTTCATGACATAGCGGAGTGGATTGAGAATCTTGCGCCCTATGGAAAACCTTACCGACACCACCAAACAGGTGAAGACAACGGTGACGCGCATCTTAAGTCTTATCTGACGAATCATGCCCTCACAGCTCCAATTACAAAAGGCAATCTAGATTTCGGAACGTGGCAACAAATATTCTATGCAGAATTTGATGGTCTGCGTGATAAACGCGTGTTAGTGAAGGTCACTGGCATTTAGCATTTCCACTCTCTGCGTCCAATTCTCTAGTTCTCTATTTTCGACTTCCCCAGAATTTACCAAAGCATAACCAGACAAATGCTGTTTGGTTAAATTCTTAGCGTATGAACCAAACAACAATAATTATGTGGGCAACAAAACTCGAAGTTTCTTTAAAATAATGTTAAAGCGTTCGGCTTATTATACTAATTTAGTTTCTAATATAAACAAAACCGCATACTTTATGCATGTCTGTCGGCGTACTCAGACGAGTATTTATTAAACTTGATATAAATAAACATAATAAGGAAGGAAGATATGCAGCATTTGACAAAACAAAAATCACATCGGATTTTTATACATTCACTATCGCTCATGGGAGCATTTGCACTATTTGGAGTTTCTGCTTATGCCAATAGCACTATGAACGAACTGACCGGCCTACCAGAAGGCTCTGTCATTAGGTCGAGAGCCATTATGCGAGTAGTGGTTTCACAAGCGACCGGTAAGATCGCAGTCGTCGAAAATAATGGAACTCAACCTCCTCCTCCAGTAACCAATGGAACTCAACCCGTCACTGTTATCAACGGTCCATTTACTAATATGTCAATTGATAATAGTTTGTTTGTAGTACCAGCAGTTAGCAATACCGTTCTTGATTTCGGATTCCTTCAGTTATCAGGTCTTTTGGATAACAACCTAAATCTATGCGGACCTTCCAACAACGCTAAGTGTAATACGGCTATTATCCGGACTTACACGACAGGCGTAGCTGGACCAGGTGTCTACAATACGACAGACGGATACGGAGTGCCGCTCTTAGCCGGGATGGACCCAAATCCACTCCAGGAAGTTGGATTGAACGTTGGAGGCGCTATTACGTTACAAACGTTCACGATTCCAGACACGAGGCACACAGTTAAGTTGACGGACTTCCCCACACCGAAATATCACTATCAGACTGATTTTTCTGACGCGGGCGCAGGAACGTACACGACAAACATTGTCCTTGAATATGCCTTAACTCCTTAGTAATAAACTCCCGCCGCGCCGCGAATCCCTATTGGGCATTCCCGTCGCGGCGGGACTTTTTTTAAGGTGAGAGGTGTCGGAAAATGCAGCAGGAAGAAAAAAAAGCAGTCGTTTTGCTTAGTGGTGGACTAGATTCCACAACTATTTTGGAAATAGCTAAATCCATGGGCTATGAAGTATATGCACTTAGTTTCAAATACGGCCAAAGACACGCTATTGAACTGGATGCAGTCAAGAAAGTGACCTGCCGATCGCCGGTTCGGGAACATAAGATCGTTGAGATAGATTTGAGACTCTTTGGTGGGTCGGCCCTGACTGACAGCATTCCTGTTCCCAAATCTAATGCGTTCAAAGCGGACTCGAAGGAAATCCCGGTCACTTATGTCCCGGCACGAAATACGATCTTCTTATCATTCGCTCTTGGTTACGCAGAAGTGATCCAATCTTACGATATCTTCATCGGCGCTAATGCGATCGATTTTAGCAACTATCCTGATTGCAGACCCGAGTATTTTGCTTGCTATGAAAAGCTGGCACAACTTGCCACCTCTGCAGGAATTCAGAATAAAGGCCGATTCAAAATTCACACGCCCCTTCTTCATATGAGTAAAGCGGAAATTATCAAGACTGGACTCGCGCTCGGGGTGGACTACAGCATTACAACTAGCTGTTACGACCCGAATTCAGAGGGCCATGCTTGTGGGCGATGCGATTCCTGTCATCTACGAATTCGCGGTTTTCAGGCTAATAATATGGACGACCCGGTGCCGTACGTAAAACAAAGATCTTAGCAAGCACGTAAGGATTCACCAGTCTAAAATCTACTCGATCGTGGCAACATAAAAGGCTTGTGCTCAACCTCAAAAGGTCCACAGACCATCATGATGGAATCCCCATCAACGATGTGAGGCTCTGGCTGCGCCCTGTCTATTTGAAGCCGATCGGGGTTAAAGTAAAAGAATATTTGTGAGACCGTTCGAGGAATCTGACTCAACAATTGTGAAAAAGGCGGGATCCTTGGACCTACAACGTCATACAGATGCAACTCAGAACCCTCGTGCTCGAGGGAAACGATGACATTGAGGCTATCGGAGTAGAACAGCGGACGACTCGCTTCATTGAAATAGAAAATATTTTTTTCTCGTCCCACACCTAAGATTTTCGAGACGGGAGTGCGCGATTCCAAGAGTCGCTTCAGAATGTAAGTATCTTTCGAATCATTCATATTAAGTGGCCGAAGTGTGGAGTAACTACTCATTTCTCGCTGGATCTTCGCCTTAAAGCGGTATTCTTGGAGTACTCGAAATCCAAAGCGCTCATAAAATTTTGGGTTCGAAGTAAAAAGCAGAACTGTTTCATACTTGGCTTGAGCAAACCTAATAGCTTCATGAATAAGTCGCGTCGCAATGCCCTTTTCGCGGTACGCAGGGTGCGTACAAACGGCATGAAGTCCCCCGACTTTTCTTTCTTTTCCACCTATCACCAGCGGGAGCTCCAACACCCCCACATGTCCAATGGGTTTTTTCTTTTCAAAAAGAACAAAGGGGGTAGACGCATCTTCCCAGTTGATTCCGTATCCTTTGTTCTTTTTAATCGCCCGCGAAATCCCTGGAAAACTTTGTTCATATAACGGAACGAGTAGGTCAATCAGCTCGGGATCTGTCTGGAAGCTTGTCTGATAGTCTGTGGTTCGACTAACTTTCCGTCGATCTGAACGACGCAACAGATTTTTACGCGACGAACCGGAACTATCAGACAAGATAACCTCCTGAGTGCTACGAACGAAATGTCCTTTTGGCTTGAACTTCGCCTGTAAAGGTGAGCACGAAATAATGTCTCATGCCTCGCTAAAGCCGAAAATCCTATTTCGCTGGTGCGACTGGACATCTTTTTTCCTATGATACTTCCGAAACCGAATCTTCACCAAATTTTTCGGTGGCAAATTTTTCCGGAAAGATTCCTGGTTCGATCGACACACCGGGAGTTACCCCAGACATGTCAAACTGCTCTTCTTCAGTTGAACCAGCCAGTGCCGTCGTAGACAGTGCCCCTGCGGCAATTTTCTGTGCTACTTCATCGAAGTATCCGGTGCCGACAAAACGTTGGTGCGTAGTAGCGCGATAGCCGTCACGCTCGCTCTTAAATTCAGCTTCCTGAAAATCAGCGTAGGCCGACATTCCTCTCTGCATATAATCTCGAGCAAGATTGAACATTCCAAAATTCAATGAATGAAATCCTGCAAGAGTAACAAATTGAAACTTATAGCCCATTGCTCCGAGTTCGACCTGAAATTTTGAAATCGTTTGTGAATCTAATTTCTTTTTCCAGTTGAACGATGGCGAGCAGTTATACGCCAAGAGTTTACCCGGATATTGCGCATGCATTGCCTCGGCGAACTCTCGAGCTTCTTTTAGATTGGGTTCGGATGTCTCAAACCAAACAAGATCCGCATAGGGAGCATAAGCCAAGCCACGCGCAATAGCTGCTCGAATGCCACCTTGGTAGCAGAAGAAACCTTCGACTGTCCGCTCACCCGTTAAGAATTCTCGATCTCGCGGATCAATATCCGTTGTCAACAAAAACGCACCATTGGCGTCTGTTCTTGCAACAAGCACGGTCGGCACACCCATCACATCGGCTGCTAAGCGAGCTGCAGTTAACTTTTGAATAAATTCTGTTGTTGAAACTAAAACTTTTCCGCCCATATGGCCGCATTTTTTTGCGGAAGCGAGCTGGTCTTCAAAATGGACGCCTGCTGCTCCTGCTTCAATCATGGCCTTCATCAGTTCATAGGCATTTAAGTTACCACCGAATCCGGCTTCGGCATCCGCCACAATCGGAGAAAACCAATAAACGTCGTTTCTGCCTTCGGAAGTCTGAATCTGATCGGCACGCTGAAACGCATTGTTAATCTTTCTGACCACCGCCGGAACGCTATCGGCGGGATACAGGCTTTGGTCTGGATACATTTGCCCGGCGTTATTTGCATCAGCGGCGACTTGCCACCCACTTAAATAAATGGCCTTTAATCCTGCCTGAACTTGCTGAACTGCCTGGTTACCTGTCATGGCACCCAGAGCAGCTACGTATGATTCGGAATGTAATAGATTCCAGAGACGCTCAGCGCCCAATCGTGCCAAGGTATATTCGATCCGAATGGATCCGCGGAGTTTTTTTACATCCTCCGTTGAATATACTCGTTTAATTCCAGCCCAGCGATCCGGAGACTCGGATTGTGGTTCTTTTGTGTCCATTCTGATGCCCTCCCAAGCAATAAAAAAAAGAAGATAACCCTGCCTAAATAACAACTAGTTAAGATATGAATAAGCGGACAGTGTTAAAAATTCTGCAAACTCTGCGCCGGTGCTTACATCAAGCAAAATTTGGCGAGCAGCTTCAAACTGTCCCGACTGAAAGCGATCCGATCCTACCGTTTTTTTGATTGCATCCACTTCGTGATCGAAAATCTTGGTAAACTTCTCTTTAGAAATTCGTCCATGCCGTATCCATTGCCAGATCTGTGAGCGCGAAATCTCTGCAGTCGCAGCGTCTTCCATTAAATGGTACAGTGGAACACATCCAGTCCCTCTTAGCCATGATTCGAGATACAGAAGTGCGACGTTGATATTAGTTTGTAGCCCTCTTTCCGTAATTTCGCCGGACGGAACTTTCAACAAGTCCTCTGCGCTTACCTGAACCTCTTCGTGCCGCTGAAAAATTTGATTCGGACCTTTCATAGTTTCATTAAACACTTCCATTGCGATAGGAACCAATCCAGGATGCGCGACCCATGTTCCATCGTGCCCGAGTCTCACTTCACGAAGCTTATCAGCTCGAACTTTTTCCATCGCTTCTTGGTTGACCTTGGGATCGCTCTTGATTGGAATCTGCGCCGCCATCCCACCCATGGCGTGGATTCCACGTCGATGACAAGTCTTCACCAGAAGCTGGCAGTATGAGTTAAGAAAGTGCGTATTCATGGTTACTTGCGCTCGATCCGGCAAGACGAAAGCGGGATCATTCCGAAATTTCTTTATGAAACTAAAAATATAATCCCATCGGCCACAATTTAGGCCAGCCGAGTAGTCTTTCAGTTCATATAAAATTTCATCCATCTCAAACGCCGCTAAAATCGTCTCGATCAGTACAGTCGCTCGGATCGTCCCGTGCGGAATTCCTATTTCTTTTTCAGCAAATTCGAAGACATCCTTCCAAAGACGGGCTTCTAAATGGCTTTCCATTTTCGGTAAATAAAAATATGGCCCTGTCTTGCGCGCCAAAAGCTCTTTTGCGTTGTGGAAGAAATACAGGCCAAAGTCAAAAAGCGATCCTGAAACGGGCTTTCCGTCGACCAGTATATGCTTTTCGACTAGGTGCCATCCTCTCGGCCTGACGAAAAGCGCAGCCGTTTTTTCTTGAAGCGTGTAGATTTTTCCTTCTGGGCCGTCGAACCGAATCGACCGACGAATCGCATCGGCGAGATTCTTTTGGCCATCCATAGTCCCTACCCAAGTCGGCGAATGCGAGTCCTCAAAATCCGCCATAAAAACTTTTGCGCTGGAATTCAGGGCATTAATAATCATCTTTCGATCTACAGGTCCGGTAATCTCGACCCGACGATCTGACACGTCATTTGGAATTGGCGCTACGGTCCACTCAGATTCTCTTATCTCGCGCGTCTCCGGCAAAAAACCCGGCCGCCATCCAGAATCTATCTTCGCCTGAACTTCCGTTCTTGCTTTGAGCAATGCCTCTCGTCTTGAATTAAAATGGCGCTGCAGCTTTGCGACAAAAGCGAGAGCATGTGGAGTTAAAAACTGCTGGTGCTCCGGTTTTATTTCCGCAAGGATTTTAATATTTTCGTTGGTAGAATCTTTCCCACTTTGATCCTGTGATTGGCAAACGGATACCGATGGCGATTGTAGATCGCGATGTACAGTCATGAATGTTCTCCCCTGTCGGCTGATATATAACAGATTGTTTCTTCCTACAAGATCCGATAAAAAAGGAAATCATATAAGGATTTCCGTCTATGAGCAGTTCAAAAGTACTTGGTATACTTGGAGGGCTCGGCCCTCTCGCATCAGCCCAATTTTTAATGAATATTTATAAGAATTCTTCGAGCACTGCTGTATCTGTGGAAAGATCTGAGCAGCACTTACCTCGGGTTATTATGATTTCTGATCCTAGTTTTCCGGACAGAACGGAAACTCTGCTCCTTGGAAATCCCACGGAGTTGGTCCGGCTCACAGAAGCCGCACTATGCTCGCTCGAACAAATGGGCGCAACTGAGACGCTTATTTGTTGCCTCACCCTACATGCTATTGTTCCACTTCTTTCTGCCCGCTTACGTGAAAAACTTATTTTGTTACCTGATCTTGCCCTAGAGGAGGTTGTCCGCAATCAAAAACCGGTTCTCATGCTTAGCTCGATTGGTGCCCGTCGATTAAAAATATTTCAAAACTCAACGCTCTGGAACGATGCAGAAGAATTTGTAATTTTTCCCAATACAGCCGAACAAGAAAGAATTCATAAAACGATATACCAGCTCAAACTCAGCGCTAATCTAGAAAGAGATACGCTGAGCGCTTATCGACTTTTTGAGTCCCTGGCAATCAAATACAACGTTGACCATTTGATTTGCGGATGCACGGAGTTCCATCTGGTATCATCTATATTTTCTGGTGTATTTTCAGGCGAATTTTCGCAGGAATTTTCAGACAGCCCTTCATCCTTCCATAATAAGAAGATAATTTTTATTGATCCTCTTCAGTTGGCAAGCAAAGGGCTACAAAGAAGTTCTTATCCGGTTCCGAAAAACCACAGCAAAAGTATATCGGCCTCGACATACGCTTAGTCTGATATTTTTTTATCAGATTTTGTTTATAATAAAGATCAAATCCCCTTCACCTCAACGACTTCTTTATTGCTTCAGCCATTTCGCTACCCTGCTCCTGCGAGAGTGACCCGGCGGGCCAACCAACGCCCAGACCTTCTTTGTGATTGGGTTTAGGGATGATATGGAAGTGGACATGGAAAACGGCTTGATGAGCGCCCGGGCCGTTATTTTGTAGGACATTATATTCTTTGGCACCGGTAGCCGTCAGCACAGCGCGACAGAGGCGCGGAAGCACACGGCCAATAGCTGCTGAGGCGTCGTCTGAGAGTTCGTCTAAAGTGCGGGCGGGCTCTTTGGGGACTACCAACGTATGGCCACGACTGAGGGGTTGTATGTCTAGAAAGGCAAAAACGCGTTCGTCCTCGTAAATTTTATGACAAGGGATCTCACCATCGATTATCTTCTGGAAAATGGTCTTGGTTGCCATAATCAAGCTCCTTTTGGAATGGGTAAGTCAGTCATTAAATAAGGAGAAATACGCTATGAAAAACTGGATTGCAAGATACGAACAAGAAGCTAAACGAATTCTTAATCCGCAAGCGTTTGACTATATTGCGGGGGGTGCGGGAGACGAGTCGGGCCTGGCGCGGAATGTTTCGGAACTGCAGTCCATTCGACTGCTGAATCGCGTACTTCGTGGCAACGAGGTGGCGAAGACGGAAATCACTTTGCTGGGGCGGAGTCACGCTACACCGATTTTTATTGCGCCGACGGCGTATCATTTTTTAGTGCACAAGGACAGTGAAGTCGAGATGGCTCGTGCCGCGAAAGCACTAGACACGATTATGGTTTTAAGCACACTTTCTTCGCAAGACATGGAAACAGTTCAGAGCAGTACGGGCGCAGATCTGTGGTTTCAACTCTATTTTTTTCGGGATAGAGGCTTAACACAAGCGGTTGTGGAACGCGCGGCTTCGGCACATTTTCAAGCGATCGTCCTGACGGTGGACACACCGGTGACGGGGATTCGGTATCGCGATCGGATGAATGATTTTAAATTTCCTGCCAATTATATTCCGGCAAATATTCTGCCGACTCGGCCACCGCATTTTACACAGTCCGGCTTCAAAACACCATCAGGACAGGGTCTACGACAATATTTTGTAGATAATATAAAACGCTCGCTGTCCTGGAAGGATGTGGAATGGCTACAATCAATTACGAAACTGCCAATTATTCTAAAAGGAATATTAAATCCAGAGGATGCTAAAATAGCAGCTCAGCAAAAAATTCCGGCGATCGTTGTTTCAAACCATGGTGGACGTCAACTCGACGCATTTGCCACAGCGGCAGAAGCACTACCACGCATTCGCGATGCTGTCGGTTCGAGTGTTGAGATTCTCGCTGACGGTGGCATCCGCTCTGGGAGCGATGTGATTCGGTATCTCTGCCTTGGCGCAAACGCCGTTTTAGTTGGCAGACCTGCTGTCTGGGCTCTGGCCGTCGATGGTGCTGCCGGTGTACAAAAGATCTTTTTGGAATTGAGAGAGGAATTAGAAACGGGAATGACCATTCTCGGTGCGGGGCGAGTAGCAGATTTAAATCGCGAATGGATTTATCGCGCCGCAGCTCAGCCCAGGGCCTCGGGTGACAACCGATGAGAATCCATTTTTCGCAGGATGAACTTAAATCGATTTCAATCCGACACTCTGAGAGACCAAAGCCTCCCGAAGACTATTTCAAAGAAAGAGACACCTATTGGGAACAGCAGACCCTTAAAGCCCAGCAAACCAACAGAAAACTCTGGAATGGAGAAGTTTACACGCTCGAGAAAATTCATTTTGCCCACCCGCTAACCCCTACCCTCCATTTGAGCACATGCGAGTATAAAGATATTTTATATACACGGGACCATGGCTTGGAACGCATCTGCGACTTGGTTGATCCTATCCTCGTTCCACGATTTATTACTGTATGCTGTATTCCCATTACCTTGGATCGACGCTTTGTCTTTGGCATTCGTAGTCGCAGCACCATGGTTCAGGAAGGAAGCATCGGTCTCATTGGCGGAACCGTAAATAGAGATGAAATGCTGGTAAACAGCTTGGACGACTTCACACAATTCATGATTCAGGAGATTCAGGAAGAAACCGCGATCCCCAGCTCTATGTCTACGCACAAAAACCTCGAACTATTCTCCCTGAATTTTTATCGCAACAAATATGAGTTCCTATACCGCCTCCCACTTCCTATCACCAGTGATCAGATCAGTAGCATGCACAAAGACGGCGAATTTTCGCACCTACGTGCCTTAAATGCGACCGAGGCGCGAACTGTTGCGGAACGCCAGTTGGATGCGTTTCAGAATTGTCTAAGCTATCTGAGCTTTTTGGATTGCTTGGAAGCGGGATAGAAAGAATTACTGGTTCTTCTTAATCCCCTCCACCACAGGAACGAACTCCAGTCCGGTATTCTCATCTCGAATCCTGGGTTTGCCTTCGCCAGTCCGCCAATAGGTCAGGTTGCCGTCGAAAGTATTTCCACTATCTTGCGTAACTTCATACAAAATGCGTGTGGCATCTGTACTATCATGCGGTATGCCAATTTGATCTTTGCTAATGGGCAGTTCCGGACAAAATGGGGCCCTATTCACTTGGCCGTAGGAGGGCTGGTTCCATTGGTGAACGTTGCCCCATTCGACTCGCGATTGTTCTTTGAGGCCGCAGTTGTCGCGATAAATTCTTCTTGTTGTGGTGGTAGAACCGTTTTTTGGATCCGGCAGAGTAGTATTTTTCCACACGCCTTGGATAAGACGCCAACAATTTTTTGTATCCGGAGAGTCCCAGTCTCCAACATTAAACATGTCGTTCTTATTGGGGAGACACGTCGCCTGAGTGAAGTATTGCCTGAAGTTTGTTTCATTCATATCAAACGTATTCAAATTCGCAGCAGCGAGTGGAAAATTACCTAATGCCTGAATAATAACGCCCGTTCCTGCAATAATTCCTCCATTGACCTGAGATATGTAATAACTAATCTGTTTACCGGACTGAACTAAGGTAGCTAATGCATTGACCTGTTGCCTAGTAACGTTCTGGGGAGTCACTTTATAGAAACTTAGCAGTGAAAAGATCTCACTCGACCAATTTGGCGGGATAGTAGGAACTACCTGTAAGAGTTGGGTATAGGCAGTACCGGGATCTGTAGCGGCGGCAGCAGTCGGAATCTGAGTTCCAATGGGAAGACCTGGAGAACCTGGACGGGGATGAACACCACCACTTTCGCCTGCAGGAATAGTAGACGAAATATCTCTACTCTCTTCGCCTTCTGCAGCAGCAGCGGACGAGGCGGTTGCATCAGTATTTAAGTCCGTATTGAGACCACTGAGATCGGGATCGTTTGTCGGGTTAGCTGCTGGTCCTTGAGCGGTTTGCGCCTGACCAGAAGGCGGGGTGCTTGATGAACCGCTCGCAGCGGCGGAAGATGCTGTACTTACCGACATTGTGGAAATAAGTCCCTTCATAATGACGGGGGTAACTATGTTCCGAATAGCCTCGACGCGAGCCGCGCGTGAGGATTGAGCCAGATTTTGGAGGTCTTGATAGGTAAAATATTGCGGCACATTTTTCGCGGACGAGTTAGCAGCACTGGGACTAGCACTAGCAGCTCCGCTGGCACTCGTGGTTGAATTTGCAGACCTGGATCCACTACCTGATCCAATATCCGTTAACGGCGTCGTAGTTGGAGCCGCAGCTTGGGTTGAGTTGCTTGAACTGGTGCTATTCGTGCGACTTCCCGAACCGCCAGTTTTGGGAGGTCCCGAAGATGGGACTCTCAACGTCTCGATAAACGCGTCCCTATACATACTAGCCATGATTTCTGTCTGAATTCCGGCTTCTAGATTTCCCAAAGCTTGGCCCAGAATACCACCTCCAGCGATCAAACCACCTGCTCCTTGAAGTATTGCAAAATTGATTTGAAGGGCTGAGTTTTCGGCGGGACTGAGAAAGGTCACCATAGGCAATGTGATCGTAGTGGCAGTAACGTCGTAGTCCGCAAACATGCGATAAATTCTTTTGCTTAATGAGGGAGCGAAGGTCATGGCCTGCAAATACCAACGACAGAAAAAATCGGCGGGAGTCCACAATGGTGAATCAATCGGATTGATGGGTCCAACACAACCAACCGCTGGCAGCGGAAGTGGAATCGACGAATCTGGCGCCCCATAGTAAGCAGAATTTTTTGGATACGGGACATACCCAGTGGGACCGACTTCGATAGTAAGTCGATCATCAGAACTAGGGTTAGAACCGGGGGGTCCTGGATTTACACCCGGATCAGGGGGTCTTGCTGGACCATCGGGGATTGGACCGGGAGCTACCGGATTTGGTGGAACGGCGCTCGGGCCCAGACCGGAGTCCGGATTCAGCGCTGGCCCGCCACCCGGATTTGCTGGAGCTGGCGCTGCTGAATTTGGGGGCGGCGGTCCATTTGGTGTGGTGGGTCCCGAGGGCCCTGGGGGCCTCGTCCCAGGCGAAGATGGTGGTAACGGTTGTGTTGGCGGCGGTGGGGCAGCAGCTGTGCTCAAGACTGAATAGGATGGATAGGCACTAGTCGGACTTGCACTCGAGATGAAATTTGTGTTCGCAACGGAGCTTTCACCAAGGTTGGACTCTGAAGCGAAATTCATGCTCTCAACTGTGGCGGTACTATCTCCGTACTGCTGATTTGCTGCTTGAACGTTCTGCGAAGTAATGGAGCTCGATAATTGCTGATTGGGAACAATACTATCAAAGACTTTTCCGAGCGTACTTTGAATGAGGGTAGGCATGGGTGAATAGAGATCACCTACCGTCATGAAGTTCGCCAAACTGCTGAACATTCCAGTCCCCAACTGTTCCGTATAAAAGAGCATGAGTTGTTGGGCCTGATCAATAGTCGTAATGGAGACGGATGGAATTGGCTCAAGTGAGGGCAGATCAAAAGCTGCGTCAGGTTCTGCAGTGGGAGTGGATGTAGTGTTTTGATTCGCGGCAGTTGGTAAAGACGACGGATTAGGTAAATTGGACGGCACAGTGGTTGACGAAGGGGTAGATGAGCTGGGTGGCACAGTAGTTGAAGAACTAGACGATTCTGTCTGTGGCGATGCCGTTACTGTCGGTTCCGGAATGAGGTACTCCGGCAGGCTAAAAGGCAGTCCCGGAATTTGCACGTCGTACGAACTCGTTTCCGAAGTTGGAAGCGATAGAGTTTGCTGCGCTAGTGATTCTGGTGACTGCGACAAGATCGAAGGTAGCCGGGGTAAGACTTGACCTTGAATTTGAATTTGATTTTGCCCTTTCGGTAAGCGCAGTAGCGCTGAAAGTGCGGCAAAAGGTGTGTTGGCGTTTCCAGAGCCATCCGGAGCTGACGAGGGTTTGGCAGTACCAGCCGTTATTTGGGTCGGGGTTGTGACAGGATTTGCGGCGTTTAGTGCTTCACTCAGTTTTGCCAAATCACTTGGGGGAGACAGATTCACTGCTGGTTCCATCGGAGTCGTTGGCAAAAGAGTCAGAGTCGCTGGCGCAGGAGTTGCGGGCATAGACGAAGTAGGCGCTGGCGGGGAAGTCGTAGATGTAGCAGCGTTCGTGACCAGGAGCGAGAATCCAACTCCATTGATTGCTATGGGGCCATTACTATTTCCCGTAATGGGCTGGGCATGAGATCCAACAGCCGGATTGGATGCAGTCGCGTGTGGGTGTCCTCTCGGGTGTATTTCCGTAATGTTATGTAGTTCTGAACCAGTGGGAACTGCGCCAGTCCCCCTATCACGATGAACTTCAATAACTTCGGGGTTTACTCCAAAGTCCATGATTTCGATGCCGCTTTGGCCCTCAAACGCGGCCACTTCAGAAACTGAAAAAGATTCGGCTTGATGTTGTTTCTTCGCGAGTGTCGCGAGTCCAATCACTGCAACGTGAAGGGCCCCGCCATAAGTTTGAGTCGGCCAGAGCAATGCGGGGAAAATAAAAATCAACGAAATTTGTGAAATAGAATAGACAGAAAAACAAACAAAAAAATTTAGTCTTAAAACTCTTCGGAACAACTTGAACCTCTAAACTCGCACTCGTCACGTGACACTGATCATCGGTTGTCCTAACAAGTCGACTATTCTAAGTCAAATATTTTTTTAGAATTATTAATTATTCCTGCTATACTTTTTTTATTACTATGATCGAATCATCAAAACCTTCCACGATGGTAGGGAAAACGAACTGGGGAAAAGTCTCGGGAGATACTGAAGAGTTAGTATTCTTGACTGGACCCAATTCCAGATTTTACGATTTTAGAAGAGCTATTAGAATATTCCTGGAATGCATTCGAGGTTTTCGGGCTTTTCACTTCATTGGCCCCTGTGTGACCGTTTATGGTTCCGCCCGTTTTAAAGAAGATCATCCATTTTATGAACTCGGTAGAAGAATGGGTCGTGAATTGGCCAAATCCGGATTTGCGGTGATGACTGGCGGAGGACCGGGCATCATGGAAGCTGCAAACCGCGGCGCCAAAGAAAGCAGCGGTCGGAGCGTAGGTTGTAATATCAAACTTCCAAAGGAACAAAAACCCAACCCCTATCTCGATAGATGGATGGAGTTTAAATATTTCTTTGTACGAAAGCTCATACTTGCAAAATATTCCTATGGATTTATTGCACTACCCGGTGGTTTCGGCACCATGGATGAGCTTTTTGAGATCGCAGCGCTGATACAGACCGGAAAAATTCGAAGCTTTCCTATCGTCTTAATGGGTAAATCCTATTGGAGACCTCTACTCGAGTTCCTCCGGGGAACAATGGTCACACAAGGAACGATCGATTCTCAGGATGTCGATCTTTGGCTCATTACGGATTCCCCCGAAGAGGCCGCCGCCCATATCCGCAAGCGAGCCATTGAGCAGTTTGGGCTAAAAGCCCAGAAACGACCCCGCCCGCGCTGGTTCTTCTTCGAATCGTCGTAGCGGCAGCGGCATTAAAAAATTAACACGTGGCGTATCAAAAAGTCATCGGATACCGTATGCCTATGAAGATCGTCCACATCGCTGTCAGAGATTTTGCTGTTCCCGCACCCCGTACCGGAAGCATCGAGCCGAACTCCGGTTTTCGATCATTTGCGGAAGGGCAGGAAATTCACGCCAGAGTACAGCAGAAAAGACTGCAAGCAGATCCGACGTATAAGCCTGAGGTGTGTACTAGTCAGTCGTTCCAACGTGGTGACTATGAATTTCAGGTCAGCGGTCGAATGGACGGTCTGTTCGGCAGCACGCCCCCCCGTATTGAGGAAATCAAATCGACGTTCAACGTTTATGACCTCTACAAGAAACTCCTCGATCACCCTTGGGATCACCCCTACTGCCTTCAACTCAAGACTTATGGATATTTTTACTGGCTCGAGCACAAAATCTTGCCGAAACTGTCGTTTCACATTGTCTCGACCCGAAATAGCGACACCCAAGACATGGATGTGAAGTTCGACCTTAAGGAAACTGTCGTCAGGTACGAAGAATGGTTGGAGCGGCGTCTGGACGAACTCCTTGAGCAAACAAAGAAGTGTGAAAAGAGGTCAGCGCGCCGCAAAGATGTTGCGAGCGATTTTCGGTTTCCCTTTGAAAATCCAAGATCCGGACAGTTTGAACTGATTCAGTCGATCGAGGCGGGGATCGCCGAAAAACATCGCATGATGATCCAAGCTCCAACAGGGCTAGGAAAAACGGCAGGAGTTTTATTTCCGGTTTTGAGACAAGCTCTGAGTCGTGGGCAGAGAGTGATATATGTAACTCCTAAAAACAGCCAGCACTTGGTCGCCGAAGACGCCGTTACCAGATTTCAGGATGTGGGGTCGGCCGTAAAATCCCTAACGCTGACTGCGAAGGCCAAGCTCTGTTTTAAGAATGAACCGCTCTGCAATCCAGACTACTGCGAATACGCGCGCGATCATTATACAAAAGTTCACGAGAACAAACTGCTCGACGTGCTCGCTCGAAAACGAAAGCTGAAAGCGAAACACTTTCGCGAGCTAGGCGAAGATTTTCAGGTTTGTCCGTTTGAACTGCAACTCGATGCTGCTCCAGAAGCCGACGTCGTGATTTGCGATTACAACTACGTATTTTCTCCGCGGAGTGCGCTGAATAAAGTGAGTGCACTGGAGCTCGACCAAGAAGGCAAAGCGAATCTGGTCATCGACGAAGCTCATAACCTCCCGTCGCGAGCTATGGATTATTATTCGCCATCGCTATCGAGTTTCGTTCTAGAAAAAATGCGCGAGGAGATGAAAGAGATGACCGAACTACCGCGCCTGATCCGAACGGAAGCCGAAGAGTTGCTGGAAGAGTGCATGCATGTCGTGGCCTCCTGTCAACCTAAGGACTGCGATCCGAAGGGAACGCTGATCGAACCACCACTCGAACCATTCTACGAACAAGACTTGCAGCTTCGAGCATTTTTATCGCGTTATTTAGATTCGGACATTGAAATAAAACCTCGTGATGTAATTCTGCGCCTTTGTTTTTACTGGTCCGAGTTTACAGCCGCACTGGAATTTTTAGAAGGCCAGGGAGATGTGCCCAAACAGTCGGATCAGTCTGCTCTGGCGATTCAGGCGATTCAAAATGACCAGAAGCATCCGGAGTTTTTCGTTACTTTTCGTCCGAAACTTCCGTCCGGCGGCACGATCAAAATTACCTGCTGTGACGCTTCCGAAATGCTCCGAACCTGTTACGATGCGTACGAACATGTGGTCGGATTTTCTGCGACACTAAAACCGTTTGACTACTACGCCCGACTCTCTGGTCTTAACTCCGAACGCCTCAGAAAATCCGAATTCAGCTCGCCTTTCGACAAGGCCCAGCGAAAGCTTCTGATTATTCCGCAGATTTCGACCAAGTACACGGATCGTGCACGCAACTACCCGCGAATTGCTGAAACGATTTACAAAATCTCGGAAATCAGACCGGGCAATTACTTTGCCTTCTTTCCGAGCTTTGAATTCCTAGAACGCGTGCTTGAAGTTTTTGACCCACCGCCTGGTTTCACCGTACTCCGTCAGGAACGCGAGATGAAAGCGCGCGATATCGAGACGATATTATACTACCTCCAGTCCGGAGCCAGTACTGCCGAAAGTACGGGAGCGGGCGCCAGAACCAGTCCGACCATCGTTTTTGCCGTACAGGGCGGTGTGTTTTCCGAGGGCGTCGACTATCCCGGGGAAATGATTATCGGCGCCTTTGTCGTCGGTCCACCCCTACCCAACTTCGACCTCGAACGCGAACAAATGCGCGAGTACTACCAGAAATACTACGGCAGTGGCTTCGACTATGCTTATACCTTTCCCGCTATGGCCAAAGCAGTGCAGGCTGCCGGTAGAGTCATTCGTTCCGAAACCGATCGCGGAATTATCGTCCTGATGGACAGTCGATTCATCCACCCCAGCTATACCCAATCTATGCCCGGCGATTGGTTTGAGGAAAGCCCACGAGAGTTAGTGTCGTCGAGTATTTTGCAGGAAGTGCGAGAGTTTTGGCATGGGTCAGGGGCTGGAACTGAGGCCGGATATTAAACGGACCTGCCCTACCTGCAAAAAAGATCATCAATGGTTTTTCTTTTTGGCTTGCTCTTCCTTCTTTTTCTCTTTCATCAGCCAGTCCAACGCAGCACGAGCAATTTGAAGGTTATTTTCGCTATCCAGAATGTAGCCCGGACTGCCGCGTGGCGGATAAACATCCCGGTACCATGCCATCGCTTCGCGAACATTCGCAATTCTTGCTTCTATAGTACCCCAATCGCGGTTTCGAGCAGTCCGCACCAAAAGTGTTGCTAAGTCCTTCTTCGCTTCCTTGTTATCTCCTTCCGCGCTCACACGAAGATCTTCAATTATTGGCTTCGCCTTAATATTTAAATCAAAATCATCCGTTGAATCAGCACCTACACTTACTCGGGCGCTTCGG
>Ga0207098_10214_pt2 | contig 19120 bp, 13 predicted proteins | sample Alteio_BWMinHeat_84_FD_153548 | JGI IMG/M metagenome (GOLD analysis project Ga0207098, IMG submission 153548) | Enriched cells from forest soil in Barre Woods Harvard Forest LTER site, Petersham, Massachusetts, United States -... | ecosystem: Environmental > Terrestrial > Soil > Temperate forest >...
ACGACAGCGACCGCAAACTGGTACTGGCGATGGTGAAGAAGATGGCGTCGAATGCGAAGTAACGAGCAAGCTTTCAGCTATCAGCCGTCAGCTCTCAGTTCCGGAAAGCGCATAATCTTGGTCGGCCACGGGTTTCGACTGATAGCTAATAGCTGAGGGCTGACCGCTCTCTAGTGACTTTCGTTCTATCCCTCCCGTGTCCGGCCGGTACCTCGCCCCCTTGCTTCCTGCAACTTACACTGTTGCTGGGAGAACCCCCGGTGACTATTGACGAAGAATTGACTGTTCTGGAGACGCAGATGCGGCGGCTCAAGATCGAGTACGAAGTCTATTTCAGTAATCCGAGCAAGAAACCGCCCACCGATATCGAGTGGAAGGTCCTGAGTCTGTTGCGCAAGTTCAGCGACGGCGGGCGGATGAGCTTTCAGCAGCGCTACCGTTATAACGAAATGGCGCAACGCTACGCGATCTACAGCGACTTGTGGCGCAAGAAGGGCCGCATTCGCGAAGAGGGATATCGCCGTCCGCAGGATGCGCTGCTCTCCGTGCAGGGCGTTCGCCCGGAAGAGCACGTGCCGCAGCATCCCCACGCTTACGGGCTGGCGCATGCCGCCGCTGCCGCTGCCATAGCCGAGGGGCCGCTAACCGTGCAATGCTCCGATGCCCGTGCCGAACATGGGCAAGTAGAAAAGCTTTACAACGCGCTCACCGAGGCCAAGAAAAAATCCGGCGAGGCTGTCTCCGGGAATCTCGACAGCTTTGCCTCATTTGTACAAAAGAAGACCGACCAGATCCGTAAACAACACGGCTGCGAGAAAGTGGAATATACGGTCGAGATGGAAGGCGGCAAGGTTCGCCTGAAGGCTAAAGCAGTATCTTAAGCCGGCCATGCGAGGCGAGTACCTTCCGCCATCGGCCGAGAACAATTTGACGGGGGTTGGTCGCCCGCGCTACATTGCTTTAGCGGCTTTGCCCCCGCCCGCCTGAGGCATTGTGACCCTAAGTTTCCACAGCCTACACAAGAACTTCCGCTGGGTTTTCGCGGCCTTATTGGCTTGCCTGGCGATCTCTGCCGCATGGGCCGCGCCGTCAGGATTTACCGGGCAGCAACGCATTGGTTTTACAGCAGGAGACCAGTGGGAGCCGACGATTGCGGCGGATGGCTTTGGACATGTGTACGTCTTATATCCTCAGTATGGCCGGGTTCCGGGATGCCGCGCCTGCCCACTACCTTCGATGATCCTGGTCGTAAGCAATGACAATGGTTCAACCTGGCAGGCCCCCCATGAGATTACTCCTCCAGGGAGCGGCCAATATGATCCGCAGATCGTAGTGGATCCAGCCGACCGGCGGACGGTTTACGCCGCCTGGTTACAGCGCAAAAAGACGGAAATGGTTGTAGCCAAGTCGGCGGACTTCGGTCAAAGTTGGTCGCTGGCGGTGGCCAACCGCGGAGTTACCGACGCCGACAAACCCGTGCTTGCAGTTCGCGGACAGGATGTGTACGTAGGCTTTAATCGTGCGCGCAAAGTGTGGGTCGCCTCGTCGCACGATGGAGGACTCACGTTCAGTTCGGCGGATGTGAATCCGAAGTTGCGGCTGGTGCGGTCGCTGGCCGGAGGTGCGACGGTAGATATTTACGGTTCGATCTACCTGGCATGGGCCGGCTACACGCAGCATGATGGCGCCAAGGGCCGGGAGAATCTTTATGTGAGCAAGTCATCCGATGGCGGTGATACCTGGACTACCCGCCTGATGGATGTATCCGGTGCACCTCCGGATTGCTCCGCTTATCATTGTGAGTGGGGTTATCTGGGTGCGCAGATTACGATGGCATCCGATGCGGCCGGAACTTTGTATGCTCTGTGGAATTCCAGCGCTGCCGACAAGGACCCAGGGCGGATTTACTTCTCTTCTTCTACCACCAGCGGTGATACCTGGTCTCCGCGGCTAAATATTTCCACAGCGCCTTCAAGCGTTGAACATGCTTTTCCCGCACTGACTGCAGGCGGCGCGGGTGATGTGCGGATGGCGTGGATGGACACGCGCAATCATCCGTTGTGGAACACCTTCTACCGCAGTTCGACCAACGGCGGGGCAACCTGGTCGGCGGAATTGCAGATTTCAAGCTATGTGCCGGGATATCGCTACGTCCGACCTAACGGCTTCGGCTTCCCTTTCGGAGACTACTTCGGCATCGCAATAGATCATCAGGGCCGCACCCAGGCGGTCTGGGGTGAAGGCTTGAACTTCCGTTCGCCGGGTTCGATCTGGCATAGCAGCGGAAGATAGAACTCCTGAATTTTTCCTGTCCCCCTCTGTGGTTTGACTCTTCCCTGAAAATTTTCCTTCCCAAAGACTTGTCCTGGCTTTAGGATTACGCCCCTACACGGAGGGCGTGCCATGTATGTAATGGGAATCAGCTTGTTGTCTGTATTGGCGGCGGCAGTTGCAACCATGGTGCTGGGATTTCTGTGGTACTCGCCTTTGCTGTTTGCGCGGCCCTGGATGGTGTTGATGGGTTATGACCCTGACGACAAGGCCAAGCTGGCGGAAATGCAGAAGGGCGCGGGCATGATGTATGGACTGTCTTTTCTGGCCAGCCTGGTTTCCGCGGCGGTGCTGGCGAAGATCGTCGCTATCACGACAGTGACTTCTCCTCTGTACGGAATGAAAGTCGGCTTTGCGGTGTGGGTGGGATTTGTGACCACGGTGCAGTTGACAAACGTGCTGTTCGCCAGACAGCCGTTCAAACTTTATTTGATCAATACGGGTTATCAGTTGGTTTGCTATCTCGCCATGGGAGCAATTTTGGCTGTTTGGCCGTGGTAGGGATTTGAATTTTACGTAAGGGTCGCACGGGCGTGGACGCCCGCGCCTACATTGTCGATTGTTCGATGGCGGACGGTGCTTCCCAGATATGGACATTTATCTTCCCTGCCTTCTTCCCCTTTACGCTATATCTGCTTTGCTTCCAGCCCTTTATACTGCCGAGCATAGGCCCATAACTTGCATTTCTGATCAGCGTAGAGGTGTGGTTGGGAGGATCGAATGCAAACTTTGAACCAGGATTTGCGTTATGCGTTCCGGCAGATGATGAAGGCGCCAGGCTTTTCCCTGACAGCGGTGCTGTCCCTCGCACTGGGCATTGGCGCGACCACTGCAATTTTTTCGGTGGTGGAAGGGGTCCTCCTGCGGCCGCTGCCGTTCAAGAACCCGGATCGCCTGGTCACCATCTCTGACGACATTCAGGGCGCTGATATCGCGAGCGCCAACCAAGGGGTTACCGCTCCTGACATACGGGCCTACAGCCGTAATGCCAACGCTTTTGAGAGTATGGGCGGTTATCAGCCGGTGAGCTACGAACTGTCAGGGCTGGGCGATCCGGCGCAAGTGAACGCCTCCCGACTGAGTGCTGGCGTATTCCCCGCACTGGGCGTCGCTCCGCTCATGGGTCGGGTATTTACCCAGCAGGAGGACGATCAAAACGAGCAAGTTGCAGTGCTCGGTTACGAAACCTGGCAACACCGGTTCCATGGGGACGCGGGCATTTTGGGGAAGAAAGTTCTGCTCGACCGCAAGCCCTACGTTGTGATTGGGGTGATGCCGAAGAGATTTGAATTTCCTCTGCTGCCGGGTCGCCTCAACCAGAGTGAGCTTTGGGTGCCGATGAGCTTCACGCAACAGGAACTGACCAGCGGGGTGGGAAGCTGGAATTTCCAGATGGTGGCGCGATTGAAGCCGGGTATCAATCCAGCTCAGGCGCAAAGTGATGCTCAACGAGTTGCAGAAGAAATCATGCGCAACTATCCGGCGTTCATGGCCAGCCTGCACATCCGCGCCAACGTGTCTCCGCTAAAAGAGAACACCGTGGCTCAGGCGCGCCCTCTGGTACACATTCTGTTTCTGGCAGTTTTGGTGGTCCTGCTGATCACGTGCGCGAATCTGGCTGGACTGTTGCTGGTGCGTGCGATTCGCCGACGCCGGGAAATTTCGGTGCGTCTGGCTTTGGGAGCGCGCATGCCTGCTCTGTTGCGCCAGGCTGTGCTGGAAAGCCTGATGTTCAGTGTGAGTGGTGGATTGCTGGGCCTGATCTTGGCTGGGGTGGCACTGCGAGTATCACTGCAGTTCATGCCCGAAACATTGCCCCGCATCGGCGAGATCGGACTCGACTGGCAGGTGGTGGCTTTTGCGTTGTTTCTTGCGGTCTCTACTGGAATCCTGTGTGGTTTAGCACCCGGGTTTGCCGCGGTGCGAACCAACCTGAACGATGGTCTCAAGGAAGGCGGACGGACCGGGACAGCGGGCGGCGGGCATGCCCGGCTGCGCTCCGGCCTGGTCGTTGCAGAAATTGCAGTGGCACTCATACTATTGAGCGCTTCCGGTCTATTGCTGCGAAGCTTCGAGAAAATGCGAGCCGTGGATGCAGGTTTCCGTCCCGAACATCTGGTGGTGGCCAACTACTCGCTTCCACAGAAAAAATACTCCTCGCAAACGGCAGTGAACGAGTTTGACGATGAACTTCTGCGCCGGTTGCGTCAGCTTCCCGGCGCGGATTCTGCCGGGGTCACGTCTCTTCTGCCCGCGTCCGGCCAGTCGAGTAACAGTGCTTTCCTCGTCGAAGGTTATGTACCGCCGAAGGGAGCAGGCTTGAATCTGGCTACAGTCTCACTGACGGCGGGGGAATTTTTCCGCGCCATGGGTATTCCTCTGCTGCGTGGTCGCCTGCTCAACGAGACGGATAAGGCCAGCAGCCAACTGGTCGTCGTGGTCAACCACAAACTCGCAGAGCACTATTGGAGCGGACAGGACCCGATCGGAAAGCGGATACGGATCGGCACGCCGGAGCTGCAAACTCCGTGGCTAACGATTGTAGGTGAGGTTGCTGACGTCAAACAGGACTCGCGCGACATTGAAGCAAAGGAACAGTTCTACCAGCCAGTAGAACAATTCGAGGCATCGATCGGCCCGTTAGGCAATCCTGCTGACATCAACTTTAACGGAGGCTACATCGTTCTCCGTACCACTCTGCCGCCCGAGCAAATGGAAAACGCCGTGCGCGGCACGGTGGCATCGCTTGACCCGCAGCTTGCCTTGGCGCAGATCCAGACTATGGAGCAGACGGTCTCCGACAGTGAAGCGCCGCGGCGATTCAACACCGCCGTCATCACTGCATTTGCCGTGGGCGCGGTGTTTCTGGCCGTGCTTGGCATTTACAGTGTGGTTGCATTCTCTGTAGTATTGCGTTCCCAAGAAATGGCGATTCGCATGGCATTGGGGTCACCGCGTACCGGGATCGTCCGCCTAGTTCTGGGATCAGGAGCGCGCTTGGCGGTTTTAGGATGCTGCATTGGAGTGCCGGCGGCGATTGTCACATCGCGGTTACTCGGGTCGTTTCTTTTCCAGGTGAGTGGTTCGGATCCGCTCGTACTTACCTTGGCGGCGGGAACGGTTCTGCTGCTGGCGCTGGGAGCTTCAGCGATTCCGGCGCAGCGGGCCGCGGCGACAGATCCTGCGCAGACGCTGAGAATGGATTGAAAGTTAGCCCGTGACAAGGGTGAGATTCGTATCAGGGCATGCCTTCAGGCGTGCGTAAGCGCGGCCTATGAGAGCGATTTCACAAACAGCTGAAAAGTCTAGTGCGAACCAGCGCCTGAAGGCGCATTCATTCTGCGGCAGTCACGGCATCGCTACGGGCTGTAAGAAGGCTGGTCTGCCCGCGATTCAAATACACAGATCCTTCGCTCCGCTCACGCCAGCTATTCGAGTACCAGTCCCCCGGTCAGGCTGGCGATCTGCTCTACCCGGTGATCGGCACACCAGCGCTCCAACTCTCCAACGATTTTCTCCGTAGCCACTGGGTCCCAGTAACTGGCCGTCCCAATCTGTACTGCGGTCGCACCCGCCAGCATGAATTCTACGATGTCCGTGGCGGTTGAAATTCCGCCCATACCGATGACCGGGATCTTCACCGCTTTGGCGGCGTCGTACACCATGCGCAATGCAATCGGCTTGATGGCCGGCCCGGATAATCCAGCAGTGACGTTGGCAATGCGCGGTTTTCGAGTTTCGGCATCAATCGCCATCGCCACGAAAGTATTGACCAGGGAGACGGCATCGGCACCGGCTTCCTGCGCCACGTAAGCCATCTGCGCGATGCTGGTCACATTCGGGGAAAGCTTCACGATAAGTGGTCGTTTCGTGTAGTGCCGGGCCGTAGCTACGACTTCGTCCAGCGAGCGCGGATCACTGCCGAACTGAATTCCACCATGAGCGGTATTGGGGCAGGAAACGTTTAGCTCGTACGCAGCGATGCCCTCACCCTCATTCAGAATCTCGATAGTAAGCTCGTAGTCTTCACGGGTATATCCGAAGACATTGGCGATGACGACGATGTTTTTCAGTTCGCGCAGCTTGGGAAGTTTTTCATCCACGAAAGCGCGCGCGCCAATGTTCTGCAATCCGATGGCATTGAGCATGCCCGCGGCAGTCTCATACAGCCGCGGCGGCGGATTTCCTGCCATGGGCTCTTTCGAGAGGCCCTTGACCACGAAGCCGCCGAGCTTGTCGAGGTGTACAACATCTTCGAACTCGATGCCGTAACCAAAAGTCCCACTTGCGGCGATTACGGGGTTCTTGAGTTGAATGCCGGCGAAGCTGACACTGAGGTCAGGGGTACGCCTGGCGCTGGGGGAGGCTGTCATCGGGTTGTAGTGTACCGCGAGCGGGCTAGTGAGGCCAAAGCGGATCGCACAGGACCAGGTGCAATGCGCCCTGTTTTCCGTTACAGTAGTTAGCTCCCATGCTTGATCTAAATTTTGTTCGCGACAACCTGTCTCTGGTCGAGGAAAAGCTGCGGCAGCGTGGCATGAAGCCGGCGGAAGTTCTGAAAGACTTCAGCCAGGTGGATGCCCAGCGGCGTCAAGCCATCACCAGTGCGGAGACCATGAAGGCCCACCGCAACCGCGCCTCGGAAGAAATCGCCAAGCTGAAGAAAAGCGGCCAGGATGCATCGGCCCTGATCGCCGAGACCAAGCAACTACGCGAGAACATTCAGGAACTGGAGAAAGCCGCGGACGAATACGACTCCCGCTTGCAGCAAATGTTGGTTGGGATTCCCAACCTTCTACATCACAGTGTTCCGTTGGGCAAGAGCGAAGAGGACAACGTCGAGGTCCGTCGCTGGGGTACACCGCCGAGGTTCGACTTCGCTCCCAAGTCACATTGGGAGATTGGCGAGAATCTTGGAGTGCTTGACTTGGAGCGTGCGGCCAAACTTTCCGGAGCGCGCTTTGCCGTCTATTGGGATTTGGGAGCGCGTCTAGAGCGCGCGCTGGCCAACTTTATGCTCGACTTGCATACAAGCAAGCACGGTTACACCGAAGTGTTGCCGCCTTACCTGGTGAATTCTGATTCCATGTACGGGACAGGTCAGCTGCCGAAGTTTGCTAGTGATTCTTTCCGCGTCCCCCATGGAGAAAAAGACCTTTGGCTGATTCCGACCGCCGAGGTTCCGGTCACCAACCTGTATCGCGATGAAGTGCTCGACGCGGCGCGTCTGCCCATTTCGCTCACTGCCTACACAGCGTGTTTTCGCAGCGAGGCTGGGTCGTATGGAAAAGATGTGCGCGGCATTATTCGGCAGCACCAGTTTCAGAAAGTCGAACTGGTGAAGTTCACCCGGCCGGAGGATTCCTACGAACAACTGGAACGGTTAACAGGTGATGCCGAAGAAGTGTTGCAAAAGTTGGGGCTGCACTACCGGGTGATGGCATTGTCCGCCGCGGATGTGAGTTTTTCCTCGGCGAAGACCTACGACCTCGAAGTGTGGCTGCCGGGACAGCAGCTGTTTCGCGAGATTTCTTCGTGCTCGAATTTCGAATCTTTTCAGGCGCGGCGCGCGAACATCCGCTATCGCACGGAAGGCAAGAACAAGAGCGAGTTTGTGCATACTTTGAATGGCAGCGCCCTGGCCGTGGGCCGTACCTGGGTGGCGATCGTGGAGAACTACCAGCAAGCTGACGGCAGCGTGGTGATTCCGGAAGTGCTGCGACCTTACATGGGAGTGGAGCGACTCACTCCAAGTAAGAAGTAGCGGTTCCGGCACTAGTTGCGCGATCCTGCATTGCAAAGACAGAGAGCAAAACATAGACTTGGACATGGCAAAAGCGAATGCGACGGTGATGGCAGCACCCGCCGTGCCGATGACTGGAATCTGGCGCACAATTCGCAGTTACATCATGTGGCAACATGAGCGCGGCACCATCCAATACGATGTGATGGTGACCCTGATCCTGCTCTTTATTTTCCTCTCACCGCGATGGATCAACTTCAAGGACAAACCTGTCGAACGTAACCCGCATCATATGGGAGTAGTGGTGGTGCCGGATGGTCAGGGCGGCCTGATTTATCAGATTCAAGCAGCCGCAGTGGACAGCAGGAACGCCACGCCGGATGATGCAGCGCTGCGCAGTGAATTGCGCAAGATCATCGAACCTATCTCCGGAGCTGTCAGCATTACTAAGGTTGAACCGGTGCGCGACGCGACAGGACGCCTGCTAAGCTACAAAGTTTGGGTGGCGCTACAGTAGCGGCAATCACGCGAGACAATGATGAATCCTTCACAACTTAGTGAGTCCTTTTTGAAATGGTGCTTGTTGGGCCTTATTTTTTGCAGCATGCTGTCGGCACAGGAGCCCGCGAAGACACAGGCTTCCGCTGAGTTGCAACACGTTCTTAGCCAGATGGACCAGTCCGCAACTGGTTTCCGCAGTACTCAGGCTGCGTTCGTTTGGGACCAATATCAGAAAGTAGTGGACGAGACTGACACCCAGAAAGGAACAGTGTATTTTCGCCGCAACGGCAATGAAATCCAGATGGCGGCGGAAATCGACGATGCCTCCGTCCACAAGAGCATACTTTTTGCTGGCAGCAAGATTCAGGTGTACGAGCCCAAAATTGACCAAGTGACCACTTACAACGTTGGCAAAGACCGCGACGCATTCGAAGGATTTCTGGTGCTTGGTTTCGGCGGCAGCGGCCGGGATATGTTGAAGTCCTTCGACGTGAGCTACCTCGGATCAGAGAAGGTTGACGGCGTCGAAACCGCAAAGCTGGATCTGGTGCCTAAATCAGAAAAAGTACGCAACACGTTCGGTCACATCTGGCTATGGATTGACACCGCGCGAGGTGTCTCGGTACAGCAGAAGATGTTTTCTCCCTCGGGCGACTACCGGCTGGCAAAGTACTCCGATATCCAGCTAAACCAGAAAATTGCCGATACAGCGTTCCGGCTCAAGACCACCCCGAAGACCAAGTTTGTGTCGCCGCAAGGCTAGACGAAGCAGACGTAAGGTATTGATATCACAATGGTTAGTTGATGTTTTTCCAGTTCAGGAAATTATTAAGGCTGAAAAACTTGGCTGGGGACGTTATACTGCCCAAATAGTTGAGGATAGAGAAGGAAAGAAGTGAGGAATAAGACCCTCTGACTCGAATGGCCAAGGTTTTTACCATCTCGGCGCTGCCCACTCTGGGACGCAAGCAACGTGAGCGAACCTCGGATCCGCGCTACGTGGACGGCCAGCGGCTTCTAGTGGAGGCCATGCGCTATCTGACTCAGGCCGATCCGGTCGCCAACCGCGGCGCCATCGAATTGCTATCGGAGCACGTACGCACCCGCTTCCGTATGACCGACTCACCCCTTGGGTAGGACACTTCCCTTCAGAAATAAAACTTCAAAGCCAATTGGATGATGCGTGGATCTCGTGCTTGCGTGATCTGGCCAAAGGTGCTGTCTTGTCCGAAATTGTCGGGATTCATGAAATTGGTGTGGTTGAAGGCGTTGAAGAACTCGGCGCGAAATTCTATTTGTCGGGACTCCGCCAGCTTGAAATGCCTTCCGATGGTTAGATCGAAGCTGTTGCGGCCCGGCCCGCGCACCGCATTGCGTCCTGAATTGCCGAAGGTGAGTGCTGGTATGTTGGTGCAATCGTAGGCTGTGGGATCGAAGTAAAAATGAGCATTCGGAGCTGCCGCACCCAGGCACGTCGCATTCACGGTTGCGGGGTCGAAGCTGTGCAGCGAGCGCGGATCGAAAATGTGGGTTGGGCCGATCAGGTCGGCGCGATCGAAGCCAGTACTCACGCCGCTGGAATTGTCTTGAGAGTAGATGGTAAACGGCACGCCGGACTGGAAGCTGGCAATTCCACTTACCTGCCAACCCTCAGTGACTTTGCGCATAACAATGTGGTTGCTGCGGAACGGCCTGTCCAGGGGCAACTCCCAAATCCCGCTGATGACCAGGCGATGCGTCACATCGAAGTTGGCCAGTCCACGATCGAAAGCAAAATTCAAAGGGTCTGTGAATACGGAATTGTTGTAGCGGAATCCGGATTGGTTGTCCGTGGTTTTCGCCAGGGTGTAAGCGCCGCGAATATTAAACCCTCCACTGAAGCGGCGATCCACAGTAAGTTGGAACTGGTGACTGGCGGATGTGCCCGCGCTGAGGTTGGTGAGCAACTGGCCGGCGACTGTAGGAAACGAATTCGGGTCATTGGGATTTGTCGGGTCACTGCATCCGGCCAGTGGGCGTGCACAGTCCGTGAAAGTGAACCCTGCACTCTTGAGCTGCTTCCCCAGAATGCTGGGCAAGGGAGGGTTCACGTCCGCAGTGACGATGGACTTGCGGGACAAACTGCTGACGTAATCAGCCTCGACCATCGTGTCCTGGTTCAACTGATACTGGATGCCGAGATTGATATTCTCCGAATATGGTGTTCGGAAGTGCGGGTCGGCCACGTAGGCGAACGAGACTGCTGGAACCCCGAAGCTCGCAGCGTTGCCGCCTGAGGGGAATGGGTTGGTTTGCCCGAATGCGTTGTACGGGTCAGCAATCGTGTTTACGTTGCCCACACCGGTGTAGCTACCGGGAATGATTTGGATGATATGTCCAAAGGGCGGCTCTCCACCGAACTGCTCGTTCAGGGCCCCATCCTCCAAGTCATAAAAGATACCGAAGCCGCCACGGACTACGAGCTTGGCATTTCCCACGGTGTCCCATGCGAATCCGAACCGGGGTGCAAAATTATTGCGGTCAGGAAAAGTCAAGGCATTGTTGGGTGTGCCTGGGTCGCCCGGATAAAGAATTCCGGGAGGTGCGCCGGGAAAACGCGTGGAGTGAATAGTAGTGCAAGTCTGCGAAACACAAATGTTACCTGATGGATTAAAGAACCCCAGAATCTCGTTGTGAGGATCCCCTAACGGAGTGTTGTATTCGTAGCGCAGGCCATAACTCAGTGTCAGTCTTGGGCGGATCTTCCAGGAGTCCTGCCCGAAGAAATGCCAGGAGGTGGTGCGGATCCCGTAAACCGCGCGGGAAAATTGGTCGAACTCGTCAAAAAATCCTCCCACGAAGTCGGCCAGGGCGCTGCCCGTGAATGGGGCCTGAAAGTTTCCAAAATCAAAGCGTCCGTTGTTATCGAAATCAAATTTGAAGTTGTTGCGCACCCGCCGGATATCGGTCCCAAATTTCATGTCGTGATGCCCGCGCGTCACGGAGACGCTGTCCTGAAAATGAAAGGTTACGTCATGAAACGTGGTCGGTCCCCCGGGGTCGGGTCCCAGCTTAAAGGTTGGAGTTGCCATTACCGGCGGGGCTGCGCCGCCGGGGTCATCCGGATTCACATTAGTGAAGCCGAGTGCGGAGGGAGGGGTGTGGTCATGAGGGGCAGCCGCCAGCGTGGCGCTGCGATTGGCTCCAAAGATAAATTCGTTGACCACGGTCGGGCTGAAGTTGTGCAGCCAAGAGATCGATCCCAGCTGGGTGCGGAACGGCTCATCGAAACCCGACCCGACGGGAACGTTCCCTCCGGTGGTACCGCCGAGCGGCGACGCGAATGGAAAGGATTGGCCTATATCGTCAATGATGTAGGAGGCGTAGATGGTATCGTTTTGCCCAATGTGGTGATCCACGCGCACAATCCCCTGGTCATCACGGATGATCGAGAGGGGCGCGGCAACGAAGTTATTCGAGCCCGGAATGTTTGGGAGAGGAAGGTACTTGGCGATGTAGGTCTTACTTACCGAGTTAACCGGCACATGGTTGTTCGTGTAAGGAGCCTGCAAAGTAATCTGAGTTTGGTCGGCACAGGTGAAGGCGCTGCCGGTGGTTGGATCGAACAGTTGTCCAGATTCAAAAGTTGGGTCGCCCGGTTGCGGATTGGGACAAGGGGAGACACTGGGCGCACCCGGGCTCAGAAGCTCGCTGAAATCCCCATTACGTTCCGCGGGGCTAAGCACCTGGAGAATGGAAGCGACCTGTCCTTCGTGTTTGCGCTCACCCTGGTAGGCGACAAAGAAAAACGTTTTGTCCTTACGGATAGGACCGCCCAACGTGGCGCCGAAGGTGTTTCGCTTAAAGGGCGTGACCGTGGGCAGGAAATAGTTTTTCGCATTCAGGGCGTCGTTGCGGAAGAACTCGAAAACGTCACCATGAAACCGGTTCGTCCCGGACTTAATCACCTGATTGACAATGCCACCGGACGTTCGGCCAAACTCAGCTTCGTAGTTGTTGGTTAAAATCTTGAATTCCGCAACGGCATCGGGATTGGGATCAACGACCGGAGTGTTGCTGAGAAACTCGTTGTTATCCACGCCGTTAACCATGAAGCTCAAAGACTCAGAACGCTGCCCGCTGACCGAGAATGGGTTGCCGCTGCCATCGCTGTCGTCGGTGGGAAAAACCCCCGCCTGCAGCAATCCGAGTTGAAATGTGTCCCGCTCCACCAGCGGCAGGTCGAGAATGCGGCGTTCGGTTTCCACGCTGCCCAGGGTTGCGCTGAGCGTATCCACTTGGGTGACGTCGCCCGTGACTTCCACTACTTGCTCGCTCGCTCCTACCTGCAGAACAACGTCCAGCTTGGCGTTTTGATTAACGTTCAGCACGATTCCATCGCGAACATATTTGCGAAAACCGCTTTGTTCCACGATCAATCGGTAGGTCCCGATGGGTACTAATGTGAAAAGATACGCGCCACCATTGTCAGTCAGAATTGTGTGAGACACGTTGGTACCTGTGTTGGTGAGCGTCACTGTCGCTTTTGAAACGACGGCTCCAGTCGAGTCGTTTACCGTGCCTGAAATCGTGGCCGTCACTTCCGCAGCTTGAATCCTGGGCCCAGACAGCGCCAAAACCAGGGCAAACAAGAAGGACAGAGCGGCAAGACTGGATGAGACTCGCAACATTCGCTTCATAAGGGGCCCCTTCTAGGGAATGCGGTTAAGTTTTGTACACCATGAGTCATTTCGGTTTGGTAAGCGCTGCTTTGCAGTTGCTGCAATGCAATCCCGTATCCAGACCAAAAAGCTCATGCGCAATGGCTTAACGTTCGGTTGGTTTGCAATTGTATATAGAATTCGGAGTCCGGCAGCAGTTTTTTGTAGGCATGACTGCGGGTCAAGCACAATTACAGCTTCTGCTTGCCTCCTCGAAAAAGGGCCGCGGCGAGCACAATCACTACCGGATAACACTCCAATGTGTAGCGTGGCTCTGGGTTTTCCAGCGTGCCTAGAAAAGCGGAGCGGAGGAGTACGAATGTCAGGAGCAAGCCTAGGTGCTGGTAGGAGCGTACCAAGGCAAAGGGATTCCACACCAAGCCCGCAAGACCGGCGCCGATATAAGCGAGATTGATGATCCCCAGGCTCACGGCCAACACGAGCCACTTTGGAGTGTCGTCGAACTCCCACCAACGGCTGTCGGAGGGCAGGGTTTCAGTGCGGGGGCGCAGCCACATATCCGCAACCCGCATTAGAGGCAGGACGACGTAGTAGCGAGCCGGAGAAGCGTGCACACGCTCCGCAGCAATCGCCGCGAACCGGGCGTCCAGCTCGGGAGTCACGTGGAGCGCGTTGTTGTAGTCGTCCAACAGTTGCGCGGTCTTGTCTTGTTGTTCGGGAGAGTCGAAGGCCCGCGAAGGTAGCTGCTCCGCGTCCACAGCCTTGCCCGGCACCGCCCAGTAAATTTCTTCCACCGAAGCGTAGTCCACGATCCAGGTCTTGACCCAGTGATTGAATCCAATGGGCACAAAGGCATTTTCTTCGTTGGCATAGCGCGGCGCCAGCGGCATGAATTGATGCAGAGTATGAAGATTGCGCAAGGTCCAGGGCAGGAGGAAAGCGAGAGAAACCAGGACTACGATTGCGCAGGATCGAAGCGCGTGCTGCAAAATTCGCGGGCGGGGGCGCCCGCGCCACACAAACACATAAACTACAATCGCGAATAAGAGCAGCGCACCGTCCGGCCGCAGCAGCATGGCCGAGCCCACTGCGAATCCGCATCCTGCCCAACTTCGCGTTGCCGTACCTTCCGCGCTGCGCAGCCCTCGAACCGCGAGATTCAGGGCCAGCACCGTGAAAAATACTTCCCAGGTTTCCGTGAGCGCGTTGGCCACATAGTTGGCAAGAAAAGGACAGAGTGCAGCCAGCAGAAACGCGAACCGGGCCGCTTGGTCTGAAATCAATCGGCGGGTCAGATCGGCAATGAGCAGGCAAGTACCTATATCCACCAACAATTGCAGGAACAGGGCAGCCCGATAGTGCTCCATGCCGAAGATGGCAAACACGGCGGCCAGAAACGCGGGATAACCAGGCAGGCGAATGTAGGTGGGGGAAATCTCGTTTATGCCGCTCAGGCCATAGATCCCATGCTGCAGCCAGTTCTTGGCGATATCGCCATAAACAAAGGAATCGCTGGTGACGCCGGGAAATCGAAAGATAAAAAGAAAGCGAAGGGCCACGCCGGCCAGCATCGCGAAAGCAAAAAACCGAAGATGTTGGCGCACCAGTTTGCGCACGATGGGAATATATCAGTTTTCGGAATGTCGCCTGGGAATCTATTAAGAAAAAACTGACTAAGTCCCTTTGGTAACGGGCTTTCAAGGCCCCTTTTCCCTGCGAAATATCAATCATTTGGTAGGTAACCTAGGTAACTTTGGAGGGCTTCAGTCGCGTGTTACGCTCGTCGCATAAGCGGCAATAAAACAATGATTTGCGGGGGAACTATGCTTCGCTGCTGGTGCGTCGGTCTGCTGCTGTTCGCGTCTTCTCTGGCCTTCGCTGGGAACAAATCTAGCCCAGTTCGGTCCGAACACAAGAATGATTCAGGCAAACTTCCGGTGACAACTTCTTCTCCGGCTGCACGCAAGAATTTCGAAACGGCGATGCAGAAGTTCGAAGAGTATCGCATCCAGGAAACGCTGCAAAATTTGCGCGCCGCGATCAAGGCTGACCCGCATTTTACCCAGGCGCTGATCCTGACTTCGCGCATGAGCTCAGACCCGGTGGAGCAGGCGGACACACGCGAGCATGCCAAGAAATTGGCCCCGAAAGCGAGCTCAGGAGAGCGGTTGCTGGTGCGCTGGCTGGCTGGGGCGCAGGAAAACGACTACCTCCCTGCCATCGCAGCCATGAATGATTTGCTGGCCAAGTATCCGCGGGACCAGCGTCTGGCTTATCTGGCGGGCGATTGGCTAATGCAGCAGCAACGTTACGAGCAGGCCGTGGGGGTACTGGAGCGGGCGGTTACATTGTTCCCGAATTACGCGGCCGCCTTGAATGATCTGGCTTACGGGTACGCCGACACGGGGAACTTCGAAAAGGCATTCGACGTCATGGATCGCTACGTGGCGCTGCAGCCCGATCAGCCGAATCCACATGATTCCTACGGGGAGATTTTGCGCATGGCGGGCAAGCTCGATGCCGCCCTCGAACAATACCGTATCAGTATTCGTATCGACCCCAATTTTGGATCCGAGCTGGGAGTGGCCGACACTTACGCGGTCATGGGGAAGGAAGCGGAGGCCCGAGCAGAGTATGAGCGGGCCATCGTGTTTGCCGGCAGCGAGGCTGACCGGGTGCAGCGCGAACTGCAGTCCGCGGTGACCTGGATACGGGAAGACAATCACAAGCAGGCGGAGCGGTCCTTGGAAGAAGTTGTCCGGCATGCTCACGCTGCTGCGCTGGGCAGGTTGGAGGCGGAAGCCAATCGCATCCTGGGAATGTACGAGCCGGACACCAAGATCGCGATGAAACACCTGCAGGCAGCCCAGGACGCCCTACAGGAAAAGCACGAGATTTCCGCCAGCGACCGGGGAGAGGAATTGGCGCTGGTTCTGCGCGTGGTGGCCTCGCGCTCTGCGGAGAACCAGGACCTGGACGCTGCGTCGAAGACAGTCGAGAAGCTGCAGACAATGGCAGCAGGCAGCCGCAGCCTGGTTATTCAACTTTGTTATCACGGTGCCGCGGGTGCATTGTTAGTGGCCGAAAAGAAACCAGCGGAAGCGATTCCGCATTTAGAAGAAGACGCATCCAATCCCGTGACCATGAGGCTGTTGTGGCGGGCATATACCAGCACGGGAGCAGATCCGCAGGCGCAAGCCATCGCGTCGAAGCTTGCCGCACTCAATCTGCCCACGGTGGAGCAGGCCCTGGTAGTGCCGCCATTCCGCGCTGCGCTGGTCAGTCCGGTGGGGCAACTGTAGGGCAAATTCCCCGCCATGCCACGAATTCCAATCTTCAGACTCGGACAAGCCGCGGAAGAGGCGCCCCCTCTTAACCTGAGCGGCTACACGCCTGCACTCTCGCTGGAGGGCTTGCAACTCGGCGTGGACAACCTCCGGCACGATGTTCACCTGAGCCCGAAATTCGTAGAGCAGACCCGTTCGCAGATCGCACGACTCATCGTGCGACACGGCAATATGGACGGACTGCTGGCCGCAGAAGCTACTCCCCAGCCTCGGCAGGGTGGGCACTTCATCGGGTCTAGTGCTGAGACAAAAAACAATAGCAAGCCCACGGTGTATGACCTCAAGCAGTTGCTAAGCGAAGTGCATAGCGCAGCGCTGAATCGCGCCAAAGCCGAGGGTAATCCTTCCCTTGATTTGTTGGCACGGGTGGCCGTGCTCAAATTCCTGCGCATTGAACTGGGATCACAGTTCGCATTGATTCTGGAGCGCGCCCGCATGACCCTCAAGAGCTACGAGGGGGTGCGGCAACAAAAAGCGCTGGAATATCGCGAGCGGGTAGCAGCGTTCCAGGTAGCTAAGAAAGTGATTTTGCGCAAGACCGGACAGGAATTGTTTCGCACTCTGCGCGAGATCGAGAAAGAGACGCTGGCGCGCACGCGGCGCTCACTGTTTGGCAGCAGCAGCGACGAACAATACAAACTGTTTCTCAATCCGCTCATCTTTACTTCCGATGGCAACGATGCCTACGTGAACGCGGAACAGTACGTGATGCTGGGCAATTTTGACCGCGATCCCGACCGCTTCACCAACGTCCGCCGTATTGCTTATGAGTTTCTCCAGTCGTTGAACTTGGGGAGTGAGGCCGACCCCGAGCGCGCGATCAATGCGTGGCTGAATGTTCCGGAGAACGCGCAGGAATTAACTGGCTCCGGTACACCGGAAGATTCAACCTCGGAGGTACGTGCCCAGAAAGCGCGGCTGGCGACATGGCTGGGTCTGCTCGACCGCGAGAAGCTGATGGAGTATGTGGTGGCGTCTTACGAAGCTGTGCCACTGCTTGCCGAATACTCGCCTCGCATCAACGCACAACAGCTGAAGAATGCTTTGATTTCCCGCGAAGAACGGGCACGAGTGGAAAAGCTGATCGTGGAACAGGGGAAGATTTCGCCCGAAAGCCTGCAGACAGCCGTGCAGCGGGTTTCCAGCTGTCGTGGTGTCGAGCGGGGAAGGATGGCGGCCCGTTTCCTACGCGACTTCATGCGGTATCACAGAGATTTATGCAATCTCGAAGTGCTGACCGCCGCCATGGACAGCGTCAACCTTATCCTGAATGAAAAGATGCGTCAGTTGTCCGCGGTCAACGGCACCTTGTACGAGTTTCTGTTGCCGGAGGAACAAAAGCCCTCAGAAGAAAAAGTTCTGCGGCATGTGATCATCAAAGCGGATGTGCGGGATTCATCACGGCTCACGCGATCCCTGCTGGAAAAAGGGATGAACCCGGCCTCCTACTTCAGCCTTAATTTTTATGATCCTGTAAACAAGTTGCTGGCCAAGTACGGCGCCACCAAGGTGTTCCTGGAAGGCGATGCCATCATCTTGGCGCTGTTGGAGCGCGAAGGTGAACCTGGCCTGGCCGTGTGCCGGGCCGCGGTGCTGGCACGCGAGATCATTGAAATCGTTCGCGGTTACAACCAACTGCTGGAACGCGCGGGACTGCCCGGCATCGAACTTGGGATTGGCATTTCTTATCAGGATTCCGCTCCCATGTACCTGATGGATGGCGAGCAGCGCATCATGATTTCTGACGCGCTCAATGAAAGTGACCGCTTGTCTTCCTGCAGCAAGCGGGTGCGCAAATCCATGAAGACGCTGGAAACCCCTTTCAATGTGTATGCATTTCAGACCGTCAGCGACAACGATGTGGCAGACAGCCCAGACGACTTCATCCTGAAATACAACTTGAACGGTATCCGCATCAGTGAGGCTGCCTTTGAAAGACTGAAGCAGGAGATCTCGCTGGCGCTTACGCCACTTGATCTGCCGAAGTCATGGGAAGGCGAAGAATTTCACGTCTGGAGTGGCTTGGCTCCCATTGGCAACGACATTTTTCGCAAGATCGTAGTGCGTGGGACCCGTATGCCCCAGATCGATCCCCGCAGCTTTACGGTGCAGCGCTGGACCGACCGCCATTACTACGAAGTCTGCTCCAATCCCGCAGTTGAATCCATGCTGGAAGCGAAGGCTAAGGCCGGTAAGTAGGCGTCGCGAGCTCATGTAGGCGCGGGCGTCCTCGCCCGTGCTTAGCAGTAGTACCCCACCCAGTTCTCATTTCAATCGGTCATCGAAACCCTGCCAAAACTACGGGGGGGCAACTAAAGTATCGCTGAGTCAAATCTGGCGGGCGGTTTGCTGGGCAGTTGGCCCCAGACGAGGCGTCCGGGGCCACGTGATTATCGCCAGAGCACGAGCGTGGACGCTCGCGCCTACATTACTTCTTCAACGAGGCTGACTTCGCATTGCCGCTGCAGGACGGTGTGTCCATGCACTTGCGGAATGCGGGCACCACCAGCGCCTGTTCGAGCGTAGGATCGTTCAGG
>Ga0207098_10218_pt1 | contig 19042 bp, 13 predicted proteins | sample Alteio_BWMinHeat_84_FD_153548 | JGI IMG/M metagenome (GOLD analysis project Ga0207098, IMG submission 153548) | Enriched cells from forest soil in Barre Woods Harvard Forest LTER site, Petersham, Massachusetts, United States -... | ecosystem: Environmental > Terrestrial > Soil > Temperate forest >...
CGGCAAGAACTGCGCGTCCGCTAAGAGCACTGGGTTGGGCCGCAGGTTGGCGGTCGTCTCTTCCGCCTGGTTCTGCTGAATCGTGGTGCGCACGGCCAGCAGATTGTGATTGTGCTGGAGCGCCAGTTGAATGGCGTCATCGAGCGAAATGGTCACAACGCCGGGCTTTTGGGCAAGCTTGCTTGCTTGTGGAGGCGCCGGCGATTGGCTTTGATCGGGCGGCGCCTGGGCACTCGCGGATTCGAAAAGCGACGCGGTTACAAGCAACAATGGAACGCAGAATCCTAGCAAATGCATAGGCAATCAGCCCCCTTCACGAGAGACATGCATTGATCTGGAAGTGCCGTTAAGGCATGGAGGGTACGCGGAAGCTATGCGGGAGGGGCTCGCGCGGGAATCTGCCGCGCGGCAGAGCGAGCGATAAAGCTAATGTATTGAGGCTCAGGCCCGGCCCCTTTGGGGACCAGAACACATGCACCTATTCCCGCCACCGACGGTGCTATGACCAGATGGCATAACACACAGGTGTCGGAAGAAGTGTTGGCATGGTGATGCCACACGGCGCCGAGCGTGGACCCGAGCAACAGCACGAGAAGTGCTATCGGGATCACGACACGCAAGGTTCGCTTCGGGTCAGGCATATTTGGGGCGCAATTCAAAGACTGCGCATACGGCACGGATTAGTGTAGTCCAAGATACATCATTCTGGGACATTTAGCTCTCGTGACTGGTTCGCGGCTGGCGAACCGAGCCATCGTCCGTGATGGGATCGGAGTCGTCGAGTAGCTCACCTGGGTACACGAGCCGCCCTCGTTTCCATTGGGGCGCCGAGCGATTCCATCAGCAGATCCGCGGCGGCAAGCGCAAATTCCGGGTCGTTGATGTGCGCGTCAAGCTCAACCAGCCGGATGGTTGGGCTGAGCAACGCTTTCAATGCGCCGCGGTAGGCGTTTAACGCCTCTTGCGAGCAGAACGGACCTCCGATCTTGTCGATGGCGGAAACACCTCTTAGAGGAATCAGCACGGTCACAGGCCCGCTCGCGCGGTTGAGCTTGATGGCGGTAATGCGTCCGATCTCCCCACACTCTTCCAGCGTTGTCCGCATCAGAGTTACGCTGGGATTGTGGACGTACAGGGTGCGGCCCCGGAACTGGGCAGGCACCGTTTCCTGCGGCCCGAAATTCACCATGTCGATCGCGCCCGGACAGACAACCTGGGGAATGCCTCTGCGGCCCGCCGCTTCAAGCCGGTGCGGCCCCGCGCTCATCACACCGCCTACCAGTTCGTCTGCGAGTTCGGTGGTCGTTATGTCGAGAACGGCTCGAAATGCGCCGTCTTCGATCAACTTTTCCATCGCCTGTCCGCCGGTTCCTGTCGCGTGAAAGACCAGAACTTCGTAGCCTCTTTCTTCGAGGACGCGGCGAGCGGCCGCGACACAAGGGGTCGTCACGCCAAACATGGTCGCCGCGATTGCGGGCTTCTCGTCGAGGGCGACGCCCACCTCCGATCGAACCATGCCGCAAATCCCTCCGGCAGCATTGCTAATAATTCGGCGGGAGACGTGATTCAACCCCGCGATGTCGAGCACCGAAGGCATCATGCAAATGTCCGTGGTTCCGACGAAGGGCTTGACATCGCCGGAGGCCAGCGTGGAGACCATCAATTTTGGGAAGCCATAGGGAAGTGCGCGCATGGCCGCGGTCGCAATGGTCGTTCCCGCAGAGCCGCCCAGGGAAGCCACTCCATGAATAGTGCCCTGATCAAAAAGCCGGCCAAGAATCGCCCTCGCCCCGACCGCCATGGCTGCGATGCTTCGGCCTCGATCTCTGTCCGTTCGGAGCGCAGCGAGATTCTCGTTTGCCGCCGCAGCAACCTCTTCCTGCGAGATGTCGACCGCAAAGGCAGGACTGCCAAGCACGCCGACATCGATCATCAGCGTCCGCAGGCCCGCGCTCTCGATCCGCTCGCGCAGGTAGAAGAACTCTTCCCCCTTGGTGTCGAACGTGCCTATCAGCGCAATGGTCTTGGTCATCATCCCATCAGCTTTCCGGCAGCTCGCCGGGGGCAACTACCCGGCACTCCGGCATCGCGCGGAGAAGCGCCTCGGGGCCCGGCGGTGAATAGATGGCAATCAATTTCAGGGGCTCCCAGCCAGTGTTCACCGTGGAGTGGTAGATGTCGGCAGGAATGTGAATCATATCTCCGGCGCCGACGGGTTCCCACTGCTCGCCGTCGATATCGATCATCTGCCTGCCCTGGCCGGAGACTACGTACAGAACCTCTTCGGTTCCAGGGTGATTGTGCCGCGCGTGGCCTTTCCCGGGTTGCAAGAGCACGACACCCATTGTGAACCGCTCCGTGCCGGTGAGGCGCGGTTCGCTGAGCCACTTGATCGTTCCCCAATCGAAGACCTGCGTTTCGACAGCGGCGGGTGTTACGAAACGTCGACCGGCGAACCTGGACATGCCTGCTCCTTTAGTTGTGGTCCGTATGGATGCTCAGACTTTTGAAATTCCTGACCTGCTCTGTAATCGCGCGCTCGGTGGGCAGGCGCTCGATGCTCGAGGCGCCGAAGAATCCGCAGACGCCCTGGGTCCGACTGAGGACGTACTGCACATCGTCGGGCTCGGCAATCGGGCCGCCATGACATAGCACAAGAATCTCGGGGCGGATGGACATGGCCGCCGTCTGGACGGCTTGAATTCGCTCGACCGATTGATCGAGAGTGAGGGCTGTCCGGGCGCCGATGGTCCCTTTTGTGGTCAATCCCATGTGCGCGATCAAGAGGTCTGCGCCCGCGGTTGCCATGGCCTTCGCTTCGTCTTCGCTGAAGACATAAGGGCAGGTGAGCAGGTCAAGATCGTGCGCTCGCGCAATCATCTCAACTTCCATGTCGTATCCCATGCCGGTTTCCTCAAGACTCTCGCGGAAGCGGCCATCGATCAGGCCTACCGTCGGAAAATTCTGCACTCCTGAGAAGCCGAGTTGTTGCAGGTCGCGAAGAAACCGATCCATGACGCGAAAAGGATCGGTTCCACAGACACCAGCCAACACCGGTGTGTTGCGAACGACAGGCAACACTTCGCGGGCCATCTCGATGACGATGGCGTTCGCGTCCCCGTAGGGCATGAGACCTGCAAGGGATCCTCGGCCAGCCATACGGTAGCGGCCCGAATTGTAGACGATGATGAGATCCGCTCCCGCCGCTTCCGCGCACTTGGCCGAAATTCCGGTGCCCGCACCGGCGCCGATGATGGGGGTTCCCGCCGCGCAATTTCCTTTCCATCGCTTCAGACACGCCGCTCGGTCCATTGTGGAGCTTCTCCCAATGCCAGCCTGGATCACGACGCCACTATACGGCTGCCGGCGCCCAACTCAAACAGGAAATGTGGAACCAGCCGCGATCTTTTCTTTGTCGGGGCAAAGTCCTTCCTCCTTCAGAACACGCTGATATGCCGAGAGCGTTAGAAAGTCGATGAACTTCGGCGCCCGTACCAACTCAAGCATCAGATCCGCGGCCGCGACATAGGCGGCATAGCGCACGGCATCGACGGCGATCTTTTGTCGATCGAGTTCGCCGGCAATCATGCTTTCCACAAGTGCAAGGTCTACGACTCTCCCGTCAGAGAGTTTCGCCTTATGGTGCACCCATTGCCAGAGTTGCGCGCGGCTAATCTCGGCGGTCGCGGCGTCCTCCATCAGGTTGAAGAGCGGGACGCAGCCGATGCCGCGCAACCAGGCCTCGAGATATCCCAGGCCGATGGCCACATTCTGTTTCAGCCCCGTCTCGGTGATCTCCCCTTCCGGAACCCGGAGCAGATCTTCGGCGGTGGGATGGTAGTCGGGCAATTGCTTCGAAATCTGGTTGGGCTGGGGCATCAGGCGGTCGAAAATCTCGAGCGCCACAGGCACCAGCCCAGGATGCGCAACCCAGGTACCGTCATGGCCGTCGCCGGCCTCGCGATCCTTGTCGGCGCGCACCTGGGCGATCGCGTTTTCATTGGCTACGGGGTCGGACTTGATGGGAATGAAGGCCGACATACCCCCCATCGCATGCACATTGCGCTTGTGGCAGGTCTTGATGGCCAGCTTTGAATAGCTGCGCATGAAGTGCGTGGTCATCGTGACGCGGGCGCGATCGGGAAGAATGGCATGAGGATCATTGGAGAATTTCTTGATGAAGCTGAAGATGTAGTCCCAGCGGCCGCAATTGAGCCCCGCGGAGTGGTCGCGCAGTTCGTAGAGAATCTCGTCCATCTCGAAGCTGGCGAGTATGGTTTCGATGAGTACGGTAGCCTTGATGGATCCCTGGGCAATGCCGATCTCCTTTTCAGCGCGGATGAAGATATCGTTCCACAACTGCGCTTCCAGGTGGTTCTCCATCTTGGGTAAGTAGAAATACGGACCGCTGCCGCGGGCCAGCAATTCATTCGCATTGTGGTAGAAGTAGAGACCGAAATCGAATATGGAACCGGACATTGGTTCGCCATCGACGAGCACGTGGCGCTCCTCCAGGTGCCAGCCGCGCGGGCGCACAAACAGCACTGCAACTTTGTCGTTGAGCTTGTACTGCTTGCCGGTGGCGGGGTCGGTGTAGGTGATCGTTCTCCGGATGGCATCGCGCAGATTCATTTGGCCGTCGAGCAGGTTGTTCCACGTCGGCGTGCTGGAGTCTTCAAAATCGGCCATGAAGACCTTCGCGCCGGAATTGAGCGCGTTGATGATCATTTTGCGGTCAACGGGTCCGGTAATTTCCACCCGGCGATCCAGGATATCCGCAGGTAGGGGCGCCACAGTCCATGCGGATTCGCGGATGGAGCGCGTCGTTTCAGGGAAGTTCGGACGTTCGCCCGCGTCGAGTCTTTTTTGCCGCTCCTGGCGGGCGTCGAGCAACTCTTTGCGGCGGACGTTGAAGGTGCGGTGCAGATCCGCGATGAAAGCGACGGCTTCGGGGGTGAGGATGGTGGCGTAGCTTTCGGGGACCGGCGCGAGAATCTCAACGCCTGATAGATGAATCGTGGTCGACATTGTGGTTCTCCCTTTACAAGATTATTCCGCGGGCGGGTCGAAGGTGCATGATTCACTCTCTCGGATGAGCGATGCGGGATTGGCCACCGCTCTTTCCGTTCAGCAAAGCTTCGCTGGCCAGGCCGCGCATCGACGCATCGAGCAATTCAACCATATGAAAAGCAGGCATTGTCTTCAATCCTCGACGGCGAAGGCCGCTTGCGAGTTGCAGGAGGCAGCCGGGATTGGCTGAGGCCACCGCATGCGCGCCCGTGGACAGAAGGTTATCAACTTTGCGGCTGCCGAGTTGGCTGGCTGTTTCGGGCTGTAATAAGTTGAAGACGCCCGCCGAACCGCAGCAGAGACTGGCTTCCGGTATCTCGGCGACTTCAAGCGAGGGGATTCCCGCCAGGAGGCGGCGCGGCTGTTCGCGCACGCCCTGCGCATGCTGCAGATGGCAGGCATCATGATAGGCGACGCGCAGTTTCAGGGGATGGCGCGGCGCCTGGGCTGGGAGTTCGCAGAGGAATTCAGAGATGTCTTTGCACCGGGCAGAAAAGGCGGCGGCCCGTTCAGCCCATGCCGGATCGTCGCGCAACAGGTGACCGTATTCCTTCATCGTGGACCCGCAGCCGGCCGAGTTGATCACAATTGTGTCTACTTTGGCGGTCTCGAAGACGGCGATCATCTTCCGGGCGAGGGAGGCCGCCTCGGCCTCCATTCCAGAGTGGAGCATGAGGGCCCCGCAGCATGATTGTTCGCGGGGAATGATCACTTCGCAACCTTCCGCGGCCAGCACGCGCATCGTGGCCGAGTTTACATGCGAGAAGAAGACTTGTTGCACGCATCCACTTAACATTCCAACGCGGCGACGCGGAGTCGTCCTGGGCTGAATAGTCGAATGCGGCCGCTCAAACAGGCGGGCCGGCACATCGGGCAGCAAGTCCTCCATGGCCGCCAGGCGTTTCGGAAGCAGCCTGGTCATCCCGATTGACCGGACGAGAGAACGGATGCCGGATCGTTGATAAACGCGCAAGGGCAGCGCGAGCAGTCGTAGCCGCGATGGATATGGGAACGTTGCGAAGAGCAAGCGGCGAAAGAGCGACTCGCCGAGGCTGCGCGGAAGGTTGCGCTCGATCTGTGCGCGCGCCGGTTCGATGAGCCTGTCGTATCTGACACCGGATGGGCAAGCCGTCATGCAGGCCATGCAACCAAGGCAGTTATCCATGTGCAGGCGAAAACGCTCGTCGAGCGGCGCCTGGCCTTCCGCGGCTTTCTTGATCATGTAGATGCGGCCTCGCGGCGAATCCATCTCCTCGCCCCAGAGGACGTAGGTGGGACAGGCGGGCAGGCAGAATCCGCAGTGCACACAGTCGTTGATGTACTTCTTCTCCGGCGGATGATGCGCGTCGAAGCTGGAAGGAGGTTGTTGCTGCGAAGTGGTTGCCGGCGACATAGGGTCAGATGTTTCCCACAAAGCGGCCGGGGTTGAGAATGCGGCCGGGATCGAAGCGGCGCTTGACCTCATTCATTAATGCCCCACTTCCCTGGTCCGGACCCCATACATCAATCTTGCCACGCAATGCATCCGGAATCTGCAACATAACTACGCTGCCGCCGAACTCATGGACACGCGCGCGCAGTCTTTCAACGAGCGCAGGCACCAATTCCGGTGTGGCTTCAATAGCCACCGTCATCAAGCCGGTCGCCTGTGCCAGAACTTTCACGTCCCGTCCATCTCCGAAACTCCACTGATATAATTCCGCGCTGATCGAGCAGATTTCGGCGGGAAGCGCCGCGATTTTCAACACGACAGAATCCTCGTCGTCGAACATTTGCTCCCGCGCGCTCCAAACGTTCTGAGCCCACCCAACAATAGGGAAATCGCCGAGAGTCGTCTGAAGGCTAGCCCCATATTCGTCGAGGCATTCCGCTAGCCCGGCGATGCGGACGTCGAGCGCAAATTCGTTTCTTGAGATGCGCAATTGCACCGAGGACGGAACCATGAGCGAGTCCATCAATGCGCGGAGCGGTTCTGCAAACAGCTTTGCGTCGCCTGCTCCGTTCGGTGCGACCGCAGTCCACGTCCGGGAGTGCTCCTCCGCCGGGTGCAGACGGAAATTAACCTCGACAATCACGCCCAGCGTGCCGAAACTGCCGGTCATCAGTTTGTGAATGTCATAGCCGGCAACATTCTTCACTACCTTGCCGCCGCTTTTCGCCACCGTGCCATCCGCGAGCACCACCGTCATGCCGATGATGAGATCGCGCAGACCACCATATTTCAGCCGCAATGCGCCACTGTCATTCGAGGCGACGATCCCGCCAATCGTGGCCCGATCCGGCCACAACGGATCGAGCGCGACCATCTGCCCGTGTTCTCTTAGTTGCGCCTGCATCGCCGCCCACGAGCATCCGGCCTCAACGGTACAGGTCATGTCCTGCCAGGCATGATCGCGAAGTTGGCAAATACGCTTCATGCTCAACTTGATGTCCGGCACAACCGGGTTCCCCCAGCCAAGCTTGGTGCCACTTCCGGTGGGCATCACCGTCAACCCGTTGGCGTTTGCGAATCGCAGCACCTCGGCAACCTGCTGTACTCCGGCCGGAGCCGCGACAATCGTTTCCCCGCGCACGATCGAGTGTTCCGCTCCAACAATTGCGGCGAGACGAGCTGCGCCCTGCTCCAGCGTGAATGCGGCTGATGTGGTCATCAGAAGATCTCCGCGATGCCCGCTGTCTCGAGCGGGTGGGGCGTGTAGGGTCCGGGCTTTTCGGCGCACAGGCGCGGGCGTGGGAAGACCTTATCGGGATTGGCAATATTCTCCGGATCGAATGCGCAGCGAACAAGTTGCATGGTTGCCAGGTCGGGCTCGGAGAACATGTAGCCGAGCGCCTCCTGCTTCTCCTTGCCCACGCCGTGCTCGCCAGTGATGGAGCCGCCATGGTCGACGCAGAGGCGGAGGATACGATAGGAGAGTTCGAGCGCTTTCTCCTCCTGGCCGGACACGGCCTGATCGTAAAGCACCAGTGGATGCAGGTTGCCGTCGCCGGCATGGAAGACGTTGGCTACACGCAAGCCAGCCGCGCAGGCCAGGCGGTCGATCTGATCCAACAGGTGCGAAAGCGCGGTGCGCGGAATGACGCCGTCCTGCACTATGTAATTGGGCGAGATGCGTCCTACCGCGGCGAAGGCCGCCTTGCGGCCCTTCCAGACCATGGCGCGTTCCTGCTCCGATTGCGCCACGCGAATTTCCCATGCTCCATTGTTGCGGCACAACTTCTGCACCGCGAGCATGAGCGCATCCACCTCGCTGCGCGGGCCGTCGAGTTCGACCAGCAGCAAGCCTTTGCAAACGGGGTAGTGGGCGTGCACGGCGGCTTCCGCGGCCTGGATGGCGAGCGCGTCCATGATCTCCATGGCCGAAGGCAGCATCCGGGCGGCGATAATATCGCTGACCGTTTGGCCTGCGGCGTGGATGGAATCAAATGCGGCCAAAAGCGTTTGCACCACCTCAGGACGCTTAACGATGCGGAGAGTGATCTTCGTCGCCACACCGAGCGTGCCCTCTGAGCCGACGAACACACCGGGCAGGTCGTAGCCGGGCGTATCCAGAGTGGGAGAGCCGAGTTGGACGAGTTCGCCGGAAGGAAGCACGACGTCGATGGCTAGCACATGGGTGACAGTGAAGCCGTATTTCAGGCAGTGCGCACCGCCGGAGTTTTCTGCCACGTTGCCGCCGATGGTGCAGACCGATTGCGATGAGGGATCGGGGGCGTAGAAATACCCCTGCGCGGAGATCCGTTGAGTTACGTGCGCATTGATAACTCCGGGCTCGACGACGACCTGCCGGTTGGCAAGATCGACATTGAGAATGCGATTCATGCGCGCCAGGCTGATCACGATGCCGCCCGCCGCCGGCAGCGCGCCTCCGCTCAGACCCGTGCCTGCGCCGCGACTGACAAAGGGAATTTTGTACCGGGCACAGAGGCGGACCACGGCCTGCACTTGCTCGGCGGAGCGCGGCAGCACCACTGCTTCAGGCATCACTCGGAAATTTGTCAGCCCGTCGCATTCGTACGTCTGCAACTGGCTGGGCCCGGTGATCAGCCCGCCCTCGCCAACGGAGGCGCGCAACCCGGCGATTTGGCTGGCGGTCAGCACTCTCGAAACAGCTTACTGGAAGAATGCCCGAGTTGGCTTGCTAATATGAGTCCCTGCGTTCAGGTTGGCGGTGGCGCAGGGCGTGACACTTCAGCTATGGTGGTATGCGCTCGAATGAGCCTCGAATTGTTCCTCATTGAGCGCATGGAGTGCGATCCAAGTCAGGGTTTCCCGGTGCAGCTGAGCGCTACGCGAACGTCTGTGAGTCCCGCGAACAATCGAGGAAGGAACAACGCATGAACTCCGTCTGGGCCCAGGGCTATTCCATCTGGGGGCAGAGCCTGGCCGTTTCTGCAATTGTCGCGGCCCTTCCGATCGCCGTTCTGCTCTTTCTCCTCGGAGTAAGGCAAAAGCCCGCATGGGTGGCGGCTTTGTATGGCCTCGGATCCGCTCTGCTGGTGGCGCTGGCGGGTTACCGCATGCCGGTTTCGCTCACTCTCAGTTCGGCGGCATATGGGGCTGCCTTCGGACTGTTCCCCATTTCATGGATTGTGTTCTGGGCAATCGTGCTCTACAACGTGACGGTGGCGACGGGCAAGTTTGCGATCATCAAGGATTCGGTCGGATCTCTAACTCCCGATCTGCGGATTCAGGCGATCATCATCGCCTTCGGTTTCGGCGGATTCCTCGAGGGCGCCGCCGGCTTTGGCACGCCCGTAGCCGTTGCGGGCGCCATGATGGTGGGGTTGGGATTCTCGCCATACTATGCCTCCGCCCTCTGCTTACTGGCCAATACAGCACCCGTCGCGTTTGGCGCGATTGGCGTGCCTGTCATCACGTTGGCGCAAATTACCGGACTTCCCCTCGACAAGTTGAGCGGCGCAGTGGGAACTCTCTGCGCACCGATCGCGGTTATCCTTCCCGCGTACATGATCTTTGTGATGGGAGGCTTGAGCGCGGCATTGGAAGTGTGGCCTGCGCTCCTGGCGGCCGGGCTCACATTTGGAACAGTCGAGTACCTGGTGTCGAATTACGTCGGGGCTCAACTCAGCGACATCCTTAGCTCAACATCGTCCATAGCCGCGGTGGTCGTGCTCCTAAGGTTTTGGCGTCCGCACTCAGGAAACGTAACAGCGACTCCATACGCGAGAGGAGCAACGGGGCCGGGTCCATTCGAACTCGCGAGTGGAGTGCCGGCGCAATCCTCGACGCCGAGGCACACCGCGGGGCAGATTGCCGCGGCATGGATGCCTTATATCTTTGTTGTCGTCCTCGTACTTCTCTGGGGCTATAAGCCATTTCAGAACATCCTGAACCTGGCAACCATCGTGGTTCGCTGGCCGGCGCTTCACAATTTGATCCTTCGCACTCCGCCGGTTTTGTTGAAAGCCTCTCCTTACCCGGCGATGTTCAATCTGAACCTGATATCCGCGGGGGGCACATCGTGCATGTTTGCCAGCATCCTCTCCGCGATTTTTTTGCGCATGCGGATTGTGGAGTTTTTCAGGATCGTCGTCGCCTCGGGGCGTCTACTGGCCCTTACCATCCTGACCATTACGGCCGTGCTTTCGATGGCATTTGTCATGAATTACTCCGGGGCCACGGGAACCCTGGGCCTCGCGTTCGCTGCGACCGGTGCAGCATTTCCTTTCTTCAGTCCATTCCTTGGCTGGCTCGGCGTCTTCCTAACCGGTTCCGACACTTCGTCGAACGCGCTGTTTGGCAGCCTGCAAGCAATCACCGCCGAGCGCCTTGGATTCAGTCCAGTGCTGATTGCCGCGGCCAACTCGTCCGGCGGCGTGCTGGGCAAAATGATCAGTCTTCAATCCATCGCGGTAGCCGCCGCCGCGACCGGAATCACCGTCTCGCAGCAATCGCAATTGATGCGCTTCACCCTCAAGCACAGCATCATTCTCGCCACGCTCGTGGGCCTTGAAGTACTGGTGCTTGCCTACTGGATTCACCTGATCTAACTGATCTGTGGCGCCGAGCAGGATAGCCGGACCATACGAAATGGTTGCGATGTAAACGTCATCATCGCGCTATCGTCGGCAAAAGTAAATGCACGATTGAATCAAGTCTGGACTATGCCTGGCGAAAGAAGCATAATGGCGTGATCAAGCAGGCCGGCCGCGTGGAGGGAAACGGCGATGGGATACAGGATTAAGCGCATTTCGACAGCCGGGATCGATGAAGCCATCTCCAAGGCCGAACTCTATCGTTCTCTCAATGAACCGGAAGAGGCAGAGTCAATCTGTCGCGATATTCTGGCCATCGAGCCGGAGCATCAGCTCGCATTGCGTATGCTCGGGCTCGCGCTCACAGATCAGTTCACCGGCCGCGGCTCCGATCGTTACCGGGAGACGGAACAGATCTTTCAACAGCTCCAGAACCCCTACGAACGGCTCTACTACACCGGGATCCTGTGCGAGCGGCGTGCGAAAGCACAGCTCAATGCCGGGCACCCGCCGGTTTCGGTCTTAGCGCTTTTCGAACAGGCTTTGCAATCGTTCTCAGAAGCCGAAGACATTCGCCCCGCCGGAAACGATGACGCCATCCTGCGCTGGAATCGCTGCGTGCGCCTGCTCCAAAACCCGGCCTACGGATGGGACGAGTTGGAACCGGAACTGGTTCCGTTCGATGCTCAAGACGCTCCGCCAAGATAGCAATCTTCGGCGCCCATTCGAGTCAGAGTATGCGAAACAGCCGCTTCAGGGGATCGAAGTAACGGTCGACTACGCGCTCCTTGAGTGGAATAATCGCGTTCTCGGTGATGGTAATCGACTCGGGACACACCTGCCGGCAACAAGTGGTGATGTTGCAGTAGCCAATGTTATGGCTGTACCGCAAGTCGCTCACCCGGTCTTCGGTGTCAAGCGGATGCATTTCGAGTGCCGCCGCATAGACGAGCAGACGCGGACCGATAAACTCCTCGTGCTTGTGGTGTTCGCGCAGGACGTGACACACGTCCTGGCAGAGAAAACACTCGATACACTTGCGAAATTCCTGCACGCGCTCAACGTCGGCCTGCTGAATGCGCCATGTGCCATCGGCCGCGTCTGGCGGGCGGGGCTTGAATTGCTTGATGAATTTCTTGGCCCGGAAGTTCCACGAGACATCCGTGACCAGATCGCGTATGACTGGGAACGCGTGCATCGGCTCCAGGATGACCGGCATGTCCAGGTTGATGTCACTGAGGCGGGTCATGCACATGAGTTTGGGCATGCCGTTGATCTCGGCGGAGCACGATCCACATTTGCCGGCCTTGCAGTTCCATCGCACCGCCATGTCAGGTGCCTGCTGGGCCTGGACGCGGTGCACGGCGTCGAGAACGACCATTCCTTCCTCAACGGGTATGGTGTAGTCCTGGAATCCGCCGCCCGTATTGTCTCCGCGCCAGATTCGAAATGTCGCTGATGTGGCCATCGGTCGTCTCCCGGCTATCTCATCTGCTGCTATTTCATCTCCTCAATTACCGCCTTCAACTCATCGGGCATCGGCGTCACTGCCCGCTTCTCGACCAGCATTTCGCTTTCTGCGCCGCGCCGAATGACGATGTTGTACTTACCCCACTCAGGGTCTTTGCCGGGGAAGTCTTCGCGAAACTGCGCGCCGCGGCTTTCCTTTCGCAACAGCGCAGCGCGGGTAATCGCTTCAGAAACGATCATCATGTTGCCAAGATCAATCGTTGTATGCCAGCCATTGTTGTACTCGCGATTCCCGGCAATGCCGGCCCGCCCTGCACGCGCGCGCAGTTGCCCAATCGCGTCGAGCGCCTGTTGCATTTCACTCTCAACGCGTACGATCCCGACGAGGTCCTGCATAGCCTCCTGCAGGTCGTATTGAATCTGATAGGGGTTCTCGCCGGAAGGACCGCGATCGAAGGGAGAGAGGGCCGCGGAGGCCGTGGCCTGAATCTCCGCCTCGTCGATCCTCACCGGGCCGTTGGCTTTGGCGAACTCAGCGGCAAATCGTCCCGCGAGCCGTCCGAACACAACCAGGTCCGACAGGGAATTTCCGCCCAGACGATTTGCGCCGTGCAATCCCGCCGCTACTTCCCCCGCTGCGAAAAGTCCCGGCACAGCTGACATCTGTGAATCGCCGTCGACGCGGATTCCGCCCATCATGTAATGAGTGGTGGGACCGACCTCCATCGGCTCCTTGGTGATGTCCAGATCGGCGAGCTGCTTGAATTGGTGGTACATGCTGGGGAGCTTGCGCTTGATGTGTTCCCCCGCTTTCGGAAGGCGGTCCTTGATCCAGGAAATATCGAGAAAGACGCCGCCGTGCGGCGAGCCGCGGCCCGCTTTGACTTCGCGATTGATGCACCGCGCGACATGATCTCGGGTGAGCAATTCAGGAGGCCGCCGCGCATTCTTGTCACCCTGCGTATACCGCCAGCCTTCTTCTTCCGAGTCTGCGGTTTGCTCCTTGTACAGGTCAGGAATGTCGTCAAACATGAACCGCTTGCCTTCATTGTTCCGCAAGACACCGCCTTCGCCGCGAACGCCCTCGGTGACCAGGATGCCGCGCACACTGATCGGCCACACCATCCCGGTGGGGTGGAACTGAACGAATTCCATGTCCTGGAGTTCGGCCCCGGCATGATACGCCAACGCCAGGCCGTCGCCGGTGTACTCCCAACTGTTGCTGGTGATCTTGAAGGCACGCCCGATTCCCCCGGTGGCCAGTACCACGGCCTTTGCCTCCCACAACTGGAACCGGCCTCTCTCGCGGTCGTATCCGCAAGCTCCAGCAATCCGGTTTCCGTCGAGCAGCAGACTGAGCACCGTGCACTCCATGTGCACTTCCATCCCCGTGTGAATGCCGTGATCCTGAAGTGTGCGTATCATCTCCAGGCCGGTGCGATCGCCGACGTGAGCCAGCCGGGGATACCTGTGTCCGCCGAAGTTTCGCTGCAGAATTTTGCCGTCTTTGGTGCGGTCGAAGAGTGCGCCCCATGCCTCGAGTTCGCGCACGCATTCGGGAGCTTCTTTGGCGTGCAATTCGGCCATGCGCCAGTTGTTGAGATATTGGCCGCCGCGCATCGTATCGGCAAAATGAACGCGCCAGCTATCGCGATCGTCGACATTGGCAAGTGCAGCCGCAATGCCGCCTTCGGCCATGACGGTATGAGCTTTGCCGAGAAGGGATTTGCAAACGACTCCCACCTTCGCGCCGGCCGCCCCGGCTTCAATAGCGGCGCGCAGGCCTGCTCCGCCTGCTCCGATCACCAGTACATCGTAGGAGAACCGTTGGAATTCCGGCATCTAGAGAATTCTCCAGTCGTGCCAGATTCCCATCGAACAAAGGCGGACATAGATATCGGAAAACGCAACCCAAAGCAGGCTCGCCCAGGCCCACTTTTTGTGGCCCGCGTTGAGGCGGCTCACGAAGTTGTATATCTTGTGCCGTACGGGGTGATGAGAGATCTGGTCGAAGGTTCCCCCGATCATGTGCCGGAACGCGTGACACCCGAACACATACCCGCCCAGAAGCACGACGTTCACGACCAGGACCAGGCTTCCAATCCCGATGCCGAATCCCTCCGGAAAAAAGAACGACCTCACCGCGTCATAGACCAGAAAACCCCAGACAATGTAGGAGAACCTTAAAAAGTAGCGATGAAAATTCTGCATGATGAGCGGAAAAGTTCGTTCCCCCAGATAACTCTTGCGCGGCTCGCTCACCGCACATGCCGGAGGATCGGCCCAGAACGATTTGTAATAGGCCCCGCGGTAGTAGTAACAGGTCAGGCGGAACAATCCGGGGATCCAGAGAACGAGCAGAGCCGGAGAGAAGGGCAGAAAATTCGGGTACCAGCCCGGTTTCGGGCCAAACAGAGCGTGGGGGGAACTGCCGAAGAGCTCGGGCGAATAGAACGGCGAGATATAGGGACCATAGGTGTAATGGCTGTTCTGGAATGCCGCCCAGTTCGCATAGACCAGAAACGCGCCGAACCCGAGGAAGATTGCTGCCGGAGAAAGCCACCAGGCGTCGCGCCGCGATGTTTGACCGAACTTGCCGTCTTTCCAGACGATGTCGGGAGATGACACGAGTCCCTCCATGGCGGAGGGATTCGCAACTATGCCTTCCCGTCCGATGGCATCGGATTGTATAGCAAGGACTCTGCCGCCATCCACATGCAAAGTAAGCCGGTGAAATTTTGAGCGCCGGATTCAACGAATTGCAATACGACGAAGAAACATACGGCGGCCCGTAGAAAGCCTCCCTGGCCAACTATCATGGTGAATTACTTGAGATGAACCGTCTTCGCCGCCCTATTCTCGTCGACACGGACACGGGGTCCGACGACGCGGTTGCGTTGATGATGGCCTTGCGCTCGCCGACGGTCGAAGTCAAGGCAATCACTACCGTCGCCGGCAACGTTACCGTGGAACAGGCGACGCGAAACGCACTCTTCACCGTTGAGCTATGCGGCGCGGACGTGCCGGTCTTCAGCGGGGCAGCGAGGCCGCTGGCCCGTGACCTGCAGACCGCAGACTGGTTCCACGGACGGGATGGACTGGGCGATCACGGGTATGCTCCCTCCGAGCGCTCGGCCGCGTCGGGAGACGCTGTCGACGCTCTGATCGCAACCGTTCAGTCGACGCCGGGAATCGAGATCATTACGCTCGGGCCACTCACGAACCTGGCCCTGGCGCTGGAGCGTTGGCCCGCGCTCGCGCAGTCCATCGGCCGGTGCGTCGTGATGGGTGGAGCGCCCTGCTGCGAGGGCAACGTCACCCCCGCCGCGGAGTTCAACATCTGGGTCGATCCCGAAGCCGCCCGGAGCATCTTCACATCCGGCGCGCCCATCGAAATGATCGGCTGGCATCTATCGCGATTCGACGCAGTTCTGAATGAGCGCGAGATCCAGGAGGTGCTGGCGCTCGAAACCCCACTGGCAGAGTTCGCCATCCGTGCTAACAGCACCGCTGCGGCTGCCTATTACAAGCAGACGGGCGAAAAGGGCATCTCATTTCCGGACCCGGTAGCCATGGCGGTGCTGCTCGAGCCGAGACTGAAACTGGAGGTGAGCCGGCACTCTGTAGCGATTGAGTGCAACAGCGACCTGACGCGGGGAATGACCGTAGTGGACCGTCTCGATGTGACGGCCGATCCAAGGAACTCCACTGTCTGGAGTGACGTCTTGAGCGGCGGCCGGAAGGCAGAGATCTGCTGGAAGATCGACGTGCCAGGGTGGAAGGCTGAACTGGTCTCTGCATTGAAATCCAGATAAGACCGTCGCTCCCAACCTCTGAGAGTCGGGGAAACGGGCGTTCGCGATCGCGTACGATTCGGTCCGCAGAGCGTCCGGTTTCGAACGCCCGTCCTCAATTCCGCTCAATAGTTGGAAATGCATGATTCGCTAAACCATTGATTATAATGGCACTTGCCGGCTGGTTAATGGGAACTCGAATTGCTATACGAGGCTCCATGACGCTCGCTCGGGATGTTCCTTGTCCGCCCGGACGGAGCATCAATCCCGTGCGATCATGAGTGAATCCCGTCTCCCCGCGAGGATCAATGATGTCAACGTTTGTTCAGGATTTCCGATACGCCTGGCGGCAGATCTACAAGAACCCCGGCGTTTCCCTCACGGCAGTTTTCTCGCTGGCACTGGGCATCGGCGCAACGGTTTCGGTCTTCAGCATTATTTATGCCGTGCTGATGAATCCCTGGCCCTACCAGGGAGCTGATCGCATCGCCAGTGTCGCGCTGCTCGACAAGTCTGGAAATGGGCAGGGCTACGGGCTCAACGGACCCCAGACGCGTGAACTGGCCAAGGCCCATTCACTCGAATACGTTGTGGCGTTCAACGGCTGGTCACTGACCGTGACCGGAAGCGATGTGCCCGAAAATGTCGAAGCATACTATTTCACCGGCAACGTGTTTCAGATGCTTGGTGTCCCGGCCATGCTGGGTCGATACTTTGTGCCTACGGACGCGCCTGACGGCCAGGATCCCCAGCCGGTGGTCGTGTTGAACTTCAAGTTCTGGATGCGCCACTATCACGGTGACAAGTCGATTGTCGGCAAGACCATTCAGCTGGTGCACAAGACCTACACCGTGATCGGCGTCATGCCGCCTCATTTCGGATTTCTGGGCCCGGATGTCTATCTCCCGCTGAAAATGTCTGGCGCTGCCAGCGAACAATACGGCACGTTCATCAAGCTCAAGCCCGGAGTCAAGCCGGAAGCCGCCGCAGCCGAACTGCAACCATACTTCAAGGAATTCGCCAAACAAACGCCTGACCACTTTCCAAAGGAATACAAGGAACTCGCCATTCAGAACCTCAGCTACTGGGTTCTGCACAACATCAGGTCAACTCTCTATCTGCTCTTTGGCGCCGTGGGTTTGCTGTTGGCAATCGGCTGCGGGAATGTTTCCATTCTGCTGCTGGCGCGAGGCACCGCACGCCAGCATGAATTTGCAGTCCGCTCCGCGGTGGGAGCCAGCGCAGTTCGCATTGTCCGCCAGCTTCTCACCGAATCGCTGATCCTGGCGCTCACGGGCGCAGGCCTTGGCGTGCTTCTCGCCTACCAGAGCCTTGGATTCATCGTGGCCCGCCTGCCTGAAGACTCGTTCCCCAACGAGGCTGACTTTCATCTCCATATCCCTGTGCTCTTGTTCAGCGTCGGCGTCGCCGTATTGACGGGAATACTCTTCGGACTTTTTCCGGCACTCCAATGTGCGCGCCCGGAAATCAGCCAGGTCATGCAATCGGGCACGCGAAAAGTCGCCGGCAGCGTCCGCGGAAAGCAACTCCACCGTATCCTGATCGCCGGGCAAATCGCGCTGACCCTTCTGTTGCTGACCGCTGCGGGAGCGACGATTGAACGATTCGTGCGCATCATGCACGTAACTCTCGGATACGACCCGCACTATGTGATGTCGGTTGGCATTCCAGTTCACGAGAATACCTTCAAGACGTGGAGCGAGCGAGCGACCTACTTCACTCAGCTTCGAGACAAGATCGCGACCCTGCCCGATGTCGTTTCTACCGGAATTTCAACAAATGCTACGCCGCCCGACAGCGGCTGGAACCAGCCCTTTGAACTCCAGGGCAAGACCGCGGCAGAAGACCAGAAGGCCAGCGTCAACTTCGTCGATACGCGCTATTTCAGCACGCTCGGCATCCCGCTCAGGACGGGCAGGTTATGGGACCAGACGGAACTCAACCGCGGCGCCTTGATGGCCGTGGTGAATGAATCATTCGTGAAGCACTACTACCCCGATGGCGGGGTTCTAGGCCACTCTTTAAAGATCCCCGCGATGAAAAGCGATTCTCCGCAGACTCTAGTCGTGCCTGGCAGCGACGGTTGGGTGCAAATCATCGGCGTGACCAAAGACGCTCTCGATGATGGCCTGGACAAGCCCGTTAAACCGGCGATTTATCTTCCTTACACTGTCAATATGTGGGTGTGGACGCAGATCCTGGTGCGCAGCCGCGTCGATCCGCGCGATATCGCGCACAGCGTCAGGCAGCAGATTGTCGCCATCAATCCTGACCAGCAGGCGAATATGTGGAACGATGGCCTGCTCGAAACATGGATCAGGAGTCAAACGGTATACGCTCGAGGTCGGTTTGTCTCCGTCCTGTTCGGCGCTTTCTCTGCGCTCGCGCTGATCCTGGCCGCCGTCGGCCTGTACAGCGTTGTTTCGTATTCAGTCGCCCAGCGCACCAATGAGTTCGGCATCCGTATGGCGCTCGGGGCACGGAGCGGGCATGTGCTCAAAATCGTCTTCGCGTCCGCGGGAATCAGTGTTGGCGCGGGTGTCATCGCAGGCCTCGGGCTGAGCTTCGCCCTCAATCGTCTCATTGGGCGTTGGGTTGAGAATGCTTCGGCGAGCCCGCTCATCCTCCTCGCGGTCTCTCTTCTGCTGCTCATGGTGGCTGCCCTGGCCTGCCTGCTCCCTGCCCGG